>Ga0268284_1000473_pt1 | contig 26983 bp, 29 predicted proteins | sample saktaG_14_FD_190137 | JGI IMG/M metagenome (GOLD analysis project Ga0268284, IMG submission 190137) | Saline water microbial communities from Sakinaw Lake, British Columbia, Canada - sak_2013_06_06_40m | ecosystem: Environmental > Aquatic > Non-marine Saline and Alkaline > Saline ...
CGAACTGGGTGGTGAGTTTGGTGGCGCCATTTGGAATCTGAATGGATGGCGTGGTGGCGTTACCCCCGGAAACGGGTAAGGCGCATTGGATCATTCGGCGGGCTATGGACATGGGGTTGAGGTTTGGGATGTGTGACAGGATGCAAGATGCAGGATGCAGGATTAGGTTTTCATTTATGATGTTATTCTGAAACCGGAGATTCTTTTGGAGAGTGGGGGAGTGTATAGGGCATAGTTCTGGGCGATGACATATTCCTGAAGTAAGGTTTGTTTGGATCTGGCGATTGAAAGTACTTCCTGCATGGTATCTCTTCTATGATCTCTTGGCAGCAAAACTGCCGTTGAGATTTCAACCAGGGCCGGTGAAAGTGATGGATCGGCTCCAGGTGTGTACTGGGCAGTTTCGAGCAGCTGCTGGTTGATCATGGCATATTTGACAAAGAACGCCAGGCAGGGCTTTATATACGATGTAATCAGAGTGGAGTAATCACCAGGATTTGTTACAACATCGTCGTAAAGGGCAGATGTCAAAACTGGTTTCACATACTTGAGCTCGGCGGTTTGGATGACTTCGGATTTGATCATCGTGGGGTCGAGTTCGGTGACGTAGGCGAGAGCGATTACTTCGGTGGAGGTGATTAACGACATAAGTACGTGAGGAATTGCGTGAGGAAAATCGTGAAGAAGAACGTAAGGAAGGTCGCGATAATCATAGTGATTCAGATGTTTAGGGTGTCGGAGGAGGGGTAGATGTTTTTTAATTGCAATACCAATAATTTTTGTATGGGGTCGGTGTTGTCGTAGTCGAGGCCGGTGTCGCGGCGGATTTCCCATACGTATTTCAGGGGGTTGATGCGGGAGATGGGTGGGGTGTTGATGAACTCGAGGTCTTTGAGCTGTAAGCCACATTCGGCCAGGGTGTTTTGAAGGGACTGGATGAAGAGTCCCTGGATGGGCTGGATTACTGTGGCCATGGCTACTTCGTACTCGTTGAGGATGCGGCTGGAGTCGAACCCGGTTTTTTCTTCGGAATAGGGGGTGAGGGAGCGAAACCAGTTGTGGATAGTGATGAGGGAAATTTCGGACTGTTTATGCAGCTCGGTCCAGTTATCTTCCTTTTCGCGGTTGAATGAAATGAATTTGGCTTCCTGGGAACTGATGCCGGGACCTAGATCGGCAAGATACTGAATGATGATTTCGTTGGCTTTGGAACTCAGGGCGCCTTTATATTCCTTAAACATGGCATCAAGCTGATCGGCCGCCTCATCGGAGTTGACCCCCGGAATCACAAGTAAACCGGGCGTAGCAAAGGAAGATTCAAGCCGGGTCTGATTCCAGATATTCGTCAGGCCCGAGATAATGACATTACGGATACCAGCAAAATAGGACGGAATGCCATAATAGGTGAACTCCGGCTCATAGTCTTTGATATGAACCAGGGAGTGAAGCAATCCATCGTCACCCGAAGAAAACTGAGGAAACAGGCTGATAGATTTGAGGTTCTTGTCGTTACTTCCGTAATACAAATTCCAGTCGGGATGGATCAGGGCCTGACGGCCATCGATATGCAATCTTACCCGGGAAGCATCCTGGTGATAGACATACACGAAAGAGCGTTTCTTATTAGTGACCAGCTCATAGTAGCAGTTGCCAAAGGTGAGGTAGTCGAAGCAAAGTTTTTTGAGGGTGGCCGGGAAGAGTTCCTTGCGGTTGTTGGGTGAGGCAAGAAAAGAAGCCGTCGCCGGATCGGAGGATTGAATGCCCTGCCCCAGGATGTAGTTGGTTTTTGAGTTAAGGATAGCCCGGTGAACGGGCACTTCACGGGCGAGTTTGATCAATTGGCGGGGCAGGGCATTATCAATCCCGAAGGGTACGAAGTGCTTTAACGTAGAAGGATCCAATATCGCGTCGGTATCGACCAGGTCAAGGACGGGACCGTAGGAGAACTCGTAGAGACGTGGGGCAGGTGACGATTTACGTGGATGCTTTGCAGACATATTTACGATTTACGAAGCCCGATTTACGATTTCATTTACGATGTACGATGTACGAATGCTTAATCTCCAAACCCTGCCAGTACAAGTAATTCTGAGTGGAGGTAGGCGGTTTGGGCTTTGTACTGGACGCGGTAACGACGCATCTGGAGGTCGGTGTTGTACCAGGATTCGATGTCGTTAGTATCCATCAATCCGTCGGTGCCAAAGATGAGGTTGGGCTGGGTGGTTAACATGGCCCGGTGAGGCTGAACGCCGTTCTGGTAGCTTGAGATCCAGGTATCCCAATCGGGACGCACCAGAACCGGGTAACCTTCGTACGAAGGAACCGGCAATCCGCCGAGCATCATCGTGAGTGGAAGATCACCGGAAGTCTTGGCCTTGATGGTATGCACCAGGTTGCGCCAAAGAGAACGGGTGACCATGAATACCAGCGGGAACTCGAACATTTCGGGACGAGCCGCATCGATCATGGCTTCGAGGGTATCGTCGGCTTCATCGGTAGCCAATTTTCCCTGTTTGATGGCGGCAACTACCCCTGAAGCTGCAACCGAGCCGCTGCCGGTAACGCTGCCAGTGAAAGTAAAATCCTGGCCTTTAAAGCGGCTGACCACCTTGATGGCCCCGGCGGAAGGATTGGTTACAATGACACCACTAAAGGCTCCACCACGGGCTTCGACGGTTGCTTTGTGGGTGGTGAGCCAGTTGTTGCAGGTGACAGTGGCACTTGAGGCATAAGCCTGAGAATAAGCCACGCCGTTGATGGTAAGCACCAGGGCGGTATCGGTACCGGCGGTATAGGTGAGGATCTTCTCGGCCTTAACGGCAGCCGTTGCTGAAGCAACCACCACATGCTGAGCGGATGGTATGGCCCCGGACAACACATCCTTGATGAAATGCGTCATAAAACCGGTATAGCCCGAGAAGTTGGTATCGATGACCCCGGTTGGGATACCCGATGAAAGGACTTCCTGCAAGGGATTGCCGAAGAACATCTGACGGATAAGGTCCTGCTGCCCGGCCTGGGCAATGATGGGAAGCATGATCTTGTTCCAGACATCGGGCTGTTTCATTTGCTCGATATCGTCCTCACGATATCCGGTAGCTAACAACTGCTCAACGATGGAACCCCAGAAGGCACGGGCATTCTGCTCGAACTCAAGGGCCATGGGAGCCACGGTGATGCTCTGGGTGGAGAGGGCGAAGGACCCTGTGGGTGTAAAGCCTGCTGATGTTTTAGGCTTGGTGATGAAGGATGGGCGTGAGATCTTGTTTAAAAGCTCGGTGCCCTTGATGTCGGAACGGACCGTGACGGCCCCGCGGATATCTTCGCCCATGAAAAAGGGGGCGATGAAATAGTCGTGAATGGACTGCTTGGTGAAGGCGGGAGAGATCCCGTGAGAGAAGATGTTTGACATGGGTCTAAGTATTGAAGAAATGAATATCGAATATTGAATAACGAATGTTGAATGTTGAATTGAAAATGATGCAGGATGCGGGATGCAGGATAAGGGATGCGGGATGCATGATGAATTATTTTTTGAGTTTATCCTTTAAATATGCGGGCATTTCACTGAGGAGTTCTTTGCCGAATTTGACTTCGGGGTGGCCGACAGTGATTTGCGGGTCGCCGGAGCTTACTTCGGTTGGGCTGGCGCTGAGCTTGTCGGTAAGGGTAGTGACCTGGGAAGTGAGGTCTGAGATCTGCTTTTGATACTGGGCGGTTTGGGCCTGTTCGGTGGCGAGTGTTTCGGTAGTTGTTGCAAGCTGCTCCTTAGCAACTGCAAGCTGTTCCCTGGAAGCTTCGAGCTGCCCGGCAGAGGTCTGAAGCTGATCCTTTGAGGCCTGGAGCTGGGATTCAAACGTGGCGAGCTTTGTTTGAAATGAGGATTCCAGGTTCCGGATTTCGTCGCGGTGATCAGCTTCGAGTAGTTCAACCGCCTGGTCGTAAGCTTTGGACTGCTGCAGCTCGTCGGGCAGAGGGGCGAAGAGGTTTTTAAACTTTTGAAAGATTTCTGGTTTCATACGGTCGGTTTTAGAAAAGTATTTTAACATGAATTCAAGAATGGTATCGGGACGACGGGCAATAAAATCAGCGATGGCCGGGTTCTCGTCTAAAAAACGGGTTGCCTCCCAGGCAAAGGAGTCCCGGGCAAACAGCGAGTTCGTAGCCGCAGGGTCATCCACCAGATCGGTAGCCAAAAGCTCCTCAATACGAACCATGGGAAACTCACCGGGACCCTCAGCAGGTTCAGCCGGGATGAAGGCCATGGAAGCACCGAACATATCGGGGTTCTTCTTTGCCATGGTGATAATGTAATCGTAAAGGTTACCAACGGGAGATGAGCGGCAAACCGTGTCGAGGTGTAGATCGCCGAGGACCTTTTCACCCTCTATCGTGAAGTTCTTAAACCTGCCAATATAGGTGCCCATGGCCGAGGAACACATGTTGGGATGACCGAAGCGGGCCTTGACCCCGTTCTCCTTAGCGTTTCCAAGAGCCACGATCTGAGAAAGAGTTACGCCGTCGATCTCTTCAAAATACGACTTTACCTTGCCCGCCTGGGCCACGACAACCTTTTGAAGTATGCCGGAACCCTCGTTGATAAAGGCCACCGAGAAGGCAACAGGGGGAGTGGAAAAGGATTTCATACGGGTGAAAAAATGGTTCCGACAAAACTACATCCGCCCACAGCCAAAAAGTTCGTAAGAAGTGGCAATATCTCGCTCAAATGCTTGATATTGGCGTGTTTATTAAATAATTTTGTACAAAATGGCAATTCATGAACCCTGAAACTGAAAAAGTAATCGCCGACCTTAAATTACACTACGGAATCGATGTAGAATTTATCGTTAAAAAAGGATTGTTGCCTGCATCGGCTGCAACCAAATGGCTGGTAAGGGAACGCTATTTTGACAAGGCAAAAGACGAAATGAACAAAGCCCAAAACGGGAAGACCTATGCCGAAATTAAATACGAATTGAGCGATAGCTACGGAGTGAGTGTGAGTACGATTGAGAAACTGATCTACCGGAGAAGGAGTAAACACACCGTTAATCAATTAGTTCCATAGTGAGACTGAGCTATATAAAGCAAGAAACGGGATGCCATAAAATATAGCAAATTATGGCAAAAGACAGCAGTATGAGATCGAGGGCAAATCAAACATCGTTCAAGCCCGGCCAGGGAGGCCGGAAAATGGGATCATGCAATAAAATAACTACAGATCAAAAAGAGCGTATCGAATGGGTGCTTGAATTGCTGGATGAGACCCTGGAAGATAGCATCAGGAAGCTGAGACCAAAAGACCAGGTTGATCTGTGGATGAACCTGCAGGAATATATCCGTCCGAAGCTCCAGAGGATGAACGTGGACCTGGGCCCGGCTGAGGACAAACTTACCAAGATCACTTTTGAAGTGATCCAGAGCAGCATGCTTGCCGACGGAACCGTTAAATCCTTACCCAATGGAAAAGACCATCAAGGTATCGACCGTATTCAGGAAAAACTATGAAGCCGGGACCAAAATCGTCGTGAACCAGGGCGGGAGTCGATCGGGCAAAACCTTTTCCATTTTACAATTACTCATTCTTGTGAAAGCCTTTGAAGGCACGGATATGGTATTTTCGATCGTACGCCGGAGCATGCCGGCCTTAAAAGCATCCGCCATGCGAGACTTCTTCGAGATCCTCAGGATGGCCGACCTTTATGATGAACGCAGCCACAATAAGACCGAGAACACCTACCTTCTGAACGGAAACCTGTTCGAGTTCATGAGCTTGGACCAGCCTCAGAAGAAACGAGGCGCCAAGCGGTCCTACCTGTTCATCAACGAAGCCAATGAACTCAGCCTGGAAGATTGGGTGCAGCTTTCACTTCGTACAGAGAAGCAAATCTTCCTGGACTTCAACCCCTCCATGGACGAACACTGGATCTATGACATCGTCATCCCCCGGAAAGACTGCACCTTCATCCATTCAACCTACCTGGACAATGTCCAATTTCTACCTCCGGAACAGGTGAAGGAAATCGAAAACCTGAAACAAGTGGATGAGAATTACTGGAGGATCTATGGGCTTGGCGAGATCGGGCAAATCACCGGCCTTATCTTCACCAACTGGCGGACCACTGACCAGTGGCCGGAATCCTGCAAGTGGATCACCTATGGCATGGATTTTGGATTTAGTAATGATCCGACCACACTGATCAAGGTGGGATTAAGTTCAGGCGAGCTCTGGATTGATGAGCTGATTTACTCCAGGGGGCTTACCAATACTGACATCTGCAAATGGATGAACCAGATCGGCATCACCAAGGCCGATGAGATCATTGCCGACAACCAGCCCAAATGCATTTATGAAATCCGGCAGGAAGGATATAATATCAAACCGACGTTCAAAGGTCCGGATTCAATCCTGGCAGGGATTGACATCCTGAAACGGTATCCCATGAAGATCACCAAACGGTCGGTCAACCTGATTCGTGAGCTAAAAAACTATAAATGGAAGGAAGATGCATCAGGGAAACCTTTGAATGTCCCGGTGGACCGGTTCAACCATGCCATTGATGGCATCCGATATGCCTGCATGGGCCGACTGTTCATGGGGAACAGGCTGATCAAGACGGCGAGGCATCTGAGGTGAGGAGGACTTACGCCAGATTTTCTTTACGTCAAGCGAGTTTTACTGTCTGATTGAGCAATTCAACATTAAAGTTAACCTTAGCATTCAATGCTTTAAACACTTTCATAATTGTTTCAAACCGGGCATCGGTGAGGCTATTTTCCAACTTAGAGATCTGAGCTTTCTTAACACCAACCAACTGCCCCAGTTCTTCCTGAGTCAGATGGCGTTCCTTTCGGGCTTGTTTGATGGCTTCACCAAGCAAGTCAATGCGTAATTCGCTTTCAAACGCCTCACGTTTTGGTGTTCCCAGTTTACCGATATGCTTATCGACCATTTCATCTAAACTGTATGTTTTCATTGCTTCCTTTTTCATAACAATTACCTTTTTTGTTCAAAATACAACCTTCTCAGTCTCTCAGCTTTTTCCAAATCGGCGACGGGAGTTTTGTCCGTTTTCTTAATTAGTCCATGTGTCGAAATTACGACTGTTTCGGTTTTTCCGGTCTTATCCCAAAAAGCAAAAAGCCGATAATGAGTCTTATTGTACAAAGTTCTAAACTCCCAAATTTCATTATTCAACTTTTTGAATAGCTCTTTATCATTGGTCACCTGAGCTTTTTTAATGTTATAGTAAATCTTGTATCTCACCTTTTCTTCAAGGCTTTCTAAAAATTCAGTAGCTTCTTCTAAAAACTGAACCTGAAATTTTACAACCATATTGTAAAAGTTTACGCAAAGATAATAGTTTCTTTATTGGGAAACAAGTAATATTTTAATAATCCTTTAAATATGGCGGTAACGGGATACATCGGAGGGGACAGCCGGGTCGCCAGACCAGGAACACTTACCGGCTGCAGGTCATTTTTTTACTCAAAAAAATGATCCTGATAAAAAAATGACAGCCCCCAATGGGCACTGGCCTTGTGGTTAAAAATTTAGGAGGTAATTTTGAGTAGGATTTGTATTTGATTCTGCGACTGAAAAAAACATTTAAAATCACATAGGTATGTATCAAGAGACATTATCAACCAGAGTCATTTTAAGTGACATTACCTGTATGAGAACATCCTTAAAATCTCTTTTGAATAAAGGGAAGGGATATGATGGTGTTATTAATTACATAATTGACAATGAATTAGAATATAAGCGATATATGCCTACTCCTCTTAAAAAACTTGCAAACGAGATAGGGATACCATCTGAGGTGTTGAGAAAACAGATCCATCAGATATACAGAGATATACTTGATGAGGATACCGAGTTTTATATTGACATTACGGAAGTTCAATATCAAATCACATTGCGTGGGTATAAAAACATAGTATATTTTACTATTAAATCGTTACCCGTTAAGCCCCAAATAGGTGAAACGATGTTTATTCCATATTTTTCAGAGTATGTTGGCAGTGAATACTTTAAAGTAAAAGACATCAAGCATTATTTATATAATAATCAGCAGAATATAAGCATGGATGTAGAGAAGGCATTTTAAGTTTTAATACAAATTACCAACTGCCACGCTATGAAGCCCGAGGAACGAGGGCGAATAAGGTGGCAAGGGCGGTTGGCGGATTGATAAAAGTAAGCTTACCAAGCGGCGTTTTTCACGCGGCTTGGTTGTGAAGTTTGCTGTGGTACCTGTTTAAATGAAGCTGAAGAGGTAATGCATTCACCGGTGCCGTTACTCGTGGTACTGATAACCGAGTTTTCGGATGATGCTGGGCCAGGATTCCGGGCCATGGTGGGCCAATTATTTCGGTTTATGTTGGGCCAGAGATTTCGAACCATGCTGGGCCAATAGGAAGCGCACTATTAGCATTGCGAAGGATGAGCATATGCCAAGGGTGCGATGGTAATTTTGCAAACTGACAAAAGTGAGCACACCAACCGGCGTTGTTTTCAACGCGGGTTGGTTATGGAGTTGGATGGGGGACCTGTTGGAATTACGGAGAATACCGGCTACGAAGGGCTCTCGTCCGGCCCGTCGAAGCTGGAGGCAGGGCATTTGCCGGTTTTTGAAACCCAGGGGGTGTCATTTCAGGTGCTTTTAGCAATACCGGTATTTACCGAAAAATGAAGCAGTGGCTGAGATGGTTGCACGGCAGCTTTTTTGCTGCGGTGCAAGCTTGAAAGGCCCTGCGGTGGGGGAGTGGAGGGCTTGCATGGAAGCGTAGTGGAGCGTCCAGCGCGAAGCGCTGGGTGTGTAACGGAGCGGACATTGAAGCCCGGAAACGACCGGCTGGTGCCGGCAGGTATTGCTTAATGCGCCTTTATCGAGGCAAAAATGCGCTGCCGATATTCTTGTGCGTCGAACTCAATTTTACTCGTATTGCCTGCCTGATGAGCACCCTCCAAATCTTCTCGTTCAACTAACCGTGATATTTAACATAATGTGATTATAGGACTGACGCAGGTAAAGGCCAATGCCGATAAATGAAAAGGCAAACGCTGTGGGCAGGGATTCTTAAAATTAGAGGGGGGTGGGCTTCAGCCCATTGCGGTTGCCGTACATTTGACGGCGTTGATCAAAGCCGGGATAGGCCAGCAGCGGCAGTACTATAATAGCATGTTATGTTAAATAGCAAAGTACTCGTTGTACTGAGGGAAGGAGGATGCTTGTTTCCTGGGCGGGCTGGCGTGCTATGCAGGCTTGGCAAATTGGTGCGTTGGATTAAACCGTATGACCTTTCGAAAAGGGCTTATTGGAAACTCCTGGCCGGAACAGATCTTGCAAATAGACAATTAATACACCGGGTGCGAGGAACGAAGCACCGGGTGTATACCATATTGAAGGAACCGGAGCAACGGCTAAGCCTGAACGAATGAGCGGTGAAGCCGTGAGGAGCTTGCGACGAAACGGAGCGGAACCGCCGAATGAGTGAATGGATTAGCGGTTGCGGAGGGGAAGGAACTCCACTTTGGCTTTAAATCCAATATTAGAAAGCATTTGAGATTAATTCAACGCGGGCCTTAAACGCAGAAAAACAGCACCTTTGCAAAGCAACAATACGTTGACATTGTTGCGGTCAGCGGCATATTGGCCTCAGTTGAAAATTCATTTATTCGATCATACAATAATTAAATAAAGATTCCCTCCAGTCTACCCCGTATGGAATATTTAGATACCTGCCTTGTGGTGTTATTAAAATCTTTGTGGGAAACTCAACAATTCTAAGCTGTTGAACGAGAGAATCACTTATTTCAGCTACTGGAAATGTAAAGTGGTTCTTTTCCATAAATTCACTAAGATTCTTTGACCCGGATGAAAAGGTATAGATTGTAAGACGGGTATTTGGATTTGACCTGTTCTTGGTATATAACTTTTGCAGATCCGGTAATTCTCTCACACATGGAGAACACCATGTTCCCCATACATCTATATAAGTGAATTGATCTTCTGATTTTCCAATGACAATAATTTGATTGTCGATGAACTTTAAAGTTAACCGAGGAAATGCTTGAGCATAATCGTTTATTGTTTCGATCCAGTATTTCTGAAAAGGCTTTTCATTATTCATTGTAGCATAAAACTGCTTCAGTTTATTACAATTATCATTGGTGGGCGTAATTATTGCTAGTTGTGTCAGGACATATAATGCTTCTACAATTTTCTTTTTGCGGACCAGATATTCAAAGTAGTCTGACTTATACCCTATTTTTTTATTATTCTTATTTAAATAATCAGCATCGTATCCATAAGCCCAACTTACAACTTTATCTGAAAAATCAGGACTATACCTGGAAGCCAGTTGCAATTGTATTTCAGCATCTTTCGAATCAGGATCTTGCTGATAAAGTTGATAATAGCTATACGACAAAATAAATCGGCACCATGCCCGGATTACTTGTTTTCTACCTTCCTTAACCGTGGTTGAGTCGATATAAGGATTCGATTTTACATTTCTTATGATTGTATTAATAAAATTATAGTAGAGATCCTTGTCATCAATGCCTTTTAATGTCATTTGCTGAAGGACAAGTAATCCATAACTCTCCGTTTTGTATTTGTAATTATATACGTTAGAAAGCAACTTATAAAAGGACTTAATCAAAATTTCAACTGAATCTTTATCATTTGTTTCAGTAATGGCATTCAAAATATATATTGGGGCTATGATTGCATTAATATTCTGAATGTTTCTTTGATAGAGACGTTTAATGAATTTCGAAGCATAATCCTTGTTATATCCATAGATTATATATTGTGAAAAAGTGTTTTGCATCTTTTCACGGAACAAAGATTGATCTGAATTATAAATTTTCAGGGAGTATTCAATTGCACTATCCGTTGCGCCTCTGCGCCAAAGTCCATCGATTTCGTTTACATAATTAATTATTTGATTGTCTTCCTGGGATAGCACCTTTCCGGAAACTAAAAGAATTGAAACTAGAAAGAATGTTTTGACGAATATTTTCATTGGAATTCTATAATGTGGGCTTCTTTACCATTGGTGTCAACGATTAAGTAAGACTATGTTATTAATGATATTTAACATGGGGAGGATTGAATCAAAGTCCCCCAAATTTAGGATATTTTAGTGAAAGTCTTTAGACTATAAGACTTTTTTCAGGCCCTGACACCACTGAATGGTAATAATTAAATGAACATAGAAATATACTAGTCGTAAAATTCATCCAAAGTTTGTACTATAAGGTAAATACAACCGGTTTTTTCTATTTCGGATTGATATTTAGCCTGGGCGGGGCTCTGGCGGTCGTGAACCCATTTGATTCCGATTTTAATGGATTTGCCTTGGATGGTTGCGGAGATGTAAGCGGATCCTTTTGTCATGACGGAGAGAAGGATAATGTCGGCTACTTGGGCTGCTTGCTGTTTTGGAGTGCGATTTGTAATTACTGAAATAGACAATTTATGCACCGGGCACGAGGAACGAGTGCTGGGGGCATACCTTATTAAAGGAACCGGAGCAACGGCTAAGCCTGAACGAATGAGCGGTGAAGCCGTGAGGAGCTTGCGACGAAACGGAGCGGAACCGCCGAATGAGTGAATGGATTAGCGGTTGCGGAGGGGGAGGCTTCTATTATTACGGGTGAGGCTATGGAAAGTGGCGACTGGTGTTTAATTCTCGGGATATATGAATCTTTCAGGATGCCACTTATTTAAGCGGAATGGGGCGTTTGACCCGCTTTTTGTGCTGTTCCTTTTGCATTTTAATGTAGACGCTAAATTCCCTTCGTTCTTCGTCGGTCCACGGTTTGTCTAAAACTGTGAAATCAACATTTTTCGGTTCTCTGATTAATTCCATTTACTTTACTGCCGATATTTAGATACTTTACTCAAATAATCATCAAATGCATTCTTTTTATTTCTTCTTGCGGCATAGCGAAGCATACGGTTCTCATTTACAGAATATTTTGCCAATGCTTCTTTGAAAATATAAATCATTTCAGATCCTTGCTGTGCAGCGAATATGTTTTCGTCACAGTATATATCGACCAGCATCTTTTCGAGGGTGACTGTTTTTACTCCCTGGATGTTCTGGTATGGAGATTCCGAAACTAAAGACTTTACAATCAACGCTTCTTTCTTATCGATTGCATACTTGTTTATCTGTTCAATGTCGGAATCAAAAAATGGCTGATATTTATTCTCTTTTAAAAAATAAAAAACTGATTCAACTGCAACACTATCAACTTCGATTAAAATGAAAAAGCTTCCAGGTTGATGAAGCATGAATTCATTTATTACAGAGGTGTTCCAGATACAAACTTTTAGGTAAGGGTATTGCTTGTGAAGTTTCCTGCTTAATATTTTGATTCCTGTGGACAATTCCGGAATAAAATGCTTTTTGCTATCCAAGGTGAATTTTCCCCGGCCAATTCGTTGTAAAATGCCTTTTTGAACCAGATTATAAATTCGCCAGTTGATGGTTGATGCAGTTATCTCTGGTTCTTGTTTACAATAAAACTCAAATACATCACGGCTTCCAAAGAATTCTCTTTCTTTGAAATATGATTTTAGGTTGTCGATATTTAGCTTTTCTAATGCGATGATTTGAGAATTCTGTTACAAATATACAAACACTATAAAATGGCAGTAAAATTAATTTGCTGCCGAAAAATAGATTTGTTCAGCCAGCCCTTGTAAGCTACAGTCTGTCGCGATATTGATCGAGGAATTCTCTGCCTTTTATGGTCAGGCGATATTTTTGTAAACGGCTTTTTGGTTTATCAGGGATAGATCTTTCAAGAAACTCAGCTTTTATCAATGGTTGTAAGTAATTGGATTGAAATGTCTTCCAATGTTTCAATCCCAACTCATTCATGATCTCTTTTGCTGATTTGGGCTCCTGACAGAAGAACCCCACTTGTGCGGTGACTTGTGCGGTGACTTGTGCGGTAACTTGTGCGGTGACTTGCCCGGTCTGTAGAGGTATAGTAATCTGTTCAACTGGTAAAGGGCGCCAGAGGGTCTGAATAAAGATGCCGCCATCCTGACGGAACTCAGGTGCTGGCAATCCGGCTTCAAGACACTTTCCGATCATATCGAGGATACCGGTGCCTGCTTTTTCGATATAACGGGTCAGAAAAAGCGGATCAGCAATCAGTGGATTTTTAGGGATGGAAGCGTGAGGACGGCTCAATTTTTCGATCGTAAGAGTGGCGGGGAGCTGGCCAGGATTCCATACTTCAAGCCTGTCGGAAAAGAGCATTACCTGTACTGATGCATTAGAGGTGTAATCGCGATGGGCCACACTATTCACGATGGCTTCGGTCACCGCATCTCTTGGGATCTCATAATCGACAGGAGCTTGGTTGCTTAACTCACGTGTACCGACACGCCTGGCAAGTTTAGACATTACAAAATCGACAGCCTGATCAACCATGTCGAAAACAGTCCCTTTATAAATCTGATAACTCGGGATTGGCTTGCGCACATCGGTACTATGAAAATGGGCACATTTAACTTCGGAAGTGATCAGAAATCGTTGAGGTTGTTTGCCGAACAGCAATATTGCCGCATTACCCGGCTGACCCCGGTCGAGAAGATTAAGATGAGTAAGCGCTGTTAAAACCGGGGTATCACTTTCAAGAGGATACCCTCTTTCAGCACGGGCACGCCGGATAAATATGGATAGTTTTTCTTCTGAAATATCCTCCAGACTGGCTCCATAACAAGCGGCAGCATCAAAAGGTAAGGTATGCAAAACACCGGTTCGTTCCATGAATTCTACAAGACTTGCATATAGCTCTGCAGTGAGATCTGCAGTACCGATAAAACGGCGCCTGATGAGTTGATTTCCGGCTTTGTTAATCAACCTTTGCATCTTTTTATGGCGTTCACTATCCTTTCCGGTGATAAAGATCAGTCTTTCCTTTCCCCTCAGGGTTGCCCTGTCAAATTCTTTTTCAGTTGGGGAGAGACCTTCCGTATCCTCATAGCCATATTCACTTCCTAAAATCCCAACATAAATCAGACATCGGTCAACCTCCTGTAAATAGACTTCATCGACCCGACGATCGGAGGCTGGAAGGTCTTCAAAAAGAAACACATTGAAGAACCGGCGCAATAATGGATCTCCCTGTATGAAATCCTTTATTGCCCGACGTGCTTCACTGAATTCCTTTTGAACCGAACTGATAAATATTTCAGTTTTATCCATTCTATGATCTTTGCTTCATGTAAGGTATTCAATCAGTAAAAGTAGACCAAAATTACAAAATCAGCTGCAATGGTACTGAAATATGGGGTATATCTTTTTACAGCGGGCCTATAGTTCATAGTATGGTTTACCTTGAATTGATTCAACATAGGATCCATTATGGAAATAAGGTTATGTACCACTGATAGAACTGATCAAATGTGTGAACAATAAGGTATATGCCTCCGGCTTTTTCGACTTCTGCCTGATATTTTGCCTGGGCGGGGCTCTGGTGGTCTTTGCCCCATTTGATTTCGATTTTAACGGATTTGCCCTGGATTGTGGCGGAGATGTCGGCGGAGCCTTTGGTCATGGCTGAGGGGATGTATTTGACTGATCCGATCGTTTTGCGGTGGCCGAGGATGTCGGTATAGGTTTTTCGGGTGTTGATGGTACGGCCGGTGACGGAGATGCGTTCGGCCTGGCCGCCGGATAAGCGGATGAATTTGATGACGGCTTTGGTGAGTTTGTTGGCTGAATTTGCTTTCATGGGTGTGAATGTGATGTATTCTTGTGGCAAGTCGGGATAGCGGCGGATGAGATCGGCGCGGATCATGGTGTTGAGGGTTTGCAGGGATTGCAATGTTTTCATGGGGTTCTGTTTTAGAACGGGAATTCTTCTTCTTTTTCGGGGTAATCGCGGCAGGAGTGATGGGGTTCGGTGAAGTCCCTTTCAGGGTGTTGGGATTCGGTATAGTCACGGTAGGGGTGCTGAACTATTGGGGGCACTTCATCTGCCAGAACGTAATCGTATATCCTGGTCATGCTTTCATTGTGTTTGAACGGGATGGTTCCTACTCCGACGTTTCTTCCTTTGGCGATGATTTCGAACCCGACCCCGGGCTGATCGTCGGGATCGTAGTAGGAGGGTCGGTAAGCGAAAATCACCAGGTCGGCGTCCTGTTCGATGGCTCCGGATTCGCGAAGGTCGCTGAGCAGTGGTGTTTTGTTCCCCCGCTGCTCGCAACGGCGGCTAAGTTGTGCCAATACGATGACGGGAATGTTAAGTGTTTTTGCAATGATCTTTAATTCCCGGGTTGCCTGGGATACTTCCTGCTCGCGGTTGCGGCCTGACTGCTCACTTCGCATGTCGACCAATTGCAGGTAATCGACGAAAATGATATCGCATTTGCCACGGTCTTTCATGAGTTTTGAATGGGATTTGATGTAGCGTGTGGTAACCACCGGGTTGTCATCCACATAAACAGAAAGTGATTTTAACTTCTCTTTCGCCTGGTAGAATTCATGCCAGTCACCGGCTCCCATCGCACCAGCTTTAAATTTGCCGGCATCCAGATCGCAGAGGAACAGGATCATGCGGTTGACCAGGGAGATGCCGGGCATTTCGAGAGAATAAATGCAGACATTCGCTTTGGAGCTGATTGCGTGGTGAAGCATCAGGGCTGTTTTGCCCATGGATGGACGGCCGGCCAGAATGATGAGTTCTCCTTTTTGCCAGCCGGCGGTGAGCTTATCAAGCTGCTTAATGCCGGTAGGGATCCCGGTGCAATGGCCGTTCTTGAAATGGTCTTCCCGTTTGCGGGCTTCGGCCTCGGCTTCATCAACGATGCGGTTAACGGGTAGCATGTTCCCTCCCGAGGCCATGATCTCGTGGATGGATTGGAGGGAATGTTCAAGGGCTTCGACACAATCGAATGGATCCATGACCTCGTCGTACGCCATGTTGATGCTGACCTGGGAGGAGTGAATGATCTCACGTTTCATGTACCTCTCTAAAATGATGCGGCAGTGGGTTTCGACGTTCAGGCCGGAAGTGATATCCCTGGTTAATTTTGAAACATAATATGGTCCGCCAACCACATCCAAACATTCATTTTCCCTGAGTTTCTCGGTTACGGTGAGTATGTCGACAGGTTGTGACATGTCATACAATTGTTTACAGGCTGAGAATATCCTCCGGTGCTGTTCTTTGTAAAACACGAACTCTGAGACCAGGCCCATGGCCACGGGCAGGCAGGCCGGTTCGATCATGATGGCGCCCAGGACGGCTTCCTCCAGTTCAATGGCCTGGGGAGGTATCTTGCCATCAATAGGGACGACTGTTGTTTTTCTTTGTGATTTCATCGGCGTTTAGTTTTATCGTGCTTTCTTCGGGAAAGGGTTCTTTCTTTTTGTCGAGCGGGTTGATGGATTTCCAGTTGCGGGCGATGCTGTGTTTGACCATTATTTCAGCTTTCTTAAGATCGCCCTGAGATAAATCGACCAGATTGTTAATTGCTTCGCTTTCGCTGATAGAGGTGTAATCGTCTAAATTCCGCTGCTTTTTATAATCAAGCCATTGATCCCAGATGCGGCCAAACTTTTCGGATTCGAATGGATATTGGATTTCGGGGCTCCAATGGTGGAAATTTTTAGCCCATGGTGGTTTGATGTTTTCCCTCGGACCCCCTTTCTTGTCGTTGCTGTTGCCATTGCTATAGCCATAACAGTTAGGCAACTGTTGGCTAAGAGTTTGTTTTACGGCTGAATTTGAAGAATATTTTTGAAGGATTTTCATGGCACTTTCCTGCGCTTTAGCTTTACTATCGGGGAATCCAGGATATTGAAATGTTATAAACTTTGGAATAAAGTATAACTGTTCACTAAGAGTTACTAAACGGTTACCCAACTGTTCGATAACTGTTGGCAAAGAGTTAATGTCGGTTTGTAATCTGACCATTTTAGGATTCAACTCAATAATACCGGCATGATTACAACGGGTTATCATGTAGATCCATAAAATTTTTGCTTCTATTGACAGGTCCATGAACCAGGGATCATCAAACAATCCTGTGTCGATAAATCGCTTTGCCATATATCATTGAATTTTCTTTCTCTGATTTTGCAAACCTTGTATAATCAGAAAGGCAGATCATCTTCGGGTGAATCGAATGGTGCCGGTGCGGATGATTCATGGCTCGCCTGGGCTGATTTCATCGCGGGAGTCATTAGATAATCATTCAGTTGGGCGTCGGTTGGTTTGTCCTGGTTCTGGATTTGTTTTTCTTCGATGTAACCGGTGATCCTGATCTTGCCGGAGTCGGTGAGCCGGGCCCAGGCGGATAAGCGGAGTTCAACTCCTTTGAACTTTGCTTCGCCGAAGAAATCGGGGGAGGTTTCTTTTTTCTTGTTTTCGGGATACACTTTGATGAGGCTGAAGGTGCCTTCTTTTGTTTCGAATTTGTCGGACATGGGTTGAGGGATTGAAGGTTTAATTGGTTAGGTTTAAAAGGGATATTTTGATAAATACACTTCAAGTCCTTTATCGGCTACCCATACGGATGCGTTGGGGGCTTTTATCTGGACTGATTTTGAAAACATTATTGCATCGGAATTGGCACTACTGAGATGCAAAAGGACGATATTCCGGACCTGCCTCATATCATTTGCCTGCAGGAATTCCAGACAGGTAGCCAGGCTCATGTGTTTACCTATCGGGCGGTCGCTGGTGAGGATGTCGTCCTGGTAATTGGCCTCAATGAGAATATGGTTAAGAGTGTTGAACTTATTGGGGATGTAAGCTGCATCCGTAACGAACAGGATGGAACCGGAAAAGGGATGATCGATAAGAAAGCCCAAGGTTGGAACGCCATGAGGAACCAGGAAGGGTATGATTTTAAATTCACCGATACGGATTATGGAGCAGGCCTGGATGGGATGCACCCGGTGGCCTGACAGGCCTGCGGCCTGAATGGTTTCGGCTGAGGTATAGATGTCGATACCGGCCTTCATATAATCAGCGGCATACTTACAATGATCACCATGGGAATGGGTGATGAGACAGGCGGTGACCTTCCGCAGATCATAATTAAGGGCTTTTTTGACTTCAGGGAAGCTGATACCGGCTTCGATGATGAGGATTTCGAAAAAGGATTCGAGGAGATAGCAGTTGCCTGAGGATTCGCTGCCAAGGACTTTGAGTGTCATTAGAAACCGGGTTCTTTGGATGATGTTTCTTTTTTCCACTCACGTTTGGGTTCAGGTTTGGGTGGTGTCGCTGGCAGGGGTGGATCAAGAGTCTCCATGATGGCCTCGACGGGTTCATCTTCAGGGATGTCGATAACGGCACCCTGGTTAGCTTCGGCTTCGATCTCTGCTTTTATACGGCCAACACGTCCATCTTCACCTGGTTCCATCAGCACAGAATCATCACTGGAAGCAATCAACAGTTTGCAGGCCCGGTTAATTACCGTCTTTTTGGCCATCTCCCCGGGGAAATTGGTATGGGCCGGACTTTGCCCTTTGGTGGGGCCCTGTTCCCATGATTTTTGAATCTGTGCCATGGTCATGATCTCGGTATTGACGGATCCATCGTCAAAGGTTACCACGGCATAAGCCCCGATGATCTTTGCATCGTCGAGGTTTTCCATACGCTGGGCATGGGAAGTGATCTTTTTCATACCGGTGGTGGTGTCGATGGCATATTCAAACACATCGCCCTTGTATATGACACCGGCATAGATGTTCTTCATGGAACTATAGCGGCGAGCCAGTGCAATACTGCCGGCATATTCCCGCTGCATGGTTAGTTTGTTGCCATACACGATGAAGCTGCATTGGTGTTTTGAAGGATTGAGACCTTGCACAACCATGTTGAACAATGAATTCGCAATGGAATCGGGAGTCGATGACTGCAGGACCGGCAGATTGGCCTTGTCTTTCATGTCCTGCAGGATGAGCCAGGCGGATCGGAGTGCGTTTTCGGCGCTGTAATCGGGAGGAAGCGCAATGCCGCCGATTTCTTTGAGGCTGTTGACCTTGGTGAGGACCTTCTCTACCATAGGCTGTTCGAACTTTTTTACTGTTGTTTCGGTTGACATGGGATCTGGGTTTTTAAATATCGAATATTGAACATTGAATGTTGAATGTCGAGTTGTGTTTATTTGATTATCAGGGTCTTGTCGGTGCTGACGATAAGGTTTATGAGCTGGGATTGGGTGGAGGGAATATTATTTGTGGATTCGCGGTTATCGATCCAGATGGGGGCGGTGATGTTGTAGTGTTTGCTCAGGGTGTTGATGATGTCGATACCGGCCTGGATCTTGCCGGCACTGTTGACGTCGGTATAGGGTACGCCCTGGACCATGCAGTCGCAGGCTTCCTCAATGCCTCCATTGATCTGTGTATTGAACATCCTGAATTTAACCAGGCTGAATTTGCCGTTCACCCGGGCTTCAACCAGATCCATACGGGAGCGGGTATAGGCATCCATGGCGAATTCCTGCTTTTCGAGATTGCTGATTTGTGAGGCGAGGGATTTTTCGAGAGCCAGGAGTTCGTTGATACGGGTTTTTCCGCGATTGATCACATCGAGATGGCCCAGGATCACCTGAAGGTGGTAGATTTCGGACTGGAGCTGTGATTTTTGCTGTTTGAGGGATTCGATATCGAGCTTTGGAACTTCAAGGATCTGCAGCTCAAGGGCTGCAATCTGTTGGCGGATTTCGACAGCCTGTGGAGTAGAATCAAAGTCAGGTTCGGCGGGAGATGCGGAGGATTCGGATTTGCCTGAAGATGGATTAGATTTGGGTTCGGTGATCGATAGGGGGGCTTCGATCTCATGGAGTTGGTGGATCAGAGCTTCAAGGGAGGCTGAAAGTTTATGAATTTCTGCTTTCGTGGTTTCGATATCGGCTGTGGTTTCGCAAAGAAGTACAGAAAGCCGGCGGCCACGGGAGGTGATATCCGCCTGCCGTTTTGAATTATTTTCAGTGAAGGCCTGAATCAATTGTGCCGATTTTTCGGTTATGGATTCAGGATCAAGGGCACGTTTGCAGGTTGGACAGATAAATTCATTTTCGCTGAAGGTGAGTTCGGCGGTACTGACCAGGTTCCATTCGGCCCGGAGTTCTGAGATTTCGGCTTCAAGGGCCGTTTGGGATTGTACTGAAACATCAAGAGCATGCTGTTCATCTTTAAGCTGCCGGGTGAGCAGAGACTGTTTCTGACGGAGATCGTTAATCTTAAGCGTTTGCTCGTTCTGAGCTTTCTGTGCTTTGGTTTTCGTTTCAAACCTCAATGAATTCACGGTTTCACGGAGTTCAAATATATGGTTCTGGATCTGCTGAATGGCTTCTCCTTTTTCTTTGTAAGCCGAGACCTGGTCGTTGATGGTGTTCTCGACATCGAGCAAATCAGACTGCTTTTGGGAGATATCGGCTTTGATCGCCTCGAAATCGACCGGCTCGGGTAAACCCTTGGTGACTTCGTCGATGCGGGAAGGGATCATCTTGAGATCGTCGGAGAGTTTCTTTTTACGAACTGCAATCTCCTTGCGCAGTTCAGAGAGGTCTTTACCGGAATTGAGAATAGCGGTAATCTCTTTTACCTGGAGATTGTTCATCTTGCCCAGTATTTCGGTATTGGTGATTTTACCTGCAATCAGGATCAATACCTGGCGGCGATCCTGCCACTTCATTGAGTTGAAATACAGAGCAGATGTGAGTAGTTTGAACAAACCCTCATTGATGAGGCCATCGATCTTCGTTTTGTATTCTCCTGCCTGAAGTGGCACCCCGTTCCAATAAAAAAGGGTTTCGTGGCCTGTAAGCTCCGATTGCTCTGAGCCACGGCGACGCTGCCACTTTTCCTGGTACACCCGTTTAAGGGTAGTCGCGATACCATCCGCAGACAATATCCCTTCGACAGAATGTTCAAGCATGGGGGTTGCATTGCCGGTTTGGTCAAGGGTTTTGATATTGAAGTCCTTTGCTTCATGGGAATCTTTTCCGAACAGCAGCCAGGTAAAGGCGTCGAAGAGGGTGGATTTGCCGGTGCCGTTTTCGCCGTGTATGTTGGTAACTGAGCCGAATTCAATGGCAAGCTCCTTAATGCCTTTGAAGTTCGTGAGGATTAGTTTATGGAGCTGGATATTCATGGTATTTGGGATTGGGTGTTGGGGATTAGGGGTTGGGGGGATTACCGGACCAGGCTGGCGAGGGCGTTGGCTTTAATCTCGTCGACTGTGGAACGCCTTGCCGATTTAACCCAGGCCAGGAGTTCCAGTTTTGAGAAATACAAACGGCCCCGGCGTTTCATGCAAGGAATGGCCCGCTGGTGGACATATCCATATACTGTGGGAACGGTGACTGATAACAATTCGGCAGCCCGATCGATAGTAAGGAGTTCATCTTTGACAGGGTCATTGGTGACCTCGTGGATTTCGGTTAATGCCTTGCGGACCTGGTTAAAGATCAGGATTTCAAGGTCTTTTAAGGAAAGCGGGGAGAGGATGAAGTCGTGCATTGCTGATTTGATTTAAAAACCAGCAGCAAATAAAATACAAAAAAAGGCGAATAATCCAAATTGCCGTCGCCAAAATTGCCGAACGGCAAATTAGGCAATTTAGGCAATTTAGGCAGAACTGGCAACTGACTATACATCAGTTAATTAGGTAAAAGAGACAGGCCAGGGAAGAGATATAAGGGAATTCAGGAAATCGGCAATTCAGGCAATTTAGGCAAAATTGGCAAAGAGGCTAAATCAGCAAATCAGGTACGAGAGGCAAACGAGGAAAACTATGGAGAAAAGGGAATCGAGGCATTCCAGGCAATCGGCAATCGAGGCAAAATCGCTCAAAAAGGCCATTATTAAAAGAATTGAACCGGAAATGGTGTTTTTCAATTCATCGAACAGGTGGGAGAATTCAACAGGAGATGGGTGAACATGAGTAATTGTAGAAAAGCTTATTTTTTCGGTGTTGAATGTGTTCATGCAAATAGACTGGATTTCGGTGGTCGTGAATTTTGTTTTCCTGCAATAGCCTTGTATGGCCAGCCACTTTATTAAGGCAATAATAATCAGTTTCCATCCGGATTTGTAATCCTGCCAGGTGCCATTGGCTGTGCAATAGTTTTTCTTTTGAAGCTGGCCCATTACCTGCTGATACTCTGAGACGTTATTAAACGCTTCGAGAAGGGTGTTAAAGGCAGGCTTCTTTTTTATGATCGCATACGAGCTTAAGGATTTGGGATTGAGAAAACCAGTGGAAGGAGCCGTAGCAGGGAAAGTCAGATTGTGCATCATTTTCACAAGGTAGCCTTCTACAATGCGTCGTAATTCGGGGCTGAAATACTGAGGATGTTCATGAAAGCGTTGAAATGTAGCCGAAAGCCAGGTTAAGGAATCACCGCCCCGATGAATGTATGCATCGAGAAGGTTCTGTAAAATGGCAATAATAATTTCCTCGTTAACAAAGATGTGATTAAGCCCGGTATATAAAGAAGAAAGATCAATGGTGTCAAGCTGTTCAACATGATCGTCGGTCAACTCAAGATCGGGATAGTTTTTCAACAGCTCTTTCACCGGCAGTTTCTTGTCCTGGACCGATATGGTATGATCAAGATTCAGCAGTAACCCATACCTGGGTATATATTCGGCGACCTTCATAACAAGATTGGATTTGTTTATTCCGGCCAAGGTGACCAACCCCATGAAAAGGGGAAACAAACAAAATTATAATGAAAGATCGAGGACTATCTGTTGATAAAAATTATTCTTATTTATGTTTTCAACAATATAGCACCCTAAAAAATATTCATTACCGCGCTGGGAATAACCACTTTGGTAGGGTTATTAACATATGAAAGATTGTTAATCGCCGGAAGACGGATGGAAGATTTTTACCGGGAATTCTTAAACCTCCGTTTCGGGCAACAGCATATTCGCCCACTTCGTTTTTTCGTCATCCTCGAAGTTGGCCAGGTAGTTTTGGGTAGTTTGCTTGCTTTTATGGCCGAGTGATTCGCTGATAAACTCAATGGATGCGCCTGAACGCTTTAATACTGTGGCAAAGCTATGCCGGGCCGTGTAGGTTGTAGCCCGGGCGATCTCAAGTTCGCTGCAGATACGTGTCATGTTATCATTGATATTGCGCACCGTTTGCTGGATTAAGCGGTATTCGTCGTTGGGAGTGAGCCCCTTACTTAGAATAGGGAAGATGTATTGATCGCTGTTGCCAGGTTTATTGCCGTGAAGGTCGATGATGCGACGGATTTGCCGGGTGATCATAATATCAATAGTTGTTTCCTCCTCGACTGTATCGGCTGTTTTTGCGCGGATGAGAGTAATTTTATCACCATGGATGTTCTCGTACTTGAGGCGGGCCAGGTCTTTTATATTGATTCCGTTGCAGAGATAACTGAACAGCCAGTAATCGCGGCATTGTTGTTCAAGTGTTCCGGTGGCAGCATTGTATGATGCAATCTTAGCGACATCGGCCTGGGTTAATGCCTTTTTGGTGTTCTTGCCTTTGGGGACTGCATACAATCCGTTCTTCGATTTTCCAAAGGGATATTCTACTCCCTTGGGATTTACTTTATTGAATACTGTGCGAACATTACGCAAATACATGCTTACTGTGGTGCGGCCGTTTACTTTTGTACGGGATTTGGTCTTACCGGATTTTGTTTTCCATTCAATGGTTCTGGGGGTAAGCATCCACTTTTCATAAGCTTTCAGAAATGTGACTGTGACCGATTCAAAAGGGAATTGTTCTTTGCCGGTAAACTCTTTAAGGGATTTGAGGGAACATTCATAGGTAACGGCTGTGCTGATTTTGCCGGCATCACGGAATTGTTTGGCCGTGGCTTCGAGATTAGAAAAGAGGTCGTTGGAGTCTTTGAGTTTTGAGAAGTAAGCAGCTTCGAAAGATTCGAAGGAAAAAACGGTCATCTCTTCAATAACCTTCATGGCTTTTTTTTCAATTTCGCCGAGATGGATCTTAAGTGGTTTTAATTTAGTGGACGTTGAAATTCTATCAAAGTCATCGGAGGACATGTATAAAGTCTTTTTATCAAGGCCTTTCAACGTGTAATATTTACGATTTCCTTTATAGGTCACTCTTAATTTGACGGGATGCAATTCATCGGCATTGCTTTTACGGGTTTCGAGGATAATTCCTGTAACCGCTGTGTTATCAGTTTTCATAATTTCTTATTAAAAAGTACACATAAAAGTACACATGAAACAGCTAAAAATTACAAAATTTACAAAAATAATTATCAACAAAGAGGCGTGTAAATAATTGATAATGAGTCGAATGATAAACTTTTACAAAAAAGTACAAAAGCCCAATTTTATGCCTTACAAGCAGAGGGTCACAGGTTCGAATCCTGTTGCTCCCACCTCAAAATCAGCCACTTACAGATAAAAATGTAGGTGGCTTTTTTCGTTTTTGCCTACAATTTGCATACATTTTGTTATAGTATTGATAGCGAGTGTTTTATAAAATTATTAAACTTTATGATTATGTTATTTCATTCATCATCAATCATTTACACAATGTCATTTTTAAGTGGCTTTTTCTGGACACACACTCAAAAGTACACATCAATTATCTGAAATAATAATTCACTATCACAAAGTTTTACAAAAAGGGATGACCGTTATTACCTCGCAACCTTCGAAGACGAAGAAAAAATGAAGTGGGCCAATATGCTACTACCCGAATCCGACAGCTGATTAATTCATTCAATTATTTTTAGGGTAATGTTTTGCCGGAAAAATAAAATATAATATTTTTACCGGCTTAATTGGCCTCTGTCCATTCATTTATGGTCTCCCGTCGTTAATCTCTCCTCGCCACACTCTCCCATGCGATGGTCAATATAACCGGCTTTAACAAACCCATTATATTGCCATGAGGGTCGCTGAATATTTACCCATGTATGGATTGCTTGTTAATTATGAGCATCCGATAGCATTCGAAGATCAAAAAGTCCCGGTCAGGGAACTTTTTATAAAACATCCCGATCTTGAGTTAACCAACGATCATGTTGAACAGCTTGATTCCATTGATCTTTCTTCGCTCTACACGGGACTTAACCAGATCTTTGTCAACAAGGAAATTATTATTGGGATTTTGCAGAATCTGCTCGCTGCGTATATTCAGCGTGGCGGAGATTCCTTAACCTGGCTTTCGGCAACGTTTCAACGTTTCCGTGAGAACCCTCAGCATTTCAATCCGGAATTACGACGGATTGTTGAAGGCTACCTGGTGAAAATGGTGCACAACCTTACCTTCCCTGTTACTCCCTCTATTGATTGTCTCAATCCAAAATCCTTAAGTTCTTATGAAGACAGGAAAAAGAAGTCTGACTTTAACACCCTTCTCGAAGCATTTAATGAGGTATCAGCGTATCAACAGGTGATGGGAACTCTTCAGCAACAGGGCTATTGTAGCAACAACGGAACATGGCATGATTATAAATCCGGATGGAAGCTGATTATCATTGCCATAATAAAGTGGCTGGCCATAAACGGCTATTGCAGGAAAACAAAATTCACGACCACCGAAATCCAGGCTATTTGCATGAATACCTTCAAAACAGAAAAAATTAGCTTTTCTACAATTACTCATGTCCACCCATCTCCTGTTGAATTCTCCCACCTGTTCGATGAATTAAAAAACACCACTTTTGGTTCACTCCTTTTTATAATGTCTTTTTTGTGAGATTTTGCCTGGATTGCCTGGATTGCCTAAATTGCCTAATTTGCCGTTCGGCAATCTAGGCAGAGGCAATTTTGATTATTCGGCTTTTTTTGTATTTTATTTGCTGCTGGTTTTTAAATCAAATCAGCAATGCAAGATTTCATCCTCTCCCCACTCTCACTTGAAAAACTGGAAAGCCTGATCTTCAATCAGGTTTACCGGGCAATGGCCGAGTTCAACCCCAAACCTTCCGATCCGGTTAAAGAAGAGCTGCTCACCATCGTTCATGTGGCCGACATGCTATCCGTAACCGTACCCACGGTGTATGGCTATGTGCACCAGCGATCCATCCCATGCATGAAACGCCGGGGCCGGTTATACTTTTCCAAAAAGGAAATTCTCGAATGGGTCAAAACCAGCCGCCGCTCAACGGCCGATGAAATCAAGGCCGAAGCAATCTCCAGTCTGGCCTTCAGAGGTAAAAAAATGGATAAATCATCGGCTAAACCCAAGTGATATGATATTCCTGCTCACAAAATACAACAAGGATCTCGCTCAGTATATCGCCATCATCGACTACGAAACCGAACTCAAGGTGGCATGGCTGGTCAATGACGACAAGATCATCGTGCTTAAACAGGGCAGAATCATTAAAGCCTTTGATATCCCCCACCCATTCCCCGAACGCTTTTTTACCAATTACTGTGTTGAAGTTTCAAAAGGAAATTTATGAGATCTCTCACCCCTCGACGCAGTAAAATGGTCCAGCGCAATATCAGATTGATCCTGCATTTAAATGCACTTATCCGTGAAGGGAATCCTAAACAACAGGCTTTCTCCAACTCGAACGCCCCATCCCACAAAAGTATTTGCAAACCTCTCTTGAAATCGATCCGCTATGAACATCCAGATCAAAAAACTTGCCCTGACAAATTTCAAAGGGATTAAGGAACTCTCTGTTGAATTTAACAACGTGACAAATATTCACGGAGAAAACGGTACCGGTAAATCCACCCTCTTCGACGCCTTCACCTGGCTGCTCTTTGGCAAAGACTCCCACGATGCAAAGGATTTCAACATTAAAACCCTGGGCTCCGATGGCAATCCGATACCAATGCTCGAACATACGGTCGAAGGTATCATAGATGTGGATGGCGCAGAAATAACCCTGAAACGCCTTTACCAGGAAAAGTGGCAGCGTCGCCGCGGTGCAGAGCAATCTGAGCTTACAGGCCACGAAACCCTGTTCTACTGGAACGGGGTGCCGCT
>Ga0268284_1000474_pt1 | contig 26957 bp, 30 predicted proteins | sample saktaG_14_FD_190137 | JGI IMG/M metagenome (GOLD analysis project Ga0268284, IMG submission 190137) | Saline water microbial communities from Sakinaw Lake, British Columbia, Canada - sak_2013_06_06_40m | ecosystem: Environmental > Aquatic > Non-marine Saline and Alkaline > Saline ...
AGCGTGCCCGTGCCGCCCAAAAATCCACCGTCGTCCGCGCCCTCGACATCTCCACCGATGCGGTCACCGAGTTCCTCGGTTTCGACAGCGACCAATGCGAAGCCACCATCCTCGAAGTCCATCCGCAGGACGATTCGATCTTCGTCATCACCGACAAGAGCGTGTTTTACGCCGAGATGGGCGGCCAGGTCGGCGACACCGGAACGCTCGTCGCCTTCGGCAACGAATACCCCATCACCGGCGTCCAACAGATCGGCAAGGCCCGCGCGCTCGTCCTCGACGCATCCGCCAAGGTGAACGTCCGAGACCGCGTGACGCTCAAGCTCGACACCGCCCGCCGCCGCCCGATCGAAGCCCACCACACCGCGACCCACCTGCTCCACTGGGCGCTTCACGAAGTCATTTCCAAGGACGCCACCCAGCAAGGCTCCGCGGTCGATGAGAACCGCCTGCGTTTCGACTTCAACAGCGCCGCTCTAACATCCGAACAGATCGCGATGATGGAGGACATGGTCAACGGTGCCATCAAGCAGGACATGGCTGTTTCCTGGACCGAAGTGAAACACGCCGACATCAAGGGCCGCGCGGACATCATGCAGTTCTTCGGAGACAAATACGGCGAAATCGTGCGGGTCGTCGAGATCGGCGGAAAACGCAACGCGCTCGACGGGTACTCGATGGAACTTTGCGGCGGCACCCACGTCCGAAACACCAGCGAGATCGGCCTGTTCAAGATCAAGAACGAGGGCGCCATCGCCTCCGGCGTCCGCCGCATCGAGGCCGTCTGCGGCGATGCCGCGTGGAACCACCTCAACGAGGTTGCCGAAAAATGGCGTCACGAACTCACGGCCGCCGAAGCGAAACTCGCCGCCGCGAATGCAAAGCTAACAACCCTCGGCGAATCCGCCATCACCGTGAGCGAATTCCCGCACATCATGGGAGCCATGCTTGTGGAGCGCGCTGACATCAACGAGATCAACGCCGTTTTCGCCCACGGCCAACGCACGCTGGAGGAAACCCAGCAGGCCGCCATCGAGGCCGAGAAGCGCATCAAGAAGATCCAATCCTCCCAAGCCGCCAAGCTCGCTGACGAAGCGCTCTCCGATCTCATCGCCAAGGGCGAACCCATTATCGCCACCTTCGAGGCCGAGGCCTCGTTGCTCCAAGAACTCCAGAACGGCCTCAAAAAGAAAAACTTCCCCGGCCCCGCCCTGCTCATCGTCGATGACGGTGAAAAACTCCACCTCGCCACCCACTGCGGCGCGGCCTCTCTAGCAGCCGGACTCAAGGCAGGCGACCTGCTGCGCGAACTGGCCGCAATCGCCGGCGGCAAGGGCGGCGGCAAACCCGACCAAGCCCGCGGTGCCGCGCCGGACCGCACGAAACTCGCGGCGCTGCAAGCCGCGGCGGCCGGGATGCTGAGAGAGTAATAGTTAGAAGCCCTTGACCGTCTCCCCGGCGCCTACTTGCGGGAGGCGTTTGGCGGACTTCAATGAATTCCCCCTTGCCATCATTACCAAATTGGATAATAGTCCCCCCGCGTGATTGAAAGCTTTGCCTGCAAAGAGACCGCCAGAGTATTCCGAGGGGAATTCTCCCGGAGGTTTCCGGGCGACCTGCAAGAGCGCGCCCTGATGAAACTGCGCCAACTCCATCGCACCTTGGCGATTGACCAACTCCGTGTGCCGCCGTCCAACCGGCTTGAAACACTGTCCGGCAATCTCAAAGGGTTTTGGAGCATTCGCATCAATCAGCAGTGGCGGATCCTTTTCCGCTGGCATGAGGGCAGCGCCACCGAAGTTCAAATCACCGACTACCATTGAACCACCGCCATGAAAAAGAAACCGGCACTCATTCCGTTGCTCAATTTTTTCGCCGAGACCCTGCGTGAGACGCTGGAGGAGTCCAGCTTGTCGCAGGCGGAGATCGCACGCCGCTGCGGCATCCCTGCGCCGCATCTCACCCAGATGAAACAAGGCAAGCGGCGTTGCACGCCCGAATATGACCTGCGTTTGAGCTGTTTCTTTGGAATCACCCCAGGCCTGTGGATGAATCTCCAGCTCGATTACGAATTCATGCGGGCGGAGCGGGAAAAAGGCCCCACGATCCGCAAGGAAGTCCGGCCCTGCGCCGCGTGAGCACCTTGATTGCAAACCACCTCAAGGCCGTCAATCCAAACGCCAAGACCGAGGAAGATACCCGGGCGCCAGCGGAGCTGATCGAACTCATCAAGAGCAAAGGCCGCGAGGTTCAGGAAATATTGGGAAAACTCGCGGCGCGCCAAGGTCTCATCCGTTAGGTTTTGTTGATTCGCTCACAAGCCAATGACTTGAATCACCCTCTGCGTTTCGTTCCATTGGAGGATTTTTTCATCCGCCGTGATCAGCGGGAGTCCCAGAGACAGGGCGGTGGCGACGATGATGCGGTCGGCAGGGTCGCCGTGGAAGTCGGGCAAGCGGCAGCTGGCCAGGGATATTTCCGCAGTGAGTGGCACAAGGGAGACGGGTGGTTCCAGATTGGTTGAGAACCAGCTTTCCTCATCCGTGCCAGGGTTCAAGCGATGGCGGTTTGACGGTGTGAGCACTGCTTCATTTCCCCCCCCCCCGCTTCGCGTCAGGGGGCGCTCTGATCCTGCCCGGCGCGGCGGCGCGGTCGCCATTTCCCTTTTGCTGGTATGGGGCTATATTGACTTATGAGATGGCTGATCGTCATGTTGTGCGCGTGCCTTCTCACCACCAACCAAGGAGGTACCATGCAACTCACCAGCACCGCATTCAAGAACAACGGAAACATTCCCGCCGAGCATTCCTATCGTGGCGGAAATATCAGTCCGCCGCTGACGATCGCCGGCGTTCCTGCCGACGCGGTGAGTCTTGCCCTGATTTGCGACGATCCGGACGCGCCCGTTGGCACGTGGGTTCACTGGCTGGTTTGGAACCTCGATCCGAAGACGAACCAAATCCCCAAGGGCAGCCTCCCGCCTGACACGCTGGTGGGAGCCAATAGCTGGGGCAAGGCCGAATGGGGTGGACCCGCACCGCCCAGCGGCACCCACCACTACATTTTCAAACTCTACGCCCTCAAGGAGCCGTTAGTGCTGAAGCCCGGCGCTGACGCCAAGGCTCTCGAAACCGCCATGAAAGGCAAAATCCTGGCGGAAACCAAACTGGTCGGGCTCTACAGCGCCGCGCGGTGAACCCACCGCCACCGCACTGAATCCAGGATCACGGCTCTCAATCCTTCGGTTCCTTGTTGGCACCCCCGGAAACCTGATAGGGGATGAGGTCAGGTCGGGCTCCGCTATAAAACTCGAACCCTTCCTGAAACCGATAGCAGGTTCCGTCGGCAACCTTGCAAATATTCCGCAGCAGATTTGCCTCCGCATCTTCGAATCCGTGTTTCCAACTACCCCCGCCGATTTCAGTAAAGCGCACCAGCACGAGTTGTTTGGCGGTCCTAAGCTCAAGGGATATCGATCAGGATCCTTCACCTGCTTTTCAAGTTCCTCCCTCGCGAAGGTCGGAGTTGCAGGCAGTCACAATTCCAGTCCACAATCCGCGCGCGCGGCAGGGACATTTCAAGCACCGTGCCGCCACAAGAGTTCCGCCTAATGGCGGAACTACCTACCCCGCAAATCACGCCGTTCTCCAATCCTCCACCATTCCACCACCACCATGTCCCTGACCCTCCGCCCCAAGTCCGCCTGCGTCTTCGACCAGATTTCGCTGGGCGAGGTCATGCTCCGGCTCGATCCCGGTGAAGGCCGGATCCGCTGCGCCCGCAACTTCGCCGTCTGGGAAGGCGGCGGCGAATACAACACGTCGCGCGGCCTGCGCAAATGTTTCGGTTACAAGACCGCCGTGGTCACCGCCTTGGTGGACAACGAGGTCGGCCATCTGGTCGAGGACTTCATCCTGCAAGGCGGCGTGGCCACCGACTTCATCCAGTGGCGTGCCGATGACGGCATCGGCCGGAGTGTTAGAAACGGCCTGAACTTCACCGAGCGCGGTTTCGGCATCCGCGGCGCGCACGGCGTGCCGGACCGCGGCAACACCGCCGCCTCGCAACTCAAACCCGGCGACATCGATTGGGACCACCTCTTCGGCACGCTGGGCGTGCGCTGGTTCCACACCGGCGGGATCTTCGCCGCCCTGTCGGAAACCACCGCCGCGCTCACCGTGGAGGCCGTCACGGCCGCTCACAAGCATGGCACGATCGTTTCCTACGACCTCAATTACCGCCCGTCGCTGTGGAAATCCATCGGCGGTTTGGCCAAGGCCCGGGAAGTCAACCGCGAGATCGCCAAGCACGTCGATGTGATGATAGGCAATGAGGAAGACTTCACCGCATCCCTCGGCTTCGAGGTCGCGGGTACGGACCACCACCTTTCCGCGATCGAGACCGCCGCCTTCAAGCGCATGATCGAAACCGCCGTGAGCGAATTCCCTAACTTCAAGGTGGCCGCCACCACCCTGCGCCGCGTCATCACCGCCACCCAAAACGATTGGTCCGCCATCCTCTGGCACGCCGGCCAGTTCCACGAAAGCCGCAAGTATCCCGAACTGGAAATCCTCGACCGCGTCGGCGGCGGCGATTCGTTCGCCTCCGGCGTGCAGTTCGGTTTCATGGAGTTCAATGACGCGCAGCAAGCCGTCGACTACGGCGCCGCCCACGGCGCGCTGGCCTCCACCACTCCCGGCGACACCTCGATGGCCACCCGCCGGGAAATCGAAAAACAAATCACCGGCGGCGGCGCGCGGGTGGTGCGCTGAGTCTAACATCACACTCCCGCCATGCCCTTGCTTGAACGCTTTCTGGATCCCGCGACCGTCGCGCTGAAAATCTGCGGCGTCACCACGCGCGACGATGCGCGCGAGCTTGTCGCGCTCGGGGTGGATGCGCTGGGCGTCAACTTCTGGCCGCAGTCGAAACGCTTTCTCGCGCCGGAACACGCCGGGTGGCTGCGCGAACTTGCCGGGCGAATCCTGCGGGTCGGGGTGTTTGTGAATGAACCCGCCGCGCTGCCGCTGCGGCTCATCCGGGAAGGCCTGCTCGATGTCGTGCAACTCCACGGCGACGAGACGCCGGAGGACATGCTTCCCTATCAGGATGCCGGGGTGCCGGTTTTCAAGGCGCTCGGGGTGAGGACGCTGGCGGATCTGGAGCGTGCGGCAGCTTACGGCGCGCAGGCGATCCTGCTCGACGCGCACGCACCGGGCGTTTATGGCGGCACCGGCGAGATGTTTGATTGGAGCAACGCCATCGCTTTCAAGTCCCGGCATCCGCGGCTCCCGCTCATCCTGGCAGGCGGGATCGTGCCGGCAAACGCCGCGCTGGCTGCCGCCACGGTGCGGCCCGCCGCGCTCGATGTGGCCTCCGGCGCCGAACTCTCTCCCGGCCGCAAGGATTTCCGGAAAGTCTCCGCCCTGCTCGCCGCGGTGAAACCTTGCCCGCCATGCTAACGGATTCCCACTGCCACCTCGCCTCGCATCGCTTCCACGCGGCGGAGCTTGCCGGGTTGCTCGAACGCGCGCATGCCGCCGGGGTCGGCCGCCTGGTCACGCTTGCCACCAGCCTCGGCGATCTATCCGCCAACCTCGCCATCGCGGACAACCCATTCGTTCACACCTGCGTCGGCATCCATCCGTGCGATGTCCATCACGCGCCGCACGATGCCATCCCGCAACTCTCCGCCGTCACCGCCGACCCGCGGGTGTGCGCGATCGGCGAGACCGGCCTGGATTTCTATCACCCCGCGCCCGAGGGCTGGGAGGAAAAATCATTCCGCGCTTGCCAGCGCGAAAGTCTCCGCCGGCATTTCGAACTCGCGGGGGCCGCGGGACTCAATGTGGTCATCCACACCCGCGATCAAACCGGGCACGCCTCGTTTGAGGAGGCGCTGGCGATTTACGCGGACTATCACGCCTCGGTGCGCGCGGTGTTCCATTGTTTCATCGGCCCGTGGGACAATGCGAAGCGGGTGCTCGAGCTCGGCGGCCTTGTTTCATTCGGGGGTGTGGCCACCTTCAAGAATGCCCGCGAAGTCCGCGCGACGGTCGGCAAGTGCCCGGCGGGATCGTTCATGGTGGAAACCGACGCACCCTACCTCGCACCCGAACCCTATCGAGGAAAACGCAACGAACCGGCCTTTGTCCGCGACACCGCGGAATTCCTCGCCGCGCTGCGCGGTGAGACCTTGGCAGAGTTCGCGCAGCATACCGGAACCACCGCCGGCGCATTTTTCCGTTTCCGATCCAACTCAAATTGAATAAAGAGGGGGCGCGTCCACGTTTCATCCACCGGGGCGGAGGTGGCCCGAGTTCCATCCTTCACAACCCCGCATCCAACCACCACACTCACACCATGACTGCCATCCGCATCCTCACTCCGCCGTTGCTAGCCGTCGCGCTCGTTGCCTGCGCCGCGCAAAAAAAATCCACTGACTACGACACCTCGAATCCCTACGGCACGCCCGATGGCGGCCAGACCAATCCGCCGGCAACCGCCCCTGCAAACCCGGTTTATGACACGCCGGCCGCGTATGAGGAAAGCACCACGCCGGCCGTGGAAAATCCGGCGCTTGCCACGACACCCGCCGGCCCGACCGCCCCGGCGCACGGCGCGGCCGTGATTCACACCGTGGTCAAGGGCGATACTCTATCGGGCATCAGCGCGAAATACAAAATCCCCAGCGCGTCGATCAAGCAAGCCAACCGCATGACCAACGACACCGTCGTGCTCGGCCGCAAAATGGTCATTCCACCACGCTGATCCAAAGCCTAACTATCGCCGGGAGCCGCCGCGCTCCCGGCGCTTTTCTTTTTCACGCCATGCGCCTTCACGCCGTCATCCTGCCGCTGCTCGCGGTCCTTGCCACCGTGGTGGCGGAACCATCAGCGCCAGCGCCAGCGAAATCCGCCGCCGGAGATCCCAGTCCGCGTGATGCCGCACTCGAGCACCTCCTTGCCGAGCGCGAGTCACCCAAGGCGCTGGCCAGCGCCATCACCGACGCGCGCAACAAGGGCATCAGCGAACAAACAATCCTCGAAGCACGTTTTCTCTATCACGTCGACCGCCGCGAGGATGAGGCGCTTGCCGCCATGCTGCCCGAGTTGCTCAAACAGCGCGACGTTTTCAAACTCGAGGACTCCGCGATCTTCGGCCTCAGGGAGGATTGGTTGGCCGTCATCGAATATGTCCAGGCCATCGCCGCGCTCGGCAAAGGCGACAAGGATGCCTTCAAGAAGCACATCACCGAAGCGTTCTGGCTGAGTCCGCGGCAGGCGTCGGCCTTCGCTCCGCACATCGAACGCCTGCGCCTCGATGAATGCATGCGCTTGTTGAAAATCGATTTCACGGCCAAGCTGGTACCGTTAGTTCCTGGCGATCCCGTGGCCTTGGAACAACTCATCGCAGGAAAAAAAGCCCTGCTCATCCACTTCTGGTCACCGCTGAGCCGCGAGTGTGAAGCGGCCATGCCGGACTTCGTCGCAACCGCCGCCGCGCTCTCCACCAGCGACATCGCCGTCGTCTCGCTGCTCCCCGATGACTCGCCCAAACTGCTGACCGAGGCCCGCGCGATGCTTCATCCGCTCGGTCTCAAGCCGCCTGGTGCGTGGCTCATCGATGGCCAGGAAAAACCGTTCGCACGTGATCTCCGGATTCAGAACCTGCCGACGATGGTGCTCGTTTCCAGCGCCGGAAAAATTCTCTTCAACGGCGATCCAACAGAAGAGGAATTCTGGCAGGCCTTGCGCAAAATCGACGCACGGATCCATCGTCCCAAATCGGCGCGCGAAGAACAGGAGTGATTCCGCGAGCGAATTTCCAAACGCATCGTCGTGGAAATCCTTCAGGACCGATCGTAAAGATTTCTTAAAAATCTGTGCATTTTAACTTGACGGATCTCCAAACTACTAGTTTCATCGTGAGTAGCAACGAGATTGCAACGCATGGCGAGACCCTCACATCCATCCAACCTTGAGCTCCAGGCACTGACGGTGCTGTGGCACCAGGGACCATCTACGGTGGCTATCGTACATGAAACGCTCCCTGACAAGAAGGACCGCGCCTACACGACGGTGCTGACGGTGATGCAGAGTTTGGAGCGCAAGAATCTCGTGAAGCGCGTGCTGGTCGGCCGGGCCCACGTGTATGAAGCGACCTATTCGCAGGAAGTCATCGTGCAACGCGCGACGCACGATTTTCTGACCAACGCTTTTGGAGGACGCCTCGGCGAGGCGCTCCTCGCGATCCTCTCCGCTGGCACATTAACGCCGGAAGAGAAAACAAACATAGAACGCGAACTCCAACGACACAAAACCATGGCTGCAAAAAAAACAGCGAAGAAGGTTGCGGCAAAGCCCGCAAAGAAGGCCGTAAAGAAAGTTGCCAAGAAAGCTCCGGCTAAAAAGGCAGTGAAGAAAGCGGCCCCCAAAGCCCCCGCCAAAAAGGCCCCCGCGAAAAAGGCGGCCAAGAAAGCGGTGAAGAAAGTCGCCAAAAGCGCCAAGAAAGCACCGGCCAAGAAGGCGGTGAAGAAGACGGTTGCCAAGAAGGCACCGGCCAAGAAGGCGGCCAAGAAGGCGGCTAAGAAGAAGTAATCCCAACACCTCACCGGGATTTAAGGGTGGCCGCGCATGCATGGCGGCCACCCCGTCATTCCGGGTCGGGTGGGTCATCGGCGGGAGATCTGCGGATCTCCCGCCTCTTTTTTTGCGTCAAAAAAAAGGGTTTGCATCCGGCCTTCCCTCCGGCCTAACTTCGCGCGCCCCGGACGAGACGGCAACGCGCGGTTAGCTCAGTGGTAGAGCACCTCCCTGACACGGAGGGGGTCACTGGTTCGAAACCAGTATCGCGCACCATCATTGATTTTCAGCGGGTTGCGATTCAATGTTCTCCTAACAAGTGCTTTTTGCGAACGAAAGTGGGAACGATTCCGGCAAATTCTTTTTCCGGCGCTTACCGTTTCAAATGTTAAGAAATGTTGCCATTTTTGCGGATGGCGGGCGGATTGGTCCTTACAGTCCCGCCGTGCTGGTGCCATTCCAAATGCTGAGAAATGACAGGGTTTCGGGCGGTGGCGGGGCCGGTAGGGAAATGCCGGAATGCATAGGAATGCTTAGGTTTCCAGCGGTGCCCGGAAATGAAACGCCCCCGCCATCGGGTGACGGCGCGGGCGGTAGTAGCGGATCGCGGGGCGGTCCTTGTCGAGCGGCAGGCAAAGCAGAATCATGCGCCCCCGCGTGTCCTGTGATTCAGCGACGCGCCGAAAACCGCAACAAACGAGGCGCTAGAGACACAGAAGAACCATAAATCCCGATTTCCGGGGGAATAGAACTTGCGCGGACCGGGCCGCGTCTGCTTGCATGTCGGCAATGTTCAACACCATCCAACAAATCAAAATCATGAAACGCGTCATTCTATCCTTCATCGTGGTTCTAGCAGGATCAGCCCATGGCGAGGATGTTACGCTGGTAGCAAATGATCAGCACAATCAGGAGAATTTATCGCAACCCATCACTCTGAACCAAGGAGACACGGCCAAGCTGGTATTTGCTTCCTATTCTCTAAGTCTACAAATTGCGTGCACCATTGGCTCAAAGGTTTTTGATGTTAGCCCACGCACCGAGTCCTCTAGGGAAACCAATCCCGTTACAATCGCCGGGCCAGCAACCATTGTGTTACGAAACGGCGGATCTTTCCCTGAATCCGCGTTTGCCACATTCACCATCACCCGGTCAGGAATAGCGAGTCCGCCGGCGGAGATTCCACAAGAAGCGGGAACCACTTGGGATGTCATCCTGGAAAGCAGCTCGGATTTGATAAACTGGACGCCGGCCAATCCCGGGGAATATAGCGGCACCGAGCCAAAGCGCTTTTTCCGTACGAGGATGGTGAAAAAGCCGTAGCGAGACAGGCGAGAATGATTCAGCGGGTGGCGGATCGGGTTTCATTTTCCCGTGATGCTTTGGAAATATTCACGGCGCGGGCCGTGCCAAGCGCAACGCGGGTGGCGGCGTTCAAAGTTTCCTTGTCGAGCGGGAGACAAGTGAGAACCAATCGCCCGAGAGCCTCCGGTGGTGAGGTGGCGTCGGGGTGGGAAATCATGGCAAGGTGAAAATCCCCGTTGGCGGCGATGGCCTCGGATGCTTCCCGGCCAAGCAGGATCTTGATGCTTCCGGGGTGGTCGAGCGGGTGAGGTGGAATGATCGGGGATTTCATGCCGTGGCTTCTTCGTCGTGGTCGTCTGCGGGTTGCGCGTCTGCGGGCGTTCCCGGTGCGCTGCGGAGGGAAATGAAACCGGACCAGTCGGAGGCCACGGGCAAGGCATCGAGGCGCATGAACAGCTTGCCGTTAGGACTCTCAAAAACCGTGCCGACGGTGAGGAATCGCTTTACCTTCTTCCCGGTGGCCTTGTCGGTGTAGCTGCCAAGGGTGGCGATGGCGTCGAATTTCTTTGTCATGGCGGGCGGGTTCTACGGTTTCGCGTTGGCGGTGAAGCGTTGGGCCTCGCCGTTGAGGAAAAGCGGCAACACGTCGTTTCTCGGGCCGTTCCTGAGTTTGCCGATTTTGATTCCATCGTCGCCAATGAAAAGCAGGGCGTCGGCGTCCTGTTCAATGGCGCGGCTCTCGCGGGTCTGGCCGGCTTCGTTGAGTTGGGAGGCGGAAAGCACGGGGCAGCGCAATTCCTTCGCAAGCTGTTTGAGTCCACCGGAGACGCGGGCAATCTCCTCCTCGCGGGTTTCGTTCTTGGTGCGCCCTCCCCGGATGAGTTGCAGGTAGTCCACCACGACGAGGGCAAGCCCGCCGTGCATATCCCGCAAGCGTTGGGCCTCGGCGCGGATGGTTTCGAGCGATTGGCCTGCGGTGGGGTCAATCCATAGGTGAAGATCACGGGCCAGCTTTTCCACGGCTCCATGAATGCGGGACAAGTCCGCCGCCGTCGCGTTGCGGGGCTGGGTGATTGCCTGGTAATTCACGCGGCCAAGCACGGTTACAAGACGCCCGATCACTTCGCGGGCCATCATTTCCAAACTGAAAATGGCGACGTTCTCGCCGCGTGTGAGAAACCCGGCCGCAATCTGAATCATCACGACGGATTTCCCCCGTGAGGGTCTGCCGGCAATCACCCAGAATTCCCCCGGGCGCATTCCTCCGCTCACAAGGTCGAGTTGAACAAGTCCGGTTTCCGCTCCGGGGAAGGCGCCTGCCTTGTGGTCGGCTTCCAGTTGGGCGAGAAACTCGCGGGCGGCGTCCTTGGCGGCGACGGATCGGCGCGGGCCTTCCGCTGCCTTGCGGATGGCTTCCAGCGCGTCTGTCACCTCGGCCACGGCATCGGCGCTGCTTTCTATTTCCGAAAGCCTGCGGGCGCATCCAAGGGCAAGGCGTAGCGCGTGGGCTTCCTTCACCTGGTCAAGCCATTGTTGCCATGCGTGGCCGGTGGCGGCGTAGGTGTAAATATCCGTTACCTGGGATGGTCCGCCCATTCGTTGCAAGGTGCCTTCGGTGTGCCTGCGTTGAACGAATGCCGTCAGGTCAAGATCGCCGTGGGCGTGGAAATCATCCACGATGGAACGGAAGAAAATCCGGGTGGCCGGCGTTGAAAACGAATCGTCGCAAAGTCCCTCGGCAATTCCCCTGGCGATGAATTGCGCCGGTTCCCGGATCATGCAGGAAAGCAAAGCCTTCTCGGCCATGATGGCGCTTGGCTCGGGGCGTAGGTTGTCGGCGGGCATGGAGTGGGGTCAGATTGAAAATTGATCGGTGGAGTTTCTGCGGGCGGGTGGCACCGTCTGCGGGTTCCATTCCTCGGGGGACTCGTTGAATCGTTCATCGTTGAACCATGTCGCCGGATGCGGGATGAATTTCGGATCGGTGCCTTTCACGGCTTCCGCATAGGCCTTGGCTCTATCCAAAAGGAATTCGGCGGCGTTTTTCTTCCTGGCCTTGGCGATGGCTTTCATTGCTCTCGGCCATGCGACGTGACGCGGATAGGCTTCATAAATATCTGCGGGCGTGATTGGAGAATTTCCGAGTGGGTTGGGCGAGGAATCGAATTCTTGCCCGTTGCGGGCAAGAGAAAATGTGCTCTTTGTGGTCGGTGTGTTCTGTGTATCAGTGTGGTTAGTTCCCCCTGGCTTCCCCCTGGTTTCCCCTTTGCTTCCCCCTGGCTTACCCTCTGGTTTCCCCCTCTCTTCTCCGGTTGTGCTGAAAATCCTTGAATCTATAAGGGTTGCGCGTGTTCCTTTGTTTCCCCCCTTGAATGCCACAAGCCCGACCTTTGTTAGAAAGTCTTTGGCGTTCTGATAAGCTTTCGGCGAACGAAGGCCGGCCTTCTTCCAATCACCTATGAAAGCCTCGCCGGCCTTCATGTTGGCGATGGGGCAATCTTTCCATTTCGCACGGCGGGCAATCTGGCAAAGCAAAAGAAAGGCGCTCGGGTGCCTGGCCTGTAGCTCGTCAATCTCTTCCCCGCAATGCATGGCAATCCAGCGGCTCACTTGCGGACCTCTCTTTCCATTACCTCGCGGGCCGGTGGTAGGTGGTCGAGTAGCGCAAGCAGGCTGGCAAGTTCGCCGGCCTTGCGGCGGGCGGGCGGGCGGTCGAGCACGGCGGCAGCCTCGCTATCGTCTTGCCAGTCGGGGCCGGCCTGGGTATGAATATCACCGTCACGCGTGGCCGCTTGACCTTCACCCCGTTTCCCGGATCGTCTCCGGGGGCGGGGTGTTTCGCTTCCGGGGGTCATGGGGTGACGTCCTCCCCGCCAGTGGCCATGCGTTCAATGTGGGCTGACACGGAATCATAGCTGAAAAGTTTTTTTCCTCTGAGTTTCCCTCGTTCCCTTAATGAAGAACTCCTGATTTTCCCCTCGGCTTCTAACCGATAGAGTGTGCTTTTGCAGATTGAGAAAACGGCGGCGACGCCTTTTGCGTCGAGCCATTCCGGGCGGGTCGGTTTGGTGATTGCGGACATGAGCAACACACCTACGGGATTTATTGTGTCTTGAAAAAACCCCGAAAATCTGTCCCAAAAATTAAGGATACTGTGGATTCTTCAAGTGCTCGCCTTGCTTTCGATGGGGCAACCAGCCAAATCCAACAGCGACAAGCATCTTTTGCAGCTTGTCCGATCTGATAACGGCAGGAAAACGCTTTGTCTTGTTCTTGGCCTCGAATATATCCGCTAGAACGTCCCGCACTTCTTCACGGGTTGGCACTTGTTCGGCTCTGCGTGCCGCTTCACAAACTCCCCACCACACAAGGAGCGAATCCCGGGAATGGAAAACGCAAGGATGTTCGGTGAGAGGGGATTTAGATTTCAGATAGTATTCTTTGATTGGTTCTTCGTAGTGCCCTGGATTGGCAGTGATTGCCGCCACTCGGTGAAGGGCTTCGGCGTCCCCGCCGTGAATGGCTTCGATAAGACTGGCCGCAAGGATGGCAATTTCGGGAATTGATAGAAGCTCAAGCACTTTTTCGGGTATGTGCTCCGACATATTCCACCGTCGATAGGACTCGACAGAGAATCCAAGGCTTCCGTCGAGTCGCAACAAGCGGGCCGTCTCTTCATGCGAAAATTGCTTGGCCATGTGCGGCAGGGTGCTTCCTGTATGACGGCCATCCATAAACCGCAATACTCCGCCACCTTCGCCCGTGATAGCCTCTTCTCCCTCTCCGGTGAATTCTTCAAGGGGCTTGCCATATTGCGTTGCCAAGGCAAGCGACCCGGTGACTGGCTTCAACGGGTTCTTTCTTGTGCGGTATTTTTTGGATGCCATCGCAAGCAGTGGTTGAGGTCAAACGCTCGGCATTTTCGCCACGGCGCGGGCGAGGGTTTTCCGTTCGTGGTGGGTGTAACCGGAATGAACTTCGGCGGATTCGTGGCCGACAATGCGGCGGCGGATTTCTTCGGACACGTCGGCATTGGCCAGAGTGGATGTTAGGGAATGGCGCAAGGCGTGGAAGCTGCGGGCGTGCTGTGCCCGCTGCCCGCCCTTGGTTCCCTCGCGCACGGTGTGTCGGTCGATCTTTGCGGCGTCCATGATGGCGACGAATTGTGAGGAAAGCCCCTGCCCGCTGCCCACCCGCGTTTTGAACAATGCCGGGAAAAGCGGGCTGGCCTTGTCGGTGGCGGCGGCGCGGGGTTTGAGGAATGCCAGAAGCCGGGGATGCAGGGGAATCTCCAGCCGCTTCTTTTTGCGGTCGGTCTTGGCCGGCATGAAGGAAAGCGTCTTGCGTGCAAGGTTCACGTTTCCCCAAGTGAGGCGGGCGCAATCGCCAAGCCTGGCCCCGCCGTAGAATCCGACAAGGATCATGCCTTGCCAGTCGGCGCAACGGGCGGAGCGGGTTTCTGCGTCGGCCTTGGCGGCTGGGAAAAACGCATCATGCCAAGTTGAATCCCCTGCGGCGGTCACAAGCTGCCCGATCTCGGCCACGGTGAAAACCTCGCGCTCGATAGAATCATCCTCGGGCAGGCGTTCAAGAGCGGCGCACGGGCTGGCGAGTAACAGGCCTTCCCGCATGGCGGAGCGGAACATGCCCGCCACGTCAACGGCGTAGTGGTTCGCGGTCTTGGCAGTGCGGTGGTTCGCTGCCTTGCCCGTCTTTCTCCCCACGGAATGCCCGTCGGATTCCTTCCAGCCGCTGCGGATTGCGTCACGGAATGCCCGCACGTCGGCCTTGGTGACGGTTTCAAGTTTCTGGTCGGCCTTGTCGCCAAGCCATGCGAGGAAAGCGGCGATGTGGGCGCGGTAACGTGCCATGGTGGCGGGCTTGCCTGCGGTGGCCTTCACGGCCAGCCAATCGGCGGACCAGCTCCGCACGGTGTAGAATTTCAACGGCTGGCCGGTCGAGACTTCGCACAAGCGGGCCAGCAATTCCCGCGCCCTGGCTTCCGACAATTCCCCCTTGGCGGCGGCGGTGGCGGCTTCCGATAGAATGGCGTAGGCTTGCGAGGCGTGCTCACCGGTGGCGGTGCCCGCCTTGCATTCCAATTCCTCAAGCCGGATAGCCTCGGTCATGGCCTCGGATCGCTTCACCCGCTTGGTGGATTTCTTCAAGCGGCGGGTGGTGCCGTCCGGTTGCGGCACGTCGAAGGCGGCAATCCAATACTTGGAACCGGGGCGTTTGATGAGCGTGGCCATGATCTTTGCGGGGTGGGTTGGAAAAGTGAGAACGGGAGCGGGAACGTCTTTAACGCACTCTTGTTCCCACTTACGTTCTCAAAAGGCAAGAATAATAGGCAATTCATTGATTATGAATGGTCTTGAATCGAATCACTGGTTCGAAACCAGTATCGCGCACCATCCTACCAGACGCCGAGTTGTGCGAGTTGGCGGCTGGCGGCTTCAGCCCAGCCGCGGTTGGCGGCGGGCGACGCCGGCGAGGGATGCAGGATGCGCCCGACCCGCGCGCGGCTGCCACAGGCATCCGCGGCGCGGCGCAGGCGCTCCTCGGCAAAGCCGCCGATGCCTATCAGAAACGGCGGACGCAGCAGGGCGATCGCTTCGCCAAGGTGTTTGAGGCAGGCCCGCTCCACCGGGGCCATTTCCGCGGTGGGGAGTTTCTCTGGTGTTAGATTCGCGCCGGTCGCGCTCATCCACACCAGCGGACAGTAATTGAGCACGAAGTGGTCTTTGAAGAAGGCGTCCGCCGTGCCGAAGCGTTGCGCGAACAATCCCCACAGGCGGCGGCCGCTCACTTCCGAGCGTTGGCACAGGAATCCCTCGACCGGGCGTTTGGCATGTTCTGCCGGCGGTTTGCCGACGGGTTCATGGATGCCCATCCAATCGCGCACGGCCGCCACTTCGCCGAAGGGCACCCCGGTTTGCACCATGCCGAAGGGTCCCGGATTCATGCCGAGAAACAGCACGTGTTTGGGTCCCTGGCCGAAGCGTTCCAAATACCGCTGGTGGGGTTTCCAAGCGTACTCGAGCGGCCGGTAAACGCAGGCCACCGGGGCCGCGAATTCCAGATCCCTCAGCTCTGCCGCAAGACGCCGGGTCGATGCGCGCAACTCATTCATAGCCTGACCGGTTGTTCCATGGGTGCGGCGCAACCATGACGTGACTCCCGGATTTTCCAACCTTTTCCCGCGGGTGACCCGTGATGAATCCGCAATCTTTCGCTCGACTCGATGTGGGCGGCCGGGTATTCCGTGGTTTGTCATTTCATTCGGACCATGCGCTTTTTCATCCCCGCCCTGATTCTAACTGGTTTGGTCAATGCCACGGAAATGCGTTCATGGACGGATCTCCAGAACCGCAAGATCGAGGCGAGGATGTTAGGCATGGAGGGAGACTCGGTGATTCTCGAACTCAAGGACGGCCGCAAGCTGCCTCTGGCTCTGGCCAAACTCTGCGCCACGGACGCCGCATACGCCCGCAGCCAGAAAGGTGCCAAGCCACCGGCCGCCGCCGCAAGCGCCGCACCGCAATTCGACGCCCCATGGCCGGACCGCATCAAGTTTGGCGAAGACCCTGAGATCACCATCGTGGAGGAGGACGCGGCCAAGAAACGCTTCATTTATGAGAGCACCAACTACCGCTATACCAGCGACGTGCGCCTGTCCAAAACCGTGGTCAAAGGGTTCGCCGTGATGTTTGAGGCCACCCACCTGTTCTGTCGCACGCTGCCCATCGGACTCGACGGTGGCAGCAAAACCGATGGCAAACTCCAGATCACCCTGTTTGAAAATTTCGACGATTACGTGAAAGCCGGCGGCCCGCCCAAAAGCAACGGGGTGTTCATTGGCGGCAAAGCCATCGTGATGGTGCCGCTTACCAGCCTGGGGGTGCGGCCCGTCGGCAGCGGCTACATGCTCGACCGTGACAAAAGCAGCAAGACCCTGCCCCACGAACTCACCCACCAACTCACACCCAATGCCTACTTCGCGCCCGGTGCGCTGGGCTGGTTCACCGAAGGCATCGCCGAGTACATCGCCGTGACGCCCTACCGCTCCGGTGCTTACAGCGTGCGCAACAACCACAGCGACATCATCGCATATGCCACCGGTTACGGCACCAAGAACTCCGGTGGCAGGGCGCTGGGCAAGGACATCCAACTGCCGGACTTGAAAACATTCATGTTGCAGGATTATGGCAATTTCCTCGAAAACCCGCAGGTGAACTATGGCGGCAGCCTGCTCATCGCTTATTACTTCCTGCAAATGGACGGCGAGGGCGATGGCAAACGCATCAAGGCTTTCCTCAAGGCCCTGCGTGACGGGAAAACCGGCGACGAGGCCCTTGCTTTTTTGTTAGACGGGCGCACCTTCGAGCAACTCGCCAAGGACATATCCAAAGGCTGGAGCCGCCGGGGCATCGATCTCACGTTCGGTTCGGGCAAGTGATACCGACTCCAAAACTTAATGTGATTCCTCAGACGAGGGGCCAGGGGCTAGAGAAGAATTGTGCTTCGCTCCTGTTTTTCTCTTCACTAGCCCCTGGCCCCTGACCCCTCAATTCTGGCCCCTAACCCCTGACCCCTCAGTTTTCACAGAGTCTCATTATTTCTTGAAAGTGGTATGAGGCGGCCCGGATCAGAGCCCCTTGAATCCCTTGTATTCCTGATAGGTTCCGGTGGGCACGGCCACCGGGCGCCACTCGCGGTTGAGGCGGCGGTATTGGTTGATGAACTGCGAGGGGTCCGCCCAGTGAACCAGGTCGGCGGGCACGTCATTGCGGGCCATGCCGATGGTGAGGTCGCGGCGGATCTCAAAATGCAGGTGGGCCGGATACATGCCGAAGTTGTTGCCAATCGTGCCGATCTTCTGGCCACGTTTCACGGCTTGCCCGGTTTTGACCAGAATGCTGTCGAGGTGGCCGTTGAGAGTGTCGATGAATTTCACCTGACCCGAAGCCGGATCCCGGTAGGCGTGGCGGGTAAGCACGACATTGCCCCAACCGCCATGCACGTTGTGGGCGAAGGTGATGATACCGTCGCCGATGGCGTAAACCGGATTGCCAAGATCGCTATCGCCGCCGGCGCGGCCGTTCCAGTCCTCGCCGTAATGCCGCGGCTCCCGCAAGCGCAACCCACGCGCCTTGTAATAACCCTCGGCGTTGGGCTTGCCGACCGGAAAATCAAAGCCGTCTGCTAGATTCACCTGAACAGGTTGGGCCAAGGCAACCCCCGCCAAGGCGCAGCTCAACGCCAGCAGCCAAGCCGTGAGGGTTCCCCGCCAGTTGTGGTGCACACGCGCCATGGTTTGCACTCCACCGCCGGAATGGCTCGTTCGCAAGCGGAAAAAAACCGACACATCCTGACAATCCGCATGCCTTGACAAAGTCCGCACGGCAAGGATCCACCGGCCGGATCTCAAAGATCCGCGTCACGATGAGTGCCACTCGCCGGATTTCCGGAGCAAACAATGCACCGGTCGAGCACGGCGTCGCCGCAGATTTGGCTCCCGGCCCAGATGACCGAGTCGCGGACGATGGCCCCGGACGCGACCACGGCACCCGGGCCGACGCTCGAGTTTTCGACGCTGGCCCCGGCTTCGATGATGGCGAGCGGGTGGATCGCCGGGCCGAGCGCGAGCGAGCGGTGGGCTTGCAAATAGGACTCGCGGTCGCCGAGATCGAACCAGATGCCCTCATCGAGCACCACGGCACCGAGACGCCCCTGCTCCACGAGTGTTAGAAACGCCGGGATCACCGAGACCTTTTCGCCCGCGGGCAACAGCTCGAGGAAACCTGGGGACACGCAATAAATTCCGGCAAACACGTGGCTGCCATCGGCCCGGCCGAGGCGGCGGCGGATGTCGGTGACGCGGGTCATCGAAGCGTCGAGCGCGATGTGTTTGGCGTGGCCCTGCGAGCGCAGCGCGAGCGTCACGGGCAGGCCGGATGCCTCATGGGCGGCGCAGAGTTTTGCCAAAGGCAGGGTGGAGAAAATGTCGCCGTTGTGGACGAGCAGGGGATCCCCGCCGATCCACGCGGCAATGTTTTTCAAACCGCCGCCGGTTTCTAGCAGAAGCGGCTCATGAAACAACGTGAGTTCGTTGCCTTGCCATGCCCGGACGACGGCGGGCTGGCCATTGGCCCCGGTGGCGGGGGGGGCGAAAGGGTTGCCGCCCGCCGGCGGGGTGCCGAAATCGCTCCAGGCTTCCGGCAGGTGGTGGGTGTTGATGGCGAAGCGCGAGATGCCGACCCGGGCGCACGAGTCCAGCGCCCATTCGGCGAACGCCCGATGGAACAAGGGCACCAGCGGCTTCGGCAGCCGCTCGGTGAGCGGTCGCAAGCGGGTGCCGAGCCCGGCGCCGGGAATAAAGGCCTGATTCACGGACTTGCTTTGCCGTGTGCGGCCGGTGTTTTCAAGCACTCCCTGCAGAAATTTCCCGCCGCACCCTTCCCCGGCACGGCGGATTTTTGCACGGGTTTCCGGCGGGCGACGCCAAGGGCCTTGCGCCCTTGGATCGCAATGGGTTTAGGAAACAGGCCCCGCATGATCCAACCTGTCCAAGGGGACAAGCCCCATGGCGCGGGTAAGTTGCCCGTGCAAAAATCCGCCGTGATTCGCCGGAACCTTCGCGCATTTTAAGTTGGTGCGGAGCGACGCTTGAATTATGGTGCCGCCCCCCGAGGGGAATTCTTATGGCAATCCATGGACAACAACTGGCCCAAGAGTGCGCGCAAGCGGCGGATGAGATCAAGGCGGAGAACATCCGCATCTGGGACCTGCGCGGGATTTCCAACCTAACGGATTTCATGGTGGTCTGCTCGGGCACCTCGCTGCCGCAACTCCGCGCGATCCTGCGCGACGTGGCAGGCAGGCTGGCAGATGAGCACGGCGTGAAACCCACGCATACCGAGGGCAAGGCGGAAGCCCGCTGGATGGTGCTGGATTTCATCGACGTGATGGTGCACGTGATGGATCCGGAATTGCGCGACTATTACGGGCTGGAGGAATTGTGGAAAGACGCGAAGGAAGTGAAGTGGCAGGCGGCGGCTTGATCGTTGCCGCCCTGTTTTGGAAGCATCCCCCACAGATGATCATATTTCCTCCTCACCACGGGGCCTCATCCGCTATGAGAAGAAGCACCTTCCATGTCCCGCAAGCCACTCGATGAATCCGAGTTCGTGCTCCTGATCACCCGCCATCAGGCGGCGATCTATGCCTACATCCTGACCCTCCTCCCGGATCGCGTCGCCGCGCAGGACATCTTGCAGGAAACCAATCTCGTGCTGTGCCGCAAACGCGCCGACTTCGAACCCGGCACCCATTTCAAGGCCTGGTCGTTGCGCGTCGCCTACTGGCAAACCATGGCTTACCTCAAACGGGTCCAGCGTGCCGGCATGGTGACGCTCGACCCCGACGTGCTCGACCTCGTCGCCCTCGAAGCCGAGGAACAACTCGCTGATTTCGAGGACCGCCACCTCGCCCTCAAGTCATGCCTGCAAAAACTTCCCGCCGGCGATGCCTCGATTCTGCTCGCGCACTATCAGCGCGGCGAGAGCCTGGCGGAAATCTCCGGCCGCCTCGGCCGCACCCGCGAGGCCCTCAAACAAGTCCTGCTGCGCATCCGGCGCACTCTGCGCACCTGCATCGAACGTCAACTCGCCGGCCAAGCCCGCGCCTGATCCCGCGATGAGCACCACCCCACTCCACGATCCCTGCCGCGACCCCTTCGACGACATCCTCGATGCGCTTGTGTGTGGCGACGCCTCCGCCCGCGACCGCTCCCTCCTGCTCAACGACACCCTGCGCGCCGATCCTGAGGCCCGCCGCGCCTATATCCGCACCATGGCCTTCGAGGCCATGCTGGCCAGGGAATTCGCTCCTCCCGAAGTATCCCAAGCACCCGCCCCCGCCCGCTCCAAGCGCTGGCTCGCACTCACCGCCATCGCCGCCACGATCATGCTGGCCGCCACCCTCGCCTGGCACATCCAACCGGATCCGGCCGTGCCGTCAACCGCCGCCGCAACTCTGATAGATGCGGACCAGCCATTCACCCACGCGGTGATCACTGCGCTGGACGATGCCAGCGGCCGCTTCGGCAAGCTCGCCCTCACCCAGGGCTTGCGCCTCACCCAAGGCATCTTGGAACTTGATAGCGGACTCGCCGAAATCACCTTCGACAGCGGCGCCGAGGTTACCCTCGAAGGCCCCGCCCGCCTGCTGCTAGAATCGGAAATCAAGACCGGCCTCGCCGCCGGTCGCGCCTCCGCCCAGGTTCCCGAACAAGCCCGCGGGTTTGTCATCCACACCCCGTCGTCCTATATCCGCGACCTCGGCACCGCCTTTGCCGTCGAAGTGCGCGACAACCGCGAAACCGACCTCCACGTGCTGGATGGTGAAGTCGAAGTCTCCGCCACCGGCCAAAGCGCCGACCAGCCACCGAAAATCCTGCGCCAGAGCGAAGCCATCCGCCTCGCCAGTGGCACCATGCTGCCTATCCGTTTCCGGTCCGACAGCCCGGGGCAAAAACGCAAAAACCACCCGCCTAAAATCCCGCCCTCGGTCCATTGGTCCTTCGATTCATGGGATGGCGCCACCACCACCGATTCCACCCGCGGCCACCTGCTCAAGCTCCAACAGAATAAAATCCCGGCGACGCCCGCAATCCTCGACGGCCCCTTCGGTCCCGCCCTTCACTTCGACGGCCAAGGCACCTTCGCCCGCGCTGATGATCCCGGCCCCGGCGGTTCCCAAGCACGCACCGTCGCCTGCTGGATCCGGCTGCAACCCGAGAATCCCACCAACCCGCGCGCTTCTAACGGATTCATCGCCTGGGGTGGCAAACGCTTGTCCGGAAGATGGCAGGTCGCATGGAACAATGACCAGGACCAGGGAACCAGCGGCGCCCCGCGCGTCGAATTCGCTGACGGTTTCGTGATCGGCGCCACCGATCTGCGTGACGGCCGCTGGCACCACCTCGCCGTCGTTTGCCTCGCCGGCCCCAAGGCCAACGTCGCCACCCATGTGAGAATCTATGTCGATGGCCGCCTCGAGGCTCTAACCGGCCGACACCCGCGCCGGATCGATTCCCCCGCCACCGCGGCCGCCGCCCGCCCGCTCACCCTCGGCCGCCATCTCGGCCAGGGACCTGGTCGCGAAGCCATGTTTTTCGAAGGCGATCTGGACGAAGTCCACGTTTTCGATGGCGCGTTGCTGCCCGGCCAGATCACGCGCCTGATGAAACGCAACAGCCTGCGCCCTGCCAAACCGTGAGCCGCTCGCAAACATTCCACTTTCACCCCTCACCAACCCGCGCCGCCGCGCTATTCACCAGCGATCCCAAAACGGGAGAACCACCAACCATCCAAGCCATGAAAACCAGCATCCTGCTCGCCCTCAGTCTCGCCCTCGCCCTGCCACTCCACGCCGGCAACAAAAATCCCGGCGCTCAAAACCCGCGAAAACCACAACCGGCAAATGCCTTCAAGAAGATGGACAAGGACGGTGACGGTTTCGTCTCGAAGGAAGAATTCCTCGCCAAGGCAAAAAACGTTTTCCGCCGCAAAGACAAGGACAACGATGACAAACTCGCGCTGTCCGAGTTCGCTGGCAAAAAACCCAACAAGGCCAACAAGGCCAACAAAGCCAACAAAGCCAACAAAGCCAACAAAGCCAACAAAGCCAACAAAGCCAACAAAGCTAACAAAGCTAACAAAGCTAACAAAGCTAACAAAGCCAACAAGGCCAAGCCCGCCAACAAAGCCAAGCCCGCCAAGCAAGACCAGACTAACCAAGACACCAACTAACTGACATCCTCCCCCTATCGCCCCGCCGCCGCGCCCGCCGCTTGTCCCGTGACCTCGCCGCGCCGCACGGCGGCGGGTCATTTTCCAACCACCCTCCCGGGCCCGCCACCATGCACACCTTGCTCCGCTCGCTCTGCCTTGCCACCCTGGCCGGCGCCAGTCCGCTGCACGCCGCCACGCGGCCTAACATCATCCTCATTCTGGCCGACGATCTCGGCCTCGACGGCGTCAGTTGCTACGGCGCGGACCAACACAAGACGCCCGCCATCGACAAACTGGCCGCCACGGGCATGCGTTTCGAAACCTGTTATGCGGCGCCCTTGTGCGGACCGTCGCGTTGCCTGCTGATGACCGGGCGTTATGCTTTCCGCACCGGCGGCATCACCAACCAATCATGGCGTGCCAACGGCCCCGGCGCCAAGTCCGCCGACGAACACCCGGTCGCCAAATTGCTCAAACACGCCGGCTACGCCACCGGTATGGCCGGCAAATGGCGCCAGGTCGGCGAAACCCCGCGCGCCTGGGGATTCGACGAGTATCTAACGGATACAACCGCCGGCGGCTGGTATTGGCAGAACAAGCTGCTGCAAAATGGCGAGGAAATCACCACCCCGGACGGCACCTATGCGCCGGACAAGGTCCATGAGTTCGCGATCGATTTCCTGCGCCGCCACAAGGAAAAGCCGTTCTTCTTCTACTACCCGATGCACCACGTGCACGGCCCTATCCTGCGCACGCCCGACAGCGCCGCCAACACCAAGTCCGCCGACGCGCTCTATGAGGACAACATCCGTTACATGGACAAACAGGTCGGCGCGGTGGTCGCCGAACTCGAACAACTCGGCCTGCGCGAAAAAACCCTCGTCATCTTCACCGGCGACAACGGCACCGCCCTGAACTTCCCCTCGACCATCGGCGGCCGCATGATCAACGGCAAGAAAGCCTCAATGCTCGAAGGCGGTTCGCGCGTCCCGTTCATCGCCAGTTGGCCGGGCACCACCCCCGCCGGCAAGGTCTGCAAAGATATCCTCAGCTTCGCCGACCCGCACGCGACTTTCGTCGATCTCGCAGGTGCCAAGCTGCCAGAGGGCATGAAATTCGACGGCCGCAGCTTCGCCCCGCAATTGCGTGGCCAGCCCGGCCAACCGCGCGAGTGGGCCTACGTGCAACTCGGCAACAAGTGGTTTGTCCGCAATCCCGGCTTCAAGATGAACGAACAAGCCGGGTTGTTCGACATGCGCGACGCGCCGTTTGTCGAGAAGCCGGTGGCCGCCGCAGCCGACACCGAAGCCAGCAAGGCCGCCCGCCAACGCCTCACGGCGGTCCTCGCCGAACTCAACCCGGCCGCCGGCAAGACCGACGGCAATCAAGGCACCAAGCGCCCTGGCAAACTCAACCGCAAACGCCGCACGCCACAATGACGCGAACGCGTGTGCCGGGTTTCCGGATTCCCGCTTGTCCTAGCAGATTCCAGCAGATAGACAGGTTCCCGGAACCTATCCGTCAGATGGAACACTTAGTCCGCTTCATTCGCGCAAAGCAGGGCCCCTCGCACAGATGGCCGGCGATAGGCGGCCGCGTACCGGTGGCCCGGGTGGCCGCCCACCGCCAACCGGGCAGGCCGCCGACAGGATCGTTGGCGGCGCTTGAGAACCACGGAGATCCCCAATGAAACGCAAGGATCAACGCGCGGTGATGTCGCCCGAAGCCATGCGTCAGCTCAAGAATTATGCGTTCGACGCATCGATCACCGCCAATAGCATCGCCAACCTTGACGGCGTCATCATTGAGGCCAACGACGCGTTCCTCCGGATCTGGGGTTATGCAAACAAGCATGAGGTCGTCGGCAAGCCCATCCCGCATTTCCTTGACGATGTGACCGAGGTCGCGGCCATCATGACCACTCTCAAAAGCACGGGGTATTGGGAGGGCGAATATACGGCGAAGCGCAAGGACGGGTCGACCTTCACGGCCAATGGCCTGGCGACGGTCGTGCGCGATGAGAATGATCAAGTGATCGGCTACCAATCGACGGTGCTGGACATCACCGAACACAAACAGGCCGAGCAAACCCTGCGCGAGTGGAACCAGACCCTCGAGCGCCGGGTAGCAAAGCGGACCCACGAACTCCAACAGAGCGAAGACCGCTTCCGCCAACTGGCCGATGCCGCCTTTGAGGGGATCGCGATCAGCGAGAACGGAATTCTGATAGATGGCAACCCCCAACTCGGACAGATCCACGGCTACGAACTCGGCGAGATGATAGGCCGGCCAGCGGGCGACTTCATTGCGCCCGAGTCGCGCAAGTTGGTCACCGCACACATGCGGGACGGCACCGCGAAAACCTACGAGTTCTTCGGGTTGCGCAAGGACGGTTCGATCTTTCCCGTAGAAGCCCGTGGCCGTACGGAAACATGGCTGGGAAAAGCCAGACGGATTTCCGCCTTGCGCGACCTCTCCGACATCAAGCAGGCGGCCGCCAGTATCCAAGCCCAGCAGGTCAAGCTTGAGCAGGCCCACCGCCTCGCCTTGGCCGGCGAAATCAGCGCCGGCATCGTCCATCAGATCAGCCAACCGCTCTGTTCCATGGGTGCCAACGTGAGGGCCGCCTTGGTGAGTCTCAATGCCGGTAAGTTGAAGAATCTCGGGACTTTGGAAATCCTTACGGACATCGAGGCTGACATTGAGCGCATGAGGGATACCATGACCCAGTTGCGGACCCTCGCTCATCCCGACCAACCAACCCGTACGCGCATCATCTTCAATGACATGGTGCAAGATGTTCTGCGCCTGCTAGAGCAGGATGCCGGGAACCGCCAAATCGTGCTTGCGGTTGAATTCGGTGACAACCTGCCGCCGGTGCTGGCAAATGCGGTGCAACTGAACCATGCCATCCTCAACCTGGTGAGCAACGCGTTCGACGCGTGCGCAGGCTGCCCGCCAGAGCGGCGGACGGTCAAAATCATGACCAGGGCGGTTGCGGGCAAAAGCGTCGAGTTGCGCGTGTGCGATCGCGGGACCGGGATATCGCCCGAGGCCATGGCAGGTTTGTTCACGCCGTTTTTCACCACCAAACCGGACGGACTGGGGATAGGGCTGCGCTTCAGCCGCACCATCGTCGCGGCCCATGGCGGCCGCATCGAGGGTCTCAACAACGACGACGGAATCGGTGCCACGTTCCGGATCATCCTGCCGGCAAATCCCCTATGATCCTATACCAAGGTATAACCCCAATCGCAGAACCGGTCCGCAACGATCCATCCCCTTGATGGTTTACCCTAGTCCCCCCAAATGGATCCCTGTCGTATGAACCCACGACCCACGAGTGATCGCACTTCTTCCCATCGCACCGCTGCCGATGGGCAGGCCGGAAAGGTGGAAGGAAATCATACGGTGTTGGTGTTGGATGACGATGCTTCCATCCTCAGCAGCTTGGAACGCTTGCTCACGGCTCACGGATATAGTGTCAGGCTGCACGCGGAGCCAGACCATTTTTTCCGTGCCGGGTTGCCGCAGGTTCCGGCCTGCCTGCTGTTGGACAACCAGCTTGGCAATGGCAGGACCGGAGTGGAGGTCCATGCGGAAATGCAGCGCCGGGGTTGGGACATTCCCACGGTGTTCGTGACCGCGCATTGGGACGTCCAAACAGTGGTCCGGGCCATGCGTGCGGGTGCCGACGATTTCCTTGCCAAACCCTTCGATCCTACAGCGTTGATGGCTGCCGTGGCGCAGGCCTTGCAACGGGCCCGAACCAACCATCGGAACGGATTGCAGATCGCCGAGTCCCGCGCCAAGGCCGCTTCCCTGACGCCTCGTGAACGCGAAATCGTGCGTTTGATCGTCTCCGGTTTGCTCAACAAGGAAATCGCGGATCAACTCGAGCTCGCGGTGGTCACCGTGAAGGTCCACCGCGGCCGCGCCATGCACAAGCTCGGCGCGGGCAATCCCGCGGAATTGGCCCGCCTCGCCGCACTCACCGGCATTACCTGTTGATTTGAAAACCGCGAAGGCACGCACATCAACGCGCATATACCAAGGTATAGCTTGCGGGTGGGAGAGACTATCACAAGATCTCTGTCCATACTTTTTTCCCTATGCGCGATGCGCGCACCCCACCCCGAGGGAAGGACGGGATGCATTCTCCATCATCTTGAATTGAGCCTGCCTTGGGATCCAACATGCATCACCTTCCTTCGCCCCAATCCGTCACCCGTTTCAAGCTCACCTCGTGGGTGTTGTTGTTGATGTGGCT
>Ga0268284_1000482_pt1 | contig 26511 bp, 17 predicted proteins | sample saktaG_14_FD_190137 | JGI IMG/M metagenome (GOLD analysis project Ga0268284, IMG submission 190137) | Saline water microbial communities from Sakinaw Lake, British Columbia, Canada - sak_2013_06_06_40m | ecosystem: Environmental > Aquatic > Non-marine Saline and Alkaline > Saline ...
GAAGAGAAGAAAATTGCGCCCGCCGGGAAGAATTGCCTTCCCAACCGGTGCCGCAACTGCCATCACTCATCCCGTTAGCCAGCCCTTCGGGCCTCTAGCAGATTAACGGAAAATTGAACGCCCCCGCGTTCGGCCTGGATGACTTTCCGTTCTATGTTGTGCAGGTGGCAAACTTTACTCCCGCCGCCCCAATTGACACTACCAAACCTGATGCCGTATGGCCTGAGGATGAAGTAAGGAAGCATAGTGAAGTATGGCCTGATACCCGTCAAATGCAGGAAATGGTCACCCACCTTCCCCACGCAGGCATGGCTGCAACGATTGACATTGGTGATGCCGTCGATATCCACCCAAAAGACAAGCTTGATGTTGGTGAGCGCCTTGCCTTGTGGGCGTTGAAGAACGATTACGGGCGTGCAACCATAGTTCCCAGCGGCCCGATTCTAAAAGACGTGACTGTCGCGGGAAGCAAACTGATTTGTTCCTTTGACCATGTCGGTAGCGGCCTCATGGTCGGTTTCAAGAATAGTTATCCGGCCACCCAAAACTTAAGCTTGACCGGCGGCACTCTACAGAGATTTCTGGTTGCGGGAGCCACGGAACCCTGGCATACAGCCACTGCAACTATCGTTGGCGATACTGTTGAAGTCTCCTCACCATCAGTTTCAGATCCGCGCAAGGTGGTCTACGCCTATTGGATGAACCCGGAGCTTGCCGTGGAAACTCCTACACAAACAAAAGGCCTGCTTTATAACAAGGAAGGCCTCCCGGCATCGCCATTCTACATAGCAGATGCCACGGCGGCAGGGCATTTCACCGTCACCGCATCAGCCGGAGCAGGCGGAACCATTAGCCCGCCAGGCTCGACCACATGCCTGAGACGCCGCAACCCTCTTTACACAATCACCCCGGATGCGGGTAACTATATTCTTGATGTGACAGTAGATGGAGTATCGGTAGGATCGGTTAAATATTATACTTTTGACCCGCTATATGCCAACCACACAATAGCAGCGACTTTCGCCAGGAAAGCGCCCAGCTATACGATAACCGCTTCAGCTCATGGCGGAGGATCCATCGAGCCTTCCAACGCTGTATCAATACCCCAGGGCGGAGCGCAGACATTCACCATCGTGCCGCAGCCCGGGATGTTCACCAAGTCTCTTGTGATTGATGGAATTGAAATCAGCGCGCGCGACAGCTTCTCTTTCAGTGATGTCAGGAGCAATCATACGCTCGGCGCGTCATTTACCTGCATGATCAAAGCAGAGTCGGGTTACGGCGGCTCGATTTCTCCGTGCGGCGACATCATGGTCGATTACAGCGGCAACCAGACATTCAAAATCGCGGCTATCCCCGGCTATGCGGTCGCGAGCGTGATGGTTGACGGAAAGGATGTGGGCGCGAGAGATTCCTACACGTTCGGCAACGTCACTTCATCCCATACTTTTGCCGTGAAGTTCAAAGGCGGCTCCGGCGCGGTCGGGAAAATCCCGAGCAAGGACCAGTTGATCCTGGCATGCCTTGCCGAATCACTGCCATCGGGCAATGGCGGGGGCTGGCCGACATTGGTTCCCGAGGGTGGAAATCTCAAGCCTAGATCTTCTTCTGAAACAGTAAGAATAGACGGCCGGAACTACAGCCGGAATATTTATTGGGACGGTGACGGTTTCAGCTTCAAGTACTATTCCGAGCCGATTCCCTGCAAAGGAGCCAGCATTGTTACACTTGTGCGGCCCATGCGCATGACGGAGCAAACAAGCTCTGTCCCGATTGTTGACGTGTTTTATGATCGCCTGATGCTGGGTATTCGAGGCGATTCCGGGTTGGTTTGCGTTACCCGCAACGGTGGCACTGATAATAGCAAGATAGCCATTCCCGATCGCCAAATCACCATCTTGAGCCTCATCGTGCAGCCCGATGGCAAGTATAAAGTATATGCCAACGGAGCGGAGGTTATTTCAAACCCGGGGCTCAGCGACATGACAGCGCTGGTTCCGCCCGCAGCAAACTTTGCCAAGGGCATAGTGATTGGCAGCAATGGGCCCGACGCGTGGACGGCTTTCAATGGCGACATTGGCGATGTTTTTCTTTACAAGACCGCCCTCTCGGATGATGAACGCAAGGAATTGGAAGCATACATCACGCATAAGCTGTAGAGTTATTAATCCTGGGACATCAGACCCCCTCACTGCTTGATTCCGATCCCCAGTCCAACGCTACCATGAAAAAGGCAAATTCCTATCAGAAAGAACTACGACAAGGGAACGCCCTCCCTGACTTCACCCATGCGCCAAGCAGCGGTTAATGGCCATGGGCCATACGGCAACCATCACTAACGGAAACAGACGACATGACAGCAACAACACAAACACAAACACTGGCAACCCTGGCACTTTTACTAACAAGCGCGGCGTGGGCGGAGCCGTATGATTTCTACGACCTCACCCGCTACCCGGAAGGCGGAAAACTCAAGCCGGGGGTTGACCTCTACAAGCCCGTTCAAGCAGGCTCCGGCGCAGCAACCGCTTACGAGCGCCGCACGGTCGACTGGTGGCCGCGCAAGGGCGTGGACATCATTGAAATCAAGGATGGCATGAGCGAGCGCGAGTGGACGTGGCGCGAGAAACAGCCCGGTCTCCCGGCATCTTTCAAGGCGCACCTCATCGCCTTCCGCGGCATGGGCAACACGATGAGCAGCAAGTTCCACGGCGACGGCGGGCCGATCGAACCGGCCGTCGTATTGCGCCTTGCCGACGGTCGCAAGCGCTGTTTCCCGCAGGGCAGTTTCGCCGCTGCGGACAAGCAGTTCATCATGGACCTCTACGTCAAAGCGATGGATCGCATCAAGGCGGGCATGGACAAAACCCCGCGCGTCACCAGCCTCGGGTACGCCCAGGAATTTCCCGACAACGCCAAACCGGGCGAGCCCGGGACAATGCAGGTGAAGTCCGAGCACTTCATCTGGTTTTCCGGAAGTCAGGCCGGGAGCGATGGCGACCCGTGGGTCAGCGAGAAAGAACCGGACAAGGCTGAGTGGTTCCGCAAGGGATCGATCGAGTGTGCCGAATTCTGGTGGGCGTTGAACGAATATGCCGGCCATCTCATGCCGTTCTGGGACCAGGAGGAACAGGTGAAGTTTGTAATCACCGTCCCCGGGACGAAGCGTGACGGCTATCAGGTGATCCCCGGCTTCGCCGGGGGCGGGTACGGTGGCTGTGCAATCAAAGGTGCCGGCGGCGGCCCGTGGGCGCCGGGACTGTTTCATGAGTGGGGTCACGGGGCGAGGGGTCCCGGGCATATCGGCGGCGGCGAAGCCTTTGCCGACACGCATCAGTGCCTTGCGGAACCAGGCATGCTCAAGGCGAACTCCCACCTCAAGGCGCCGTGGCGAAACATCTTCAACGGCGGCTGCGGTTACGGCTTCACGGAGTTCTACAGTATTATGGCCGACGACCCGAACTGGGGTTACGGTTGGTACGTCTCCCTGCCGTCGGGGGCGGACGAGCATAGCATCATGCAACTCGTCGCCCGCGTGGGTCAGCAACGCGGATTGTTCAAGAACGGCATCCGCGGGTTTGGCGATATGATGGGCGAATACGGCGCACGCCTGGCGACGTTCGATTGTGAACTCGAGGACCTCTACCGCAAAGCCTATTTCGCCCCGGCCCGGAGTTGGCTGGAACCCGTCGACCCGGCAAAGGGTGTCTATCGAATCCCCATCGAGGAAGCGCCGGAACCATACGGCGTGAACATCGTGCGCCTCGTGGCCGACGGGAACGCCGCGGAGATCGTGGTGGATTTCACCGGACTGCACGACCCTGATTTCTACAGCGACTGGCGGGCCTGCATCGCCGCGGTGGGAGCGGATGGGAAAACCCGCTACAGCCCGCTGTGGTCCAAGGGCGGGATGACAGTGAAGCGCAGCACCGGCGATATAAGCTACTGGCTGACAGTTGCCGCGACGCCGACGGCTATCTGCAGTGATGCAAAAATTGTCGAGGCGGTCTACAGCGGGCGGTATGCATTCCGGTATCCGTGGTCGGTCCGCCTGACGGGCGCCAAGCCGGGCACGCCGCGCGAATGCAGGGCGGATTTCAGCGACGTCGGGTTGCGATATGCGGCCAAGGATTCCGTGCCGGCACCGATTGACACCCCCGAAGGAAAGGCGTATCGCGCGGCTATCGCGGCTTTCATCGGGCGGTTGGACGATTCCGAGGATGCGGCCAAGTTGAAGCCCAAACTGCAGGCCGAGATCGCCCGCATGGAGGAAGGCCGGCGTCACCCCAACGGCGGCGGATGGGTCGCCAAGACCGCGACCGTTGCCGACACCGCCTATGTCGGCCCGGACGCCATGGTGCTGGGCAACGCGAAAGTGCTCGATCAGGCCATCGTCGAGGATGATGCGGTTCTCGATGAAGACGCCATGGTTTCAGGCCACGCGCGCATCAGCGGGCAGGCCATCGTCAAGAAAAACGCCCGTGCCGGTGGGTATGCGCGGACGTGGGATGTTCTAACGGAAGAAGCGACCGAAGTGCCCAAGCGCGTCGGGGCCGACAAACTCAATGAGAACAGCCTCTGGGCCAACTACGCCATGGACCGGGAGGAAAAGACCGTGCTCGCCGACTGGTATAGATACACCCACGAAGCGGACAAGCGCTACGGCATGCGACTCGGAGTGAACCTGGACGGCTACCTCATCGGCCGCCCGCAGTTCGTGGTCGATGGCGAACGGCAAGGTTTCAGTTTCGACGGCAAGACGCAGTACGCCGAATTGTGTCCGCGCGTTGCGGATCTTGGCCAAATGACCGTGGATCTGGCACTCAAGGTGGCGGGTCAGGGCGCGCAGACGATCCTGGATCTGGGCAGTGCGGCCGCCAACTGCCTCGTGCTGCGGACCGACGCCGCAGGCAAACCCGAACTGGTGGCCATGGTAGGTGGCAAAATCGTCGCACGTGCAGCGGCCGGCACGGCCATGGCGACAGGCGCGTGGACCCGCCTGCGCATCGAGATCGATGGCAAGGCGCTGGCGTTGTGGGTCGATGGAGTGAAGGCCGCTTCGCAAGTCACGAGCTTCCGCCCGTGCGACGCCTTCCCGGCCGGCGCGGCGAAACGGAACTTCCTCGCCGCCTCCCGCGACGGCTCTAACTGCTTCAAGGGTGTGATCGATTACGTCGTCTTCTATCACAGCGTCAGCGATGATTTCAGCAAACTCCCCCCGCCGATCCGCGATGCACCCGCGCGGCCGTCCGGGGAGTTTATTGCCGCTGTCGAAAAGTCGTACGGCAACGTCGCCGAACTCAATAAGAAGATCGGGGCAGAAGTGGCCCGCCTGCTTGCCCCGTATAATCAACTCAACACGCAAATCGATGCGCAAGAATGCGAACTGCTTGATAGGTCGCCCGCATATCTCAAGGCCGAGGCGGATCTGAAAACCGCCAAGAAGGCGATCGACGAGCGCAAAGTCCAGCTCCAGACCGACTTCGCCAATACGCCGGACGCGGCGAAGATCAAGGCGGATATCGACACAATGAAAAAGGAGTTGTCCGCCATGTCCGACGCCGCACGCAAGAACGGCAATGCGGACACAAAGGCCGGCGAGCAGAAAGAACTAACGGAAAAAGTCCAGGGCCTGGAGCGATCACTCGGCAAGCAGCGTGACCAGTTCCTCGCCAATGCCATGACTGATATCACCAAGAAAACCGGCCAGGCCGAGGCGGCCCTCGCCAACGCTTACGAAGAGGCGATGGAGCCCTACTGGCCCGAGAAAAACTGGATACGCAGCTTCCGTTACGCGGCCTTCCGGGGATACTACAACACCGCCTACAATCATTACCTCAACGACCACGTGAAGGCCATCCTTGGCGGCGGCGAGATGCGGGAAAACCTGGGCGTTCTGACCGAACTGCAGAAGTCGTTCGCCGACGGAACAGGCTGGCATACCACCGTCGATTGGGAATGGCGCACGCAAGAAGAAGTCGACGGTAAGATCAAGAAACTGCCGCTGATGCAAAAGTGGCTGGTTCGCGTGAGGGGAAAGTTGGAGCAGTGATCAGTTATCAGATATCAGAAAAAGATAGGAACAACCATATATGAAATCACAGACGACCAGACTTGTAACACTCACGCTTCTCCTGGCGACAACCGCGTTTGCCGCGGACGACGCCGGGAAACTCAAACAACTCGAAGCCGCCGACTGGACCGTGCCCGGTCTGGATCTGAAGCTCAAGCGCATCCCGGCAGGCAAGTTCGTCATGGGCAGCCCGGCGGATGAAATGCGCCGTCGTGACGACGAAACCCCGCACGAGGTCACGCTCGCCAAGCCGTTTTACGTGGGCGTTTGCGAGGTCACCCAGCGCGAGTTCTACAAGCTGATGATGCCGAAGGATTACGACTACGAAGCGTGGCAGTACAAGCGCGGTCCACTCGCCGACGGCGCGGCCTTCCACTATCGCTATCCCACCGGCAAGGGCCTCATCTTCGGGGCAAGCGCCGTCGGAGGAAAACTCACGGACCTGAACCCGATGGAGTGCGTCACCTGGGCCCGGGCGATGGAATTCTGTGATAAACTAACCGGAATCGAAAAGCAGGCCGGGCGTCTGCCCGCGGGTTATGTGTACCGCCTGCCCACCGAGGCTGAGTGGGAATACGCTTGCCGGGCCGGGACCAAGGGCCCCTATAACGTCGAGGCCGACTACACGAAGATCGACTCGATCAGGACGTTCGCATGGGTTGCGGCACCCGACTCGGTGTTCGGCACGCTGGCGGTCGGCACGCGCAAGCCGAACGCCTGGGGCCTGTATGACATGCATGGCAATGTTTACGAATGGTGCCTGGACTGGTATGCGCCCTATCCCAAGGGCGCGGTGCCCAATCCCACCGGCCCCGCTACCGGCAAGGAGCGGGTCGTTCGCGGAGGGTGTTTTTCCAGCATCGAGAAGAAGGAGTCGACCTCGGACCAGGAGGCGCTGGACCAATGTATCCATCCGTTCATGCGATCCGCCAGCCGCTACCGCGTCAACCCGGAGTTGAGCTATCTGGGAATCGTCGGCTTCCGCGTGGTGTTGGCACCCGAGATCACCCGATGAAAACAGCGGTTTTGTTAGTTATCGCTGTCAAGAACCGGAGAAAATGTGAAATACCTGAATATGACGACGACTAATACTAAATGTGTGTTGATGAAAACCTCACTGACTTCCGTTGCCTGGGTCTTCCTTCTTGCCGCCGGCTTGTTCGGGCAGGAGGGCGGCAAGACTTACATCAACGGCTATTACACCCGCCTGCCTTATGACGATTCCGGCTTCTCCGGAAAGTTTGCAGATGTCGTTGTTGATCTTCCCGGAAAAGGCAGATTTGTCTTCAGTCGCGAATACAGCTATCAACCGTACTGGCAGCCTTCCGGCGGAAAACCATCGCTTGTGAATCAATTGATTCCGCGGACCGGCGATGGCCCGAAGGAGCGTCCGGACAAAAACAATATCTGCTCCACTGCGGCCATTGTGAAGAAAACCGCAGGGTCAGTGACAGTTCATTGGCGGTACGCCCCCGATTTGACCAAGCCATCGTTTGTTGATTACAGGGAAGCATACAACAAAGCCGGTAATCCTTCGGAATTCTTCGCCGAATATGCAGACGAGTATTTTACGATTACTTCCGATGGCATGGTAATCCGTGAGGCAAAGAACGGCTGTTGCAGTCTCGATGAATGGAACGATCCTGAAAATCAATTCACGCAGAAGCTCAAGCTCGCTGCGGACGGTATCAAGCAGTTGGAACTGACGGAACCGAGACTGCAAAAACGCCCTGCCGCCGCGATAAAGGGCGAAAAGGTAAGAGCCCCGGCGCTGACGGGCGCAATCCTGAATTTTTCTTTCGATGAGGCCCTGGGCAAACACGATCAGAAAACCACCGAGCAAATTTCGAAGACCGCCTGTTCCATTCTGGGCGCGAAAGCATACTGGCGCAAAGGCGTTTCAGGCACATGCCTGTCCTTTGATTCGTACGGCAATGCCGTTGTTTTGCCGGCAGCCATGACGCCTGTGGCACCGGATGAAATTTCGGTTGAGGCATGGGTTGCGCCCCAGGAATATCCGTTTAACCTTGCGGCAATTGTCGATCACCTGAATGGCAACAGTGGCTATCTGCTCGGGATGAACGCCAAGGGCGCCATTGAGTTCAAGGTTGGAGTGGATTCCAGCCTCGACATGGTTGTCTCCGGGCAAGTGCCGCTTTACAAGTGGGCGCACATCGTTGCAACCTGCGGCAAATCCAACGGTATAAGTATTTACATCAATGGAGTTTTGTCGGCAAATAAACCCGTTCCGGGAAAATTCACTGATTCGACAAACACGGATCTTTGCATCGGGATGACCCGGTCGTACGCGCAGGCGCCGGCCGGCGCGGAGCGGGATGCCACCAGATTGTTCAAGACCCGCATGGTTTTCAGTGGTTTGATCGATGAAGTGAGGTGTTACGGCCGGGCGATTACCGAGAGGGAAATCAAACTCCTGTACGAAGGGCTGAAGCCTGCCGGCGACCAGCCGCTCCAGGCATGGCTGCTTCCTGACAGCCCGCGCAATGCCGAGGGTTTTGGCGCTTTTTACACCAATCTCAAGTACAGCCCCGAATGGGACGGGCTTTGGAGAGTCGGGGATTATTCCGACCTCGTGGTTACGTTCGAAGACCAGCCCTGGCGCTTCATTTTCTGGCGGGGAACCCGCTACCTGCCGTCTCTGGTGACCGATTACGGGAAGGATGGAATCTGGAGTTCTGATCAAAGTCCGGAACATTTCAACAAGCAATGTTTCGAGCACATGTCGGATATGTTGTGCCGCTTCTCGAAGATCCGCTTGATTTCCAGCACCCCGGCCAGGGTTATCGTTCACTGGCGGAATGCTTCAGCCAGTACCGAGTACAAATGGGACGGCCTTGATGAAAACGGCTGGGGAACCTGGACCGACGAGTATTGGACGATTTATCCCGATGGCGTCTCTGTCCGCCACCAGTTGGTACACAACCAGGTGGTAAGCAACCGTACCCGGGCCACCATCAATTGTGAAATGAACCAGAATGAGATACTCCACCAGCCCGGGCAATCCACTGAAGATGTATTGCTCGACGAGGCGATCATTACGGCGAATACCGATGGAGAAACGCAGTCATGGTCCCGGTCAAAAGGCGGACCTCGCAATGACCCGAAAGTTAAAAAGAATTTGCAGTTTACCAATTTAAAGTCAAAGACCAAGCAATTTGAAATAGGCGAGATCGGCGCCTGGGTGGCGACGTTTCTCTCCGATGATGTCTGGTGGCGCGGCTGGAACCATTACCCAGTGCAATTGATTCCCAGCGACGGCACCGTTGTCTATCAGTATGACCGCCCTGCAAGCACATGTCCGACAACCCTGCTTGAGGTAAGGCGCGTGCTCGATAAGAAAACGATGGAAGCGATGAATATCTATGGCTTGACGCATGAAGGTCCAACCGGCTTAACCAGCCTGAACCGCTCCTGGAATTTTGCGCCTGAAATACAGGCAGAAACGGGCTGTGTGAGCCTGGGTTACAGGAAGAATGAGAGAGCTTACCAGCTCGTAAGAAAGGCAGATGCCCTGAAGTTCACTATCCAGGCGACAAAAGAATCGCCGTTGGTTAATCCTGCATTTGTGGTCAGAAACTGGGACGACCGCAGCGCCGGGCGGCTCCAATTGAAGATCAACGGGCAGATTGTTTCAGACAAAATGACACTTAAGAAAGGCATAGAGATGGATACGGATGGCTCGCCGATGCTGGTTCTCTGGTTGAAATATTCGGCAGAAGAATCTGTAACCATGGAAATAGAGCGCTAAGTAAAGAACTCCCCACTGTTGATATGATAAAGAGCAAAGTGATATTTAGAGTGATGATCAGTGTGTTGGTGGCGATGCCTGCGTTTGCGGCGGACTCCCACGTGTCGCCGATTGCACTTGTTGCCGCAAAGGACGGCAAGACGGTCTATGTTGCCGGGCACACCGCCGGGCAAGTGGCGATCCTGGACGTCGCCAAGGCCACCACCCACTTGGTCCCGGTTCCCGGCTGTCCCACCGGACTGGCACTGGCGAATGACGGCAACAGCCTGTTCGTTAGCGTCGCGGGGCCGGCGGGCGGCGTGCACGTTGTCGATTTGAAGATGGGCAATATTTCCGGTTCGCTGCCCACGGGTCACACGCCCATGGCCCCGGTGCTCAGCCCCGACGGCAACACGCTGTACGTCTGCAACCGGTTCGACAATGACGTGTCGGTAATCAAGTTAAAGGGAGCGGAATCGCCGGTGCGCATCGCGGTGACGCGCGAGCCGGTGGCGGCGGCCCTGACACCGGACGGCAAGTTCCTGTTCGTGGCCAACCTGCTTCCCGACGGTCCGGCAAGCAGCGCATACGTGGCGGCGTCCGTCTCCGTGATTGACACCGCCGCGGGTCAAGTGAGCGCGACCCTCCGGCTTCCTAACGGCAGCAGCAGCCTGCGCGGGATCTGCGTCTCGCCCGACGGCAAATACATATACGTGACCCATACGCTGGGCCGCTACCAGATACCGCCGACCCAGGTGGAACGCGGATGGATGAACACCAGTGCCTTGACCATCATCGACACCGCGACACGGAAGGTCCTGAACACCGTTCTGCTGGATGACACTGAGCTTGGCGCGGCCAATCCCTGGGGCGTGGTCTGCACGGCCGACGGCAAGTATCTCTGCGTGGCCCATGCCGGCACGCATGAACTCAGCGTGATCGAACAGACTGCCATGCTGGCCAGGTTGAAGGAGGCGGCTGATCCAACCGACGTGCGCAACGATCTCGCGTTCCTGGTCGGCATCCGCAGGCGGCTGGACCTGTGCGGAAACGGGCCGCGCGGCCTGGTGATGATCGGGACGACAGCCTACGCGGCGGAGTATTTTTCCGACAGCATCGGGGTGCTGGATATCAATCCGGACGCAAGTCCTGAGCCGAAGGCGAAATCGATCCCTCTGGGGCCCGAAATCAAGGACAGCGCGGTGCGCAAAGGCGAACGGCTCTTCCATGATGCCAAGCTGTGTTTCCAACAGTGGCAAAGCTGCACCACTTGTCACCCGGATTCGCGTGTTGACGGTCTGAACTGGGACCTGCTGAACGACGGCATGGGGAATCCGAAGAATACCCGGAACATGCTGTTGTGCTTTCAAACACCGCCGTCCATGAGTCTTGGAATTCGCGAAAGCGCGAGCGCGGCAGTGCGCGCCGGCATCCAGTTCATCCAGTTTGCGGTGCGGCCGGAAGAGGATGCCCTGGCCATCGAGGCGTACCTCAAGAGCATGCAGCCGGTTCCCAGCCCCCACCTGGTCAAAGGCGAGCTCAGCGATTCCGCCCGGCGCGGCAAGGAGGTTTTTACCCGCGCGGGATGCACGGATTGCCACCCGGCGCCATTGTACACCGACCTCAATGAGTACAATCTGGAACTGGGAGAAGGGCAGGACAAGGGAAAGCCGTTTGATACCCCCACGCTTGTGGAAATCTGGCGCACCGCCCCCTATTTGCACGATGGCCGAGCCTACGACATAAAAGAAGTCTTCAGCCGGTACAACCCGAAAGATATGCACGGGCGCACCAAGATGTTGTCGCCGGAAGAACTGAACGACCTCATCGAATTCGTGCTGTCACTTTAAAACCGAAAACAAGAAATAGAGAAGTTATGCAACGATTTGGAATCATAATTGCGTGGGCAGTGGCAGTATTGGGCCTGGTAGCGGTGCCGGTGTCCGCCGCAGACAAGGTGGCCGGCAAGCTGCAGATCAACGCGTGGGAATTCGATCGCGGCAATGCCCGCGTCTCCGAGAATCCGGGCGTGTATGGCGATTACCGGGACCAGCATCCCGAACTCATGCTGATCGCCGGCGACACGCTGCCGTGGGTGGCCGAATATGACTTCGAGCTGCCCGTCGACGCTACATACACGCTTCGCGTGCGCTACGCGTCGGCCGGGGTGTATCCGGCGGAGATCCTGCTCGACAACAAGTCCGTGGGCAAGTGCTGCCTCAAGATGACCTGCAATGCGCCGCCTTACCCGGATCGCCATCCTTATGTCTGGGAAGGATTGCCCGAACGCACTTGGGACAAACACGGCGCGGAATGGGAAACGGTCGGCGAGATCCCGGTCACCCAGGGCAAGCATACCCTGAAGTTGACCCGGAACGGGCCGCCACCCAATCCGATCGAGATACTGTTCGAATCGCCCGTGGCGTTTCCCAAGGACTGGAAGGCACCTAAACGCAAGTTGGACCTCAGCCGGATCCCGGTCCGGTATCGTAACGTCTTTCTGCCTCCGGACGCCGTGAACACGGCAGCCCTGTGGCTGGCCATTGAGGATTCCGTCAAGACGTTCGGCCCGCAGTATGCCCAGGGCCCGCGGTACCTGGCGGAACTGGCCGGTTTGGAGAAACAACAACTGCAAGCCGCCGGCGGCACAACGGATGAACAACAGACGCTTGAGACCGCGCTGAAATCGCTGCGCCGCCGGGCCATGCTGGACCAACCGGCGTTGAAGTTCGACAAGCTCCTGTTCGTCAAGCAGGAGTATGCCGCCGCAAGCACGTATACCCTCCAAAAGATCCACTACCCACCGGGCAGCCGGGCCAGCAATCTCTGCCTGCTCTCCCCGGTATCCGCCGAGGGCAAAGTCACCCCTCTGGTTCCGGAGTTGACCGGCGGGGGGTACGGGCGGTTCGATCTGTCGTTCGACGCCACCAAGGTGGTGTTCTGTTACGACAAGGACGGACATTATCGCATCTACGAAATTGACCTTGACCCGAAAACCGGATTGCGGGCAGGCGGCAACAGCTTTCGCCAGCTCACCTTCGGGGATGCCGTGGAGGCGGATACCATGCAGCGGTATGCAGGCAGTCACTGCGCGGAGGGATATCACGACCTTGACCCGGTGTATCTGCCTAACGGCAAGATCATGTTTGTCTCCACACGCTCCCAGCGGTCGGTTCTCTGCAACCCCACGACGGTGACGACGCTGCACGTCATGGATGCCGACGGCAAGAATATCATGTGTATTTCGCAAGGCCAGGTCAACGAAATGAACCCTTGCGTCTTGGATGACGGCCGGGTCATTTACATGCGATGGGAGTATATCGACAAGGGATTCGGCAACGTGCAGAGCCTGTGGGCGGTGCGCCCCGATGGCAGCGGCTCGGACCACGTGTTCAAGAATGATATCGTTTGTCCGGGCGCCATGATCCACGCGCGCAGCATCCCGGGCAGCCGCAAGATTGTCACGACGGCGGCCGGACACCACGGCGGGCTGCACGGTCCGATCGTGCTGATCGATAATCGCCGCCAACGGCGCACTGCCGACGCGATGGAGAACCTCACGCCCGAGATCCGGTATCCGGGCCTATTCCCCATGCCGGGCAGCATCGGCGCCTTCCGGGAGCCGTATGCGTTCTCGGAAAAATTCTTCCTCGTCTCTCATCAGCCCGGTAGCGTCGGGAAAACCCAAGACGAACGCTTCGGGATCTACGCGCTGGACGCGTGGGGCAACCGGGAAGAACTGTACCGTGATCCGGAACTGTCCTGCCTGGAGCCCATGCCGCTGCGGCCGCGCCACACGCCCACGGACATTATCCCGGTCACCCCGCCGGCCGCGAATGAAGACCCGAAGCTGGCCACGATGTTCATGAACGACGTGTACCAGGGATTGCCGGGCATCGAGCGCGGCCGGGTCAAGTACATCCGTGTGATGGAGGCCATGAACCTGAACTGGTATGACACCTGGCGGGCCGGCAAGCAGCAGGACGGGGGCGGGCACCAGCAGATATCGATGGTCAGTAATGGAGGGGATGTCGCGTGCAAGTATGTGCATGGCATCGCCACGGTTTACGAAGACGGCTCGGCTTTCTTCACCGTGCCGGCCAACAAGAATCTCTACTTCCAGGCGCTGGACGAGAACTACATGGAACTGCACCGGATGCGGACGTTCCTCAACCTGCTGCCGGGCGAAAAGCGCTCCTGCGTCGGCTGCCACGAGTTCCGACGCAAAGCGCCGAACTTGAGAGACACGGCGCGTCCGCTGGCCATGGCCCACGGCCCGGCGGCGCTCTATCCACAGCCCGGCGATACCGGCCCGCGCGCGGTGCATTACCCCCTGGACGTCCAACCGGTCCTCGACAAACGCTGCGTCAGTTGCCACAGCGGCGCGGCACCTAAGGGCAACCTGGTTCTCACCGGAGAGCCGGAAGGGACGTACTTCAGTCGCTCGTACATGGAGTTGACCAAGTTCGATGAATTGACAAAGAAGAGGTATGTCAGCTACCTGCAGACCTCCGGTTTCGGCAGTTCCTCTGTGCCGCTGGAACCGCCGCTGACCTTCGGGTCGCATCGCAGCAAGCTGGTGGAGCAAATTCGCAAGGAACCCTGCAAGGCCGGGCTCACCCAAGAGGAGTTCATCAAGATCGTCACCTGGATCGACGCCAACGCGCCGTTCTACGGCACTCACGACGGCAAGAAGAACATCAAATGGAAGGACGATCCGGACTTCCGGCCGAACCCATTGGTGGAGAAATGAAACGCGCCCTGCCGGTCGCCAAAACTGCGAGGACTTACCCTAAATCCGGGAATGGAAACCACGGATTGCAGGACGATCCAAATCCGGATCCGCCCGTCTGTCCGTCCGCCGGACCGGGTTTGTTAGGTTTTCCCGCCAAACCGGGCGCACCTTGGGCACACTTTCCAATACCTAACAAGCTTCAATCTCTGTTTTCATACTGCTTGCAACATCTGCGGCGATTTCAAGCCGCCGCTTCCATCTGGTTGCCCATCAGGTTCATGGCGTGGGCCCGGTGGTGGATGTCCATCGCCACCCAGCTGCGGGTGTTAGGACCGTGTCCCTCCACAAATGTCCATTCGGCTGCTTTGGTGTTGGGGAAGGCATCAAGGCAGAACTTATGGCACAGGTTGGGCAGGTAAGGACTCTGCCCTGAATCGCCATCAAAGCCTGGCCAGCAATGGCCCGGCTTTCTTTTTATCCGTCAATTTCCACGGCTTCAAAACGTCCGGGGGGGGCGCTGCAGACCGTCAGATGCCCCAGAAATCGCGCGCATCACCGCCGCTGTTCAAGCATTTGAACCAGCAGACCATTCGCGCAGTGTCCATCAAGCAGGTCGACGGACACCACAGGCAGATCGACCTGCTACCGGATCCCCATTCAAACCAATTCCTGTGGTGAATGGATGTCTGCTGTTAGGATTATGCGCATACCCCTGCTCTTCGTTGAGACAGATCCTGGACCTGCTGATCGAAATTCGCCGCCGGGCGGTCTCATACGTCGCCTGAATCAAGGCGCTCCGAGTCCTTGATGACGATTAGAAAAAGTTTCTCCCGGCCGCGGCCAACCCGAATCGAGCGATAGCGGCTGGCTCTCCCTTTCGGGTGAGCCGCGAGACTAGCAATCAAATGCACCCATATTCCCATGATGACCTGCTTCCCCGTTTGGAATCCGACTCCATGAGGACCAATACCCATACCAAATCAATCCCTCAAATACCAATGATAGCAGAAAGCGTAATTGTTAAAGCAATTAATCACTACAGCCGCACCGGAGAAATTCAAGATGCTCTGGTGCCATACTTCACACAGAACGGAAGATGGTTCGGCAATCGAAGAAATTGGAGAAAATCCATGTCAAAACGAGCAGCGATTCTTATGGCCAAGGCGTTCTTGCCATCATGTCGCAGGACCGCCTTGAACACCCGAGGTGAACCCATTCTGCTCACCTCATTCCGCTGGCGACGCAGGCGCTCGGTGACACTTCCATGGTTCGAAGTGCGAGGCGCGGTTTCGATCAAAAGCCTCGAATCAATCACGGCTCCGAATCTCCAAACAGTCTCGGGCTACTTCTACTCGAGCACGGAGGAGGAGGTCAATTTGCACAATCTCAAATACGTCGGCGGGGATTTTGATATACGTTCACTGCAATTACGCGTGCGGAATCTAGCAGTAGTTGGTGGAAGTCTGATGGTCTGCGAACCCGACCTTCCCCGCCTGAATTCCGTGGGCAAGCGTTTATGGGTGTGCTGGGCCAGCGATCTGCGGCTTCCCAGTCTCCGACACGTTGGAGGCAGCTTCGAAGTGGAAGGTGCTGATAGCGTCTTCCTCCCTGCCTTGCAGTGGGTTGGCTTCGACCTGAAGGTTTGCGATCTTACGACCGTGTTCAGTGTGCCAATGCTCGAAGCTGTCGGCGGCACTCTTGAGGCAAGATCTGCGAAAGTGTTCCACGCGGCAAGGCTAGAGTCGGTGGGTGACGCATTATATTCCGAATCGGCAATGGACTATTACAAGCCGGAATTTGAGGGCACGCTCCACTGGGAAATGCACCCTGATGCACGAGCCCGCTGGCTTCGGAGAGAGATGGTGAGACATGCAATGAGAATACAGCTCCCTATGGACATTTGACCAAATCCGGTGATGCCTGTTTCTGGCAGGCACCACCCCTAAGAAAGCAGTTGCCGGGACTCCCTGTCGGGAGGCCCCGGATAGGCAGAAAAGACCAATCTACTTTTGTCCTTTTGATGTTCGTTTCCACTGATGGATCCAAGCTGTTTTAAGGACCAGAAAAACAACAAACCAACTGAAAACACGAATATGACAATGCCATTAAGAAACACCATCGAATTCGCCCCAACCACCGATCAAGATCTATTGATCGCCCCCTGGACAAACCCTGAGAAGAGCAGTTTCCACGACCTGGTTCTGAAGCCGGAATTTGCCGCCCGAAGATACAAGTTCCCTCTGGGGACCACTTGGTTTCGGATCCTGCCACCACTGCCTGGGAGCAAGAAGGCCTGGATGCTCGGTATCAACGTCCTCAAGTACGGAGGTGGTCAACACGTTCACGCCCGTTCGGTCAAAGCCGGTGGTAAGAGCGTGTTCGATCTCGCCTATGCCTGGTTGCGGGAACACCGACCCGGAGATCTCTTTAGTAAATCGAACATGGCCGGCATAAGACTGCTTCCCTCCCCGGTTTCGGTTCTCTGGATCCTTGTGGAAGAGGCAAACAAGACCGTCGCCCGCCTTGTCATGGCCTCCGGGTATGACGGGTCGCGCGGTGGCACACCGGGCTACGGGTGCCAGATTCTGCGAGCGACTCAGGAGCTTGACGAGGACGGCCGCCTCATCGCCAAAGCGGCTCATCCAACGGAAGGGGTCCAGCTTTGCATGGAGAAGTCTCAGCCCCCCGGTTCCAGATATCCGAGCTATTCCCTGCGGGTTGGCAGGACACCCGCACCAATTGACCAGTTCCTCGCCAGGATGGACCCGGAGGAGTGCGCCGCGCTCACTCCGTTAGAGAGTGTCGTTCACCTGCCCACAGCAGCCGAGGAATGGACATTGCTAGAGAAGATCCTCGACCCTGAGACGGTGGCGGAGATTCGGGCCTCGCAGCCATAAACACGGCCATACGAAATATAGCGCGGGGGCGGCGGGAATAGCCCGATCCGCCCCCGCGTTCAAAACCAGCACACAGCCACCCTATTTCATGGATGAACCAACCACCGCCAGTGGCGGACAAGAGATGATTTATGCCCACCAACAGGCTGCATTCGACGAGTTGGTCGCCGTAGGGAGGGTCAGATTCTCCTTCAGCTCGGCCTGTCCGGTGCGAATGAAGACCTCGACCTTGATCGTCGCGCCTTCGGGCAGCGGCAAGACCCACCTTTCGGCCGCTGTGGCGGCCGAATTGGGCGCACCCTATCTCCGGGTTTGCATTTCGAGCTGGATGATTATGGGGTCATCCGGACGAGGTGGAGCGCTGACACTCCCTCGAATCTGCTCGTTTCTCCGGTCATGCCGAGACAAGGAAGGCGCGGTGATTATGATCGACGAGATCGAGCGGTTGGGGAATTTTGCCACCAATTCGTGGAATTCAAGCATTATGTTAGAGGCGTTTCAGCTACTTGATGGAATTCTGCCCACAAATTTGGCAGACAGTGAATCAGAAATTCCCCCGTACGCGATCAAGGAGGCCGAACATGTCCTGAGAACAAGGACCCTCATTCTGGCCGGCGGTGCATTTCAGGATTTTTGGGATAGGCGGAGCCGCCCGACGATCGGATTTGATGCGCCGACTTATGTAGAACCACTTCCCGATCTGGGCACGCTGGCCACTCGATTAGGTAAGGAATTCTGCAACCGATTCCGGTCAAAAATCGTGGTAATGGCTCCTCTCAAAATCGAGGACTATAGCAGTATGCTCGAGCAAGCCGCACCCAAGGTGTCGCCGGCATTCCAGAGAACCTTCCTCCGGCTTGGTGAGGCGCGGCTTGCCGAAGCCTGCAGACTAGGGCAAGGGCCACGTTTTCTCGAAGAACTGCTGCTCGACGCTCTCCTTGCCGAAAGAGCGGCGTTGGTGAATTACAAGAAAGACACCTATCAATTCCAGCCGCCATCAGTCGATTGTTTCTAATTCATAATAGGTCAGTTAGTATCGTCTAGAAAGCCGGGCCAGCAATGGCCCGGCTTTCATTGTTTTCATGATCTCATTTTCATCCACGGCTCTTCCGCTGCCAGGTGCAACCGCACCCGCCGATAGATGACGATGTCTGATTTTTCGGGCTTGGCCCATGATCGAGTGCAAGCGACATCCGAGGCCCGTCGGAATGGGTCGATGCAACTGATACTCCACGGATCAACGACTGCTGCCCGGCAGTAACTTAGGACTATTTCGATCGTTCCAAATTTCTCGGTTACGACAAGTACCTTGCCGCTTGCACACTCGATTTGATAGGATGCAGAGGGTGTTTCAGTCTCGTGACCTCTGCCGAAGAAGTGAAAATATTCTCTCATCACTGGTACAACGCGAAATTCGGGCATTTGTGCAGGTGACTTACGACATTTCATTCATTTTTCTTGTGCGCAGACAATAAATTGAATTAGCACCTGCAATGGGTCGGGGAAAAATGCGTTTAAAGAGTAGAGGACGGACAGAAGCCGCCTCCAATCAAACGCACCTATGAAACACAGTCCTCCCCCTCCAGTAAAGAAACTCCTATGGCTTGGCGATCTCCATCTTGACCGCATCAATCATGATTTGAGAGAGCAATTCCTCAAAAAACTCAACCAAATGGAGTATGACGCCGTGGTCATTACCGGTGATACTTCGGATGGGCAGCAACTCGCCGACCACCTTGCGCAACTAGCGGAGGCTTGTGATCGCAGGCATGTGCATTTTTGTCTGGGTAACCACGACTTTTACTCGTCCAACTTTAATGCCGTCCATGGAATTATTGAATCGGTATGCAAGCGCCATGACAACCTGCATTTTCTGGGCAATGGGGAAATCATTCGGCTGACCGACAGCACCGCGCTAGTCGGCCATGGAGGCTGGGCCGATGGCCGCGCCGGCTGGGGTAGGAATACACTCGTCAAAAGCCGCGACCATCACAGTATTGGCGATTTCAAGAATCTGTCTCACCATGAGCACTTCGACCGTATGAACCAGCTCGGTAAGGAATCCGCAGGATATTTCCGCCGTGTCATGCCTTATGCGCTAAGCCGTTTTTCGAATTTGATTGTTTGCACCCACGCTCCCCCGTTTCCCGAAGCTTCGCAATTCAACCGTAAAGTATGTGGATGGACTCATTTGCCCCATTTTTGCAACATGGCGGCAGGAAAGGCGATTGCTGGCATCACCAGGAACCATCCCAATCGGCGAGTCACCGTGGTGTGCGGCCATACCCACTGCTCGGCGAGAGTTGACATACTCGACAATCTTAGGGTCTATGTTGGCGGAGCAAAGAGGGGGTGTCCTGCAATCCAGGGGATCCTGGATGTTAACTGATCTAGCAACCCAGCCAGCCAACATTCCTGTCCGTCACAGCGACACCTAATCCTGAATCCTCTAGGGATTCCCTGATGCCGATGATTCCGGTTCTGCTGCGGTTGTCACCGCACGCGAACCAGGAACAAATGGATCAAGGGTATGAAAGCAAAATATACCGAAAATGTAAATCACAATGTCAACTTCTCTAAAGACATCACCCGACGCTCCCGACTGGGTGAAATTGATAGGTTGGCGCTTGAATTCGACGCGATGACACGGAAGCGCCTGAGAGACGGAGTTCTTGGAGGAATTCTGCACGGGCGAGAGGCGGAAATCCGGCAAGAGGCCATCCTGATTCTTTTCCGATGGCATCTCCAGAGAAGCCGGGAGCCCGGCATGAAAATGAAAACAAGACACAACACGGTCGATGGTTCCTGGAACATTCTGCGGGCTGTCGCCATGGCCCTTGGGTTTGCCAAAAAGCGTTTGATTTCCGATTTGACCAAAGAGCAGAAGGGAAGGGAACTGATCAATGAGACCAACGGAGGTATATGTCAGCATGAAATGAATTTGCCATCATGGGCCTGGCCCGAACCTGTCAGGCGGGCCATGGCCCTCTGCGGTATCCGGCGTGCAACCGACTGCGGTCTGATTAGTGTCCGTAATGCCACTGTGGCCAGACTTGTCCTTGAGGATGGTCTACCAGTCGAGCAGGTAGCCGCCCGATTTGGTGTTACCTGGGGAGCTATCTATCAGCAACTCCGTCGGGTCGGGGCGGTTGTTCCGGCGGTCATGGATGAGATCGAGATGCCGACTTTTGATATTGGGTGACCATCTACCTGTCGGGCAGAGCCCTGTCCCGTCCTCAGGGCGGTGGCGATTAGGGGCTCGCAAAGAGCGCCCTAATCGCCTACGGTGGTTCGGTTCTCGCTGCGCTGCAACACGGTGCCGCAGTGCGGCCCTTGACTAACCATTTGCCGCACAAGCGGCGGCAATCATGCCGGCGGGCGGCTCGCTGGCCGCACGCCGCCGGGAGCGATTAGATCCAATATCCAGATGATGCCACAATTTGCATGCGTGCAGGCCGCCGTTCTGGCGCGTTGTGGCCCATGCGCAGGCCGAGTCTCACGGCGAGACTCTACTTGAGCTAGGACCCCATGTGCAGGAGGGATCTCACGGTGAGACTCTGCTTTAGCTGGGCCCTATGTGCAGGAGGAGTCTCACGGTGAGACTCTGCTTTAGCTGGGGCCTACACAAAATCCCGAGCATTCTTGATCCAGCTCCTCAAATCAAATCGGACCGGTGAGAGTTCCACCCGGATTACACGCAGTCCAGGCCACTGGGCCAATGCTCACCGACTGAACCGGTAGGAGTTGCAGCAATTCGCAGGTGCGCAAGCCGCCATTCTGCCGAGCTGCGGCTCATGTGCAGACCGAGTCTCACGGCGAGACTCTGTTTGAACTGGGATCTTTGAGGTAGCAACGCAAATACATGCCCTAACTGCACTACCTAGCCGAATTCAATTGGGGGTCGGTGGCGCTCCTGTGCGGGCGGCGCCGCCAACGAACCTCAAGGACCGCGAGAATCGGCTGGGTTGCCAGACTGGAGAAAAAAATGGGACGGAACTATCCGCTCCCCTGCCTGCTGGCCATAGCATTGCATCCGGTTTTCAAGCCGTCGCCATCACATCTCTAATTGTCACCGACTCAAGCCGTTATTTTTGTCCATTACGACTTTACTTTTGTGGATTTGCCGGGCCTTTTGCTGGGTTTCGAAGTATCGCGAAAATTTCAGACCCACGCCGTCAATAATGATCGCCGGGTCCGTTCGACGACCACCACTCGGGGTGCGCAGCTTTTGTTTTTTCCATCCTGGCGGCAATTCCGCTTCCGCCAGCCAATCCGCCAATGCAGCGGGCTCCATCTTTGGCACGTTGTTTACTTTGAGAAACTTCTTGAGTTTTCGAATCACCGGAGCCTTTTCTTGAATCAGTCGCTTTGCGCCTTCTTCACGGGCTTTCTTGACTGCTTTCCCTCGCTTGCTTCGCGGCTCTTTCCGGGAGCCCTTTCCGGCATCGAAATGCGGCGTCCAATCCATGTCTTGGAGCCGTGATAGAACGGTGGGGCGGATGTCCAACCGCTTGTCTTCGACTGGATCGTAATTCAAGATGATCAAGTGAATATGCGGATGGTCCTTATCGTCATGGGCCACAGCTATCCAGCGGATTGCCCCCAGTGCTCTCGCCAAGAGCGGAGCCGACGCTTTCAGGCGAGCAAACGCAACGGTTCTTTGATCTTCCCGAAGATTCGCTTCGCAGCTCAAAACAAGATGCCTCGAGTTGCGGCCTGCCAAGTGCTCGTGCCCGCATTCCAAAGCCTCCGCCATCAGTCGGGCATCACGTGCTGGATAGCCAAATCCGCCCAATTCACCGATCACCCACAATACTCGATCATCCACCACACGTTCTGCACCGGCCTTGACTGCGAGAAAAATGTATTCACACCGGCTGTAGGTGGATGACGCGGGCTCTCCGGCACCACGGTTTTTCTTAGTCGGAATCTTAATGATCGCTTTCATTCCCGGACTCCTTTCTCTCGGTCTTTATCGACGCCAGCCGCAGCTTATTGACCATCTGCACCGCCTCTTTCACAGCGCTTTCCAGTAGCTTTGAATCACTGGCGGCCTTTCCAAATTGTAGGCAAAATTGATTTAGCAGCACGCCCATGTCCCGCAACTCAGTCGCGCTTGAAATCACCGCCGGCAAACTCCATGCGTCACCGATCCGCCGATCGAGTGCAAGCCAGAGTGCTACACGCCGATGCATCGGCAGCAGCGCGAGAAGAAGGCCCGCAAAATCAGCGGGCAACCGCAATCGCACTTGGACGGATTTTCCTCCAAGCATTGCCTTCCACCCGGCTTTCGATCCTGCCAGGTTTCCGGTGGAATCGGAAGTTTCGCATTTCTGGGCTTCCTTTTCCTCCGTACTTTGAGACGGCGGGCGGAGCTTTCTGATCTCTCGCACAGCCTCTTGCACCGTGCTATGTAGCGATGCAGAATCTCCAAGATCGTGTGCGAAATATCGACAACATTGAGACAGCAGCACTCCTATCCTCCGCATCTCAGCCGCGCTCGAAATCACCGTCTGCAAATCCGACGCGTCGCCGATCCGTCCTTCCAGTGCGAGCCATAGCGCTACAGCTCGACGACCTGGCGGTAGCGCGAGAAGATGCGCTGCAAAATCGCCCGGCAACCGCAATCGCACTTGGACGGACTTTCCGCCAGGCATTGCATTCCGAGCGCCTTGCGGTTCTGCCGGGTGAGTTGTACAACCTTCACCATTGCCAGCTACGCGGTGCGTCTCACGACGACCTGCTGCCGGCGAAGTGGGGAGGCTAGCGCACCCCCCGTTAGCACCCCCCACTGCACCACCCTCCCCGACCGCAACCGGGAAGGTGAGATTGGCCGCCGCTATGGCAGCCCTTCTTTCGTTCATGAACTCGGCATCTCGATCAATCATCTTTCTCGCCTTTTTTGGGGGGATTCTTGCGGCCGGGAGGCTTGCGAGTTTCGAGTTTGATGCCGGATTGCCGCGCGATCTCATCGAGAATCTGTGCGGTCGTGATCACCTCGATTTTGCCAAGTTTGACAGCATAGGTCACTGCTTGAGCGAGAATTCTATCTGCACGGGCTACTGCACACGCCTTGGCGGAGGAATTAAGTTTATCCGGGGCGATTCCCATCGCAGCGAGTCCAGCGGCAGCTTTATTCGCCGTGATAAGGATTTGCTCCAGCACTCGTTCTTGGATGGATTTCGGCTTTGGGGCAGGCGTCTGATCCCGGCCTTCGGATTCGGAATTATCGCTCATCGACGGCTTCCTTTCCGGTTGTCGCTGACGGGCCCGAACTCATCGCAAGAGGCGCGCTTGAACTCGATGATACGGCACGGCATTGAATTGTTAATGGTGGGATAGTCATTTTCGAGGCGTTCCGCCCAGGCGATCCGGCTCTCCGTAATGGTATGCTCAAGCTTTTGACTGATGGTCTGGGCAAGTAGGCCTAGAGCCAGTTTGCGCAAATTAGCTTCCAACGCAGGATCCTTCTCGGACACAAGGGAGAGTACTGCTTCCATGTGCTCTGAGGCTTGGTCGTTGTGATGGTCTGAGCCAATTTTCTGGAGGATTTTGCCGATCATTTTTCCGGGACTGTTGCCGGCGAATTCCCCAAAAAATCGTTCTAAAATATCAAGATGCAAAATGTCGATCATAGTACGATCCTCTGTACCAGCAAGGTTTTCCGTCCAATCCTTCCTGTCCTCTGGTTGATGGACAGGATCCACTATGTTTGCTTTGCTCTGATCAGGCTGCATGGCGCTGCCGTGACCGCCCTTCTTGGCGCCGTTCGGTTCTCGGCGCCCAAATCTAATGCCATTCGCATCGCAATAATTAATCAAGGCGTGCTTCGCCTCACTTATGGAATTCCCGTGCAACTCGAAAGCCAGCAAGACAGCCTGCCATGCGGCAAGCCGATGATCCGGTGCCACCTTGGCCAACTCCTCGACCTGACGCCCGCGAGGGGCCACAGCTCCAAGTCCAGCCGCAGCCATGAGCAGCGAAATTCTCGCCGCGTCGATGCACTTCATTAGCTGGCTATTCGACAAACCCGCGACCTTCTTGGCAAAATCTTTCATGGATTGAAATTCGTCTCGCCATTGCTTGGCTTCATAGACTTCCCAAAGGCTATAGTTACGCAGTTGTAAGCCGATACCAGTCATACGTATAACATCACAGTTTTGACGGTAATTCTGGGATTCTGCCTGGTTAAGGACCGGGCTGTCTGACTGGGCGGCGGTTGCGAGACGCAGTCTTTCGGCGAGCGTTAGCCAGTGCTCGGGCGTGAGCCCGCCCGACGGAATCGTCGGGAGCAATTGGGAGAAAGGGAAATGCATTTGAGTTTGAGGCTGCGTTGCGGCATCCTTGGATTTGGCGGTTTTCATAGAAATGGTTGGTTCACATAATTTCAGGGCGTGGCGAATCGGTGGTTTTCTTCACAATGGCTGGGATACAACACGAGAGCGTTTGGGGTTACTGTATTTCATCGGTTCCCATCGTGATCATCGAGGAAACGGCGAACCTCTTTCTCGGTAAATCTAACAAGCCTGCCGAATCTCGTTGGACGCAGGCGACATCGAGCCACTAGGTTTCGGACGTGGCGATCGGTGCAGCGGAGTATGTCTGCGACATCCCGGACAGTGAGTAGTGTGGTGATATTTGTCATGACATGAGACGGTGGATCACGTCATGGCTCTCCAGGGATTGGGAGGCAGTCAGCCACGGACACGACGTGAGGTGAGTTGCCTATGTCGGTCCTTCACAGCTCGCCCCGCAAGCGGGTGAGCCCCAAGGCGAGGCTCGCGATGCTGAGGGGACTTATTATCGCTAAAGTCCCGGTGCGTCGGATGTTCGGTTCCGATACTTTCCGCTCAAGGCATTGGGGATTTCTCCCGAAGGCCGCCCCTTGAGGTTGTGACGGCCTGACTTGATGAGAGTTTTAGCTGTTTTAAAAAAACATGCAAGTAAATATTTAAAAAAGTTGACGGTCAGCAAAAAAACAGTTCGTCGCCGATTTTTTCCACTGATCTATCATCCAAAAAACACCCCCCGCGAGGGAGCTCTGTTGCCTAGCAGGTTAGCGGGTCGAGCAGATGCACGGCGGCGGAGGAGACTTGGCGCGCTTACCTCCGGGCCGGGCGACCGCCCCCGTACTCCCATCCGATGCCCGACGGCGGCGCGGTGCTTGCGCCAACCTGCTGCGCCTCTCCGGTGCGAAAATCGAGCGCGAGGAGGCCATCGTCGATACCAAGGTCATCCGGGCTTGGCACCAGCGCCTGGCAGGGAGCGCCAGAATGGCCGCGCAAGCCGGCCGGGAGCTGCCGCTCAAGCCCTACCAAGTCCTCTGCCGGCCCACGGACTTCAGCATTCAGTTCATCCGCTGGCTACGCTCCATGCTCCTACGGGCGACCTGCTACAGGGAGGCTCTGGCGCTGTTGCGCCCACTCACGGAGAAATATCGTTGAGATGTTAGGCAACAGCGCTTCCGCCAGGATACGGCACCGATACGGAATTCAGCTTCATATGGGTGCCATTCGGTTCCGCTCAGTTCCGCGAATTTCCCCTTTAAATCAAGGATTTTTTGGGGTGCCCCCGGCAGGAATCGAACCTGCATCTAAGGTTTAGGAAACCATCGTTCTATCCATTGAACTACGGGGGCGTGGGGTGCGGAGGCTTGGATAACCTGTGCCCGCGGGGCAGGCAAGTCACTTGTCGTGGGGCAAGGCTCGGATTTCCGGGGCGAGGGGGGGCCAAACTTGCGGTCTGCGGATTTTTGCACTGGCCTTATCGGGATCCGGTGGTTCAGATTGCCGCGTCCTTCAGACCAACCGTAGAAATACCCCAACGATGCTTTCAGAACACCACGACATCAGTCACGAATTCCCCGAATGGCGCCAGATGCTCGATTCCCTTAGAGCCAGCGACAAGCAATTCGATGCGCTGGTCGCCAAACACGACTACATCGACGATGAGATCCGGCGCCTTGAGGAGCGGCAGTTGCCCATTTCCGACACGGAAATCGAGAAGATGAAATTCGAGCGGGCCGCGCTCAAGGACAAAGCATACCAATGCCTGCGCG
>Ga0268284_1000483_pt1 | contig 26421 bp, 34 predicted proteins | sample saktaG_14_FD_190137 | JGI IMG/M metagenome (GOLD analysis project Ga0268284, IMG submission 190137) | Saline water microbial communities from Sakinaw Lake, British Columbia, Canada - sak_2013_06_06_40m | ecosystem: Environmental > Aquatic > Non-marine Saline and Alkaline > Saline ...
TCAGAGATTAAATCATTTATAAGAAGAACTACTATAAAAGAGTTTTTGAAGAGGCATCAAGAAGATGCCCCCTAATCCAAAGTCCCTATCCAAAGACCATTAAGGTAACAGCCTCTAGAAATAGAAAGGTATATAAAGTAACGATTCCAAGGATTCTAATAGTATATTCAAAGGGAAATAATCATTGATAGGAGGCGAAGGTGGGATGAAGGCCAATAACTCAAAGTTAAGTATTCTGTTCGTTGTTTCAATATTAGCGCTCTTGTTCGCTGTATCTACGGCGTCTGCGTTCATGTACTTTGTGGAACCGATCAACAACACAATAACAAAAAGCCAGTCCGCTACTTTCAAGCTGACAATTGAAAACTCTCTTACAGGGCAGGATTTCTACACCTTGAGCACAAGGGATGTCAATTGGATAGTGACTCCTCAGACAACAGCGGTGGTCGATGGAAAAGAAGAAGTTTCTTTGATCTTGACCTTGACACCTAAACAATTCGTCACAGAAGGCAGGGCCTATTTTGTGCCTATCAAGATAAGGTCGGCTGCGATTGACTCTTACAGGGAGGATGATAAGAAATTCGGAGTGGTGGTGACATCAGGAAAGCCTGATTATGTCCGCTTGATAACCCCTAACATCCTGATAGATAATGTAATAGACCCTAGGAAAAAGATAGCGGTGAAGATAAACCTGAAGAACTGGATGCCAAAAGACTACAATAACCTCAAGATCACTATTGATGGCCAAGAATTTTATAGGGAGTACACAACAAACCTATTGGGACTCGAGGATAAGACCAATGAGATACTCTTCGAGGTCAACCCATTCCTGAGCCCTGGAAAGAGAATATTGACCTTGATGATATACTCAGACGAGGTAGAAGCGCCCATCAGCTCCTCATCAGAGTACGAGATATTAGGCTATGTCGACATGAAAGAGAGCGTGCAAAAAGAAGTCTCTCTTTTCCGCACCAAGCAGACTGTGACCGTATCAAACAATGGAAACCTAGATGGAATTGCAGAGCACACCTTCAGCGCAGGCCTGATCAAGAGGATGTTCACCAAGTTCTCGCCCGAAGCAGTCAAGGAGAAAGGGACTGACGGCAAGACCTATTACGTCGTGAGAGAGAAGCTTGGCCCTCAGCAGAGCATAGAGATGAGTGCAGACGCCAATTACAGGCTTCTAGTCACAATTATCTTGTTCCTTATCGTCTGCTGGGCATTATATCTTGTGTTCAGAAGCCCAATAATACTTGTGAAAAGAGCAGACCCTGTAGGCAGGACCACAGATGGCCTGAGCGATATCAAGGTAAGGTTATACCTCAAGAACAGGTCAAGGAAGCCCACTAACAACATAAGGGTGATTGACACTGTGCCGAGCATCGTAGACCTTGAGAAAGGCAAGCACCTTGGTTCCATGGAGCCAGTCAATGTCAGCAAAGGCAGCCGCGGGACAATAGCCAAGTGGGAATTCGAATCATTGGAGCCTTATGAAGAGCGAGTGATAGCCTATAACATCAAATCAAGGCTGAAGCTCATAGGAGGGATAAGGCTGCCGCATGCCAAGGCAAGGTTTGAAGCCAAGAAAGGCCAGGAGCGAATAACCTACTCCAACAGTATCAACCTGATATACAAGCAACAGTTCTCAGACGAATAAAAATATTTTAGGATTCTTTTTTAATTTATCAAGCTAGCTGACAGTCTATAATAATAACTGCGTGGTTGCCTGCGGTTTCTTTTCTCGAACGCGCCAACATAGGATGAAAATAGCGAGCAGGCGCGGTAGATGTGACGTTGGAAGAAGCCGAATAAACCCAAAACTTTTATAAACCAACCACTTCTTCAAAGAGGAAGAAACCCCGCCTAGCTCAATGGCAGAGCGTTCGGCTGTAGACGTCGTGTTGAGATGCCGCTTGGCAAGAGATGATACACGACCAGCTGAACCCGAAAGGTTCATGGTTCAAATCCGTGGGCGGGGATATTTATTTTTTATTTCAATCAAAAAAAGGATAATATTTATTAATCATCAGGTTATAAGCTATTTCTATGAAATACAACCCTAATTCAGTCAGCAAAAGATATGACCAGATTGCCGATGAAGAGGACAGACAGGAAAAACATCATACTTTAAGGGCTGAGATTCCTAGGGAGTTCATAAAGAAATACCTGAAAAAGACCGATGTGGTATTCGATGCAGGTGGCGGCACAGGAATCAACGCCATTCAGATGGCCCGCAAATGCAGGCACGTCACCTTGCTAGACATCTCTCCTAAAGTCCTTGAACATGCAAAGAGAAACGTAAAAAAAGCCCGGCTTACCAAAAAGATTGAGATTATCAAGGGAGATATCAGCAATCTATCCCTGTTCAAGAATGGATCGTTCTCTTTTGTAGTCTGCGTCGGAGATGCCATATCTTATGTTTTAGGAAATAGGTTCAAAGCGATGCGTGAGCTGACCAGGGTCGCAAAGAAAGGTTCAATAATAGTATTGGGCTGTGATTCAAAATATGGATTCATGAGATTATACCTCTCAAAAGGAAACTTGAAGGAAACTATAATTATAAACAAAATCAATGAAACCTACTGCGAGATGGGACCGAGGACGCACGTCTATTCTATCGATGAAATGAAAAGATTATTGATGGATTATGGTTGGAAAGTGCTTGAGATCGCTTCTACTCCTACTATAACCGACACCGTCGAGAAAAGCAAGTTTTACTCCAAATGGGCTGACCTTAAAAAACTTGAGATGGAACTTTGCACAAGACCAGAGCTTCTGGGTGTAGGGAACCACCTTCTATTTATTGCCAAGAAGGAGTAGATTGAGTTTATCTCTTTTCCATGCGCCAGAATCCTGCTCTCACCCGCTCTATCTTTTTCTTGTGGAAAGGCATTGTTCTTTTGAGCGCCATATCATACTCAAAATAATGTGTGACCGAAAAGCCATTGTCAGTCGCGAGCTTCCAGATATAATCCTTTGTCGAGGCCTTATGGAATGAATAAACTATTGGCGCAAGCTTGAATGCTCGCTGCAGGAATTTTGTGTCGGCGCCAGCGTCTTTTGTTCCGAAAGGAGGGTTCATGAAGACGACATCTGCTTTCTTCTCAAAGGCGTAGATGTCCTCGTTGATGAGTTCTGTTTTCAATTTAAGGCCTAACTCCTTTTCCAGGAGCTTTTTATTCTCTTCTGCCAATTCAAGTGCTGCTTTGTCCTTCTCGACAAGGAAAGCCTTTTTAGCTCCCAGAAAGCACGCTCCAAGGCCCAGGATGCCTGTCCCTGCGCCGAGGTCAACAATCGTCTTGCCTTCTATGTCTCCTATCATGTAGGCTTTCCAGAGGGCATCGCCTGCAGTCTCAGAGTCTGTCGTGTATTGTTCTGCTCGCATATCAGGCTTTTCGAAAGTCTTAAGCCTTGAGAGGCTCATGCAAAGCTCTTTTTTTGTCATAAATACTGGTAGGAGCCTGGTGTTTAAAACCGTATCGCTAAGCGCAAAATACCATTCATCGATGCCTATTTTAGAGAAGCAAAATCTTTTTAAATAACCTCTTACTCAAGCATTTCAGATGGGGGGTGAAGTGTTATCTTTAATTTTCTAGACGGCAGGCGCGACGAGGAGAAAGCGCAACTAGCTGAAGGCATCAGGAAGGCTTTTGTCAAGATTAAGGATGAGCTTGACGACCATCTTGATTCCATCAACCAGACCTCTGCTGACGTCCAGGAATTCAGTGGTTTCCTCTCAGAGCTTGAGGCAAAGATAGACAAGCTGACTGAGCGCCTGGATGATATGGAGATGAATAATACGGCAAAAGCTGTCAAGCCTGATATCAAGCTCACTCTTCGAGAACAGGAGGTCTTCATGATCCTTTATCTCGGGAAGAGATTCACCACAATAGATATCGCCAAAAGGCTTGGCTTCACCGAAGGCATGGTGAACCTCTATCTTATCAACCTGATAACCAAGGGAGTGCCTGTTGTCAAGGAGCTTTTGGATGACCTATTGGTTTTTGGGCTGGAACCTGAGTTCAAGGACCTGCAGGCGAGAAGGAATGTGCTCGAGATCGATTCGCGCGTCGCCCAGCAGATATCAACCCATACTTCTGAAGGCAGGGCTGTTTTTTCAAAATCCAAAAATTAGACTAAAAGTTTCAGACAATAATTAGAATATATGTTGTAGATAGTCTAAAAGTTTTAGGTTTTGATAGCTTTTCATACTATTGTATTAACAATATATTGATTAAGCAATAATATAAATTATAGATTCTGCTTAAAAGTTTTAAATCATTAATATATCATTAATGCTTAAAAGTTTTAGAATTAAATGACGGGAAGCAGAGAACAGGGCGTTGTAAAAAAATTAAATCTGAAGAATCACAATCCATCAAGCGGGCTTTTTACGCTTTTGATATTTTCCAGCGACACATGAGTATATATCTGAGTGGTCTGGAGATTGGAATGACCGAGCAGCTCCTGGATTACCCTGATGCTAGTGCCTGCCTCAAGCAGATGAGTGGCAAAGCTATGCCTAAGCTTATGGGGCGTCACCTGCTTTCTTATGCCAGCCCTCTTAGCAGTCGCAGAGACTATCTTCTGGACATTCCTGGAGGTCAGATGACGGCCTTCCTTGCCCTGAAAAAGAAACCCTGAAGAAATCTTGCTCTTCTCAAGATAAGCACCAATAGAGACTGCCATGGAGGCGGGGAGCAGAGTTATCCTGTCCTTCTTACCCTTGCCCTGCCTGACGATACACACCTCCTCATTGAGGTCAAGGTCCTCAAGGCGAAGGCTTATGCATTCGCTGACCCTGAGTCCTGAAGCATACATCAGCTCAATAAGAAGCCGGCTTTTCGGGTTCAAAGAAGCGTCAATCAATGCTTTAATCTCTTGCTTTGAGAGCACCGAAGGGTTTTTTCGCTGGATCTTGGGAGTCTTTATACCAGTGAAGCCTTTGCTAAGGATCTGATTATAAAAAAACAAAAGGGCTGATCTCACCAAGGCTACGCTGCTAGGAGAAAGCTTCTTGTCAGAGATAAGATAGGCCAGGTAGCTTTTCAAGTCATCCTCAGAGACCAATAAAGGCTCCTTTTTGATAAATCCGAGAAAAGCAGAGTTATGAATAGTGTAAGCCTTCAACGTCTCAGGGCTAAATCCCCTGATCTTGAGCTCGGTCTCGAGCTTTTTCAACTCTTCTGCCATATCCCCCCCCTCTTTAAAATATCCTGCTGGAATGCCATCTGTAGCGCCAAAGCTTGTAAGCAGTGGTCCAGAGTATCAGGCCAGCGATGACAAGGATGATGTTTGCTATCATCTGCGGTATCTGGACACTGATATTGATCCAACCGAACTGATTCGCCAAGTTGAATCCTCCTAGCGCGATTGACAAGAATCCCACAAGGAACTCTTTTGTTATCACTCCCTTTCTTTTTTGATCCGCTCCCGGATGATGCGGTTGCATTGCCATAATTCCACCTCAATTCAGTTTCCTAGGGGCAAATCCTTTAAGATCATAGCCCTTTTCCTCTAGTTTTGTTATAATTCCCTTAAAATATGCGTGAGAATGAATCATCTTATGACAATTAGGACATAACGGGACAAAGTTTTCTTTAAAATTGTTATTCTTATCTGAATCAAGGTGATGAAGCTCCACAATTTTGTTAAAACCGCAACAGATACATGCTTTGGTCAGTTCTTTATAGGTTTTTAGGTCAAGGTTAAATTGTTTCTTTGCATTATATGAAAGGACCAGATCATAGTGGTTCAGCCGAGTATTGCAGGTATTACATAATCCGTACGAATGATGGTTTCTAAGGCGGCCACAATTCTTACAGACAACCTTCAGGGGTTGCCATTGTTTCTTATAGCAATAGTAACAGAATCCTTTAGCATGATGCTCTTTTCTCTTCCCGCACCCAGGGCAATCAACCAATTTTGCACCATTTGGGTTGGGGTTTGGATAAAAAATAATGCTTTTTTTCATTTTACTCTCAAAAGTTCGTATTTATAATTCTGGAACTACAGATAATACTCATTATACGAATGATGTAGTTTTAAAGCTTACGCCGCCTTCTGGAAAACATTGCCGCCTCGGATGATATTATTGAAATTATTCGTGTTGTTGATGCGCATCATTATCTGCCTTGAAGCATTGATAAGCATGTCAAAGTGACCATCCATCGCGTTATACATCCTGTTTAGGTAGTTTGCCATCTTAACAGCATTCTGCCCGTCATCTGACATCAGCCGGGGGAATTCGGCTTCTATCTTCTGAAGAGCAGTAGCATTCCTAACTACAGACTGCACCTCAGGGAATGATTTGAAGATTGAGAGAAAGACAGGGATAGCCCGGAATACTTCCTTGACATCCTGCTGCGCCTCTTCCATGCAAAGCCTGGCATCATGCACAATCTCCGTAAGGTAAGGCTGAGTCTTCTTTAATTGATCTACATGCTTGACAAATAAGCTCAGGGTGACCAGGCTCACCTCTCCAGAATCCAGCTGCCTATTAAGCTCATCCATGTTCTTCCTGAAATCCTTGAATTGGTGGTTCTTGAACCTCTTGATATTTTTCTTGGCCTTATGGATGAAATGACCCATACCCCACATCTTGCCTGCCAAAGCGCCTGCCTGACCCGCAGTGCTTCTCATCCAACCACTCTCTTTGATGTCCTTTCTCTCGTCATTCAGCTGCTTGTTGAGGGCATCCTTGACACTGTCTCTCGCCATGATCAATATGTTCTCAGGAAGATAGACATTCCTGTGGAGTTCAGCATCATAAAGCTTTGTGATAATATCTGACAAGATCTGATCGTTCATCAATGACATCTGACGAACATTTATCAGCTCATCCTGGATAACCTTAATGTATTCTTGATAAGCCCTTGTGAAAGTCTCAAGGTTCTGGACTGTTCCTTGGATAAGCTTTGAGACCTTGCTCTTGAGCTTCGCAGGCCTGTTAGAATAAGCGCTAAAAAGCCTTCCGAGTGATTCTATGTATTTAGCGTCCTTGCAGACCAAGATTTTTTTCTTGGCCTTATGCATGGTCTTAAAATATCTCTTGGAGAGCTTGGTATCAAGCAATTCTCTCATATAAAACGATCTAGAACTGGCTCTGAGACGGTTATAGACGGAGCCGCCGGCAAAGTTTCCCGCGATGCCAGACCATCTATTAGACACACCAGACCTGAACATGGCTGAAGTAGCAGCGCCTCTGCTGCTGGCGTATGATCTCACTGAACTGAAAAAACCCATATTGTTCCACCTAATATCTCTTGAACCATCTATTAGCCCCGTCGCCAAGCAGGTTTTTGAATGAGACTGATTTCACGACCTTGCCCTCGCCGGTACCGGTGTATGACCCTGCCTTGCTGAGCTCTTCTTCCTCACTCATCTCCTTCTGGAGCTCCTGCTCGCATTCCTCGTAGATTTGTGATAGTTGGCTGTATATTAGCTGGCTTAGGCGGCAGAAGCCTGCTGCTTCCTGGTAGAGTTGGTTTATCTGACCCATGAGCAGTCTCAGCTTGTTCAGCTGATCCTGAGATAGGTGTATCTTTTCCTGGCTTGATTTGTGGATTGCGCGCATGAAACGGTCTATATCTTCATATTTCTGTTGTGAAAGAAGAGATTTGACCTCTTCGATGGTCTTTAGCATCCCTGCCTCTTTCTTTCGTTTTTCAGACAATCCTTGTGTTATGGTCTTATCCACTTCTTTCATCAATTTGACCAGTTTTGAGAGGCTTTCTGAATGATTGATGGCGTTCTCCAGCTGGGCTGAGACTGTGACTATGTTCTCTTCCTGGGTCTGGATCAGGTCGAGCTCGTCATTTATGTATCTCGACGTGAACTTGAAGGACTCTGTGTCCTCGTTCTTATCCTCTTGTTTTTGTGCTATTGAAATCAATCCCATAGTATCGCCTAAAACTTTTAAGCAAAAATTATAATATTTATACTATCACTTTGCTTTCTTTGATGCCTTCTTTGCCGGCAAAACCGGCTTCTCAATAGGAATTCTTGGTATTATCTTCTTAAGCCCGTAAAAGTAGTTGCCAAAGAGGAAATAGAGCCTATCTACCTCTTTCTTGCCGTCTTCCGTCAATAAATAGACCTTTTTCCTGCCGTTGCGCCTATAGGAGATCAGCTTCTTCCTCCTCAGCCTCTTGAGGGCAGGATAGATAGTTCCAGGGGTTAATTGCGCCCCTTTTCTTTTGCCGATTTTTTTTGCCAATTCATCACCACAGAGGCTGTTAAGATTTAGCTCATGGAGTATCAAAAACGTTAGAAAACCCTTGAGATGGAGGCAATCCTCAGTTTCATCTGCTTTTTTTCCGTCGGATTTCACGATTCAAGCAATATGGCGTTTTAAGTTTATAAATATATCTGTTATAAGATATATGCTTTGAACAATATATTACTTAAACAATACATTTGACAATCAATATATACTATTAACAATTAATAGTATCAACAATATATTGCATATAAGATAGTATTAATGAAATATTTTGCTTCCAGCCATCAAAAAAATCAAGGAATAATCCCCTTGCCAAAGCAAATCTTGAAAAAAATCAGGTTTTGAGAGGGAAAGCCGGGGAAAAAACCGCCAGGTTGAAGAAAACAGTTATGCATCGGCTAATAGACCTACAGCATGAAAAAAACAGAGGATGAGAGCAAGTCTTTACCAAAAAACAGAGAGCGGAGAAGAGGAGTATCAAAGGATAGGATGAAGACCTTCGGTGGCCGAGGAGGAGTAAATAATTTGACGGATAAACCATGAATCGATGCAAAGCAGCCAAAGAGGATGCTTCAGATTGAGAGAAAAAAACAGCTCAGGAGGGTTTATGAGAGGAAAACAACAGAAAAACCACTAGATTGATGGAAAATAAGAAAAAAATGAAATAATTTAATGGAATAAACTAAACCGCCGCCCTCTGCGCGTAGTTTTCGTAGCTGATCAGCTTATAGAGCGCCTGCTTATGGTCATTAATGGCCTTCAAGAGTTCCGCGTCTTTCTGTTTTATCAATTCCAGAATTTTGGGCGGAAAACCAGTCTCTTCCAGCCTTTTCTCCTCTGGAACAATGTTCTCTTGGATGAATTTGACCATCCTCGAATAGACAATAGCGGAGCTAATGCATATATCTGCTATGTTGACTATCTCCTCTTCCATAGCCTTGAAAATCTTCTCATCTTGAGCGAGGATTTCCTTAAGGAGCTTTTCTGCGCTTATTAACTGCAGTTTATTTTTATCTAGGTACTTGCCTAGCAGGTTAATATCGCTGAGGGTCTTATCAACCACGGCTTTCTCCACAAGGACTTCTTTCTTTTCTCCCTTGGCTTTCCTAGCGATCCTTCTCTCAAAGCTCGTCGTGGTTCGGAGTGCTGCGGTGGGCATATTTTGCATAGCAAGCAACGCAGACTCGTCTGCTTTCATCTCGCCAACAACCCTTCTGATCCGGTCCGAAGCGGCTGTTAAGTGATTTTTCATATTCATGAAAGGAGCCACTATTTTCTGCTGAAAATCAGCCCTGTCTTTGTCAGAGAGCTTGTCCATCAATGGCTTCATGTCAGAGACTGATTTTTCCTCCTTGTACTCCAGTTTCTCGAGCTCATTTAGCAATATCATCTCGTATTTTATTATCTCAAAAAGCGTTTTCTCTTCCTTCAGTGCCAGTTCGTCTTCCTTCAACGAGATCTTCTTGACCTTTTCAACATCGCCTTTTGCCTCTGCCTTCTTCTCTTCAGTAGCTGATTTGTGCATCCTCTTATCTACGTTGCCAAACCAGTGGAGGCTTCGGGCGAGCCATTTAATATGTCCTGCGATCATTGAAACAGATCTTACATGCACAAAATCTATCTGGGTCGTTACCATTGTTTTTCACCTTTTATTTTTATCCTGATTCCTCGACCTCTTTTTTTATGATTATTTCTTATCTGAACGTCTAGCCATTAAATCTTGTTCGTAAGCAACTATCTTATTCATGAATTCTATATGAGACATGACCTTCTCTCCCTGACCGATTTCTATCCCGTTCTTCTTAAGCTCTTCAATCAATCCTTCTCCGCCTTTGTCATGCGCATCCAATATCTTCTTTATTCCTGCCTGGAGTTTTTTAAGGTCTTCTTTTTCGCGTTCATCCATAGAAGTATAAGATCTACTGCCTAAAGCGCCTATGCTTTTTTTAAGTGCCTCATAACGTTTGATTTGATGATTATCAATATCCCATGCAAGCCCGATAGGATTACCGACTTTTGTCTCTTCTTTATTTTGGGCTTTTGCAACATCTGTTATTGACTTCTCTAATACTGCAACCGGCGTAGCATTTCTATTCTCATTTTTGATGACTTTGATGGTGTTCTCTTTTATGATCCCGACTGAGTTTGAGACCATTTCATCTAATATCCTCGGATCTCCAGTCTTCATGTATCTGGTTATCAGAACATGAGTGGAGAGTTTTAGTCTTTTGAAGGAAGTCCTTTCCAGATCAGGAGTTTCACCCATGTTGTCATCTACCACCGGCGCAGTCTTTGGCGCTTCTGGCTGCTCTGAATCCGTGTTAGTTGTCATGTTTCTCTTCATCCTTTTTTATGTCTGTGATCTATTTTCTCTTCCATCATGGTGCTGGTCTAGCCTGCAACGGAGCTGCGGGTGCAGTAGGGTTATTATCATTGGCTATCAACACAGGATAATAGTTGAAATCAAGCACTCCGACTCGCTGCAAAGCATCAGTCATATTCTGCATCTCTGCGGCGTGCCTGAATATCATGTTATCTACGGACTGCAGGTTGATGTTTCGCTGGAACTGCTCGTCAAGCACAGCCACGAATATGAATATCATATTATTTCCTGGGAGTGTCAGCTTATCGAATGATGCTTTGACATCTATTGCGACTGCATGATCTAATCTGTATGGAACCAAAAAGTTGTCCTGATAGTTTGGATTCACGTCAGGGGTTGCTGTTCCTCTCTTGAAGGAGACCTGACCGGGCGTGACCCTTAATATACCTTGAAGCTGCGCAGAGGTCAATATGTGGATGTTTGCATGATCCCTGGTGGCGAAGAATACGTGATACAATGCTCCTCCGCCATTGCGAGCAGGACTTTTCATCTTGAAAGCAAAAGAGACTTCATGATGAGGAGGATTATTCCCTCGCAGGTCAAGGAATGCTGGAGTGTTGGTGCCGAATGGCGCTTGCAGGCTGTTGTTGTGCCCATGCTCTGATGGAGTTGGGACTATGATTACTTGCGGCTGCCTGTAATCTACAGGAAGCTTGGGCACCACAGCGTCCCTGAAAATCCTGGCGTCATTTCTTAATGTTATCAATGCATGCGGCCAACCTTCAGTATGCACGCCGCTTCGTCTTCCTCCTCTTGAAGGAGATAAAACCAGCAGTGGCTGGTTGAAATAAGCTGCCGGGATTGTGAGAGTGAATCTGCCGTTCTCATCGGTCCAGGTGTTGTTGATATTCGGAATCACTCTCCTGTTCTGCTCTACCACCTGAACTTCATGATGTGCGAGTCCTATCTGCGGATTCTCACGCGTGTTGGCGGCAATGGCTTCTTGCGCATTCTGCAAAGGAAGATTCTCGCCGCCGTGTATTATCCTGATATTTCCGCCTGCCGCTGCTTCCGCTCCCACGACTCTTCCATGTATCTGGCCGCAAGGCTCAACTCCTGTGAACGAACACTCAGTCCATTTCCATTGCAGTTTCTCTCGGTCGAACTGCATCCTTTCGAGAGAAGATCCTATGAGGTGCCCTCTCAGCTGGTTCATGAGCGTCTTGATGTATTTCTTGTCGTAGTGAAGCGAGAGGTTGGCCACTCCCAGGGCCACTACAGGGCCAGCTTTGTCATTTGGATATAGACGGTCTACGACTGTCGGGTTAAGCAGGTCACTCTGATGCACTTGCATGCGGAAATTAGCTCTATAATGGACTATGTCGCTCCAGCCGAGATAGATGCCGTGAACTTCTCCTTCTCCTTCATTATTCATGAGGCTTTTCACTAATTCTTGGAAATTAGTAGGATATCCTGATTTGGAGCTCGGGAGATGCTGGTAGCCCGGCGGAAGGCTCTGCCTTCCCCGAGGGTATACTCCGTGCTTATTGGCGTTATCAAACTCTTCCTTGTTTGGGAACAGCCATAGCGTGGCGAAGTGCTCGCCATAGGTTCTTCTTAGATGGGACTCTATTGTATTCGTGACTTCATCATATCGGTCTGCATTTGGCTGCACGTCACGTGATATTATCCGTGAAGCTCCTCGCATTACTGAACGAATGATTCCCATAATCAGTCTACCCTCGCAGTCATGTCCACAACTGGTTGTCCGTCATTGTTGTTTGTGAACTGCGCTCTTTCTATGTGAGGCTCGTATCCTCTGGCCTCTTCTCCTTCTCTTCCGAGTGTGAATGTGATTATCTGTTCCTGTTCTTTTACTAACACCTTTTGAGTCCAGAAATACCTGCTCCTTCCTCTCAGCACAGAGAAGAATCTCATGGCACCTGCAGGAGCCGCGGCGTATCCTTCTTTGAATAATTCAAATATGACATTGCCTGATGGCATGGCTCCGAATTCTGCGATTCCGTTATTATCAGTCCTTGCCTGGTATGGCGCTGAGATGACTGCAAGCTTGAATTTCCTTATGAATCCGTTCTGACTTCGATCACCTTGAGGATATACTCTTATCAGCACTCCTGGCAGTCCTGTTTTTGAGATATCTTGCACCTGCACCCTTATGGCGCCTGTTGTGCCCCCGCGCTCAGGATTGTTAGAATCAGGATCTTGAGGGTCTCTTGGCCCGTTTTGATTAGGATTGTCTGGGTTGTAGGTAGGATTCCTAGGTCCGTCTCCTCCTCCGCCTCTTCCTCTAAAGACTCCGCTTCCTGTCATCCACATAAATACCTTTGCGACGATTAGGATTATCAAGAGGAGATAGGTCCAACTAACTATGGTTGAGTAAATATTTAGTACCATCGTAGTTGCTGCCATTATCGTTTACCCATCTTCTTTCTTAGCCAATCTTGGCTCAATAACAATATCAGAGGCATATGAGTCGCATCAGCCCATACTTGGATGAGGAATAGGAGGAATAACAACAGCATCAGCCCTAGCAGGTTCTTAACCCAACCCATCGGATCATCATCGCCTTTCGGCTTCAAGACAAAAATAGCCACAACTCCTCCACCGACAAATATGAGCAGGAATACAAATGAGCTCATGATCGCTGTGATGACGCCGCCTGTCGCCATCAGCCATTCTGTCGGCATCATGAACACTCCTATCATGCTGAAGGCGAAGCTTACAATCCCTGATGTCTTATTATCAAGTATGTTGGCTTTCTTAAGCCCAAAATGGGAGACTGCGAACAAGACTATGAATATCATGAATTTCAAGAATCCTTCCTGCACCCAGCTGTTGTTCTCAAGCACCTGGATGTTGAAGACTCCGCTTATCATCTCTATGCCTCGGTCCAAGGCAACTATTCTTGTGCGGCCGTATGCGAGCGCAGAAGGGACTAAAAATAGCATAAGCAGAACTAGACCTAAGTACCTCACCCGGCTCACTGTTTCCCTTCTCATGATTATTAATCCTTTATTGGGCTATTCCTCTTCATGGAATGTCCTTGACTGACAAGCATAAAATTAATTTGTTCATTCATACGCACTTGAATGCCACAGGGATGATTCCTTTGCAAATCAGGTACATAATAAGCATTCCGACCAGAAAGCCTGTTATAATCGCTATAACTGGATGATGCAGGTATCCTTTTTTGTTCATATTCATCAAAAACCACCTCTCGAAAATGATTTATTCAATCCTGCATCTGGGCGTATATAAATATTTCTATTTTTTGAGGCGAGAGCTATGAATGTGCTTCCCAAGAGATATTCTTTGACCTTGACATCACCAAAAATCTCTTTCAGGTCTTTTAGCAGGTCTTTTTCTCTCTCATAGCTCTTTGACCAGCGAATCAGCCTGAGTATCGGATTCAGTAACCGGTATCTTTGGCTGAATGGCTTTCCATCAAGCACGACCAAGGTGCCTCCTTTCTTGAGAGCAGCGTAGCAGGCACGCAGGGCTCCTTTGTGGTCTGGTATCGCGCTCAATCCAATCACTGAGACAATCTTGTCAACGGTGCCTGGCGCAAGTTTCAGTTTCGCTGCGTCCTTGCGTATGAGCTTGACGTTTAGCCACTTCTTCCTGCGAACAAGTTTTTCGCATTGGCTTATCATCTCAGGGACATAGTCCACGCCGATGAGCGTGCCTTTTAGGCCGATGCGCTTCTCTATCCTGCTAAACATTATGCCTGGTCCGCATGCCAGGTCAAGCACAACATCTCCTTTTTTCAGATGTAAAGAATCAACTACTTTGTTCCTTGCAAGCCCACCTAATCCGAAGAGCGATACACCCATGCGGTAGGCAAGCATCGACTTCCCCCAGTAAGAGTAGACCTGCTGGACTGTCTTAAGAGAATACTTTTCCTTTTTTGCTCGCATAAAGATATTATCTGTTTGTTTAGTTTATTAATCTTGCGAGAAAACTTTCAGCGGAACGTATTTCGACCGCGCCTTCATCGGATGAGCAGCGCTATATGGCGCGTTAGATGTAATGTTAGCCGTATCCGAAGCAGCCACATAAACTTTTAGAAAAAACTGTTCACTCTATCTTGACTTTTGCGCCGATGGCTTGCCCCGGCATTCCTTTCTCGAAGATGACTCTCACTGCTCCTTTTGATCCGTGGGCCGATGCTACTTCTCCGAAGATGTCTTTCTTCCCTGTGTTGAATGCCACTTTCTTTCCTATGAGCTTCTCTGCTTTCTCTCGAGAATCAACGCCGTCTGCTATGATTATCATATGATTCTTTGAGGTCCTGGTTCTGCTCATCCTGAAATTCTTTATCTTGGCTTCCATTGTTATCCTCTTGGATTAGGTGGTGATTTAAAAAGCTATTGTTTTGTTTTAGAGCCAGGAGAGCCTCTTTATAAAGGGGTGTTTTTCAGCCCCTCCCCTCTATTCTAACGACGTAAAAAACTTTAATAGTATATCCTGCAGAACCGAAATATTTAAATATACTCCCAACTATTATACATTTTACCATACCAATTGTGATAATTATAACTTAGGCTTGCAACGAGGTGTACAGATATGGAGAGTGTAGAGCAAACTATCAAGATGAATAATCTTTCTAAAGAGCTGAAGAAATACGGCTTTGCCCAGAGCTCACAGGAAGCGATAGCCCAGGCCGGAGAGATCTACGGTGTGAAGAACGAGCAGAACAGCGCCGATCTTGAAATGGTCCAGCTATCGAGGACTCAGATGAATGAGCTTCTCAACAGGATGCAGAGGCTCTGGCTCTTCAAGGACAACACAGACAAGAAGATAGGCGCAATTGCAGACCAGGTCATCAAGGTGACTGACAAGCTCAACGAGCTGATAAAGTCCATCAGCATGATTGAGATGAACCAGGCAGTCTTTGACAAGAAGCTGAATGTTCTCAAAGATTCTGTAGGTGAAAAGCCTAGGTACGACCAGAGGCAGGAGCCGAGAGAATCGCGCGAATCACGATCATATGAGGAAAACAGAAGTTCAAGACACGTCGAAGAGTCCTCAGCACGGGAAAAAGAGTTCGAGAAGCTGGACAAGCCCATTGACCGCAATGGGGTTGCTCCAGCCAGCGTTGCTATAGAAAAGATCTTTTATTGCGGACACAAATGAGAAGGCCTCACGGGGTCTCTTGAGTGAGATTTTGCTTTCAAAAGCAAGGATGATAATCCTTGCTCGAGATTTCACACATCACAGCTCCTAAGAGGTATGAAAAGGCGACAATCAATTTGCCATTTCCTTCTCATACTCTCTTTTCATTGTCATCGCATCCTTTTCAAGGTTAGGGCTTTCGCTTATAATGACGCCAGAACAGTTATGATTTCTGAGAGCCCTAATCAATTCCTTATAATTCATGTCAGACTCTTCCAGCGTAAGGTGGTTGCGCTCTCCCTTGGCAGAGTACTCTATCCCTGAGACATGAGCATGCATGTTCTCCAACGCCTGCCTTCCAAGGCCTTTCTCCAGCTTCTCAAGGATTCCTGAGAATTCAGGGTATGTGTTGAATTTTCCGTTGCTCCTCGCGTGCAGATGTGAGAAGTCGACGCATGGGAGCACCTGCTCAACTTCCTGGCTCAGCCTGATAAGCTCATCAATGTCTCCGAACTGGGTTCCTTTGCCTGTAGTCTCTGGCCTCACCCAGAGCTTGATGCCCTCATTCTGAAGGGTCTTAACAATGCTCTTGAGATGGCTCTTGACAACTTCATAGACTTTCTCCTTCTCCACCCCAACATAATAGGCTGCGTGGAAGGTTATGCTATAAGCACCGCAGAGGTCGGCTATCCTTGCAGTGTCAAGGATGCGCTTGATGCTCGCTTCTGTTATTGCGCGGTCTTTTGAGTTCAGGTTGATATAATAAGGCCCGTGAGCAGTCAATACAACATCGTGTTTCTTTGCCAAGTCCCTGACCTGTCTGGCAGTGATTGGCGTCATCCTGACCCCTCTGACGAACTCCAGCTCCATGCAGCCAAGGCCTAGCTTTCTCACTTGAGCAATGCCATCTGTTGTGCTCCTGCTTAAAGCGCTGAGAGGCACCCCTGCCGTCCCGAAGAATAAGTTTTTCATTTCATCCACCGATTCATAGGCATGCGAGGCTGCTTTTTATATTTTTCTAAGCAAAAACAGCGTTTTTCCCTTTTAAAAGAGAAACTTTTATATACCCTGCAGTCAAAAATTAAGCTTATTCATGTTGTGAGGTGAATATTAATGACAGAAGGATATTGTGTTAAGTGCAAAAAGAGCGTTGAAATGAATGATGGTCTGGAGTCCCTTAATGCTAAAGGCAGACGAATGATGAAAGGCAAATGCCCTGACTGCGGAACAACTGTTTGCAGGATTCTACCAAACCTACCAAACAAATAAATCCTGAACAGTTTTTTTCCTTTTTTTATTTTTTTAGGCCATTATACCCCCTTATTAGAGGTCTTGCATGTTAACTGGACTGGTTACAATCATAGTGGTCGCTTGCATAATACTGTTCTTGTTCATATTTGTTAAGCGGATAATCTTGTTCATAATCAATAGCATTGTGGGCCTTTTGGCGCTCATCGGCTTCAATGTGGTGTTTCATGCCGGCATTCAGATCAACATCTGGAGCGTATTGATAACAGGCATCGGCGGCGTGATAGGATTTCTCATAGTGCTCGGCATGCATTACCTAGGCTGGGCCTTCTGAAGCTGAAGAGCTTTCTTAGTTGACGAGGTCGTCGTCATGGCCATTTAGGCGAGCGTGACGGATAGGGCCGAAGGCGAATAGAGTTTCCGATTTCCTTCTTTTTGTTCGTGCGCATGAAATCGGCTAAGCGAGCGGCCAAGACGACCTCGTCTCAGAGAAGATTTTTCCGGATGCAAAAGCTTTATATGCCAGTCTCCACTTCCGAATAGGTATGAATAGGGATGTTGTGCGGGCGAGTTTTATCAGTTCAATCTATTTCAGCTGCGCTTCTTTTGTCATACTTTGGATTGCTGGCTTCCTTTATGAATCGCTCCTGAAGACTTCTGGCAGGCTCAGCATCGGCTGGGTAATAGTCATAGTCTTGAGCCTTATGCTTATCATGTTCTTCATAGCTCTGACGCACATACTCCTAGGGGACCATGACCACAGCAAGATAAAGCTCATTGACAAGATGATGGGAGTCTTGCTGTTCGTCATCTGTACCCTGGGCATCCTTGGCGGGCTTGGTTTCCTTTTCTGGTTCCCGATAGGATAAGCGGGGTAAAGCTGAGAATTCTCACTGTATCTCTTTCTTTCTTCTCTCTTTTAGGTCTATTGATGCCAGTATCATGTTGTGCATCCTTCTGAGGAATTCCAGCTTGTCTTCCATCTTCATTATGTCTGAGTATCCCATGGCCACCATGTTGAATGCGAATGGGCTTGGCAGGTCTGTGAAGACCTCTTTCACCTCAATCTCTCCTTTCTCTACCATTCGCAGCACTTCTTCTGCGTGCTTTATGTCCATGAAGTCCTCTAATACTTCGCGCCTGGCTTCTTCCAGGATTGGGAATTTCTCGTTTATCTTCTTCACTGCGCTGAGCAGCAGCCTTGAGCTCATCTGCTGCTTTCCTACGCTCTTGCGATGACCTTTGTAAAGCCGGAGGATCATCAGTGACCTTGCTGCGCAGTGCCTGAAGCGCCTGCTTAGGATCTCTGTCTTGTCAAGCGCGAATTTCATCAGCCATCTTAGCTGGTCGCTTTTCAGCAGGCCGAAGGCTCTTCCTGCTTGCAGGTTGGTGCTTAGTGTCAGGTAGAACCCGTTGTCAGTCACTCCTATTTCTACGTCTTTTTTCTGCATCTTAAAAATCACCAATGCCATTGCCCTGCTCAGGACATCATTGACTCTTCTCCCGAAGAGTGTGTGGAATATCACCTTCTTTGACCTGCCGTCTGATGTGTGCTCTATGATTATCTTCTTGTCATGAGGTATCTCTGAGTATTGGAATTGTTCCTTGAAGTATTCGTAGACGCTGTTGGCTCCGTACTCGTCCACGTAGAGGTATGAGTTGATGAATGAGAGTAGGTCCTCTTTTTTGGTCTCGTATTTCAGGTGCTCTTCCATCAGGCGCCGGAATTTCTGTATCTCCAACGCCAGGTCATAGCTTAATGGCAGCATCTCACTGTACCAGGATGGCACTGTAGGCGGCCTGTTCGCGCTGGTCTTCACATTGGCAGTCATCCCTCTTGTGAACTGAAACTCGTAGGTGTTGCCTCCCAGGACAAAAACATCTCCTTTCTTGAGTTTTTCCAGGAATGGCTCTGAGATGAATCCAATGAGCTGATTGTTTATCTTGACTTTTATGTTGGTCTCATCAGGGATGGTCCCTATGTTGGTCATATAGATAACTCTGCTCATCTTCCCTTTCTTGCCTATCATCCCTGTCTCTGGCTCATACCATATCTTTGCGTAGACATGCCTGTCCTCAAGGTCAGCGTATTCTCCTGTCAGGTAGCTTATGATCTCTTTGAAGCGCGTCTCTTCCAGTTCATGGAATTGGTAGCTGCTGCGTATCACACGGCGTATTTCATCTATGTGCCTTTGCTCTTCAAGGGCCATGCCGAGTATGTGCTGGGCTAGCACGTCAAGAGGATTTTTTGGTATGTCTATCCGGTCTATCTTCCGTTCAAGCGCTGCTTTCAGCAGTACGCTGCATTCCACAAGGTCGTCTCGGTCCATCACTATTATCCTTCCTTTTGCTTGGTCGTGCAGCTTATGGCCGCTTCTCCCTATTCTTTGCAGCGCGCGCGCCACACTCTTTGGGCTTCCGAGAAGGATGACAAGGTCTATGTATCCTATGTCTATTCCCAGCTCCAGGCTTGTCGAGGACACTACGACTCGCAGCTCTCCTCTTTTCAGCCTTTCCTCGACATTCAGCCTGTGCTCTTTGCTCAGGCTTCCGTGGTGGGCTCCGATGAGGCTTGAGTATCCTTTCTTTTTTTCTGGCTCTGCGCCTCCTACAACCAAGCTTCCGGTCTCTCCGGCAGGCAAGGTTATTTCTTCCATGTTCTCTTCAATCTTTACCTCCTCTTCTATTTCATCTTCTATCTTGGTGTAATTCTTTGGGAAGCGTTCTTTCAGGTGGTGGACTACGCGCTCTGTCGCGCTGCGGGTATTTGTGAATATGAGGGTGGTCCTGTGGCTTTGCACAAGCTCATCTATAAGCCGGTAGGTGGCGTTGTTTATCTCTTCGTAGGTCGCGTTCATCAGGTTCTGGACTGGGCTTAACACTTTCAGGTCCAGCTGCTTCTCGAAGTTGACATCCACTATCTTGCAGTCCCTGAAATCATTCTTCTCAGAATCGTATCCTACCAGGAACTTGGCGACTTCTTCAAGGGGCGCGACTGTCGCTGACAATCCTATCCTTGTGAAGTATGTGTTGAACTGCAGGCGTTCAAGGCTCAGGGCCAGGTGCGCTCCTCTCTTGCTGCTTGCAAGAGCGTGGATCTCGTCTATGATGCACCATTGCACTGCTTTCAGTTTTTCCTTGAATTTTGTGGATGAGAGCACGATGGCAAAGCTCTCGGGTGTTGTTATCAGTATGTGGGGCGGCTTGGTGAGCATGCTCTGCTTTTTGCTCGCGGTGGTGTCTCCGGTCCTTATGGCTACTCGTATCCCGAATTTTCTTCCGGCGATCTCCTCGATCTCGCGGAGCGGCTCCAGCAGGTTGCGCGAGATGTCATTGGCCAAGGCCTTTAGCGGGCTGAGGTATATGCAGTACACTTCGTCCTTTAGCATCCCTTTCTCTGAGAGATTCACTAGCTCGTTGAGTATTGATAGGAATGCGCTGAGGGTCTTTCCGCTGCCGGTAGGGCTGCTTATGAGCGTGTTCACCCTGTTGCGGATGTTGAGGATGGAGAATCTTTGAGGCGGGGCGAATCCTTTGAATTTCTTTAGGAACCATTCCCTGATGTAAGGGTTCAGGCTGGCAAGCGTGTCCTTGTCCTCGTGCGGCGTCTGCATAAACTCAATCATGAAGGCCAATAAGCTCTTTTTGTTTATAATAGTAACGGACTAAAGTTGACTGTATACAATTGAGTTACTAAATAGTCCGTGGAATCGGTGGAAAGATTTAAAAATTAATCTTCATTACTGGCGGCATCAAAATATGCTTAACGGAGGTTTTATCATGGCAAATGATTTTGAGATGGATTTCAGCTCTGCGGACGGGGACGAAGACCCTTTTGATGGCGGAGACCCTGATTCAGACGGCAGCGATGATTGATAGCGATCGCAAAAATATCTTTTGAGGATATTCTTTCCAGGTAGATTTTCTTTCAGTATACGAAAATAAAGCATAATTATTTATATTGATTTGTTTTTTTAATCTTATTCGGATAGAAAAAAACTTATGGGGGTGAAAAACAAATGGAAAAAGGCAGCTTTAATTTTGGGGTGTGGGCTTTCATAATCGGCCTCATATTGGCTATTGTGGTGGCGCTTCTTAGTGGACCATTGCCTCCTGATTGGGCAGTGATTGTCCTGGCGATCCTTGGTATAATTGTTGGATTGCTGAATGTGACTGGGAAGGAAGTTGAGAAGTTCCTGATAGCAGCCATAGCGTTCCTGCTGAGCTTTCAGTCGCTTAGCAACGTATTCATAGCCATTTCTGGCGGATGGACTGCGATAGGTACTTTCTTCAACCTTATCAGCGTGTTCATGGCTCCGGCAGCGGCTGTGGTCGCCATCAAGGCTTTGTACAACTTAGCAAGAAACTAAGAGAGTGTATAAAGAAAAAAAATATTAAAATTTTTTATTTTTTTATTAGAGACCTTCCATTCCTCAGTAATCATCCGAGTTCTTGATTAGGCTTGCAGCGTCTATCTCCTTGTTGTCAAGTATTTTGTCTGCCTTTCCGCAGTAGGGGCATCTCAGCTCTGTGCGGCTTGAGGGGCTGTACTTGAATTTGTATCTGCATCTTCCGCAGAAGAAACTGTGTTTTCCTGAGGAAGCAGCTGCTGCCGAAGAGGCTTGTTTTTTCTTTTCCTGCTCCACTTTGAACAGGGAGAGGCATTTGTTGCATAGGGACATCCTGGATCCGTCTCCTTTAGGCACATATCGTATACTGTTCACTGCGACAAATTTCCTGCATCTCTCGCAGAGCGCTTGTCTCATATCATTCATATCATCGTCCATTTCAATCACATCCTTGATTTTGATAAACCGCATATTCATTCATTGATTATGGCGGACCTGTGGAAAATGTATTTTTAAACATTTATTTACTCCAAAATATATTTTATAGAAATAGATGGGTCTATCAGTATGAGCTGAATGTTATGTTAGCCTTACTCATCTTAGTGTAAACTACCCCCGCTAAAAGCAACGTTGCTCGTTGCACAAGCCTGCTAGCTTGAGCGCGGAGCGTTAGCGTGGTAGTTAACAAAAGCAAAAGCTTTTGGGAACTCCCAGAAATGCAAAGCATTTCTGCGAGTTTACTCAAAAATCACTCGTGTTTCATCGATGAGCTTAAGCACATTGCGTTCACACGAGGGATTTTTGTTGTAAAACTCTAGTTCGGGCTTCTCTTCACGGCGTTTATAGAATATCTGATCCAGCCCAGTCCACATCAGGAACCAACCTGACGGTTCCAGCATCACCACCATGAAAGCCAGCAATAGATTGTGCATCCCGAAATAGACTATTGTAGTGGCAATCATCATCAGCAGGAAACCTATGCTTGTCATTATAATGCTGTTCTTCACCAGTTTCTTTGACTCTTTCTCCATCATGCTCGCATGCCTCTTGAAATGTTCCCTGATGCGCCGTTTTATAACTGATTCCTGGTCAGGCTTCCTCAATGCTGCAGGAATAAGGAATCTCAACTCCAGTGCCCTGATCTTATCTCTTGCAGCTTTCCTCGCCTCAGAGAGGAAGTCATCGGAAAGAGCTCTCTGTGAATATGGTCAGGGGTCGAAGTCTGAGAATATGTCGTCATAGTTGTCCAGGAGCAGGCTGATCTCAGTCTTGGCAAGCAAATCCTTGACTTCTTGAGCATTAGCATCTGCTGCTGCAGGAACGTTCTTATCCTCTTTTTGCTCTTCCTTCTTATCATCTGCTTTGGAAGATTCCATCATCATGCTCCGTCAAGAACTGTGTTTAAATATTTTTCTAACCCGGCGCGCATCAGTATATTATCCTCTTATCTGAGAATTTTGATTGAACAACCACTCTTCCGTTGCCAGGCACCAATTCACCTATGACATCTGCCTTGAAACCTTTTCCAGAATCATTTATTTCTGCGACTAATCTGGGCGCATCATCTTTCCCAACCCCTAAAACAAATCCTACTCCGCAGTTGAAAGTCTTGTACATATCCTCATCGCTAACGCCTTGTTTATAGATTTCAAAGAATATACTGTGCGGCTCAAGCAGATGTTTGTTTGTTATCATGGCGTCAGAACTCGACAGCAGAGGCTTGAGCTTGGTGTAAGCCCCGCCAGTGATGTGCATCATTCCATGAATATCATATCGCTCATCCAGATCAAGTATTGTCTCAGAGTATATGCTAGCCGGCACGATGAACTCTGGCCGCAGCCTTTCTCCCAGCAACTCACGGACTTTTGTGAATCCGTTCGATTGCAAGCCGCTGCTTCCGAGGCCGATCAATACGTCTCCTGACAGCAGCCTATTGGGTTTTGGGTTTTTGACAAATCCGAGCATAGTCATGCCCATATCCATTCCACGCAGATTGTCATGGATTGCAGTCTCCCCGCCAGTTATAGATATGTTTCGCTTCAAGCATTCATCTGACAGATGGCTTATGATCTCAACTATTGCCCTGTGGTCGTCTTCAGGGATTAACAGATGATCTATCACCGCATAAGGCCTTGCCCTGCAGAAAGCCAGGTCGTTAAGGTTCATTGCCAGCGCATCCAAAACAAATTCGTGGAAGCTTCTCTGCTTCCAATGATAGATTCCTTTGGTGCCGACGCCGTCACTATGATGAAGCTCGGAATAAGAGAATTTCTTCATCACAAGCCCGTCTTTGACAGATACATAAGGAGTGTCGTGAGTTCTCCTGATTAATCTCAGGATCTCTTTCGTGTAAGGCTTCTCTGGATTATACATATCACCATCTTAGACAGGTCATGTTTTAAATTTTACGCAAAATCTCAACTCAACAAAAGATTTATAAGCCTTGGAAAGAGAATGCTCTTGTTAAAAGAGGTCTGTTCGTGGCATGGTATCTTGATATTGTCCTGTACATTTGGGGTCTTTTCACTCATTGGCTCAGGACTATCTTTGTCCTGCCGTTCCAGACCACTGAGATGCTCTGGCTTCTAGTCCCAGTTTGGATGGCATGGTTCTTCGCAGAGTTCTTCCAGGAAAAGACAGGAACTTCATTAGGTAATGCCATCTCAAACGCTGTTGTCATACTTTGGGGCAGCGTTGATTGCAGCAGGCAGACTGTGGCATTGATAGCAAAACATACACTTGTCGGCTTCTGGAACATATTCGCAAGGTTCGCCATGATTTTCATCATATTCATCTATGGAGTGATAATTGTCTTCTTCGGGATCAAGGGCAACAAGATAATAAAATATATCGGCAGAATCCGTGAGATAACATATGTGTTCGCCATGTTCACACCGATATTTTACGGCGCAATCCCGCTGACATGGAACCATATAATCTCGGCAATAGTATTCTTCCCGCTGTTCTATTTCGCGATAGAGTTGATTGATAGGTATACTCCTGACCCTAAAGCGATTACAGAAGATGCTAAGGATGTCGGGGTAGAAGCAGGCAGAAATTCAGGTGGAAATTCTCTTGACAGCTTCAATTCATTCAACAAGCAGCCAGGCACGCCCGGATTTTCCCAGAATCAAAACAACAATCCTCAAGGATACCGCCCACCATATCCCCCACCAGGAAACATGAATGGAAACGGGAATACAGGATTCAACAATCAGTTCAGACCAAGGTGAAGAGAGATGATTCAAAACACGATTTTATTGCTCATCAATATCATGCGTGACCTGATACTAGGCTTGAGCCTGTACTATGCGTTCAAGACCGTAGGCAGCCTCATGAGAGGGATGCACCAGAACCGTATAATGCACATAAAGAAAGTGGTGTTCCTCTATCTTGGCTTGGCAGCGTCGTTCCTGCTGGCAGGATTCATAAGCCAAGATTTCAGCCTGTTGATAGGAAAAAACCAATTCGGAGTGATCAGCACGGCGCTTTTCTTCGCATCAAACATGCTGTTCATCATAGCGTTCTCTTATTTCTGGCATCACTCATCAAAGCTGCATCGCCTGCAGGCAAAAGAGTTCCTCTTCTTCATTGGAGTCATTGCAGCAGTTTTTCTCTGGCTGCACTACTTGATAATAAATCATATCATCCCAAGAGTAAACATCCTGCCGATAAGCGATAAACTACTGCTGCTATTTAATCCAATATCTCTCGCATTAGCCTTCCTGCTGACGCTAGTCATACATCCAAGATACAAGGCTGGCGTGATCAGGACTCCGCCATGGTATTTGTCGTCGGGCGTGTTCATGTATTTCATAGGCCACATGATGATGATTTACCATCATCTGAGGCAAGAATCAGCCATACTGCCATTCATATACGCATTTTTGATGATGATGAGCTCAATCTACTTCCTATTCGGTTTCTTTGTGGCGAGCAAGAAATACAGAATCCGTGATGCTTAACTATTTCCTGCCTGTGCTTCCAAAGCCGCCAGCACCCCGAGAAGTCTCAGATAGCTCTGACTCGACGAATTCAGCGCGTTCCACCTTCTTGATATTCATCTGGGCTATGCGATCGTTTCGCTTGACTACATAATCCTCTTGACCAAGATTTATCAGAATTATACCTATCTCCCCCCTATAATCCGAATCCACAATGCCCGGAGAGTTGACTATACTTATGCCGTGCTTCAGGGCCAAGCCGCTGCGCGGAGTTATCTCAGCAACGTAACCTGCAGGGAATTCCATTTTAAAGCCAGCAAAGACAAGATATATTTTTCCAGGATTTAACGTAACATTCTCCTTTACCGCAGCATGAAGATCAACAGCAGCGCTGCCAAGAGTCTGGTATTTAGGCATGTTTATGTCCTCATTTCCCTCTGTGCGTTGTATCTTGACAATTAATCTTCCTAAATCCCCTTCCGAATTTGATTTTACCATTCTTATAGAGAAAAAGGCACGATTTAAAAAAATGTCGTTTAAATCATAAAATAAACGCCGTGACCCGGATTTGAACCAGGAATTCCTTGCGGAACCAGCTCTCAAGGCTGGCGCACTACCGAGTTATGCGATCACGGCAAAAAATATTTTGTAAGTGAGCGCATCCAGAAAAACAAAGTTTTTCTGCAATGCGATCACGGCAAAAATTTATTTATTGACTGATAGTTGAATAGAAATAGCTTTTGTTTTTAAATGTTTTCCACGCTGTTTTTACACCACGTACCTGAACATGTTGAGGTAAGCCTTTATCTCTTCCTGGACTTCTGTGGCTTCCTTCACCAGCTGTTTCTCGTATGTGTCGGTCTGGGACTTATAGATGAATTTATCGATGATAGCCCTGAAGAAGAAAAGCCATGCCCTGCCCTCAATCCTTCCCTCATAGTCGGTTATGAGCGTGGCGTCGAATGTGAAACTGGCCTTGCCTTTCAGCAGGTGCTGCTTAACCCCCTTGACCTCCACTTCCACCTCTTTCAGGTTCTCAAAGACAGCCCACACCCTTATCTCTAATTTATGGTAATCTGAGACTTTTCTGTATGGGAGAAGCTCGAAAATGACTTTCTTGCCATCTTCGTATATCTCTTCATAATTCTTGTTCTCGAGCATGTCATAGTTCCTGTCATTGAACCATTTGAATATGGA
>Ga0268284_1000486_pt1 | contig 26357 bp, 22 predicted proteins | sample saktaG_14_FD_190137 | JGI IMG/M metagenome (GOLD analysis project Ga0268284, IMG submission 190137) | Saline water microbial communities from Sakinaw Lake, British Columbia, Canada - sak_2013_06_06_40m | ecosystem: Environmental > Aquatic > Non-marine Saline and Alkaline > Saline ...
CTCTTGTGAAACACAATTTTCCCATGGGAAGCCGGATGCGGGAAATCTGCACGTCCGGTTTGACGAGGGGGGTGCCCGCATGTGCGGGCACCTCTACTCTACCGGGGAAAAGAACCGCTTGGCCGCCCCCCTTATTTGCTCCGCAACGCTGCCTGTGCTGCCGCGAGGCGTGCGATCGGCACGCGGTACGGCGAGCAGGAGACGTAGGTGAGGCCGATCTTGTGACAGAAGCCGATGGTCTTGGGTTCGCCACCGTGTTCGCCGCAGATGCCCATCTTCAGGCCCGGCTTGACAGCACGGCCATGCTCGACCGCATACTGCATCAGACGACCCACGCCAGCCTGGTCCAGCACTTGGAAGGGATCATAGTCATAGATGCCCTTGGAGACATATTCGCCGAGGAACTTGCCTGCGTCGTCACGCGAGAAGCCGCAGCCCATCTGGGTGAGGTCGTTCGTGCCGAACGAGAAGAAGTCCGCTTCAGCAGCGATCTCATCCGCAGTCATGGCGGCGCGGGGAACTTCAATCATGGTGCCGATGGAGATCGACAGCTTGACCTTCTTTTCCTTCTCGACCTGCGCGATGGTCCGCAGGACGATCTCCTTCTGGAGGGTCAGTTCCTTGACGTTACCCACAAGAGGGATCATGATCTCAGCCTTGGAGCCCTTGATCTTAGCGGCTGCTTCAGCAACAGCGCGGGCCTGCATCTCGGTCACTTCCGGATAGGTGATGCCAAGGCGGCAGCCCCGGTGACCGAGCATCGGGTTGAATTCATGGAGTTCGTCCACGATACGCTTGATCTGGTCGATCTTCACGCCCAAGCGGTCAGCCATTTCCTTCTGACCCTGTGGGTTGTCGTTCTGAGGCAGGAATTCATGCAGGGGCGGATCAAGGAAACGGATCGTGCAAGGACGGCCCTTGAGTGCCTTGAAGATGCCCTCGAAATCCTTACGCTGGAGCGGCAGGAGCGCCGCGAGCGCCTGCATATATTGAGAGAGCGGCTCCTTGAGGTTCGCTTCGATCTCGGCTCTGTCCTTTTCAGAGGCATTCGCGAGTTCAGTGCGCAACTTCTTTACGGTTTCCGCGACGAGGATCAGGCGGCGGAAGGCGATGATGCGGTCCGCATCGAAGAACATGTGCTCAGTACGGCAGAGACCGATGCCTTCAGCACCGAAGTTCACAGCGACTGCTGCGTCATGCGGGGTGTCCGCGTTTGTACGGACTTGAAGCGTACGATACTTGTCCGCCAGCTTCATGATCTGTGCGAAAGGACCTGTGAGCTTCGCTTCGATGGTTGCGACTTCGCCTTTGTACACAGCGCCGGTCGAACCGTTGAGCGACAGCCAGTCGCCTTCCTTGAGCGTCACCTTGCCGATGGTCAAAGACTTGTTAGCATAGCTGATCTGCGCATCGCCAGCGCCGGAGACGCAACACTTGCCCATGCCGCGCGCCACAACCGCCGCATGTGACGTCATGCCGCCGCGTGCGGTCAGGATGCCTTTGGCGGCGTCCATGCCTGCGAGATCTTCCGGGCTTGTCTCGATACGGACCAAAATGACGACCTTGCCCTGTTTCGCCCATGCTTCAGCTTCATGCGCGGAGAAGACGATCTGTCCGGTTGCGGCCCCTGGCGATGCCGGCAGGCCGACGGTCAGCTTCTGAGCCTTGGCTTCAGCGCTCTTGTTGAAGACGGGGTGCAGGAGTTGGTCCAAGGACATCGGGTCTACACGCAGGACTGCTGCCTTTTCGTCGATCAGCTTCTCTTTGACGAGGTCGGTCGCGATGCGGACCGCGGCTGCTGCCGTACGCTTGCCATTACGGGTCTGGAGCATGTAGAGCTTGCCATCTTCGATGGTGAATTCCAGATCCTGCATATCCTTATAGTGTTTTTCCAGTGTCACACGGATAGTGTCGAGTTCCTTGAAGACCTTCGGCATGGATTCCTGGAGGGCCGGATAGCCGGTCTTGCGGGACTGTTCGCAGATGCCCTGGCTCTTCGCCCATTCGCGGGACCCTGCGGTGGTGATCTGCTGCGGCGTGCGGATACCGGCCACGACATCTTCGCCCTGGGCGTTGATGAGGTACTCGCCATAGAAATACTTGTTGTCGCCGGTGGAGGGGTCGCGTGTGAACGCAACGCCGGTAGCGGAGTTGGATCCCGAGTTACCGAAGACCATCGCCTGAACGTTCACGGCGGTGCCGAGCAAGCCGCGGATGTCATACATCTCACGATACTTGTTGGCGCGCGGATTGTTCCAGGAACCGAACACGGCGTTGATGCCGGCGCGGAGCTGTTCCATGGCGCAGGTCGGGAATTCCTTGCCCGTTGCATTCTTCACAACGGTCTCATAACGCTTCACGACTTCCTGCAGGTTCTCGGTTGTGAGTTCGTTGTCAACCTTGACGCCAGCTTCCTTTTTCACGGCTGCGAGTTCATGTTCGAAGTCATGATGGTCAACAGACATCACCACGCTGCCGAACATCTGCATGAAGCGGCGGTAGGAATCCCACACGAAACGCGGATTCTTCGTGCGTTCGATCATGGCATTGACGGTTTCGGGGTTCAGTCCGAGGTTCAGCACCGTGTCCATCATGCCGGGCATTGAGACTGCCGCGCCTGAACGGACCGAGACGAGCAACGGATTCTTGCCGGATCCGAAAGTCTTGCCGGTTGCCTTTTCGAGTTTAGCCAGAGCGAGATCCATTTCCTTTGCGATCAAGGACTGAAGGTTCTTTTCGCCGATCTCATAATACTTGGCGCAGGCTTCGGTCGTAATGGTGAATCCCGGGGGCACCGGCAGACCGATGCTCGCCATGTCAGCGAGGTTCGCGCCCTTACCACCGAGTAACTGCTTCATAGAGCCCTTTCCTTCGGACTGTGTTGCGCCGAAGGAGTAAACATATTTCGCATTCTTCGCTGGTGCTTTCTGAGCAACAGCCGTAGATTTCTTTGCCATAATAACCACGTATCCTTTTGGGTTGTTAAAAAATTAAACAAGTTAGATTATCAGAAATCACCCCCTGCGTCAACTGGTGCAAAATTCGATTCCAGCAATTTTAATTCGAATTATGATGCGTCTGCCATATAATCTTTATTGACCCTTGGAGCACGCTCCTATAATATGGCAAACGAAAGAGGAATAGAGGAATGTTGGAATGTTGGGATATTGAAACTGGAAACTTGAAACTTGGCAGCACTCGGTTGGGACGAGCGCCTGCTCGTCCAAGGCACGCAGACGCGTGCCCCTCCCAGAGACGATATCCCAATTTTCCATTATTCCAGTGACTTTATGGACAAGCTAGCGGAACTACTGTTGACAATCTTCCGCGCACCGCAATACCAACCCTTGAGGTATCTTGCCGTGGGCGGATGGAACACGGTCTTTGGCGCATTCATTTATGCGGCCCTTCACTATTTCTTGAATACGCGCGTCCACTATCTTGTTCTCGTCATCCCCGCGACGGTCATTGCCCTGACCAACGCCTTCCTCTGCTACAAATATATTGTGTTCCATACCCGTGGCAATGGCTGGAAGGAATATTTCAAATGTTACATCGTCTACGGCTGGATCTCGCTGATTAATACAGGCGTCCTATTCTTGCTGGTCACATTCGCCCATCTCCACCCCTCCATCGCCAACTGTTTTTGCATCATCACCGCCACGATCATCAGTTACTTCAGCCACAAATACTTTTCCTTTGGAGTAAAAAAATGAAGCAATATATTTCATTTCTTCTGTTTCTCGGCGCCTTTTCCATTGCGATGGCCTTTGTGTTTTCACAGGTCATGTCAGGGTGGACCGTTATTGCGTCCCCGGATGACGCACCGTATTATGGACAGAATTTTTTTGTTACGACGATGGACTCCCTGCTTGCCGGGGGAAGCACCTTGACGCCTGCAGCCCTGTTGAATCTTCTTCCGCCTGTTGGCTGCCATGAAATGCGATACATCATCTCCATGTTCTTTTTTGCCTTGTCGTGCGTCTACTATCTGCGCACACAAAAAATAGGCGTGTTGCCTGCGTTTGGCGCAGGTTTGCTACTCAGTGTCTCGGGATATATTTTTACCCTGTTCTGTGCGGGTCACATGGGTTTCTTTGTCATGATGGGGCTCTTCTTCTGGTCGTTTGGATTATTAAATAAGGGCATCGAAACTGGCAAATGGCGTTACTTCCTTATATTGCCAGCCGTTGCGATGTGGGCGCAATCTGGGCAGCCGGATGTCTGGATGTTGTTTGTCGCCATCTTTGGCGCGTATGCACTAAGACGTCTCTGGTTCGCCCGAGCGCAATTCCTGAAGCTGCTGCCTAAGTTTATGCTCGCGGCTGTTGTAGCAGGATTAATAGGCAGCTCGAGTATCTATATCGTGCTGACTCAGCATCTCGCAGGGCGCGACAAGCAGATTGCGGAATCATCGCGAACAACGGCCTCGGGACAGGCGACACCCGAAGAAAAAAAACAACAGGCTGAGGACCGCTGGATCTTTGCGACCAACTGGAGCCTCCCCTTGGCGGACTGCGCAGAACTCTTGATCCCCGGTTTCTTTGGCGATAATGCCATGACTCCTCCCTATCCCTACTGGGGCGCCCTGGGCCGTCCGTATCACTTCCAAAAAGGGAAGATGATGCCCAACTATCGGCAGCACACGACCTACCTCGGTCTGGTCTCGCTCTTCTTGGCAATCATCGGCGTATGCGGCTGGGCGGTCAAGAGAAAAGAGGAGAGAGGAGAGACGGAAGGACGCAAGGACGCAAGGACGCAAGCGCTTGCGACGACCGAGACGATAGCAGACTATCGCGATGTACCATTCTGGGCAGGGGTGTGGGTGATTTGCCTCATCTTTGCGTTGGGCCGTTACACACCCATCTATCGGCTCTTCTATGCGATTCCCTACATGGACTATTTGCGCGCGCCGGTCAAGTTCCTCCACTTTACAGAGCTGGCGACGGGGCTGCTGGCCGGCTTCGGGATGCAGGCCTTGATGACGCAGCGCTTCTCTGAAAAGGGAGTGAAACGTCTTGTATGGATGGGGGGCGGATTCATTGCGCTCTTGGTGGTCGCTTGGCTGGGTGTCTCCGTGAATAGCGCCGCTATTGAAAAGCATATTGCTGAAATAGGATTGGGGACTCTGGGCCCAGCGTTGCGCGGGTATACCATCTACAACTGTTTTCGTGCAATGGGCATCATGGTTGTTGTTCTCATCCTCCTTTATGTGGGCTGGCTTCAACAACCGAGCTCAAAGAAGATCAGCCTTGTCCTGTGCATCCTGGTCGGAATAGGCGTGTTCGACCTTGCCGCGGTTGCTCGGCGTTATGTGATGCCCATCAATGTGCGAGCCCATCATGAGGAAAACGCCATCATCAAGGATATGAAGCGCGTGACACAGGGAAGGCCCGCGTTAACGGTGAACTACGTGACACGCAACGTTAACATTCAAGATTGGCTGAACACCTCTTTGTCTCTTAACGGCTTAATGACCGTCCTTCCGGACGAAACAGATCCGAATTCCAAAGTTCGACCCCTTGCGGCAGCCCTCCAGAAAGACCCTGTCCGCTATTGGGATTTCACAGGCCCGCGCTTTGTTGTGCTCTCGCGCCAGCAAGCGGGACAGGTGATCCAGATGCAGCTCGCAAAGCCTATTGCAGAATACGAGATGGGGCAGGGGTTTGTCCGCAGAAGCGCCTCGCCCTCAGAACAATCCATTGTCTTGTTGGAGCGCACCAAACAGCCTATCTACCCCTGCGTTTTCTTTAATTGGACAGGCGGGATCAAACCCGACGACCAGATCAATCAGCTCATCAAGGCTGCCACTTCGACGGTGCCTCTGGTGCCCCATACGTTACTCGCTTCCGATGCGCCCTCTCCGGTCGCCCCGTCCGAGTTGCCCATTCAGGGTGTCTCCTTCAGCCAGATGCGCGGGGAACGTAACGTCTTTGTCAGCCGCGCGACCGTTCAATTGCCGCAAGCTGGATTGATCGTCTGGAACGAACGGTATTCCTCCGACCTTATGGTTACGGTTGACAACATCGAAGTCCCGCTTTATCAGGCCAACGGACAATGGTGCGCCGTGCAAGTCCCGGCAGGCAAGCATACCGTAACCTGTAAAATCCGCATCAAAGGGTATATGAACTTCCTCTCGATGGCCACCAGCCTACTGGTCATCCTTGCTTGCGTGATCGCTGCGGTAGTTCCCCATCTCAAACGCTCCACCTGAAAATATGCTCTTGATTCCGAATCACAATTATGAGAACTGGGTATGCAGTTGACACAACCTGCCACAACCTGTAGATTAATCGGACATGGCCGACTATTCAAAAGCCACCTTGCACGACTCTGCGTACAGAACAAGTGAAATTCAATGTTTTTGCGACTCACCACAGGTTCGCCCTCCATGATACATGGTAGTGAGGCTGTGACGAGCCGTTACTTAACAACGTGTTTTGCAAGTGCCTCGACCAAGATCACCCCACCACAAGATATTGTGGCAGGTTGAGTCAACTGCATACCAAGTTATGAGAATATGATTCGGTTTTAGGAACAAAAAATGAGCACCTCCATCTTTCAGAGAATCATTTCTGAATTTCTTTCGCAAGGTGGTCATATCAAGAATATATGCCGCGTGCAATTCAATGACCATCGGTTAAACGGGATCAAGTTCCAGGATCTCTCATCCATTGAAGATGCCTATTTCTTTGCAGCCGCCAGTAGCGTACGATCACGTTGAGCAGCACGCCATCGCGGGTCAGCAAGTCCAGTAAATGATGATTGTCTTGTGTGGTCATGGTATTGTTCCTTTTGTGTGTTGATGTGGATGGCTTGAGTTTTTCCAGCGCCATGCGCTGGAAAAAGTTATGAAAAAAAAATCAGTTTGTGCTTTTAATCCCAAAGTGGAAGGCGTATAGTTCTGTGCAACCATGTCGAAAGTGCGTTATCTCACAAACTAGACAGAGTAGAGGATACCTATGAACAGATTACAAATGATGCTGGCGACACTATTATTCAGCACATCGCTTTTTGCTGCCCCATATTATGTTAGCGCATCCCGCCCGGATGACAGTGGCAATGGCTTGTCTTGGAGCACAGCAAAGCAAACGATTCAAGCTGCGGTGGACATAACCGTATCAAACGATCTTGTTCTCGTTACAAACGGCGTGTACAACACGGGTGCGAGAGTCAACTTGGGATACTACCTTATTGCTGACGAGTTTCAGTCTATGCCGGATCAAATCACCAGTCTGTTTGATTTGCCACTGGAATCCGTAAGTTTATGCGGCACAACCCTTGGTGCGGGGCTGGTTATCAGCAACAACGCCGTTGTGATCAAAGGATCGGTGATGGGGCATAGTGCGTCCAGCGGGTTCACCTTTACGACTCAGGATCAAGGCCGTCTGACCTTCCGCTGGAACGTATCGAGTGAGTTTTCTTTTGATACGCTGAGCTTTTATGTGGACAATGTGTTGACCGCTCAGATTTCAGGCAAAGACGTGACGTGGTCTAGCGTGACCAACACGGTACTGACGGCAGGACCCCATACCTTCAAATGGGAGTATGCCAAGGATGGCGACACATCCGTCGGGCAGGATTGCGCATGGATCGCGGATGTGGTCTGGACTCCGCGCTCGACTCTGACGGTGGATAACGGTTCCGGCGACGGCGATTATTTCGTCGGGGATATTGTGCCGGTCACGGCGGACGCCGCGTCAGAACATTTCACGTTTGACCAGTGGGCAGGCGACACGAATGGCCTCACAGACCCGTTCGCAGCGACAACCCAGTTCGTCATGCCAGGCAATGTGGCATGGCTGACGGCAACATACAAGCCGATACTGTACACACTTTCGGTCACTGACGGCAGCGGCAGTAGCACTTATCCTTACGGATCGCATGTCGAGATCGGCGCGACTCTTTATGAAGGCAAGCGATTCTATCGCTGGACAGGCGATGTGGATACGGTGATGGATGTGTGGGCCCCGACCACAACGGTCCAGACAGTCGGACACACGCTCCATGTGGGCGTCACATACAGTTATCCCCTCACCGTGAACAACGGCACAGGTAGCGGCTGGTATCCATCTGGCAGTACGGTGACGGTATCAGCGGGGGCTGATCCGCTCTACCAGGAATTCGCTTTTTGGACAGGCGATACCGCAGCGTTTCTTGTTGAACCCTCGCAAAGGGAAACGACACTGACCATGCCTGCGAATACGGCGACGCTCACGCCTTCATACGTCGCTTCGATCAGTCGTGTCTCGGGATCTTACGGACGCAATTACATCCTGTCAGGCATCGCAGGCGGGGTGACTGCAGATGCGGGTTCAGGTTCGCCTTCCGGCACGCCAGCCGTGAAGCTGGGTGGTTCGGGCGTCATCCCGGATAACGGTTTCGCCGCCTTTGAGACCATCGTCTCGGGCAGTGGGATTATCTCATTCTGGTGGAAGGTGTCAAGCGAGGGCGGAGCCGATTATTTGAATTTCCTTGTCGATAGCGACCAGATCTTGTCCATATCAGGCACAAAGGGAACTTGGGCGCAGGTCTCATATCGAGTGGAGGGCGCGAATGTGGAGCACACGCTGAAATGGGAATATGTGAAGGATCTCTCCTTGAATAGCGGCTCTGACGCGGGCTGGGTGGATGACATTGTATGGGTTGGCGATGTCCAGACACCAATTCTAACCCCAGTGATTGTGCAGGCCACACTGACCAAGCAGAACATGGAGATCCAGTTCACCGGCGAACGCGGCATGACCTATTTAGTCCAGACGAACGGGACGCTTAACCACTCAGGGTGGAGTGACTATCAACCCCAGCAGCCGACATGGATCAACGAAAGCAACGGTGTCCACCGCTTCGAGATCGTCCCTCCAGCCTCCGCACCGGACAAACTCTTCTACCGCATTTCAACGCCACAGTCTCTATATATGGTAATTGACCTTTCAGCGGGATCAACTGCTGAAAATTATTCGGTGACGTATCTTAACAACGTTCCGGTTGGCGGCTGGACAGACGAGTATAAAACGACGAAACTTGTACTCCGGAAAATAAGTAAGGGGACATTCACCATGGGCAGTCCAACCAACGAACTGGGACGGCAGCCAGATTCCGATGAGACCCAGCACGAAGTGGCTTTAACCAAGGACTTTTACATGGGGGTCTTCGAGGTGACGCAGAGACAGTGGGAGCTTGTGATGGGCAACAAGCCAAGCTATTTCACAAACGCGACGTACTATGCTACTCGCCCTGTGGAACAAGTAGGCTACTACGACATTCGAGAGAATCCGGCGAACAGCGACGACCCTGCGGTTGACTGGCCTAACAACAGCGCGGTGAACGCCGCGTCGTTCATGGGCAAACTTCGGGCGAAGACTGGGCTTTCAACTTTCGATTTGCCGACGGAGTCGCAGTGGGAGTATGCCTGCAGGGCAGGCACCACCACGGCGTTGAATACGGGGTATAACCTGACAAGTATTTCCAGCGATCCTCGCCTGGATGAGGCGGGGCGATATCGGTTTAACGGCACTGAATTATACGGTTATGAGCAGTCTGTGAATACACTGGGGGGCACGGCGAAGGCGGGTTCTTACTTGCCCAACGCCTGGGGACTGTATGACATGCACGGCAACGTGTGGGAGTGGTGCCTGGACTGGCATCCCAGATATGAAGGGTTGTACCGCGTGCTACGGGGCGGGGGTTGGCACTACGACGCGTTCTACTGCCGTTCGGCGTATCGGTTCAACAACTACTCGAGCAACCGGAACTTCGCTTTTGGTTTCCGCGCCGCCAGTACCCTGCCATAAAACGGGGGACGGTCACACTAATAGCTTTTGCGAAAGAGTATTAATTCTTAGCTTAACACCTGTGGGTTACACCTCGACCGATGGTGCGGGTGTAACCGCCCCCTCCAAAGTTCCGTGTCTGCGTTCCGGCCACAGGCGAAAACGTCGCCCTTGCTTCCCCTTCATTTTGTGGTTCGCGCCATTCGATGCTAAAAAGTTACTCTTTCGTATATTCCCGGGCCTCTGGGCGGCGGATTTTGGAGAGCGTTTTCGAAAATCTTTAGCGTATTGGATTGAGACTTGCCCATAAATGGGCTATATTTAAAACATTCATTTTTTGTGATTGAAGTGAACAGTGAAAGACGCTATGAAAGAACAAGATAAACAAGCCGAGCGTGACTTCTTTAACCGGGGAATGGAGGCTGTTCAAAGTGACCATCTATCCGATGAAGCGCACATTAAAGAATGTTATCAGATCCTTGAATTCCCGGAGCAGATGAACGGCGAACGGATGCTCGAATGTGGGTGCGGCATTGGTGACTGGGGGCGAGCTTTGGCCAAGCGCGGTGCGCACGTCATAGGGGTTGATATCGCAGAGGCGGCCATAGAGGCGAACAAGCGGATGAATGGCACGGTGACGAACTACACCTGCAAGGCCGGGGATTTGGAGGACAGAAGTCTGTTTGATGCGCATTCCTTGGACGGAGTCACCTGCTTCAATGTGCTTCATCATTTCCCGAGTATCGACAAGGTAACCGAGAACTTTGCCTACTGGCTTAAGGATGGCGGGGTCGTCTATGCAGTCGAACCCAACGGCGGCAACCCAGCCCATAAAGTCGGGAAGATTGTGCGTATGTTCTTGCCAGCATCTTTTGTTACCAAGAAGTGTCTCGCTACCATTAACGAGATGCATGACTGGACTATGCCGGAGTATGAACAGCATTTTGGAGCATCGGGATTCACATGTGAAATGAAATTATCCATGTTAAAACTAACGGACCCCCTGCCCAAAGGATGGTCGCTTGTGCCGATCCTTGCCAAAATTCGCTGGGTATTCTATTTTTTTGCGAGATACATGTCCGCGCCTATCAACAAGGGAAATCCCTTGGTGTTCAAAATGATGATCAAGAAGACGGAGACAAATGGATAACCCTTGGGTTACCCTCCTACACCTCATTTTTTTCTCGCTACAATCATCATGTTTTGTCTGTCAAATAGCTTGATCAATGGATAAAACAGAAGAAGAATTTTTCCCAACAACGAATGCTTTATACTCCACAACAAGTCTAATGGAAATTCAAAGGGGATATAACTACGATGTTCGACCTGGAAGCTTGTTGATGAAAGAATCGTGTTTATGTTTGTTTCATTATAAAGCCACAAATGACGCGGTGAATCTAAATGGAACCACTGGTCGCCACCCAATCGGAACGCTAATGAGCGTGTATTGGGCATTGACATCACCACGATGCCTCCTGGCCTTAGGATAGCATGTATTCGATTCAGTGCGGCCACGGGATCTTTGATATGTTCAAACACGTGCCACAAGGTCACGACATCGTAATGTTCAGGAGCAAGAGAATCCTTAAGGATATTCCCTTGGGCGACCTGTAACCCTGCTTGGTTTGCGGCCTCTACAGCTTCTTTAACAGGTTCGAGGCCATGTGCGTCAAAAAGATGCCGATCTAAATATTTTAGGAAACCACCGTTTCCGCATCCCACATCTAACAACGAGCAAGGCAAGGGGGTATATCGCTTAATGATATTAACCTTGCGGTTAGTTAGGAACGAAGAAAAAACATTCCAGGCTCGTCCCAACAGGCTTGGTGGTGTCTGCGCATGATAGCCATGTGGGTAATATTGTTTGTAGTACAACTCATCCGTCTCAACGTCAGGGAGTCCGACAAGTCCGCAAACAGTGCATTGATAAACATTAAATTCAGTATATGGCTCTTGAATAAAACGTCCATGACGGTTTTCGCTTCTGAGCAAAACACGTGAGATTTCAGTTCCACATACTGGACAGTGCATTACAAATTTATCCTCAAAGGGTGTCATTTAAACATTAATTTTCTTATAGTAAGCATTTTTATAGGTGATGACAACTTGAAAATCTAAGAAAGGAGAAAGAAAGTTTTTTTGGGATTGACTGTTTTGACCCCACCCTATATTATTGATAATAATCAGTGAAGGGATATGTTTCTGGCGCACCATAATATGGGATGCTAGTAAAACAGAAAGGACAACGTATGAAACGAATGATGAGGGTTGCACGAATTTTGGCTACCGTGCTGACGTGTATGGCTTGCTGTACGGCTGGGGCGGAGGGTTTTTCGATCCAGTCCTTTAACGGCAACGGCCAGTTGGTCTTCAATTCACTGAATAGTGCTACAAACTACCGTATCGAGTGGGCATCATCCCCTGCGGGGCCGTGGACGAACTTCACTTTTGGGGCCGGTGCTTTTTTGGACAACATTCCAGCCGTCCAAGGCGGCAGCATCACTTGTTCTGTACCTGTATTCTATCGTGTGGTGGCGTCGGTGACGAACGCGTGGCTGTTCCTCGAGACGGCGGGTGACCTGGCATTCGGCGATGTGCGCGTTGGAGACACGCCTACGCTGATGCTGACGCTGCGCAACCGGGGCGGCGCGGCTCTGACGGTGAGCGGCATAGATTGCCCCGATGGTTTCAGTTGCAACTGGTCTGGCGTGATCCCCGCTGGCTACGAACAGGACGTGCCCGTGACCTTCATGCCAACCGAGAATGCGTTTTACGGCGGTACGCTCACCGTGCATTCGGACGCGGCGGGCGGTGTCTTCGTGATGGTCGTGTCGGGTCGGGGATTGAGCGATTATCTGGTGATCGACCTCTCGGGCGGCACGGACGCGTCGCGTTATCCTGTGACATATCTTAACAACGTTCCGATTGACGGTTGGAACGATACCTACAAGACCACCGAGTTGGTGATGCGCCTGATTCGCAAGGGGACATTCACCATGGGCAGTCCAGACAGCGAACTGGGACGTTACAACTCTGAAACGCGGCATACAGTCACACTCACGAAGAACTTTTACATGGGGGTCTTCGAGGTGACGCAGCGGCAGTGGGAATTAGTGATGGGCAACAAGCCCAGCGGTTTCAACAACGCGAGCTACTACGCCAGCCGCCCAGTGGAAATGGTGAGCTATTACGATATTCGTGAGAATCCGGCGAGCAACAGCCACGACCCTGCGGTGGACTGGCCGAACAACAGCGCGGTGAACGCCGCGTCGTTCATGGGCAAACTCCGGGCGAAGACAGGTCTTTCAACCTTCGACCTGCCGACGGAAGCGCAGTGGGAGTATGCCTGTAGGGCAGGCACCACCACAGCGTTGAATACGGGTTACAACCTCACAAGCACGTCAAGCGACCCCCGCATGGATGCGGCCGGCCGGTATCTCTACAATGGCGGTTTTATAGGTGGTACTATCTCTCCATCTTCAAATTGCACAACTGATAATGGGACGGCGAAGGTGGGCTCTTACCTTCCCAACGCCTGGGGACTGTATGATATGCACGGCAATCTTTGGGAGAGATGTCTGGACTGGGGTCTCGGATATGAGGGGTCGCAACGCGTGATTCGGGGCGGGTGCTGGGTCTATGGCGCCAGCATCAGTCGTTCGGCGAGCGGGAGCGCCAGCACCCCGTACAGCCAGTACAACGGCGTCGGCTTCCGCGCCGCCAGCACCCTGCCCTAGCCGGACACGGCCAACCGAGTTGTTACCGCCGGAAGGGGAACGGACAAGGGGTCGCTAAAAATTCAACATTTTGAATTGCGGTGGGTTGTCGAGGCACTGATGGGACGAAGATCACGGTTTTTTCTTTTGCCTTGATTGCGGTTGATGTTTATTGGGGGAACTTTGCTATGAACATCCGAGCCCTTTTTTGCTGCCGTTATCCTCATACAAAAAAACCTACCAAACTGCCGGGCAAGAAGCTCCTGTCCGTCGCCCATCCATGGCACCGAGGACAAGACGCGATTCAATGCGATCCTTGACGCGGAATACTACCTGGGGGCGCGCCAGCCTTCGGGAAAAACCGTCTACCAGGTCATCCAAGACGAGGCCGGCGACTGGGTGGCGATCATGTTCTGGTGCGACGCGAGCTACTGCCTCGATCCGCGCGATATCCACATCCAACTCGCCCGGTTCGCCATCAGGACGACGGCCAAGGGCGTCACAAAGGATGAGACGTTCAACTACGTCCTGAACATCGATGTCACGGGCTGGACGCAGGACGAACTACTCGCGCTGAAGAGCACGCACTGGAAGGGGTCCGAGAGCTGGAACCACTGAATACGGGATGCGCAATACAAGGAGAACCTCATCCTCCAGCGCAAGCCCATCGCTATCCTGAACAGGTCGCTGTTCATCAACGCCACCGCCTTCATCACCAACACCCTGTGGATACGGGAGTGCAAGTCCACGCCCATGCGCAGGGAAGGGTTCCAGACACACCCCTCCAAGGAGTTATCCCTCCTCATGAGGCTGTTCAATGCGAAAATCCAAACCTAAAAGAAAAAGCCGTGAGAAAGAAAGGAGAAAGGAGAAAGGAGAAAGAAGGAGAAAGAAAGTATCGGAAACTTGAGTCCCCCGCATGAATCTGATAAAGTTATACACCTCTTAGATGCTACCCCACCTCAATGATCAAGATTCAAGACATAAAAGAGAAAATCAAGTCCCGCCTAGGCGAATTGTGGTGGTATACGATTGTATTATTTATAACCCAACAGTTGGGGGCTGTTGTTAGTGCATTTATTGGCCTTTGGTTAGTTCCTCAATACGTGCCGCAAAAAGAACTTGGAGCCCTTCTCCCGCTTGCTTCTATTGGCAGTCTATTGGGGCTTCCGTTGACCATTCTCATGATTCCCTTCATGAAATTCCTGACCAGATACATGGCGCAGGAAGAGTATGGCAAAGTTAAGGCACTCTTGCGGGATGTCTTTATTCTTGCTGGCATCATATTTCTGCTAGTCTCAGGATTTGCCTATCTCTTCATGCCTCTTGTTTTTAAACGTATGCGTGTTGAGGACGGAAGTCTTTCCATGCTTGTTATTTGTTCTGGTGTTATTGGTGCTTTAGCCCCTGTCTTCAGTACAGCGCTTCAGGCATTAAAAAAGTTCAGAATGATATCAGTCATTGCGTTTCTTAGTACGCTGGTACGACTTGGAACGTTGTTGATTGCCCTGCCTATCCGTGGGCTTTCCGGTTATTTTGTCGGGCAGTTTGCGCCTCTCATTTTTGGCACTATTGCAACCTTGATAGTCCTTCGAAAACATATCAGTTCGAGGATGAAAGTGGTCTCGTACTTGAGCGAGGACTGGAAGCCCATTTTGCGATTTACGGCTTGGAATGCACTTCTGTATTCAGTAAGTCAGGTGATGGTCACAACAGAGGGTTTTGTCATTCGCCACCGACTGTCAGACGTGGAGTCGGCTGGGTATTATATGATTTCCCGCTTTGCAGAAATCTCGTTTTTTATCAGTTCCGCGTGTACGGTTGTCCTCTTCCCCTTAATATCCGAGCATCATGAAAAGGGGGACAATCAAGAGCATCGGTTGCTGACGCAATCTACGTGCATTTCGTTTTTGGCAGGTCTTTTGTTTGCGATTGCCATCACCCCTGTTGTCCGTTTCCTGTTTATCTTCAAGTCGGACTGGACGGTCTATCTCCCCTTCATTCCTCAACTGTTTGCGCTTTGCATACTGCATGTGATTCGAGGGTCTACACATAGTTTTGTTATTTACAAAACGGCAAAAAATGAATTTGGATTTGTACCTTATTATATGGTAGTTTTCGGATTGGAAATCCTCGTGCTGTATTGTCTCATGGGGTATACCTTCTTTGCCCCATGGATACCCACACATTGGATGGATGCATTGGCGTCATTCAATCCATGCAGACTCTCAGTCGTGCTCGGCATTATACTCTTGCACGCCTTTGCTATTGCGGTCTATGTTGTCGTTGGAATTGTTAGAATCCAACTTCATAGCCGGGCTTGTCCAGCAGGCGCAAATCACCATCCGTCATAATCTTGACCAGTTGATCAAATTTGACTGTGGGTTCCCACCCAAGCTGGCGTTTTGCCTTGGCTGGGTCACCTAAGAGTTGCTCAACTTCCAGAGGACGGAAATAGCTGGGGTCGATCTTGACGACGCACTTTCCCGTGGTGGTGTCGATGCCTACTTCCTCGACCCCCTTCCCGTGCCAGGCGATGGAGTGGCCGACATGGTCAAATGACTTCTCAATGAATTCCCGCACCGTATGCATCTCACCTGTCGCAACGACATAATCATCTGGCTTGTCCCGCTGCAACATCATCCACATCATGCGCACGAAATCTGGCGCATACCCCCAGTCGCGTAATGCGTCGATGTTACCCATGTACATGGTTTCTTGAAGGCCCCGAAAGATGCGAGCAACGGACATGGTGATCTTTCGGGTTACAAAGGTTTCTCCTCGACGCGGAGACTCATGGTTGAATAGAATGCCGTTACTGGCATGGAGGCCATAAGCATCACGGTAATGCTGGGTAATGCTGAAGGCGTACTGTTTTGCAATGGCGTAAGGGGATTGCGGGCGGAACGGAGTGGTTTCTGTTTGCGGAACTTCAACAACTTTTCCGTATAATTCAGACGTGGAGGCCTGATAAAAGCGCGCGGAACTTTTTGTCTCCCGGATCGCATCTAGCAAGCGCAAAGTGCCAATGGCATCTACGTCGGCGGTATATTCCGGCACTTCAAACGAAACTTTAACATGCGATTGCGCTCCAAGATTGTAAATTTCGCAGGGGTTGACACGTTCGATAATACGGTTCAAATTACTGGAGTCGGTCAAATCGCCGTAATGCAAAAAGAAACGGACTCCTTCCTCGTGCAAATCCTTATATAAATGCTCAATACGCGTCCGATTGAACAAGCTTGCTCGGCGCACAATCCCATGGACCTCGTACCCCTTTTCCAACAACAGTTCAGCCAGATAAGAACCATCCTGTCCTGTTATGCCTGTGATCAATGCTTTTTTCATCGGTTGACCTTTCTAGTCGGTTATTACCCTCTCAAAGAGAATGTTGAGGATACAGAGAAATAATATAACGCTAATTTAGCGTAAAAATGGCTGAAAAACAATGCAAATGTCAAATCTTTGCCGTTGCACTGACCATTATTCTCCAGTATACTTAAATCAATCTGTGAATTTATTTTTCATGGGGACTTTAAAGTTCCTTTGGGATGGAATAAGAATGGTATTTAATACTAGGTGATGCGCTATGGCGGAAACATTAGGTTCGTTGTGCGATAAATTGTCGATTGTTAAACTTAAGCAGTATCACTGCGATAACGAGCAAAAGGCTCAGAGTTTAGCGACTCAGGAAGGACAATTGGTTGCTGAAATCAACACATTTACGGCGGATGCTCTCTCGGGCAGAACGCCTGTTGAGCGCTTAAGCTTTAGCGCAAACAAGGTGTACAAACAAGCGGGCAATGAACTCTGCCCTGTTCCCGAAGGGTCGGTTGGTGAAGCCTTTGCTGAGCTGTCGAAGGTCAATTGCGACCTCTGGCATGAGCAAGAGAAGGTCTATGAGTTCGAAGCTGTGCCTGGCGAGGAGAAGAATAAGGTCGTCAAGCAGTTGGCGCTTTTGAATTTACGTCGTAACCAATGTATTGATGCCATCGATAAGGTGTTAATGAGGAGTATAGAATGTATACTGAGATAAAAAAGTGCCGCATCTGCGGTAGCGCAAACGTATTAGAAGTCTTGTCGCTGGGCGAACAGCACCTGACAGGTGTCTTTCCGAAAACAATCGATACGCCAGTGACGAAGGGCCCTCTAGGAATGGTCTGGTGTCAGGACTGTGGATTGCTCCAGCTTAAGCAGTCCTACAGCCTTGATGAGATGTATGGCGACAATTATGGTTATCGTTCGGGCTTGAATGCCTCGATGGTTGCCCATCTGACCCATAAGATTCGCGGACTCGAACGTCTGGTCCATCTGTCCTCCTTGGATCTGGTTATTGATATTGGCAGCAATGATGCCACATCCTTGAAAGCGTACTCGGGGAAGCATCGCAAGGTGGGCATCGATCCTACGGGAAAAAAGTTTTCTCAGTTCTATACGGAGGACATTGCCCTTATCCCTGATTTCTTTTCAGCTGCGGCGTTCCGTGTCAAGTTTCCGAATGACAAGGCGAAGATCGTCACGTCTATTGCCATGTTTTACGATTTGGAGAGTCCGGCCAGTTTTGTCAGAGATATTGAGGCTGTTTTGGCGGATGATGGTATCTGGCATTTTGAACAGAGTTATATGCCCTCCATGCTCCGCACGCATTCGTACGACACCATCTGCCATGAGCACCTAGAATTCTACTCCTTCAAGGTTGTCAAAAATATGCTGGAGAGTTGTGGTATGCGCGTAATTGATGTCCAGATGAACGCCATTAACGGCGGTAGCTTTGCAGTGACAGCCTGCAAGAAGTGCGCTCCCTACCGGTCGAATCTGCCGATTATCCAATGGATGTTACACCAGGAAGAAGACATGGGTCTTGACACCCCCCGGCCGTACCGCGAGTTTGAGGAAAACGTCTTCAAACACCGCAAGAACTTGGTGAGCCTGATCGATTCTATCGTGGGTGATGGCAAGAAGGTCTTTGGTTATGGTGCATCAACGAAAGGCAATGTCTTACTCCAGTTCTGTGGTTTGACTTCGCAACATCTGCCGTGCATCGCAGATGTGAATGAGCAAAAATTCGGAAGTTTTACACCTGGCACGCATATCCCGATTATTTCCGAAAAGGAAGCGCATGCCATGAAGCCGGATTACTTCTTGGTTCTCCCTTGGCACTTCAAGCATACCATCCTTGAACGTGAAAAGGATTATCTTGCTCGCGGCGGCAAATTTATTTTCCCGCTTCCAGAAATCGAAATTGTATAAGGACAATTTTTTCAGGAAATAAACTCACCAGTAAATGAGAGGTCTTATGACATTGGCAGACATTACTAATGCAATCGAAATGTATGGGTGGAAGGATGTTATGGAGCGCGCATTGCGTCGTTTGCTCGACGGTGTAGTGCCACGAGTCTCTTACTCGCAGGCGGGGGAAGATGTTATTGTTGATGTGTTATTTTCTGATATTGGTATTTTGTGTCCAACTTACTTAGAACTAGGCACAAATGATCCCAAAATGGGGAATAACACATATAAATTCTATCGGAAAGGAGCACATGGTGTTTTGGTTGAGGCTGCTCCTTCTCTGATACCCATAATACGAAGAACTCGTCCCAAAGATAAAATATTGAACGTAGGTGTTGGAGTGAAAAGTGGAGAGAGTCTATGTTTTATTGAGTTCGCTTGCTCAGGTATGAATACATTTGATGAAGGCGAGGCAAAAATTCGCACGGAAAATGGACATAAAGTTAAGCAGAAGACCATGGTTCCAATTCTAAGCATTAATGATATCCTTGCACAGAATTTTAAGCAGACACCCCATTTTCTTTCAATTGATGTTGAAGGTATGGATTTAATGGTACTAAAAAATCTCGATTGGAATAAATATCCAATTCCTGTAGTGTGTGTAGAGACATGCCTCTTTTCTAATACACATATTCGTGGGCAAGACAAGGAAATTCCTGCTTATATGGAGAGTATTGGATATTTTATCTATGCGAACACCTACATAAATACTATTTTTGTTAATACAAGCTGGTTTGAAAATCCAAAAACATTGAGAAGTTGATACTGTTTTGAATGATTTCTCATTCTAAAGTTATCCGCCATGGGAGACAGGAACAAATCTACATTAATGGAAAAGACGATCATATTTGGCATTTCAGGACAAGATGGTTTTTATCTGCAGGAACTCTTGCAGAAAAGGAGCCATCAGGTGTTTGGTGTCTCTCGATCAATCGGTGGGGATGTGGCTAATCGGTGTTATGTCGAAAAATTACTCAAAGAATTACAGCCTGATTATATTTTTCACTTGGCGGCAAACTCTACAACGCGTCATGAGGCCTTATTTGAAAACCATGAAACCATTTCAACCGGGACGCTCAATATTCTTGAGTCTGTGAAAGAGCAGTGTCCAGCTTGCCGCGTCTTTATCACGGGGAGTGGTGTCCAGTTTGTGAACAAAGGAATCCCTGTCTCGGAGAAGGATGAATTCGCACCCTTAAGCGCATACGCGGTATCGCGCATTCAATCGGTCTATGCGGCTCGCTATTATCGCTCCTTGGGCATTAAAACGTATGTGGGATATCTTTTTCACCATGAGAGTCCCTTGCGCAAACCCAATCACCTGTGCAAGAAGATCGCTGAACTTGCCAAGCGCGTCAGGGAGGGTTCAAAAGAGCAAATCACGCTGGGGGATGTCTCTGTTCGCAAAGAGACTGGCTTTGCTGGAGATATTGCGGCAGGAATTTGGGCGCTGGTCAGTCAAGAGGCTGTTTTCGAAGCAACCATCGGTACGGGTAAAGCTTACTCGATTCAGGAATGGATCGAGGTCTGTTTTTCAAAGATCGGTTCTGATTGGCGAAATCATATCACGCTTCGCACGGACGGTTTTGTTCCCGAATATCCGATTCTTGTGTCAGACCCCACGACAATTTTCTCGCTCGGGTGGCTTCCGGCTGTCGATATTCATGCCCTGGCGGATATGATGCTCACATGAAACGAATCCTCCTCATCCATCTTGGCGCCAATGGCGATTGTGTCATGGCGACAACAATTGCCCGCCAGATTAAGGTTGATCATCCTGGATGTCATCTGACGTGGTGCATTGCGAATCGATATGCCTCTGTGATCAGGAACAATCCGGATGTGGATGCGATCTGGGAGTTTCAATTGCGGGAGGGTGAACCGATCGCACCGAATGGGTGGTATCGTTGCAAGGCAGAAGCGGATCAGCGTAAGGAAATCGGCGAGTTTGATCTTATTTTTAATACGCAGATTTTTCCTGATAATATTAGAAACTTTGATGGCTCCACGCGTTCATCGACCTTCCGCAACTATTCGCATCCAGTTACCGTTCCGGTTACTCCCGTCATTCGCCTTCTCCCAGAAGAGATTGCCAAGGTCCAGGTGTTTGCTGAACAGCATCGCTTGTCTTTCTACAGGCATGTCATTCTGATGGAATGTTCTCCTGGGTCTGGTCAGTCAGCCTTTAATCTCGAAATTGGACTGGAGCTTGCCAAGCGTCTGACCGATTCCAGAAGCGACCTAGCGGTCATTGTTTCAACGTGCATACCCCTTACGTCGCCGCATGAGCGTATCATCGCCGGAAACATTATCTCTTATCGAGAAAACGCAGCCTTGACCCATCATTGCACATTTCTGGTTGGGTGTTCGAGCGGTATCACATGGATTGCGACCTCTAATGCTAGTAAGCCACTCAATACAGTCCAATTTATCAGTCGAAATTTGGCTACTGCTTTTGCTTCGGTTGCGTATGATTTTGAGCACTGGGGACTGTCGAATGACCATATCATCGAGAATACAACAACGGATGTCGATTACATGGAGACGATTGTTGCAACCGCACTTGAAAATTTTCAAATGGCAAAAAAAGACTATCATCAGTCGTTACGTCCGATCTTCTGGAGTTGGTTGTGTTGTGTGGATCATAGGAAGGGTTTTCGTGGAATCGTGAAGTCCTATCAGACCATGTTCTATTATATAAGACGTAATGGCTTATGGATCAGAGATATCTTTGATATTGCATCATTGTTTGACGTTATTCGAGTGGCGTATACCGTTTTTGTCCGAAAAAGCTGAAATTGTAACAACAAGAAAGGTTCTATATTTAGTGTTAATGAATTTGAGAAAACGCATATTATTGATTCATTTGGGCTCGTATGGGGACTGTGTAATGGCAACAACCATCGCTCATCAAATCAAGGGTGATTATCAAGGATGCCATTTAACATGGTGCATCGCCGACAAATATGCATCTGTCATAATAAACAATCCAGATGTTGATGATGTTTGGATATTTAAATTGATAGAAGGCGAGACCATTATCGGAAACGGATGGGAACGCTGTAAGGCAGAGGCAAATATACGCAAAGCTGCAGGCGAATTTGACCTTATCTTTTGCACACAGGTATATCCTGAAAATGTTGCAAATTTCGACGGTACCACCCGATCCTCCACGTTTCGTAATTATCCACTTCCTGTTACGGTTCCTGTAACGCCTATTATTTGTCTTCTCCCTCAAGAGATTAACAAAGTTCAGATGTTTGCAGCGGAACATCGCCTGTCTTCTTTTAAACAAGTTATCCTTATGGAGTGTTCCCCGAGTTCTTGTCAGTCTTTGTTTAATATTGAACTTGGCCTTGAGCTAGCTAAACGGCTTACAGAAAACCGCAATGACATTCGGATCATTATATCAACTCATCTGCATTTTGTACCACCTAACGAAAATATCATTTCCGCAAATATGTTGTCTTATCGCGAAAATGCTGCACTAACCCATCACTGCACTCTTCTTGTTGGATGTTCGAGTGGTATTACTTGGATTGGAACGTCGACAGCGAGTAAAAAAATCAAAACAATTCAATTCCTTAGCCGAAATTTAGGAACCTCTTTTGCCTCAGTCGTCTATGATTTTAGATATTGGAATCTATCAACAGAGCATATTATTGAGAGTACAACAACGAATGTTTGTTCGATGCTAGATATCGTTAATGCAGCTCTTAAAGATTTTCCGAGTGCCAGAAAAACCTACAACGAAGCACTGAAACCTATCTTTTGGGGGTGGGTGTGTTTTATTGATTATAGGCGAGGTTTTTGTGGTGTCTTCGGGGCTTATCGAACAATGTTTCTGTTTATTAGACGAAATGGACTTTCCTTCGGAGAACTTCTGGATTTAAAATCACTTATAAGAGTTCTTCGTGGGTACGCTCCAAATTTGAAAGAGTTGGTTTTGGGACGTTTGCTAACAATGAGGAGAAAAACATGACTTGTATGATAACAGTAGTTGCTTGTGTCGAAATCAATAATTCGTTCTTGGTTAAGAAATCTTTTGCTATGTTGGTCAACTTGCTAAGCTTTCCCTATCGCTGGAATGCGAGTTCTAGGATAGAAAGGTAAAAAATGGATACAAGTCCAGTGATTGTTTCAGTTGTCAACGATTTTGATATATATAACCGGATCCTCAAGGGAAACCCTAATATCAAAAATTGCTGTCTAGTGTCTATTGACAATCGTGAAAAGAATGAACCCGTAACACATTGTTATAATCGGTTTTTAAACAATTATGATTATTCGATCCCAAGATGGATAATCTTTGCACATCAAGATTTTGAGTTCTTAGAATCCATTGATCCATGGATACCCCAATTATCTAAAGAAAGCATATATGGACCGTTTGGGGCCAAAACGAAGCGTTATTTAGGTCTCTATTATCATTGGATGTTATCGGGACAAATTTTTATGTCATGCAGGGATGGTCAAAATAAATTTTTATTAGGTACCAAAGCTAAGCTTCATGAGCCGACAGAGACCTTTGATTGTTGTTGCCTGTTTGTGCATTCAAACTGGATAAATAACACAGGCTTTCGGTTCGATGAAAATCTTTCATTTGACCTTTATGGTGAAGATCTTTGTATTCAAGCACAAGAGTACTATAACACAAAAGCTCTCATCATACCTATTAAGGCACAACACTATGCCTTTCATCCAGTTCCGCTTAGATATTTTTCGCAAGAGGCATATTTAAATACTAAATATAAAAATTGTTGTTACACGGCACAATGTTCACATTATATTGGAACCCCGAACTTGATATGGAAAGCTCAAGTCAAAATTAAGAAGAGGATTCAGTTTTTGTTGTCAGTTATCAAACAAAAACTGGCATCGTTCAGCAATTAATGAAAGGGGGGGGGGTATATGACATTAGAAGCATGGCGTGAGAAAAGGTTGCCTGAGTTGAGAAAAAGAGATTTTGCTCCATCTACGTGCAATGATGTTACGATTATTATTTATCATTTTTGGGCTGACAAGGACACGGATATAAAATTTGACGAAACTGAATTTTCAATACTCCAGACATGGTTGTGGTGTGGCAAGCTGCCTGTTAAAATAATCACAAATAGACGTGCTCAAAGGATGAATGTTTTTGTTCAGCAACACGAATGCGTTGATGTTATTGAGTCGGCACGACTGATTCCGGGTAGTATCTTTTCCATGAGTCTTGACATGGCGGGTTATTTGTCGCGTTATTTTCAAACAAAGTATGTTCTCATTATCCAAAATGATGGATTTCCTCTAAAAAAGGGATTAGATGGTTTTTTAGGGAATTATACTTATTGGGGAGCACCATTTATTAAGGAGAGCTTGAAACAATCATTTCTTGAAAAGTTTGTATCTTGTTCAATTGGTAATGGAGGGTTTTCTCTACGACATCATGATGTGTGTGTTGAGGCAAATAGATTGTGGTTCAAATGGGAGTGGCTTTTAAATGAGACTCGCTGGATGACAGATGATGCCTATTATTGTATTACGGCTCGATTTTTAGGATGGCAATATCGGAAAGTGATTACATTCCCATCCCGCAACCAAGCTTTTATGTTTGGCTATGATAAATTAACCGGTGTCCCTGTGCCAGATAAACTACCGTTTGGCATCCATGGAGAAAGAAGTTTTGAGGGGTTGTACGATAAATTTGGCTCTGAAATAGATTGTTTCCCTGACTAATGACTAAGTGTGTAATGTCTTTGACGGTTGCTCCCTTTTCAGATACAAGAGTCCCACGCAGAATCGCTCAAACCAGATTGCGAGCATGTAGTGGGGATGCATAAACGCCCTTTTCCATTTGCCTTGTTCAAAAAATACAGCAAAGAAGCGATAAGAGAATCCAAACTGTTTCTGGGTGATGTCGTCCTGGCCCCACTTTTCCAGGTAGGCTGAAAAATTGGTGGAGTAGTAGGCTTTCTTTCTCAAATGCCGACTGAAAGAGAATTCGCCTTCATCATGAATCAGATGCCCGTCGGTTAAGGCCACATTCGGGGTGATGGCCAGTATCCGTCGGTCTAAGTCCCAGTCTTCTGCGGCAAACAGATTTTCATCATATCCGCCCACTTGTTCCAAAATGGAGCGCTTGATGACGCGCAAGCCATCGATGCAGGTTGCGTCATAGAAGCTGCGCTCAAAGTTCCTGACCTTGATCCACCAGCTTGTGCCCGCCCGTACCTCTCGAACATATAGCGCATCTACAGATGCCCGGCCCCCAGTTTCAAGTTTCAAGTTTCCAGTTTCAAGTATCCTCCTCCGTATCTCCCGAAGCGTCGCTTCAGGTACGCGCATATCCGCGTCGACCAAGAAGACATAGTCGCCTTGGGCCTCCCTCCAGCCGCGGTTGCGCTGGGTGCTGCGCTCAGGGCCTTGCTGAATCACGCGCACCCCCATGGATTCTGCAATGCGCTGGGTGTCATCCGTGGAAAAATTGTCGATGACCAGAACCTCCGCCCATCCCTCGCGGACGGCTGATTGGAACGATTCAATGCAGCGCGCGATGTTCCGCGCTTCGTTCTTGACCGGTATGATGATGCTTAATACTGGGCTCATAGTTTCTGTTTTACGTGACTTAAGTTTTGCGATTTACGTGAACTTAAAACGGTCAGCGTCAATGCGCCCAATTCTCAATGTGGAGTCCGGGAATTCTTGCGAACTCTTTGACGTTGTTTGTGACCAACGTAAGCCCAGCGCAAAGGGCATGAGCGGCAATCAGTAAATCGTAGTTCCCGATAGGTGTTCCCTTTTGTTCTAATTGTACTCGTATCTTGCCAAAACTGATGGATGCTGCTGCTGGGAAATCCACTATTTGCAGAGGCGCCAGGAAGGTGGTCAATGCAAGCTGGTTTTCAAGCGGCTTGGAACTTTTTGATACGCCATATTGCAATTCACAAACAGTAATCGCTGAAATACAGACATCTCCTGATTTAAGCCCTTTAAAATGTGCATAAACATGCGGAGGATGCTTTTTAATAATGTAGATACAGATGTTCGTATCAAGCAGGTATTTCATGTGTGCCTTCTGGTGGGTGAAGTCCAGATTAGTCAAATGACTCTCGTGTCGATTCAATTCCGGGGTCACGATTGCTCATGAAATCAGAGGAAAATTGTTCTGCGGCATCGAACATCGATTTCCAGGGATTTGTCGTCATCGGCATCAACATGACAAAATCGCCGAAACGCTGTACGAAGACAGATGAACCGTCGAAGCGGAATTCGCGAGGAAGCCTAACAGCCTGACTTTGTCCATTTTTAAATAGTTTTGCTGTTTTCATAATGAGAAGTATATACTTTTTAGTATAGATGTCAAGGGCGCATTTCCGATTCATTGACAGGGTTCTTTTAAATGCGCTGGTCCTGCGTCACCTCCTGGTCTTCGATATGCGGAGTCCCTTTGGATGGCAGTCTGGGTGTCTTAGTTCCATGGGCGGTCCGGCGGGTACGCATCTGTCGTCGCTCCTGAACGGTGCGTATTCGCGTCTGAGACGCGTCAGGGGCGGATACGTATCCAGCCCCCGACGCGCATCCGCAAATCCGCATCCGT
>Ga0268284_1000491_pt1 | contig 26282 bp, 17 predicted proteins | sample saktaG_14_FD_190137 | JGI IMG/M metagenome (GOLD analysis project Ga0268284, IMG submission 190137) | Saline water microbial communities from Sakinaw Lake, British Columbia, Canada - sak_2013_06_06_40m | ecosystem: Environmental > Aquatic > Non-marine Saline and Alkaline > Saline ...
GGTCCAGTATCCGACCGGGTGCGGCAGCGCGGCCTGGGAGGCGGATGGACTGGGGGTCTTTTATACCCGCTACCCTCATCCCGGCGAACGTCCGCCCGCCGATCACAGGTTCTATCAGCAGATTTACCGTCACCGGTTAGGCACGCCGGATACGGCCGACCAGTATGCTGCCGGACGGGAATTCCCACGGATCGCCGGCATCGTTTTGAGTGCCTCGCGCGACGGTCGCTGGTTGCTCGCCAGCGTGGCCAACGGCGATGGCGGGGAATATGCCCACTACCTGCTGGATATGCGGTTGCAGGATCCTTGCGCGTGGCGGCAGGTCACCCGCTTCGAAGACTCTGTCAAGCAGGTGGCCTTCGGCTACGATGGCACGGCGCTTTACCTCCGCTCGGTGAAAGGCGCACCACGCGGGAAGATCCTCCGCCTGCCGGCCGATGGCAGCGTGGCGTTGGCCGATGCACCGGTCCTGGTGCCGGAGGGCGATGCGGTGATCGAGGGCTTTGCCGCCATGGCTACGAATCTCTATCTATCGGAAATGGTGGGTGGGCCGTCGCGGATCCGCCGCGTCGATCTCATGGGCGGAAATGCCTGCGATCTGCCGATCCCCGCAGGTTGTGGCGTGATGGATCTCATTGCGTTGGCGGATCACGATGACGACGAGCGGGTGCTTTACCGTCTCACCCGTTATACCGAGCCGGATGCCTGGCATCTCTATGATCAGGCGGCGGATGGCGGCGCGGGACGCTCCGCCAAGACGGCGATGGCCAACACCTCGCCGGTGGATTTGAGTGACATCGAAGTGCTGCGGGAATTCGCCGTGAGCAAGGACGGCACCCGGGTTCCCGTCAATATCCTGCGCCGCAAGGGCACTGTGCTCGACGGCAACAATCCCACACTCCTTCAAGGTTACGGCGGCTATGGTCACTGCATGCGGCCGCAATTCAATTGCACGCTGCGGCTGTGGTTTGATCGCGGCGGGATCTATGTCATGGCCAATCTCCGCGGCGGCGGCGAATACGGCACGCAGTGGCATCTCAATGGCAATCTCACCCGCAAGCAGAATGTCTTCGACGACTTCGCGGCCTGTGCCCGGCACTTGATAGCGCGTGGTTACACCTGCCCGGACCGTTTGGCGGTGGAAGGCTGGAGCAATGGCGGCTTGCTGATGGGGGCATTCCTGACCCAGCACCCGGAGGTGGCGCGCGCGGTGGTCGCCCATGTCGGGATCTATGACATGCTGCGCTTTGAGTTGGATCCGAACGGCGCGTTCAATATCCCCGAATTCGGCACCGTCAAGGACCTCGCGCAATTCCGCGCGATGCATGCCTACTCACCCTATCACCAGGTGCGCGACGGTACGCATTATCCTGCCGTCTTCATCCTGACAGGCGAGAAGGACGGCCGCGTCAATCCGGCGAATTCACGCAAAATGACCGCCCGCTTGCAGCAGGCCAACGCCTCCGCCAACCCGATCCTCGTGCGCCTCAGCTCCGCCTCGGGCCACGGCATGGGCACCGCCCTCTCCGAACGCATCGCCGAAAATGCCGATGTCCTCGCCTTTCTTTTCACCCAACTGGGGATGTTGCAACCGCTGTCCTGCGCTTGGGCGGGGGCGTCCGCGCACTGCAATACTGTTAGAGCCGGTCGGCGGATAGATAGTTCTTGCGATCCCGCAGGATTCGCCATAGTGCAGGACGACGCAACCCGAACCCGTCCCTCTTCAGAGGTAGGCGCACCCTGATACACTCCAAAGTAACAAAAGAAAATTTCAAACCACCTTGCCATGAACCACGTTGAGCGATTTCGCGCCGTCATGAATTTCCAAGCCGTGAACCGCTTGCCGCGCTGGGAGTGGGCCATGTGGTGGGACAAGACGATTGAACGCTGGCATGCCGAAGAACTGCCTGCCGGGCTAACAGGAGTTTTTGAGATCCACGAGTATTTCGGGTTGGAACTACCGCATCTACCTGCGTCTGCTGCATGAATACATACACTAACAGCCTATCCCCGAGGAAACTGTTAAATCAAACACCATACCACCATGAAAAGCAATCGCTGTCCCCACTACTTTAATATGCAAATCACAACACTCATCAGCCTTTGTATCTCGATTTCCACGGTCATCGCCGCGGGGGCATCTGAACTGGAAAACAATTTCCTCAATCCCCCGGACTCCGCGCGGCCCGGGGTGTACTGGTATTTCATGAACGGCAATCTCAATGGCAAAGAGATGACCGCCGACTTGGAATCCATGAAGGCGGCGGGCCTCGGCAACCTGGTGTTTCTTGAGGTGGACATCGAAGATCCTCCGGGCGGCCCGGTCGCGTTCATGAGTCCCAAGTGGCAGGAGCTTTTCGTGCAAGCCGTCCGCGATGCGGAGCGCCTCGGCATCGACATCACCCTCGGCATCGGGCCGGGCTGGTGTGGCAGCGGCGGGCCCTGGGTCAAGCCGGAGCAAGCCATGCAGCACCTCGTTTTCAGTTCGGTTGAACTCAAAGGGCCACAGAACTATTCGGCACCACTTCCCATGCCAAAGCAGCGATCGACCGAGTGGCACACGATGGACAGCCCGTATTTCGAAGATGTGGCGGTATTCGCCTTCCCCAGCCGCAAGCCGCTCATTGCAGACATCGACGAGAAGGCGCTTTTCCGCAGGGACCCATATTCTATCAGAAAGGAGGTCAAGCCCTATCTGCCAACTTCAGCACGCTACGAAGAACCGGGGCCGGCTGGCGTCATCCAGCCGAACCAGATCGTGGATCTAACGAAGCAACTCAAGGCGGACGGGACTCTCAACTGGAATGTCCCGGCCGGGGATTGGACGGTTGTCCGTATGGGGCGCCGGGTCACAGGCGCGAGCAGCCGGCCCGCGCCATCCACCGCGATCGGCTTGGAGTGTGACAAGTTCGACGCGAAGGCGCTGGACTTCCATCTGGACCAATATGTCGGAAAACTGCTGGAAAAAACCAGCCCGCGCGCGAAAGAACACGGCCTGACTACCCTGCATATGGATAGCTGGGAATCCGGCTCACAGAACTGGACGGCTTCGTTCCTTGACGAGTTCAAGAAGCGGCGTGGCTATGATGCGCGGCCATGGCTGCCGGTTTACACCGGCCGGGCCATCCAGAGCCTCGAGATGTCGGAGCGTTTCCTCTGGGACATCCGCCTGACCGGGCAGGAACTTGTGCTGGAGAATCATGCCGGGGTCGTGAAGAAGTATGGACACAAGCACGGGCTCTCGCTTTCCATCGAACCCTACGACATGGACCCCGCCGGCGACCTCGACCTGGGCGCGGTGGCGGATGTCCCGATGGCGGAATTCTGGAATAACAGTGTGGACTCGGCCTACAGCGTTTTCGAGTCAACCTCCATTGGCCATGTGATGGGAAAACCCATTATTTCCGCCGAAGCGTTCACCTCCGTCGGGGGGCTGGATACTTATCCGTGGACGGTGAAGAATCAGGGCGACTGGGCGTTCTGCGTGGGCATCAACCGGTTTGTGTTCCACACCTTCGCGCACCAGGCGCTAGGCGACGCCTACAAACCCGGCATGGCATTCGGGCCCTATGGCGTGCATTGGCACCGCAATCAGACATGGTGGCCCATGGTGTCGGATTACCACCGCTACCTCACCCGCTGTTCCGAACTCCTCCGCCAAGGTGTCACGGTTTCCGACGTGCTGTATCTAACGCCAGAGGGAACGCCCCATATCTTTCTGCCCCCGCCCAGCGCATTGGAGGGCAGCGGCGTGCTGGCGGACAAGAAGGGGTATGGCTTCGACGGATGTTCCCCGAAGATCCTCATGGCCAGGGCCGAAGTGAAGGACGGGCTCATTATTTTCCCAGGAGGAAGTTCGTATCGTCTGATGGTCCTGCCACAGGTGGCAACGATGACCCCGGCTCTGCTCGCCAAAATAAGCGACCTGGTAAAAGCCGGGGCCACGGTGGTCGGCACGCCGCCGGTCAAATCACCAAGCCTTGCGGGCTATCCCGCCTGCGATGGTGAAGTCCAATCGCTGGCCAAGAACCTGTGGGGGAGCATGGACAAGCCGCGGACGGCGACAAAGCGCGGTTATGGCAAAGGAGTTATCCATTGGGGCGGCGAACTGTCGGACACCCCGCCGCTCTATCCATCCTATGAGCTGACGGCCGCCCTGCTCAAGGGCATGGGCGTGAAGGAGGATTTCACAGCAACCGGCCCCGTCCGCTACGGCCACCGGCGCACTGATGACCGGGACATCTATTTCGTGTCTAACCGGACCGGAGCTCCGATCCAGGCGGACTGCCGTTTCCGGGTCGGCCAGGGCCGCCCGCAACTCTGGGATCCCGTGACCGGTGAGTTACGACCGTTGCCGCAATTCGAGCGTGCCGATGGCCAGACCTCCATTCCCATGGAGTTCGACGCCTTCCAGAGTTTCTTTGTCGTGTTCGGCGGGAAGGACGAAGCGCCCGCATCGAAGTCGGAAAAGAACTTCGCGGAGTTGAAGCCGATTCAGCAACTATCCGGCGCATGGGAAGTCGCGTTTGATCCGCAGTGGGGCGGGCCGGAGAAGATTACTTTCGACACCCTGCAGGATTGGACAACGCGGCCGGAGCCGGGGATCAAGTATTATTCCGGCATCGCCACCTATCGGAAATCATTCAACCTGGCAAATATCCCGGCAGGTAAAACCTATCTCGATTTGGGAGTCGTCCACGACATGGCGCGGGTCAAACTGAATGGCAAGGACCTCGGCGTGGTGTGGTGCGCGCCGTGGCGCATCGAAGTCACCGGTGCTATCAAGGCCGGCGACAACCAGTTGGCAATCGAAGTGGTCAACCGCTGGGCGAACCGCCTCATCGGCGACAAGCAGCCTGCCGATGCCGGCGTGCGTCCGGTGGATTGCCCGCCCGGTTTCCTTGGCGGGCAACAGTTCAAAGCCGGCCGTTACACGTTCAGTACGCACGATCCCTACAACCCGCAGTCGCCGTTGGTTACGTCCGGCCTGATAGGACCTGTTCAAATCATGAAGGCACCTGAACAAACAAATTGATGAACAATACGTTCAACATGAAAGCCAGAGAACTCATCATTGCCATCGTTCTCTTGAGCTTGTCCAGCGTGGTAGACGCCGCCACGCTTGAAGATGATTTTCGTGATCCCCCGCAACCGGCCAAACCCTGGGTTTACTGGATCAATATGGATGGTCATTTTACGAAAGAGGGAATCACGGCAGATCTCGAGTCCATGAAGAAGGTTGGCATCGGGGGCATGATCCACATGGATGTGGATGTGGGCGTTCCCCGAGGGAAGGTTCCATTCATGAGTGAGACGTGGAAGGAGAACTTCCGGCATGCTGTCCTTGAATGCGAGCGGCTTGGGCTGGAGTTCACCACGATTACCGGACCTGGCTGGACCGGCACCGGCGGACCATGGGTCAAGGCTGCGCAATCGATGCAGCACCTGCTCCCTGTCAGCGTGGACACCAAGGGCCCGGCAACGTTCGACGAGGTCCTGCCAAAACCACAGCCACGGGTTTCCGGGTATCACGAAGCACAAACGCCGGAGATGCGCGAATCACTCGCAGCTTTCCATGAGGATGTTGCGGTGTATGCATTTCCGCGGTGCGACCCTGTGGTCGAGAACATCGATGAGAAGGCATTGTTCGTTCGCAATCCCTATACCTCCATGGCGGGCGTCAGGACACACTTCCCGTCACCAGCGAATTTCCAGGAACCCGACAAGTCACAGGTGATCGATCCCGGAAAGATCATCGACCTGACCAGCCGCTTGCAGCCGGACGGACGCCTGCAATGGGAGGTCCCGCCCGGTGATTGGACCATTCTGCGCATGGCTCGGCGATCGACTGGAGCCAACACCCGCCCCGCTCCCGCGGCCGGGCTTGGATTCGAGAGCAACAAGTTTGATCAAAGGGCTTTGGAAGCCCATTTCGAGGCCTACTTTGATCCGCTCCTCAAGAGCATCGGTCCGCGGCCGCTGGATCGCATGACGGGTTTTACCGGTCTGGATGCTGATAGTTGGGAGATGGGCGCCCAGAACTGGACACCCGGATTCCGCGAGGAGTTCAAGACGCGGCGTGGCTACGATCCATGGCCCTACTTCCCCGCCTATTCGGGACGCGTGGTGGGCAGTCGGGAAATGACCGAACGCTTTCTTTGGGATGTGCGCCTGACTTGCCAGGAACTGTTGTTGGAAAACCACATCGCGCACATGAAGAAGTTATGTCATGCGCGCGGTCTGAAACTGACCATCGAGCCCTATGACATGACCCCGGCCAGCGACCTCGATCTTGGCTCGTTTGCGGATATCCCCCAGGGCGAGTTCTGGCTTAACACGTTCAACTCGTCTTGGAGCTGCATCGAGGCCGCCTCCATCGGGCATATCATGGGTAAACCCATTGTCGCAGCCGAAGCGTTCACGGCCGTCGGGACTGATTGGACGGAAAAGCCTTGGACACTGAAGAATCAGGGAGACTGGGCTTTTGCCGCCGGCATCAACAGGTTTGTTATCGTGTGTTTTTCTCACCAGCCATGGCTGGACCGGGCACCTGGAATGACCTTTGCCGGCTATGGTCTTCACTGGGAACGGACGCAGACATTCTGGCCGCTGTTGGGCGGCTATCATCAATACCTGGCACGCTGCTCAAATCTGCTGCAACAAGGCGTGACGGTTTCCGACGTGCTCTACCTAACCCCCGAAGGCGCGCCGCATGTATTTCGCGCGCCGGACAGTGCTCTCGATGATGCCGCAAGCGTGCTGCCAGACAAGAAAGGTTACGGGTTTGACGGATGTTCCCCGAAGATCCTCATGGCCAGGGCGGAAGTGAAGGACGGACTGATCGCCTTCCCGGGAGGAAGTTCGTATCGTCTGATGGTCCTGCCACAGGTTGAAACCATGACCCCGGGCCTGCTCGCCAAAATACGGGATCTGGTGAATGCCGGGGCCACGATTATTGGCTCGCCGCCATTCAAATCGCCCAGCCTTGCGGGCTATCCCGCCTGCGACGGTGAAGTCCAATCGCTGGCCAAGAACCTGTGGGGGAACATGGACAAGCCGCGGACGGCGACAAAGCGCGGTTATGGCAAAGGAGTTATCCATTGGGGCGGCGAACTGTCGGACACCCCGCCGCTCTATCCATCCTATGAGCTGACGGCTGCCTTGCTCAAGGGCATGGGCGTGAAGGAGGATTTCACCGCGACAGGTCCCGTGCGCTACGGCCACCGGCGCACCGAAGATCGGGATATCTATTTCGTGTCTAACCGGACCGGCGCTCCGATCCAGGCGGACTGCCGTTTCCGGGTTGGCCACGGCAGCCCGCAACTCTGGGATCCCGTGACCGGTGAGCGGAGGCCGCTGCGGCAATTCGAGCGCGCCGATGGTCTAACGGCCATCCCCGTGGAGTTCGACGCCTTCCAGAGTTTCTTCGTCGTGTTCGGCGGGAAGGACGAAGCGCCCGCATCGAAGTCGGAAAAGAACTTCGCGGAGTTGAAGCCGATCCAGCAACTATCCGGCGCATGGGAAGTCGCTTTCGATCCGCAGTGGGGCGGACCGGAGAAGATTACTTTCGACACCCTGCAGGATTGGACAACGCGGCCGGAGCTGGGGATCAAGTATTATTCCGGCATCGCAACCTATCGGAAATCATTCAACCTGGCCCAGATTCCGAAAGGTAAAACCTATCTCGATTTGGGAGTGGTCCACGACATGGCGCGGGTCAGACTCAATGGCAAGGACCTCGGGGTGGTGTGGTGCGCGCCGTGGCGGATCGAAGTCACCAGTGCCATCAAGGCCGGCGACAACCCGCTTGAAATCGAAGTGGTCAACCGCTGGACGAACCGCCTCATCGGCGACAAGCAGCCTGCCGATGCCGGCGTGCGCACGGTGGATTGCCCGCCCGGCTTCCTTGGCGGGAAATCGTTCAAGGCCGGCCGTTATACCTTCAGCACGCACGATCCGTACAAAGCGCAGTCGCCGTTGGTCCCGTCAGGCTTGCTCGGGCCGGTGCAGATTCTCATCAGTGAAAATGAAACACACAAATAAATCAGGCCGCCGTGGATGAGGTGGGTTCGGGGATCTACCGGTGCCAGCTTGCGCTTTAGGAAACCATCAACCGAGCCAACGAAGAAAATTACATTATGCGACAAGGAAAGAAGCTCCAAATGAAACATTTGAACATCGCAATGATCTTGGCTGTGCTGCCATTCACCTGTGTGGGTGTCCATGGCCAGGGTTATCCCGATGGCCGGCCGGCGGCGATTTTGCGCATGGAAGCAAAAGATCAAGGAGTCGTGCTCAAGCACGGCGATGGCCCGGGGCAGTGCGATATGCTCGGTGCACGTGAAGCGCTGATTTTTGAGGAGAAAGGTGTTTATCACCTTTTCTATGACGGTGCCGGCCCCAAAGGCTGGCTGGCGTGTCTGGCTACCAGCAAGGATCTCAAAACATGGGAAAAGAAGGGCCCCATTCTTGATTTTGGCAAGCCCGGCGAGTCCGACTCTGCCGCTGCCTGCGCCCCATGGGTTTATTTCGACGGAAAAGAATGGCACATGTTTTACCTGGGCACGCCTCACGCCTCGCCGCCGCCGGATCGGATCCCGTCGTTTCCGTACCTGACACTGAAAGCAATGAGTAAATCATTGGCCGGGCCGTGGATCAAAAAGTCTGTTGTTCCGTTTGGAACTAAACCCGGTACCTACTATGCCCAGACCGCAAGTCCTGGGCACATCGTGAAACAGGGCGATGAGTATCTGATGTTCTTCAGTGCGTCCATGCAACGCACGCTCGGCATCGCCCGCACCAAGGATCTCAACAGCCCGTGGGCGATTGATCCGCAGCCGATCGTTTCGCCGGAGGAACAGATCGAAAATTCCTCACTCTATTTCGAGCCGTCCAGCAAGACCTGGTTTCTCTTCACCAACCACATCGGTCTGGAAGGCGAAGAATACACTGATGCGGTATGGGTATACTGGTCGAAGGACCTGAATGCCTGGGATGCAAAGCACAAGGCCATTGTTCTGGACGGAAAGAACTGCACTTGGAGCCGCAAGTGCCTCGGCATGCCGTCGGTCATTAAAGTGGGCGAACGCCTGGCCGTTTTCTATGATGCGCCGGGTGGCGACAGCAAGAGTCACATGAAACGGGATGTCGGGCTTGCATGGCTTGATCTTCCGCTTGTTCCACCTGCGGATAAGTTGGCGGTTGCGCCGTCTGATGCGGCAGGAAATCAGCAACCGTTTCTCCGTGATATGTCCACCGGCTACCTGTTGAACTGCTCATTCCTGTCACCCCGTCCATATTGCTGGCCAAGGAAAGAGACGGTTATGCTCTCAGGTTGGGATACGGACAAAAGCGGCGGGGATTTTGACTATAAACCGACCGGCGAGATCGGCGTGGATTTTGCATTTCACAGCGAGTGGTTCAAGCTGGTTGACACCAATACAACGGCGTCTGTCACCCTCAAGCATCAGCTTGCACGCCAGACGAAGGGACAGATCACCCTCGAATTCCGGTTTAGGATGCCCGTGGTTTTGGACGGAGCGTCATGGCAGTTGCGCGATCTTGAGCAGGCTGGGCCCAGTCTGCTGGTGCAGGGCGGCAATCTCTGCTGGGGAAATGGGAACATTATTGTCCCGCTGGAAGCCAACCGCGACTATGGCGTAAGGGTGATTGCCGACATCACGGGCAGGAAGGCGGATGTCTATGTTGACGGCGAACTGAAGGCCAGTGCCTTGCCGTTTGTGAACCCGATCAGGAGCGTGGACTGGTTTCTCGTCACTACCGGTGATGCCGCCACTGGCGAGATGTTTCTTAACCCGGTGAACATCCACAAGGGCTATAGCGTGAACGAGACTTTCGTTACCTGTGCGGCGGACAAGTTGCCTTCGGATTGGAACCTGCGCGGGGCCAAAGTCGAGAAGTTTGAATGCGGCACCAAGCCGGACATTTTCAGCCTCAAGATCGATGGCGAGGCGAGCCGCAAGATCGGCACCTGGACCGGCAAAACAGTCTTCGAGTGCAAGTTCCTGCTGCCCGGTGCGGTCGAAGGGGTGACAATTGATCTTGGTGGCCTGCATCTTGAAACGCTTGCCGTCTACCGTTCGAACTTCTGGTATATGGCCAGACTTGTGGCGGATCCGATAACACGGACTGCGGATGTCTACCTGAATGGCAAGCTCCTCCCACAGAAACAGAGTTTTACTGAAGCCGGGGATTCGTTCAACTTTGCCGGCAAGCTATGGGTTGATGACCTGCTGGTCTACCCGTGGATTGATTATCCGGCGGACTATGTGCCGGAGCCGAAGCCGGTGGAGGCGTCGCATATTCTTGGCGTGCAGAGCTGTAATCTCTGGCGTGAGGGCACGTCGTACGCAGGCTGGGATTATGTGCGGCCGTTTGCCGAAAACCGCAAGCCGTATCTGGGCTGGTATGACGAAGGCAATCCCGAGGTGACGGATTGGGAGATCAAGTGGCTGGTCGAGCACGGCATCACCTTTGAACAGCACTGCTGGTACAGGCCCAATAATGCGGTCAATAATCCCATCAAGGACGGCCTGCTGGATCAGGGAATCATTAAGGGTTTGTTCAATGCGCGGTATGGAAATCTGAAGAAGTTCACGATCATGTATACGGACGAGGGGGCATGTGAGACCAATCCGACGGACTGGCGTGAAAATGTGATTCCCTACATGGTGGAGTACTTCTTCAAGGATTCACGATACCTGAAAATAGACGGCAGGCCGGTGTTTTCGATCTATCAACAGGCTCACTGGCTGCGGATGTTTGGGGGGGTGGAGGGAGCGCGCCAGGCGATTCAGGTGCTGCGTGATGAAGTGGCGAAGGCCGGTTTTCCCGGTATCTATGTGTTGATGGAAGATCGCACTGCGAATCAGGGTGTTCTGCAACAGATGAAATCCATGGGCGTGGATTATTGTTATGCTTACACCTGGGGAACGCCGGATGCCGGCACCCAGCGCAGTATGAATATAGCGCAGCGGGATGCGGCCGGCGCGGCTGGGCTTGGCATGCTGCCAAGCATTTCCATGGGCTGGGCACGCGAACCCTGGGGCGTGCCTGACGGTGGCTGGCTGCCGCCGGCGGATTACAAGGTGCTGTTGCAGTGGACCAAGGATGAGTTTATACCGGTGTTGCCTGCGGATGCGCTGGGGCGCCGGGTGGTCATGCTTCCGAACTGGAATGAATTCGGCGAGGGCCACTTCCTGATGCCGTCGACGCTGGCCGGGTTCGGTTACCTTGATGCATTGCGAGAAGTGTTTACGGACGGAGGCACTCATGAAGATGCAATGCCGACAGAACATCAAACAAGCCGCTTCAATGTGCTGTTTCCTCGGGATTAAGAGATAACCAGGCGGCGATGTGCAGAGAATTAAAAAAACTGTCATAAGACCGGTAAGCAACCGGAACCCCGGCCGGGTGTTCACAAATCGAATTTTTCCCACGAACTAACAAAAAAATGAAAATCAGCAACCTGATGAAAGTGAAACAGCGAATTGGATGTACCCTGATGGCTGCGGCCATGCTGCTAGGGCTGCCGGGCATGGCGGCCGGCGGGTCACCGGGCAAGCCGGCGGCCGTGCCGCCGGACCTCACCCAGGGCGGCAAGCCGGACAATGAGCATCGCTGGACGCTGGGTGCCACCGGCGCGCGGGGGTGGGTTTGGAGCCGGTATCTGGCGGGAGGGAGCGAGAACACCGACGCCCGCCAGATCCTGATCACCGAGGTTGCCAAGGGGTCGCCCGCCGACGGGGTGCTGGAGAACGGCGACGTGGTGACGGGCCTCAACGGCCAGGCATTCGGCGGTGATGCCCGCCGCCTCTTTGCCCAGGCGGTCACGGAGGCCGAGAAGGAATCTAACGGTGGCGTGTTGAAGCTGGTCCGCTGGCGCGCAGGCAAGACGGAAAACTTCGAGTTGAAGTTGCAGGTGCTCGGGACCTACGCGCCGACAGCACCCTACGCTTGTGCCAAATCGAAGCGCATCTTCGAGCAAGGCTGCGCAGCCATTGCCAAGCGGGGCTTCATGGACAAAGACGGCAACGTGCAGCTCAGCATCGAAAATGACATGAACGCGCTGGCGCTGGTTGCGTCGGGGCGCAATGAATACCGGCCGTTGGTGGCCGATTACGCCCGGAAAGTTGCCGGGTGTCAGCCGCAACTCAACGGCCTGCCGACGTGGGAATACGCCTATCACACGCTTTTCCTGGCGGAGTATGCACTGGCCACCAAGGACGAGGCGGTGATGGCCGGACTGCGGCGCCTGGCGCTGGACATCGCGCGCGGCGCGAGCGGCGTCGGCACGTGGGGCCACGGATTCGTGCAGCCCACCGGCAATCTGGGCGGCTACGGTTGCATGAATCAAACCGGGATCCCGCTCACCCTGGCCATGGTGCTCGCCCGCGAGGCCGGGGTGAAGGACCCGGATCTGGACAAAACAATCACCAAGGCCAGCGGTTTCCTCCGCCAGTGGGTTAACCGGGGCGCCATTCCCTACGGCGATCATGAGCCGTGGCCATGGCATGATGACAATGGCAAGTGTTCCGGCGCCGCAGTGCTCTTTGATCTGCTAGGTGATCGGGAAGCCGCAGCGTTCTACTCGCGCATGGCCACCGCTGCCTACGCGGAGAGGGAAAGCGGCCACACCGGCAACTTCTTCAATATCCTCTGGGCGCTGCCCGGGGTGTCCCGCTGCGGACCGGCGGCCACGGCCGCCTATCTAAAGGAGACCTCCTGGTATTACGACCTGGCACGCGGCTGGGACGGACGCTTGGAGCACGTAGGCTTCCCCGGCGAGGGCTCCTACGCCGGCTGGGACTGCACCGGCGCTTACCTGTTAGGCTACGCCCTTCCGCTCAAGAGCCTCTACCTCACCGGCCGCAAACCGGGCGCGGCCCCGGTGCTCTCGCCCGCGGAGGTGGCCGAGACGATTGCCGCCGGCCGCGGTTTCACCTTTCAGAACGCGGAGCTCAAGGACTGGTATGCCACACTCAAAGAGGTGCTCGCCAACGAGGACGGACTCATCCGCGGCCTGGCCTCGGCGATCTATCCACTGCTTTCCGCAGAGGACGCCAAGGCGCTTATGCCCGAGATTGTGGCCGCGACCCGCAAGAACGCGCCCAGCGGCGAGATGTTCCGCATGGGCATCCGCTGGGCCGGATTGGATCTGCTGGCGCGATTCAGGATTCGCGAGGGCATGGGGATCTGTGTGGAGATGATGAACGAGTTCGGCTGGGGCTGCGACCAGAACCAATGCGTCACGCCCCTGAAGAAGTATGGCGGGGCCGCAAAAGAGGTGATCCCCCAGCTCCGGGAAATCATCCTCGCCACCCGCAAGGCCATCAAAGCCGAACCGTGGAACGCGGCGGGTTGGAATAAGAACATCCTGACTATTGAACAGCTCATCAGGGATATCGAGGCCGACAAGAACCCGGCACCCGTGCTGAGCATCGAGGAATTCACTGGCAAGAAATCGCAACCATGAACGTATCACCCTGCGATGTCGTCTCTGACTCAGGTGACAGGTGAACCCGAGAATCAGTCGAAACAACGAATAAACACAAACTAACAATGAATCCGAAAACAACAAGAGCAATCGTTGGCGCAGTGGTTGCCATGTCATTGATGGCGAATCCAGTGATGGCCCAGCAGGCCGGGGCAGGCAAGCCACAGGAGAAGTTCAAGGGGCCGGTGAAGGTCTTCATCCTCGCCGGGCAATCGAACATGGAAGGGCATGCAGGTGTGCAAACGCTCGACCGGTTGGGTGAGCACCCGACTCATGGAGATCTGTTGAAAAAGATCAAGAAAGCCGACGGCTCGCTCGTTGTGCGCGATGATGTGTTTGTCTCCTATCAGAAAGCTGAGGAGAAAATCAAGCGCCCGTTGGCGGTGGGCATGGGTGCATGGGGGGCGGATTGGTTCGGGCCGGAGCTGATGTTCGGCATCGAGATGGGCGATCATTTCAAAGAGCCGGTCTTGTTGATCAAGACCTGCTGGGGCGGTCACAGCCTGTATGGGAACTTCCGGCCGCCCAGTGCCGGCAAACCAGCCTATGAGTCAGGCTACAAGCCGGAGGAGATTGGCGCGTCCTATCACAAAATGGTCAAAGAGGTGCGTGAGTGCCTGGCCAATCTCGACAGCGATTTTCCGCAGTTGAAGGGACTCAAGACCGAACTCTGCGGGTTCGTCTGGTTCCAGGGCTGGAACGACATGTGTCAGCCCGGCGACAAGATCCGGCAGCAGGTGTATGATGAATATTGCCCGAATTTTGTGCATTTGGTTCAAGACCTGCGCGCCGAGTTCAAGGTGCCGAAGCTGCCGGTAGTCTTGGGTGAACTCGGCGTCGGCGGCGAAAAAGCCGACAAGAACATGCTCGATTTCAGGGCCGGTCAGGCGAAGATCGCGACCTGCCCGGAATTGAAAGGCACGGTCGGATATGTGCGCACTGCCCCCTTCTGGTATCCCGAGTTGGATGAATTGCCCGCGAAAATGAATGCGGAAGAAAGCCGGGTGAGGAAGGCGGTTGAGGTGAAGGTCAAGGAGCAACTGAAAGACCGGCCGGAGAGCGCGGATCCCAAGAAAATGGAACAGCTCGTAAGAGAAGCCGGTGACAAAGCCCTGATAGAAGATGCGGCGTATCAGCAAGCCAAAAAGGAATCTGACAAACACGTTTGCAACTGGTACTGCCATTATCAGGGAAGCGCCAGGGTGTATTGCATGGTCGGTTACAGCCTGGCCGAGGCGATGAAACCGTTGTTGGCGACCAAGCCATAACGATTCAATGGTCGCAATGAGCCCCCCTCTCCCCGCCCTCCAGTCTTCGCCAAGGCTTCTACAGGCAGGCCGGTCCGGCTCTGGTCTTTACACTCATCTCCTGGATCTCCGATCGCTTTCCGCATCCTTCCAACTCCAGCCTAACCGCAATCCACCATGACCACCCGCCATTTCCTCCTGCTGTGTTCCTTCGCGTTGGTTCTCACTCACCCAGCCGCCGCCCAAAGGACCGCGCCCGCCCCGCTTTTCCGCGACCCTATCCACGACGGCGCGGCGGACGCGACGATGGTTTGGAACCGCGCCGAGCAATGCTGGTGGATGCTCTACACCAACCGCCGCGCCGATGCCGACGCGGAGAAAGGCGTGAAATGGGTCCACGGCACCGACCTCGGCATCGCCTCGACCCCGGACGGCGGCGCGACTTGGAAATACCGCGGCATCGCCCGCGGGCTCGAGTTTGAGAAAAGCGAAACGCGCAACACCTTCTGGGCACCGGAGGTGGTGGACTTCGGCGGCAAATATCATGCGTTCATCTCCTACGTCCGCGGCGTGCCCGAGACCTGGGCCGGCAGCCGCGACATCCTGCATTACACCAGCACCAACCTGCTCGACTGGAAATTCGAGAGCATCGTGGTGCCCGGCAGCATTGACGCCTGCGTCCACCGGTTGCCGAACGGCAAGTGGCGGATGTGGTTCAAGAACGAGCAGAAAAAAATCCCGGGCACCGTGCTGGACAGCGATGACCTCTACACATGGCAGCCGACCAAATCCCAGATGCCTGATCCCGACCCCGGCAAGGGCGAAGGCCCGGATGTCTTCTTCTGGAAAGGCTCGTTCTGGATGGTCAAAGACCTTTGGCGCGGACTCGGCGTGTATCGCTCGCCCGATCTCGATTCGTGGAAATTCATGGGCGTGATCCTCGATCAACCTGGCAAGCGGCCCGGCGATCAGAAAATCGGGCAGCATCCCGGCGCGCTGGTGCAGGACGCCGACCACGCCTACCTCATCTATTTCGTGCATCAGGCGGAAAAAGAGCCAGCCTATCGCCACACTTGGCTCCAAGTTGCCAAGCTCGGCTTCGATGGCACCACCCTGACCTGTGACCGCGATGCCGAGTTCGATTTTCAATTGAAACAACCGGCCCCGGAATTCACCCCGGAACATGTGCCGGAAACCGCCAAGTGATGATCATCCCACAATCCGCAGTTGGGATTGCGGATTATGGGTTGAATCTAACCATGGGAAAAGCTCCGCCGTGGCTCCTGTTCGACCCCACTCACCCCACCATGTCAGCCGTCTCCTGACCCTCTTGCTCCTCTTCATCCGCTTCTCAACTGTGGATTCCAGGTTCATGGCAGTTCCCAGTTCACGCCGTTTGGCGCGGAAATCCAGCGCAAATGGTGGTCAAAACGAGCGAAGGACCCTAACGCATGGCGTGCCGGGCGGCCTGTCGTTCCGGGTGTCCGCGCCGCATTCCAGCATATCAGTGGCGCAGGAATGACGGAATCTGTGACATGATCCGAGCGCAGGGATGCCGGCCTTTTTCATGAGTCCGGCGACCCAGTTGCCTAGGTATTCTGGACTGAAGCGCGTGCCGTAGCCGCTGAGGAAGAGCGCGGTTTGATGCTCGCCGCCGCTCGCCCCCTGCGGGCTGTTGCTTCGCTCCAGTCTATCTCGCTCCGCTCGGTTCCGATGGAATGTGGGCGAAGAGCGACCGGACCTCGGCGAGGTAGCGCTCCAGCCATCACGCGGCGCGTTCGCCGACGGGCAGCATCCGACTCTTGCCGGATTTGCCCTTGCTCACGAGCAGGGTGCGGGCGGTGGAATCGTAATCGCCATGGTCGAGGCGGGTCATTTCGGTGCGCCGCACGCCGGTTGCGTAAAACAGTTCGCGAATAGTGTCTGCCGGTGGCTGTGGCGGTTCATCCATTCGCAATTACCATTCCGGTTTCCAGCGAAACCGCCGGAAGGAACATCCGCAGGCTATCTGAGGCTACGCGCAGGAATCCGTATTTCGTGTAAAACCCAACGATATCCTCATTGGCGGCATCCACGACCAAACCCACTCCGCCCGTGCGGGCAATCGTCTCACGGGCCAATTGACAGACCGTGGCCACCAGCATCGAACCGATTCCCCGGCCATGGGCGCTCTTCGCCACCGCCAGGCGTCCCAGCAATACCGCCGAAACCGCCTGTCTGGGAAGTCCCTTGGGGACTCCCGGCCATTCCTTGGCTTCGACGGTGATGTTGGACAGTGTGAAGAACCCCAGCACGGCTTTCGGTGGTGTGGCCGCCGCCGCCACCAGAACACGAGTCACACTCACTCCTTTCTCCAAATGGCAGCGGGCCGTCTCCCGAAGGTATCGGTCCACCGGTTCCAAACCACTGACGAATTCCCCGCGGGAGTGACAGCCTGCCAGGATCTCAAGAGCGTATGACGACATGGCCGACGGCTAGTTTCGTGGCATTGAGCATCGTTTGATTCGGCTTGGGTGGGTTGGCAATCATCGTAGCGAGGTTGGCGGACTCCTCCCGGGTCAATTGCCAGTGGGATTCCGCTTCTATGATGCGATCCGCCCTTTCCGCCACCGCTTCATGGATGAACGCCGCCACGGCGACCCCGCGCAAGGCCGCCGCATACTCGATTTTTTCCGCCAGACCGACCGGAAACCGGGTGTTGATGCGCTTCGTTGCCACTCCCGCCGGGCGGCCCCGTTTCGTAGGTGCAGTCTTCAATTTTGTTTTCACGCCGAAGGGTAATGCAAGAACCCCGTTTGGCGCAACTGATTTTTCGGTGCCATCCTGACACAGGAATACGGATGCGGTTTTCCCTAGTCCGCTGATGCGTCATTTGCGGAATCTTCAACAGGGGCCAGACCGCAAGCCTGCTGGAGCAAATCCGGAACGTCACGGGAGGCTTCATCCACCATTCGGGGCCAAAGCCCCCGGTGCTCGGATATCTGATAGATGCTAGCGCAAGCTGCGTCATTCCGCGTCACCTTGACTGCGGCAAGAGACGCGGGATGCCGCGTGAACCCGCAGCAAGACGCAGGAAGTGCGGTGCTCCCACCGAACTGGCGGACAGAGCGGGATTGCCTCCTCTTTGTTGCGGCCATGCGGGGGTGCGCTGCGCGGGGTTTTTCCGAGGTCGTTACCAACGACCGGCGCGTTCGAACCCGGTGCTGCGCAGGGGTTCTCATCCCTCCCTTTGGGTTGCCGCGTGGGTAACTTTCTTCAATCCTCGATCCACAATCTTCAATCCACGATCCAAAAGTGGCGGACAGGGAGGGATTGCCGATGGCCATGCGGGAGTGCGCTGCGCGGAATTTTTCCGAGGTCGCTACGAGCGACCGCCGCGTTCGAACGTCTCGCTGCGCTCGATAGTTCTCACCATCCCGGCCCGGGAACCAAAAAACTCCCGCGAGGGGAGTTTTTTGGGGGCGGACAGGGAGGGATTCGAACCCTCGGTGAGCTTTCACCCACACACGCTTTCCAAGCGTGCTCATTAGACCACTCTGACACCTGTCCTGAGAGCGGCGGGGAGGCTAAAAAGCCCGGCCGCTCTTGGCAATCCCTTTTTAAACACATTCTGCGGAAAGCGCCCGTGTTCGCGCTGCTTGGGGTTGCACGGGGCGCATTCATGGGGCATGAAGGGCGGTCATGACGGGCCGGGAAATCAAGGAAACACTGGATCGCGCGGGCGTTCTGCCGAGCAAACAACTTGGCCAGAATTTTCTCATCGATCCCAACATGGCGCGTTGGATCGTGGCGCAACTCGAAGCAAGCGCAGACGACGCCATCGTGGAAGTCGGCCCCGGGACCGGTTCGCTGAGCGAGCACCTTATTGGCAAGGTCCGGCGCTTGATCCTCATTGAATTCGATGCCCGTCTCGCCGCGGCATTGGCGGAGCGGTTCCGTGACGAACCGACGGTGGAAGTGCATCACGCGGACGGCGCGAAGTTCGACGGCCGGACCTTGTTCAAACACCGCCCGATGAAATTTTTGGGCAACCTCCCATACTCCAGCGGCGGGGCGATTTTGAAAAACCTGCTGAGTCGGCCGCAGCCGTTCGAGCGGGCGGTGGTGATGCTGCAAAAAGAAGTGATCGCCCGCCTCGCGGCCACTCCCGGCACCAAGGACTATGGCATCCTCTCGCTGCGCACCCAAGCGGATTGGACCGTGGAACCGCAACGCAAGGTCCCGCCCGAGGCGTTTTATCCGCAGCCAAAAATTGATTCCTGCGTCGCCATCCTGCGCCCGCGGACCACCGGGCTGCCAGCCTTCGATCACCGGCTGTTTGATGAACTCATCCGCCGCGGCTTCGCCCAGCGCCGCAAACAACTCAGGAAACAACTCCCCGCAGGGACGCCTTGGGAGGAAATCGCCACAACCCTGGGAGTCCCCACCACCGCGCGGGCCGAGGAACTCACCCTCGCCCAGTGGGTGGAACTCACCCGCTTGTGCGACCCCAATCCGCTCAAGGATTTGCCGCAAAAATCCGCGGAAATCTTCGACGTGGTCGATGAAAACGATCAGGTCTCCGGCCAAGCCACGCGCGGCGAAGTCCATGCCCGCAAGCTGCTGCACCGCGCGGTCCACGTTTTCGTGTTCAACCCGCGCGGTGATCTCCTGTTGCAACAGCGCTCGATGTTCAAGGACGCCCACCCCGGCGTCTGGGACTCCAGCGTTTCCGGTCATCTGAATGCGGGCGAAGACTACCCCGCTGCTGCTGTTAGAGAGCTCGCCGAGGAAATGGCCATCCGCGCCGACGGGCCGCCCGAGGAAATCGCCCGCTTCGCCCCATGCGAGGCGACCGGCTGGGAACATGTCCGGCTTTACCGCACCCGCCACCACGGTGCCGTGCGCTTCCCCGCCGCCGAGGTGCAGGCCGCCGCGTGGTTTCCCGTCGCCGAGATCGCAGCATGGATCGCCGCCCGGCCGGAGGATTTCGCGTCGAGTTTCATCGCGTGCTGGCAGGCCGCATGCGGCGGCGGTTATTAGTCATAAGTTAGACGTTATAAGTTAGATGACGGAGATCGAGATGGAACAAGCTCCTGATAACCAATAACAAATAACCAATAACCCCTATCCCCCCTCCAGCCAGCCAGCGAGCAGCCGCAAGGTCACGCGCATCGAGATGTCAAGCGACTTGGCGGAAATGATTTTCAGATTGTCCGCCGGGGTATGCCACCAGCCGCCGCGGCCGAATTCGCCGATCAGGTCCACCGTCGGGATGCCCGCAAAGTTCAGCGGCACATGGTCGTCGGTGATCGGCCCCATGGCCATGCCGAAGTGTTTTTCCGCGCCCTCCGCCTTGGCTGCCGCCATCACCTTGTCTTTCATGTCCGCCGGCGTGTCGGTCGAGAGCCGGATCGACAGGTTGGCGTGACCGATCATGTCGAGCAGGATTCCGAACTGCGGCTTGTCGGCGCGCGCCCGCCATTGGTTCGCGTAATGGCGGCTGCCATACAGCCCGTCGGTCGGAGTGATGTTAGGGCCGAACGCCTCCTCGCCATCGAAGAACACCAGCTCGAGGTTCTTCGCCTGCGCCGGCTTTTCCTGCGCCAGAAATTTCGCGATTTCCACGATCGCGGCACAGGCTGAGGCTGCGTCGTCGGCACCGGGGAAATGCAGGTCCTTGAACTGCTTGGAATCGATGTGGGCGCAGAGGATTCCTCTAACGGGTTGTGCCCAGGGATCACCCGCACCCGCAGGGAAGCGCGCCCGGAGGTTTTCAAAATGCAGGGTGCCCTCCGGGGTGCTGCGTTCGAACGCCTGTCCTTGTGTCACCCAGCCCGCCTTGGCCAATTCCGCCTTCACATGGTCCCTTACGGCATTCAAAGCCTGCGAACCCGGCGGACGCGGGCCTTTGGCGAGGATCGCCGCCGTCTGGTCATACGCCGCCAGCCCGAGATGCGGCGTGCTGCGGTCGTTCCACCACCATGCCGCGCCACCCGCCACTGCTAGCAGCACCATCAGAACCAGAAGCCATCGTGAACGCATGGCGGAGAATGAAAGGCCGGGCAGCCGTTGGAAAGCGTAAAGCGGGAGGTGCTGTTTTGAAAAGGGCCGGCAGCGGGTGGCGGCTGCACCCGCCTCCGACGGGGACGGGCCGGCAAGCCGCCGCTCAACATCGATCATCGCACTTTTGCCTCGCCCCGGTTCCCGCCCTTCGCTAGCGTGGCGCTGGAAGGCCAATCCACCCACCGAGCCACCGAACCACAAGAAACACATCCGTATGCAAACACAACGTCGCGTTCACCTCATGATCTATCCTCTGCTCATCGCCTGCCTCGCCGCCAGTTGCGCGCCGATTGTGCCGGTCAAGCGGGTGGGTATGGTCACCCAGCTTCGCAGCGACAAGATCGCCGAATACAAACGCCTTCATGCCGACTCCAACCCCGGCGTGCGCGATCTGCTCACCAAATACCACATGCAGAATTTCTCGATCTATCTCCAAAAGATCGACGGCAAGTGGTATGAGTTCGGCTATTACGAGTACACCGGCAACAACTTCGAGGCGGATATGGCCGCCATGGCCAAGGAGCCGCGCACCATCGAGTGGCTCAAAGTCTGCGACCCCATGCAGAAACCACTCCCTGGTTCCAAGGGGTGGACCGACATGCATCGGGTATATTTCAATCCGTAAATCCATGATAGATCCACGGACGCTCCGATTTCTATCCGCCGCCGATGTGCGGCGCGCCCTGCCCATGAAGGAAGCCATCGAGGCGATGAAGTCCGCCTTCAGGGAGCTCTCCGAAAACCGGGCGGTCGTGCCGTTGCGCACCCATGTGTCCATGCCCGAACACCAGGGCGACGTGCTGGTCATGCCCGCCTATAGCCCGGACACGGCGCGCTTTGCCCTGAAAGTGATCACGCTTTTCGAAAACAATCCGGCGCTCAACCTGCCCTTCATCCAAGCCATGGTCATGCTGTTCGATACCGTAACGGGCAGCCCGGTTGCGATCATGGAGGGCACCTCGCTCACCGCCATCCGCTCCGGCGCGGCGTCCGGCGCCGCCACCGATTTGTTAGCCCGCAAGCAGGCCCGCAAAGCCGCGATTTTCGGCGCGGGAATCCAGGCCCGCACGCAATTGGAAGCCATCTGCGCCGTGCGCCCGATCCGGGAAGCCAGCGTCTTTGATCAGGACCTTTCGCGTGCCGCCGTATTTGCACGGGAAGCCAGCGCCGAACTCGGCATCACCGTGACGGTGGCCGCAACCTCCGCCGCAGCCCTCGACGGCGCCGAGATCATCTGCACGGCGACGACCTCGGCCACGCCGGTCTTTGCGGATGGCGAGGTGGCCGCCGGGACGCACATCAACGCCATCGGTTCCTACAAGCCTCACATGCGGGAGATCCCCCAGGCAACGGTCGTGCGGGCAGACTGCGTGGTGGACCAGTTAGACGCGGCCTGGGAGGAGGCCGGCGACCTGATCCTGCCGCTCAAGGCCGGTCTGATCCAGACCGACCATATCCGCGCCGAGCTCGGTGAAATCGTCGCCGGCACCAAGCCGGGGCGCACGCACCCCGATACGGTGACGTTCTTCAAGTCCGTGGGTATCGCCATCCAGGACCTGGCGGCGGCCAACTGCGTGCTGGCCAATGCCGTGAAACTTGGACTTGGCACCGAAGTGCCGCTGTAGTCAGCGACGCGGTGCACCCTATCTAACACACACCTATATGTTCAAAGCCAATAGTTTCATACCACGGATCGCGCTGGGCTGCATGCTCGGCGCCACCGTCTTGTCCTTGTCATGCAAAGCGGACGAGAAGAGTGATTTCGTCGCACCACCCCTGAAATTCAGGTCCAGGCCACTGTGGTTTTGGAACAATACCGCGGTCACCGCGGCCGGGGTTGGGGATCAATTGCTAGCCTGTCGCGACCGCAGCGGCTATGGCGGCTTGGCGCCGTTGCCCTTCGGGGATAAGTTCACGCCCAAGTACCTCAGTGAGGAATACTTCGAACTCTATGGGGCAGCCGTGAAAAAAGCCCGGGAATTGGGCATGTTCATCACGATTTATGATGAATACGGTTTCCCCAGCGGCAGTTGCGGCGCCAACATGGGCGACGGCATCCCGCGCTTCAAAAACAAGTATCCCGATGCCACCCTGCGCCGTCTCGACAAACACGAGGTAGAGGTCACCGGCCCCGCCGCTTATGCCAAAACGCTGCCCGCCGGCAAGCTGATGAGCCTGGTGGCCATGAACACCGACACCAAGGAACGCGTGGACCTCACTGACAAGGTGAGCGAAGGTGCCATTTCCTGGAGCGTTCCCGCGGGATCATGGAAAATCATGACCTTTGTCTGCGTGCTGGATGGCGACCCGAATGTCGATTACCTCGATCCGGAACAATGCGCCAAATTCGTCAGCATGGTCTATCAGCCGTATCATGACAGATTCGGCAAGGACTTCGGCGCCACCATCGGCGGCGCGTTTTACGACGAGCCCACCCTCTATCGGGCGCAAGGCCGCACCTGGACGGACCGCTTCAACGAGAAATTCCAGGCCGCCCACGGCTTCAGTCCCACGCCCTATTACCCGGCGCTCTGGTATGACATCGGGCCGGAAACCCAGGCGGCTAGGAATTATCTCTTCGGGTTCAGATCCGAGTTGTATGCCACCGGCTTTGTGAAAACCATCCAGGACTGGTGCACCGCCCACGGCGGGGTGCCACTGCTCGGCCACCAGGACCAGGAGAACGTCAAGAATCCGGTGGGCATCTCGGGCGACCTGATGAAATCCTACAGGTACCAGGACGTGCCGGGCATTGACAAAATCGGCTGGGACAACGACCCCGAGGCGTATTACAAGATCGTTTCCTCCGTGAGCAACAACTGGGACAAGGCCCAGGCCATGACCGAAACCTATGGTGCCATGGGCAACCTGAGCTGGGACCGCCTGTATGCGATCGTGATGGAACAATATGCCAAGGGCATCAACAACTTCGTCCAGCACGGGGTTTGGTACAATCTCGAAAAAATCAACTATCTGCCGGAGCTCTCCTATCGCAATCCGCTCTATGCGGACGGGCTGCAAGCCTATAACACCTATATCGGACGGCTCAACGTGTTGCTGCAGGCGCCCGGCCGTCACGTGGCCGACATCGCCGTGCTCTATCCGATAGCCACCCTCCAGGCGGGTTATCATTTTGACGGTCCGCTCACACCTTATGTCGGCGGCGTGGACATTCCGGAGGCGGATTACATCCATCTCGGGGAACTGCTGGCCACCAAGGTCTGCCGCGATTTCACCTTCCTCCACCCCGACGCCCTCGACGAACGGTGCGCCGTCAAGGACGACACCCTCAAACTCAATAACAAAATCAACTTCGAGGATTACAAGGTGGTGATCCTGCCGGGCCAAAAAACCATCCGCTGGAGCAACTTGAAGAAGATCAAGGAGTTTTATGACCAGGGCGGCAAGGTGATCGCCACCGGCCAACTGCCCGATAAATCCGCCGAGTTCGGTCACGACGCCGATGTCGTGGCGACCATCAAGGAGATGTTCCCCAAGGTGACGCATCAGATCCTCGCCACCGCCTGCTCCGAGTGGCGCGCAACCGGCGCCTATGAACCGATGAAAGCCATCGACGGCTCCAAGGACACCCACTGGGCACCCTCGGAAGAAGCCGCCAAGGAATGGTGGCTGGAAGTGGATTTCGGCACCGAGCGCACCTTCAACTCCACCCTGGTCCACGAAGACCCCAGCCGGGTGACGGCCTACAGCATCCAATCCTGGAATGGCAGCGAATGGACGACTTGCGCCACCGGCACCACTCTAGGGCCTAACAAGGTGGACAAGTTCAAGCCCGTCACCGCCTCCCGGGTCCGCTTGGCGATTAACGGCGTATCCTCCGGCATGCCCGCGATCTGCGAGTTTGAGGTCCGTCTGGATGACGGCCCCAACCTAGCCCATGGCGATGCGCTGGTGGTCCACGACGGCCCCAAGGGCGGGCGCGCCATCTATCTGAATTCACCCAACGAGTCCAACCTGCGCCAGGCGCTGGATCAGGCCCTCAAAGTCTATGATGTGGACATCGTGAGCAACCCCAAGCTGAGATACATCCATCGGGTGAAGGATGGAAACGAAGTTTATTTCTTCGCCAATCTCGGCGACAAACCGGCGGACGCCACGGTCCGCTTGCGCGGGAAAATCACCCCCGAGGCGTGGGACCCGCACGGCGGCACGTTTGCCAAGCCTGAATTTACCCACACGGAACAGGACGGCCAGCCGGTGACCACGGTGAAGTTGCAGCTCGGGCCTGTGCGTTCGTGTTTCATCATCGGCAGGAAATAGCCTGAACGTCTGAACCACCAGCCACCAACAGGGGCCAATGAGCATGGCAAACACGCTTGTGCCCCAGCTTGGCTGCAGGTTTCCAGAAATACCCACTCATCGAGCGGTCATTTGAAATTTTTTAAATAATTTATTGACAGGCCGATTATTTTTTGGGTTTGTTGATGTCTCATGAAAACGAACAACACCTTGTCGGTTTTAGGCATCTGTGCGGTTGTGGGTCTCACTCTTGGAGCGGCCACTGCAAAAAACACAAAAAAAACCCCGCCTCCGAAAGTTTCGAAAACCCAGTTGGCATTTACCAAAGCGGATGCGAACGCCGACGGCAGTTTGAGTATTTTTGAATTCGCCAAAACCCAGGGTCCAGGGACTCCGATGGTGGAGGTTCGCAGCCGCTTTCTCGCCATCGATGTCTCCGGTGCCTTTGAAGTCGTCATTGATCCCGTGACCGGGGTAGAGGCAGTGGATCCGGTAACAGGTCTGCCGGTGGTCGGTGCCGCCATTCCGGATGGATTGGTCACTCTGGCGGAGTGGGAAGCCTACCTTGCGCTGGAGGACAAGCCCAAGTCGACCCTCACTCGCTTTGAGCTCGCCGATTTCGACGGCGACGGTTATTTGATGCCCGTGGAGTTCGGTTACCTCGTTTCGCAGCGCGTGCCGTGGAGGAACACCATCCGCGGGTTCGACAAACTCGACACCGATGGTGACGGCTTGCTGAGTCAGGAGGAATGCACGAAGACGCGGTCAGAGACAATCTGAGTGATTCCGACCCTTGAATTATCACACCGGGTGGCCCGCTGCGGGTCACCCGGCTTTTTTGCGATTTTTCCCCGCAGGCCTGGCCGGATGGATGTCAAACAGATCCGCTACCCTACACGGCGGATTGTTGCATGGGTTTGGGAAACAGGGCACCTCCCGGATCCATCTTTTCCCGTCCAAGGGGACAAGCCCCCTGGCGGGGTGAGGTGCCGTGCAAAAATCCGCCGTGGGGACCATGCTAGCCCGGAAAAAACCCCGGAAAAAACCTTGCAAAACCAGCTCATCCCCCGATAGTTCCTCTTGGCTCTCCGATCCGCGCGTTGGGGGGCGTTCAATTTTCCGTTAATCTGCTAGAGGCCCGAAGGGCTGGCTAACGGGATGAGTGATGGCAGTTGCGGCACCGGTTGGGAAGGCAATTCTTCCCGGCGGGCGCA
>Ga0268284_1000492_pt1 | contig 26273 bp, 31 predicted proteins | sample saktaG_14_FD_190137 | JGI IMG/M metagenome (GOLD analysis project Ga0268284, IMG submission 190137) | Saline water microbial communities from Sakinaw Lake, British Columbia, Canada - sak_2013_06_06_40m | ecosystem: Environmental > Aquatic > Non-marine Saline and Alkaline > Saline ...
AAGGCGCGGTGACCAATTTCTCCGATGGATCAATAAAGCCACGGTATAAACCGGCGCACCTGCTTTTCGTACTCGGCATATTTGGAAAACTTTTCCCGCAACCAACGCTCCTCGTGGCGGGCTTTGGCGTGGAAGAACGGGATCAGCGTCGCGGCAGCTAACAGTGCCGGCCAGCTTTGCCAGACCAATGCCCAGCCAATCGCCACTGCAATGACGCTGGTGTAGAGCGGGTGGCGGATCACCGCATAGATGCCGTGCCGCACCAGTTGTGCCGACTCCGTCGGCCTGGGAAATGGGGTGAGGTTTTTGCCGAGCGCCATCGCTCCGGCAAGCGCGACGCTCGCGCCCACGAGCATCAAAGCCACTCCCGCCATCACCACAATGGGAAACCCGCCACCGCGAAAGCATACCGCCAGCAGTGCGACCGTCGTGAGCAGTATCCCCTGCACAACCACCCAGGTGCCTCCGCGTTGGGAAAAGCGATTCATGAGGGAATGTGACTCATCCTGAAGGAAAACATGCAGATCATTGGATCATCGGTCAATCGGGGAAGCGGCTGATTCCGCCTTGCGCGGGGGCGGGTGATGGGGTGAGTTGCTCGGGTGATCGCGACCTACATGGATAATCTGAACCCGGTGGCTTTGCCGATCTATGGTGAACTTGCGCTGCGCTGGTATGGTCTGGCCTATCTGATGGGTTTCGTGTGCGGGTTTTTGTTACTCAGGAATCTGGCGAAACGCGGGTTGTGGGTGCTGAAACCCGAACAAACCGGAGATTTTATTGCGGGAGCGGCCATGTTCGGGGTGTTTCTCGGCGGGCGTGTGGGCTACATTCTGTTTTACCAACTGCCAAAGGTCGGGTGGGCGGGCTTGGCGCATGATCCGTTGATGGTGCTAAGGGTATGGGAGGGCGGCATGGCCAGCCATGGGGGCATCCTCGGGATGGCAATTTTCATTTGGTTTTACGCCAAAAAACACCATGTGACGTGGACCGGACTGGGTGACGGCCTGTGCGTGGTCGCGCCACTGGGTTTGTTGTTCGGGCGGGCGGCTAATTTCATCAACGGCGAACTGTACGGCCGCGTGGCGGAGGGCGTGGCCTGGGCGGTGAAATTTCCGCTCTCATTGGTGGAAGAACCTGCCGAGGCACAGGCCGCCGCCTGGCAGGCCTGCGCCCGCGTGGACCCTGGCCTCGCCGATGCGACTTCGCTGAATGCCCTAATCACCGCCGCACGCGAAAAACCGGAAGTGTCCCACGCGCTGGCAGAATATCTCCCGCCCCGCCATCCTTCACAGATTTATGAAGGATTGTTAGAGGGAGCGCTGTTATTCACCATCCTGTGGGTGGTGCGGACACGGTTTCCAAAAGCTCCTGATGGTTTGCTGACCGGCTTGTTTTTCACGCTCTATGCCGTGTTCCGAATCTTTGGCGAGCAATTCCGCGAACCCGATGCCGCGATGGTCGGCCCGCTCACGAAAGGGCAGTTTTTCTCGGTGTTCATGTTTTTGTTTGCCGCCGCATTTTTCGCTCACGCATGGCGCGGGTGGCGGAGGAACTCACATTCCCCCACTTGAGTCGGCCTGCATGGCCATGCCCGCTGTTCTGAAACTCGCTCACTGAACAAAAGACGGTCAGGCAGAGCAAGACTCCACTCCCTTGAGGATGGCACGGGAGGCTCCAATTCCGCGCCGCGTAGGCCAACTTGCATCCTGCTTGCCGAACGGGGTCATGTTGATCTAGCCTCGGATCATGGCCCGCCCGCATTGTCCCCGACGCATCGCAACACTTCCGGGAGTCGTTTATTTCAAACCGGCGGGCATCCCGCTGCGTGACTTGGAAGAGCGTGTGCTCTCGCTCGATGAATTCGAGGCCCTGCGCTTGGCCGACGTGGAAGGAATGCCCCAGCTTGAAGCGTCCCGACTCATGGGGATCTCCCGGCAGACATTCAGTCGCATCCTGGCCCGTGCCCGCCAGACCGTGGCCACCTGTCTGACCAAAGGCATGGCGGTGCGCATCGAAGGCGGGGTCGTCCATCTCGATTCCGGACCAAAATCAAGGCTCGGTTGTCGCAAGAATCCAGCTTCATAGTCCTCCCTTTGATCAGATCGACCGTGCGGGTCGTTATTTGTCCTTGCCGGATAGATGTTTTGGGCGTATGCCCAGAACGAAATGACGGACGGAACCCACATTCGAGTGGCAGTCGCTGAGGAAGAAAAGGAAGACGTGTTGGCTCCGCGCCTGGGACGGGCGGTCAAGTTTGCGTTGTTTGACCTGAGGGGCGGCGAGGTTAGAGGGCCGTCTTATCGTGTCCGTCATGACAATCCGGGGGAGTCCTGCGACCATCATGCCGAACTCGCAGCCCTGCTGCACGATTGCCAAGCAGTGATTGCGGGGTCAGCCGGACCGCACATGACACAACGCTTGCAGGATCTGGGTATTGAAGTGGTGGCAACCTCCGAAAGAATTTCTCCGGTCCGCTTGGTTACCCGATACCTTGCTGGCACCCTTGCTCGGGCTCCAGTGGCGTGCGCCGGGGACTCAAATCAAGAAATACAATTTCCGGTCTCTGTCTCATGAATGTTGAAATGTTATCGCGCATCCAGTTCGCCTTCACGGCGGCTTTTCACTATCTCTATCCACCACTGAGCATCGGACTGGGGATCGTGCTGGTCATGATGGAGGGGATGTGGCTGCGCACCCGCAATCCGATCTATCACAACATGGCCCGCTTCTGGACCAAGATTTTCGGCCTCATCTTCGGGTTGGGGGTGGCCACAGGCATCGTGCTGGAATTCGAGTTCGGCACCAACTGGGCGACCTATTCGCGCTTCGTCGGCGATATTTTCGGCAGCGCCCTGGCGGCGGAGGGCATCTTCGCGTTTTTCCTGGAATCCGGGTTTCTGGCGATCCTGCTCTTCGGGTGGGACAAGGTGGGACCGAAACTCCATTTCTTCGCGACCTGCATGGTTGCTCTCGGGGCGCACTTCAGCGCGGTCTGGATCATCGTGGCCAATTCCTGGCAGCAAACGCCGGCGGGGTCCCACCTTGAAATCGGCGGACACCCGGTGCCATTGGGGCACGCCTTCGAAGCCGCGGATCTGGGCCGGGCGCGGATGGTCATCGATGATTTCTGGGGAGTGGTGTTCAACCCGTCGTCAATGGACCGGCTCAGCCACACCCTGGTGGCTGCATGGCTGGCGGGCGCGTTCCTGGTCATCAGCGTGGCCGCCTTCTATCTGATCCGGCGGCGGCATGTCGCATTTGCCGCAACCTCCCTCAAGTTTGGCTTGGTGCTGGCGCTGGCCGCGTCCCTGTTATCCCTGGTCACCGGGCATAGCTCCGCGGGCGGAGTGGCCAAGAACCAGCCATCAAAACTGGCGGCAATGGAGGGCATCTGGCAAACGGAAGGGCAAGCACCGTTGCATCCCTTCGGCTGGGTGGACATGCTTCACGGGCACACGGCGGGACCGAAGATTCCGGCGGGCCTAAGCCTGTTAGTTGCAGGACGAAGCGACCATGTGATCACCGGACTGAATGATATTCCACCGGATTTGCGCCCGCCAGTGCAGGCAACATTCCAGTGCTTCCATCTGATGGTTGCTATCGGATTTTCCCTGATTGCCTTGTCACTGTGGGGCGCATGGCTATGGTGGCGGGGAAAACTGGACGACACGGGGTATTGTCTCACGCGCTGGTTCTTGCTGCTGGCCGTGCCGTCGGTGCTGCTCCCGCAGATAGCCAACCAAGCCGGTTGGTTCACGGCGGAAATCGGCCGCCAGCCATGGATTGTCTGGGGCTACCTCCGGACGAGCGATGGTCTGTCGGTGGTGGTCAAGGCGCATCAAGTGCTGACCTCGCTGATCGGTTTCGGTCTGATCTATCTGTTGTTGTTCGTGCTCTTTCTCTTCCTGCTCAACCGCAAGATCCAACATGGTCCCGAGCCGTTGGAAGAAAGCCACGATCTCCCTGACAACTGGCTGAAACAACAACGGGCCTGAATTTATCACCTTATGGACTACAATCTTCTCTGGTTTGTTTTGGTAGGCGTGTTATTCGCCGGTTATGCCATGTTGGATGGCTTCGATCTCGGCGTCGGCTCCCTCATGCTCGGGGTCAAGGACGATCACGAGCGTCGCATGCTCTACAATGCCATTGGCCCGGTGTGGGATGGCAACGAGGTTTGGCTGGTCACCGGTGGCGGAGCCTTGTTCGCGGCTTTTCCGCCAGTCTATGCCACGGTCTTTTCAGGCTTCTATCTGGCGTTCATGCTGCTGCTGTTCGCGCTGATCTTCCGGGCAGTGGCCATTGAGTTCCGCAGCAAGGAGCCTTGGCTGTGGTGGCGCCGCTGGTGGGACCGGGGGTTTTTCGCCGGCAGCACGACCGCCGCCCTGCTGATCGGAGTCGCCATGGGCAACATCGTGTGGGGGATTCCGCTCGACGCGAGTGGCGAGTTCGCCGGCACATTCCTCAGCCTGCTGCATCCTTATGCCCTGCTCATGGGTGCAACCACCGTGGCCCTTTTCATGATGCACGGCGCGATCTATCTGCACATGAAAACCGAAGGGCCGTTACAGGCCCGGGTCCGGGAATGGATCAACCCGCTCATCATCGCGTTCATCGTCTGTTATGCGCTGACCACGCTGGCCACCTTGCTCTATGTGCCGCGCATGACCCACGTGCTCCGGGAACAACCGGCGTTGTTTGCCGTGGTGGTACTGCTGGTGCTGGCCATCGCCAACCTCCCGCGGGAAATCCATCGTGGGCGCGACGGCGCGGCATTCCTGAGTTCTTGTGCCACCATGCTGTTGCTGATGGCCTTGTTTGGCCTCGGGATGTTCCCCCACATGGTGTACTCGGTACCGGATCCGGCACATTCGCTCACCGCCTACAACGCGGCCTCCACGGAGAAGACCCTCAAAATCATGACCCTCATCGCCGCCATCGGCGTGCCCATTGTCCTAACCTACACCACCACCGTCTATTACATCTTCCGTGGCAAAGTGAAGATCGGCAAAGACAGTTACTGAACCAACCCTATCCAAACCAATCCACCCACCATGACACGACAGGAAATACTGGACCTCTATTTTGTGGAAGCACGCCACAAACTGATCGACATCGGAGCATTCCTCGACCGGGTTGCCCGGGCCGAAGGTCATGCTGATTTCCGGATGGAGGCATTCCATTCAGCATTGGCTAAACTCTCCACCGGTGAACCTCAGGTTGCAAAACGGGTCCTTCTTGCCTTCAGCGATCCCACGGACGAGCCGATTCCCGCAGCAATCACCAAAGCCGCCTGTGGCGCCTGGCCAGGACCGGAGAAATCCGCCGTCGTCTCTTAACCTCATCCAATCCATTATTCTTATGCGCTACATCGAACCTCACGCCCACATGGTCAGCCGCACCACCGACGATTATATCAGTATGGTCGCTAGTGGCTGCGCGGCGGTCTGCGAACCCGCATTTTGGGCAGGCTTTGACCGCGGTTCCGCCGACGGATTCCACGACTATTTTCTCCAGCTCACCGATTACGAACCGAAGCGCGCTGCCAAGTTCGGCCTGCCGCACTTCTGCTGGCTTTGTATCAATCCCAAGGAATCCGAGGATGTCGGATTGGCCAAAGAAGTGCTTGAACTCATCCCTGAGTTCATCGGCCGGCCCAACGTGCTTGGCATCGGTGAGATCGGACTCAACAAAAACAGCCGCAACGAGCTGGAGGTGTTGGAAATGCACATCGAACTGGCCGCTCGCCACGATCAACTCATCCTCGTTCACACCCCGCACCTCGAAGACAAACTCAAGGGCACGCGCCTGACCCTCGACGCGCTCAGAAACAATTCCCGGATCAAGCCGGAACGTGTGATCATCGACCACGTCGAGGAACACACCGTCGAGATGGTCCTGGATGCCGGTTTCTGGGCAGGCATGACGCTCTATCCGGGATCCAAGTGCTCACCGGCCCGGGCCATCGACATAGTCGAAACCTACAGCGCCGAGCGGTTGTGGATGAACAGCGCCTGCGACTGGGGCGTGAGCATTCCCCTATCCATTCCCTACACTGCCATGGAAATGCGGCGACGCGGCCACAGCGCCGAAGCGGTGGATGCGTTGATCTATCGGAATCCGCATGAGTTCATGAGCCAGAGCCCGAAGTTCAAACTCTGAGCGAAATCGAGAGAATAAATAATTTGTAATCCCGGCCAGGGGGTAAATCGCATGGACATGGGTTATGTTTTGCATGGAGAGGTTCGCAAACGATGCCGCTCCAAGAATTGCAAACAACAAATCAAACACCATGAAAATCACCCTATTCGCCACAACCCTCGCTGCCGCAGTTATGTTAGGCGGCTTCGCATCCACGGCATCCGCGCTGACCTCGCAGGAGACGTCCGCCATCCTGTTCATGAAGCAGGAGGAAAAGCTGGCGCGGGACGTTTACAAAACGCTTCACGCCCAATGGGGATCCGTAATTTTCGCCAATATTGCGGTTTCCGAACAGCAGCACATGAATGCAATCGACGGGCTCATCTCGCGCTACCGGCTGAAAGACACCACTCCTGCCGAGGTTGGGAAATTTACTTATCCTGAACTTCAGGAGCTCTATGACCAACTTGTCGCCGACGGCGGAGTGTCGCTAAGGGGTGCGTTGGAAGTTGGCGTGCTGATCGAGGAAACCGACATCGAGGATCTTCGTGCGGCGCTCCAAACCGCCCGTGAAAAGCCGCTCAAGAACGTGTTTGGGAACCTGCTCAATGGTTCGCTCAATCACCTCGCGGCGTTCCGCTCGTGGCTCAAATGACCGGAATCCCACCCACATGAAATCCACCGCTACGGCGTCGGTCCATGCGGCGGGAGGTCTACTCCACCCGTAATGTTCCGCTCCGGGGCGCTTCACCTCTAACCAGGGCAACTGGAGTGGGTGCCGCTGGCAGAACCAGTTGTCGGACCGGAAAGCGAGATTTGAAGGTACTTATTCGCCCCCTGAACCGGCGCGGCTCTAGCGGAGAAACGTGTGTTTGCCGTGAGCGGCCCCGTCATTTTTCGTCGTTACAAAACGGGCAAGTGGGGAGTTCCTTGGCGGCTGGCTTGGCCGGTTCGGTGCTTTTGCCATGGAGTTGTGCGGGGATGGTGCCGTAGAGGCGGCTGGCGAGGATGACGGCAGTGACCAGAGCCAGTCCACGGCGCAGGCGTCCCATTGACAGCGGCGAGAGCTTTTGACGGATACGGTGGAATTGGTGATGGGCGAGCCATAACAACGGCACCGTGCCGAGGCCGAAGGCCATCGTGAACTCCGCGCCCTTGGCCGCAGAACCGGCTAACAATGCGACGCCGAAGGCGGCATAGAGCGGACCGCAGGGCAGGAACGGCGTAAGCAAGCCCATCGTCCCGGCAGCTCCGTAGGCGGAAAACCTGGTGGCTTTGAGACGGGCGCGGGCGGTGAGGCGGTTGAGGATGGCGGGACGAGGAATCTTCTTGTCCCAACCGAAGGCCATGACCACCAGCACCGCCACCAGCACCCATGGTAGCAGCACGGCCGGTGAATCGAAAAACCATTTGAGCGGCTGCTGGCCGAGCGCGCCGCACACGGCACCGATGATGCCGTAGGACAGCAGGCGCGACCCGTGATAGAGCGTGGCTGCCGTGAGCCGCTCGCCCTCGGATTTTGCCAGGTTGCCCAGACCGCAGGCAATCGGCCCGCACATGCCGACACAGTGCAAGCTGGTGAGCAGGCCGAATCCGAGTGCGGCGACCGTGGTAATCGGGAGTGTGGATGGTTCGATCATGGGATGCTGGTGGATGCGGTTGAGTCAATGATACCCCAAAAGAATCAGGCATCAACGCTGCGTGGTTCTCCTTTGACAAAAATCGAAACGATTCCGGCCAACACGAGGAGGACGCCGAAGACGCAAACGATTGCGGCACCTGATGGCAGGTCCTGATAGAACGAGACCATCAGGCCGGTGACGCCGCCGACCAGGGAAAGCGCCACTCCGATGGCCAAGCGGACGCCGAACCGCCGTGCGGTGAGGATTCCGCAGACGGCAGGGACGATCAGATAGGTGAACACCAGCAGTACACCAACGATTTGCACGAAACTGGTGACCACCAGGCCGAAGGTGGCGTAAAACAAGAAATCCCACAACTTCACGCTCACGCCGATGGCCACCGCTTCCTCCGGAGCGAATGACAACATCATGAAACGCTTGCGGGCAAACCAGTGGAACACTCCCACCCCGACAAAAAGCGCGAGGGTCCTGTAGATTTCCTGTTTGGTGACGAGCAGGATATTGCCGATCAACATGTTCTTGATTTGCTCGTCCCCTTCCGTCGAGTAACTCAAGAGAATCACCGAGGCGGCTGCCGCAACAACGTAGGCGATGCCGATGATCGCCTCTTGGGGAACCTCACCGGTACGTTTGCCGGTGAAGGCAAACAAGGCGGCGGCCAGCAGGGTGAACCCCAGAGAGATCCAGAACGTCAGGGGACTGTCCAAATCCATGTGTTTCATCACCGCGAAACAAACGCCCAGCGAGGCCATCTGGGCCATCGCTATGTCAACGAAGATAATACCTCGCCGGACCACATGCATGCCAAGATAAACCAGCAGGCCGGGCAATAACAGGCAGGCCACAATCGGCCACATCATCACGTCCCACATATTGTTAGTTCTTGAGGGCTGTGGTTAGGCGGGCAACCAGCACGTCGATCAACTGGACGTAGGTCGCGGTATTCGGCAATGCCTCCGGATATTGCGCGCCATCGACAACATGGGCACCGGTTGAGGATGCTACCTTTTCGGCGATTTTCCGGTTATGGAACGGCTCGACGAGGATCGCCTTGATATGCGCCGCCTTGATCTGGCCGATAACTTCGGCGAGATGTTTCGGCGACGGCGGCACGCCGGGCTTCGGTTCGAGGAAGACATCGACTTCAAATCCGAAGCGGCGGGCGAAGTAGAGCCAGTCGTCATGATAGGCGGCTAGATGTTGTCCGCGGAATGGCAGCAACGCCTTGCCCCACTCCTGAAGCTTGGCATCGATGGTGGTCTCGAATTTCTTTTCGTTGGTGACATAGACTGCGGCGTTCGCCGGGTCGGCTGCGGCGAAGGCCCGGGCGATGTGCGCGGCAACGGCTTTGGCGATGATCGGGTCGATCATAAAATGAGGATTGCCGGAGGCGTGAACGTCACCTGCCGCACGGCTGAGTGTGGCAGGCACATCGAGCAGACGGATTCCTTCGGATGCTTGCACACGTCCGACCGCGCCGGTTTCGAGTTTCGAGTTGCGGGCGGTCTGTAGCAGTGGCGGCAGCCAGCCCACCTCCAACTCCGCGCCTCCTTCGATCAGTATGTCAGCGGCACGGAGTTTCACGACAAAACTCGGCCGGGCATCCACAAAATGCGGATCTTCGGTCGGTTTGGCCATTGAGGTGATTTCCACGTGGTCGCCACCGATTTCGCGGGCGATGGCCGCATAATCGGCTAGAGTCGTGACGACGTTGAGTTTGGCCCACGCCGAGCCGGTGCATGCGGCGATGACGGTTAGCAAGACTGTGATATGGTATTTCATGGTGATGGAAAACGATGGTTGGTTGTTGGAATTAGTATTTGTGCGCGCCATGGGCGCCGAGGCTGAGTTCATACATCAAGAAAACGGAGTCCTCGTCGCGGCTGGGCTCAAAGTCGGTGGATTCGAGCATGTCATGATTGTATTGCAGGCGGAGTTTGGAGAACTCGGAAGGATACCAGGTTAGATCGGTGGAAATACGGCAGCGGCTCTGGCGTTGCGCATCGTCGGTAATGTCGGATGATTCCATGTGGACATAATCGCCGCGCAGGCCGGCAGCCCAGCCTTTATGGAAACCCCAGACGACTTGGGAATAGGCACCCCAGTCATGGAAGGTCTCCGCTACGGGGAAACTGTCGTCAAGGCCATGTCCGGCCTCATATCTGCGGAACATCGCTTCGCTCTGCCATTTCACGAACGGCCAACCGCCTTCCGCATTGGCCGGTTTCCACTTGTAAAACAAATCGACGCCATAGATTTGGGTGCGGCAGTTTTGTCCGGTGTCATTGGGACCGAACGCGGCGGATACGCCACCGAGGATCGTTTGGGTGGGCGAAAGGTCAAACGACGCTTCGAGACGCGGCGCGATGGCCATATCGGAGAGTCCATCGGTTTGTCGGTCGATGGTCTGCCTGCCATAGAATGTTCCATCATCGCCGGGATTGCGGAATGAATAGGCAGTGCCGCCTTGACCATTTTGCACGGCCAGCAGCGCCTGCGCATAAAACGGTGCCGGGATCACCCAGGCGATCTGCGCACCCACGCCGCGCAGACCGTCGGGCCCCAACATCAGTCCGTTGACCAACGGAGCGTCCACGAAGTCCCAAGTGTGTGGGTGGGTCGGGTTGAGGCGGCCGAATGGGGAAAAGAACTGCCCGCCTTTCGCTTGCAAACCGTATGGCAGGGAAGTGGTCTGGCCGAACGCCTCCTCCACCTCGACCGAGGTTTCGTTGTTATTGTCGAGTTTGAAGACGATGTTGGCGAATCCCTCGAAATACGGGTCCACGGCACCATCCAAAGCCAGTTCAATGTTGCGGGCGTTGAATCCCCGTTGCTGCGGGTCATGGTCACCCACTTCGAGCGAGCCAAGGTTGGGGTCCGTCGATGCGGCGCCGGTGAACACCGCATCAAAGGACATATTGAGATAACTTCCCTTGGCACCACCTGCTCCGGGCGGGCCGGAAGATGCGGGCAACCCAGGCAACAGACTGGCGGCCGGCCCATTGGTCACCACCGATGGATCCGTGGTAGGAAACAAATTGCCGGGCGTGGTTGAACCGCCTGCGGGCGGGTTGTTTGGCGGCAACACACCAGCCGAGTCCGGCACGAGCATGGGATCGGTGGTGGGGAATGCTGACGATGGGTCGCCAGCCACCGGTTTGGAGGCGGTCTGGGCGGGTGGCGCGGGCAAGCCGGGCGGGTTCTGCTTCAACGAGTCGATCACCGTCTGTTGATCAGCGAGTTGTTTTTTCAGCGCATCGATTTCCGCCTGGTGGCGGGATTGCATATCCTGGATGCCCTTTTGCATCTCCAGGAGTTGTTGTTGAATGGCCTCGTTGGAGGTCGGGACGGGTGCTGGTTCGGCGGCATCGAGCCGGATTGAGATTAATACTAATGTTAGATATGCGGATATGGTTTTGGGAATGGACATGACATGGCCTGGAAGAAAGTTGGAATGGCGCGTGGGGTCGGCCACGCGGGTACGGCGCGGGGACCAACGGGGTCCCGGCGTAACGATTCAATCATTCAGGCAAGTGCTGGCGGCCCGTGTTCGAGCAAACTGCCGCACAAATGGAGCGGGAGAGAATGCCGGGTAGACGCGGCGACGGCCACGATCTCGCAGGAAACCGGAGCGAATGACGGCGCATTGATCGGAACCACGACCGGTTGCTCGATCAAACCCGATTTGAAATCGGTGGCGAGGCAGTGGTGGTCGGAGTCGTGGGAGTCCGAGTGGAAGCACTCATGCATCCCCGGTGACGATGCGAGCATCGAGATGACAAAAACCTGCACGAGGGCGAGCCACACCACCGGCGCGAAGGCGCGCATCCATCGGTGTTGACAATTCCTCAAGATCATCTCGGCGGTCTGTTTAGCCTTCTTTCGCCGGACTGGCAACTCCATACGTACGAGAGTTAAGGAAGAAATGCCCAATCCTGCCACATGTATGCCAACGGTTGGTCAAAACTCCCATGATACAGACCCGTAGGCGAATCGCCCCGCGCCAGGAATCCGTTCGCCGGTCGCGAGATCGCCGCCGGCCACCCGGTTCACGCCGCCAAGATGGTCAGCGTAGCGCTTGTCCAGCAGGTTTTCGACTCCCACTTCCACGCGCAGGGTTTGGGCGAAAAGTTTCGCGAGCCGGAGGTTCAGCAACCCGTAGCCGGGGCTGGGAGACTCCCCCTGAAGATCAGAAACGTGGTTTTGGGCATCCGCCCACACGCATTCGAGGTGACTTTCCCAGCTTTCATGCCGGTACGCGAGATCGATGATGCCGCGGAGCGGCGCGATGCGATAGAGATCATCACCGGTGTCCTTGTTCCTCCCGCGCACATAACTGATGGAGGAGTCGATGGAGAAATCCGCATTGATGTCGTAACCGCCTGCCAATTCGAAACCATAGAGTTCCGCACGGTCGATGTTTTGATACTGGAGCACCGGGTTTCCAGACGCATCAAGGCGCGCCAATGGCATGCCCTGGATGTAATCGTTCACGGATTGATAGAACGGGGTGAGTTCCACCTTCCATCCCTTGCCGCGTTTCTCAAGACCGAGTCCGATCTTGAATGATGTCTCGGGATCGAGGGCGAGGTTTCCGAGATAGGTCCTGCCATCGGCGAGACCCGCGCTGGCGTTGAGCGGAGTCCACAGATAACGCTCCACCAATGATGGTGCGCGGCTATTGAGGGCGAGGGCCAGTTCGATGGTGGTGGTTTCATCGGGATTGAAACTCACGGCCGCAGCGGCACCCGGCAGCACGTCCGTGAACGAACGGTCGGCGGAGTTGAATGCATGCTGGTCGGCCAGGATCATCGCCCGGGCAGGGGGGGAGGCAGAATCTGATTGCTCACCGGATCCGCATCGCTGGACACCACGTCGCCGCGCAGTCCGATGCGGGTGATCCATTTGTCGGTCCAACGCTGTTCCCAATCGATGTAGGTGCCTACGCGGTTGCGGACATTGTGGTTGAACGTGTCGCGTTTCAAGCCGGTGGCGGTGGCGACCTGCTCCGCATCAAACTCATTGCCATGCAGATCGATGCCGGCGCGCAGCTTGGTGGCGCCACGCGGCAACACCACGTCACTCCGCCAGCCGTAATCCCGACTGGATGACGGCGCTTCCATCGCCATGCCCGCAGGTGGCATGGGAGCCGGACGCAGCGAGTAGTTGTCCATCAGGTGATCAATGTCATGCACGTAAAGCCGGCTTTCCAAGGTTCCCCAAGCGAATTTCTCTTGTTGGGTGAAGCCGAAATTCCATGCATCGTCCTTGATCATGTCCATCGGTAGCGCGGGGGTGCCGGCGTCGCGGGTAGCGGAAAACCCGGCATCCAGCGCGATGTATCCGCCCTTCGTGCGCCATGCGCCGATGAGTTCATGGTGGGTTGTTTCATAGCCGCTGTCCGCCACCGTGCCACCCGCATAGCGGAGATCGCCGGCGCTCGCGCCGGAGCCCCGGTATTGGAAAGCGGCATCGCCCTGCGCGAGTGTTAGATCGGCGTCCGCCATCGCGGCATCCTGGCCGCCCGAGAACGATGTTCCGAGTTTTCCCCGGAACAACGCCGCCGCTACATCAGCGAACACTGGGTCCGGGCGGGCAAAACTCAACGATCCGCCAAGGTGGTCGCCTCCTACGCTGACCGGGGAAATGCCGGCATACATATCGATCAGGTCGCCTGCCCCGGCCGCTGCATAGTGGAGCGGCGGATCCATGTGGTTCGGACAGGCGGGCGTGATAGTCATGCCGTCCACGCGGACGGCCACACGGTCGCCTGACAAGCCGCGGAGTTGGACGATGCCGGTCTGCGGGCCATTGCGCACAACGGCCGCGCCGGGTAGATTGCGGATCAAGGCGGCGGTATCCGCGTTGTGCAGACGTTCCGAGCCGACGATGCTTTCATTGAGACTCCATGGTTCGGAAACGCTGCGGCCCTGAACGATCAGGGGTGTCAACATGCGGGGAGCTTCCTGTGCTTGGGAAAATGCCGGAATACCGCAGATCAGCACGGCCCAGGCAGAGATTTGATAGATTGGTTTCATGATGTTTTGAAATTGATTCTGAAAGCATGAATGCAGATTTCCGGCAAGTACTCGTGCATGCCCCTCGTTACAAACCCTCAGCGCGAATCCCTACAGGCTCCGCGTTTTGATTTCCCCGGTAATGTTGGCGATGAACTCATCCAGAGGTTTCGCGCCAAGGTCGTTCTTGTCCCGGTGGCGGATGGAAACGGTGCCTTCTTCGGCCTCGCGGGCACCGATGACGAGCATGTAGGGGACCCGGTCGAGGCGGGCGAGGCGGACTTTGGCGCCGATCTTGTCGGAGCTGCGGTCCACCGTGACGCGGACCCCAGAGTCGGCGAGTTTCGCGGCTGCCGCTTCGGCTTGTTCTAGGGTTTTTTCCGAGATCGGCAGGACGCGGACTTGTTCCGGTGCCAGCCAGGTCGGGAATTTGCCTTCGAAGTGCTCAATGAGCAGGCCGGTGAATCGTTCCATCGACCCGAATGGAGCACGGTGGATCATGACCGGAATGTGCGGTTGGTTGTCCGCTCCGACGTAGGACAGCCCAAACCTAACAGGCAGGTTGTAGTCCACTTGTACGGTGCCCAGTTGCCAGTCGCGCCCGATGACGTCCTTGACCACGAAGTCGATCTTCGGACCGTAAAACGCGGCCTCGCCGATCTCCTCGGTGTATTCGACCCCAAGGGTTTTCACCGCTTCGCGCAGTGCGGCTTCCGCCTTGTCCCAGCTTTCGGCGGAGCCGACGTATTTGTCGCTGGCGGGATCGCGCAGCGAAAGACGCACGCGGTAATCATTCATGCCGAGCGTGCTGAGGATTTTTTTCACGAGGTCGAGGCAAGCGGTGACTTCGGCGGCGACTTGTTCGGCGGTGCAAAAGATGTGGGCGTCGTCCTGAGTAAAGCCACGCACCCGGGTCATGCCACCAAGTTCGCCGGATTGTTCCCAGCGATAGACGGTGCCGAACTCGGCGAGTCGAACGGGCAGATCGCGATAGGAATGAGGATCGCTCGCAAAGATCTTGATGTGGTGCGGGCAGTTCATCGGTTTAAGCAGGTAACCTTCGTAGGTCCCGTCTGATAGACCGTTGATGAGTGTGGCGCAGGAGGCGTTTTCGTCTGCGAGTTTTTCCAGCACGTCGCGCTCGGCGATGGCCGGAAACTGACTTTCCTGATAGTAGGGGAAGTGGCCGGAGGTGCGGTAGAGTTCGAGCTTGCCGATATGCGGGGTGAACACCTGGAAGTATCCCTGCTTGTCGAGTTCCTCGGTGATGAAGGCTTCAAGCGCACGCCGCACGAGCGCACCTTTCGGTTTCCAGAGGATCAGGCCCTGGCCGACCATTTCGTCGATGTGGAACAGCCCGAGTTCGCGACCGAGCCGCCGGTGGTCGCGTTTTTTGGCTTCTTCAAGCCGGGCGAGGTGCTTTTCTAACGCCTCCATGCTTTCAAAGGCTGTGCCGTAAAGCCGCTGGAGTTGGCCTTTTTTCTCATCTCCCAGATAGAACGACGACGACACCGACATCAGTTTGACGTGCTTGCATTTTGACGTGTAACCGACGTGCAGGCCGGCGCAGAGATCGATGAATTCGCCGTTCTGGAAACAGGAAATTTCCTCGCCTTCCGGGATCTTGTCGATGAGGTCAAGCTTGAAGCGGGACGGATTGCCCGGGCGCTCGCTGAGCCCGCCGAGGCGGCCGCTTTCGGCCATCGCCTGGGCTTCGGCGCGGGAGATCACCTTACGCTCGAACTTCTGGTTGTCCTTGGCGATTTTTCTCATCTCGGCCTCGATTTGTTCGAAGTCGTCCGGGGTGATCCGGTGCTTCATGTCGAAGTCGTAATAGAAGCCGTTGTCGATGGGAGGACCATAGGCAAACTGCGCATCCGGCCAGATACGCAGGATGGCAGTGGCCATGACGTGGGCGCAGGAGTGGCGGAGGCGCTCCAGGTCGGTCATCTGCTGGCGTTCATCGAGAGTCTTGCGGTCGTTCATGGCGGGCATGGGAAAATCATCTGGATGTGAATGGTTCAACGCGCATCTAACAACAGCGCTCGATTCCGTCGCAAATACCGAGCCGTTTGCCGGCATGCATCTCGACACAGGCCGCCGGGAACTCATTCCACAAGCGGTGGTTGGCATGGGCACCCGTGCAATGACCAAAGACCATCCGCCGTGGAGCCAGCGCATGCAGCGCGGCGACCGTGCGATCCATGCGTTCGGGCGAGGCGGCGGCGAGATGCAACCCGCCGATGAGCGTATCAACGGGAAGTTTCCCCGTCTGTTGGAAAATGTGATCGAGCGTGTTGATGGCCCCGGCGTGGGCACAGCCGAAGATCACGGATAACCCGGCCGCCCCCGTCAGATAAAGTGCCATGTCGTCGGCGAGGGGATCGGGATGCTCCATCGCATCATCAAGGAAAAACGGACCACCCACGTCCTCAAAGTCATTGGTTCTCGGAATCCCGCCGGTTAGCCAGACGCCCGGCACGATTTCTGCGGGTTCGGACACCCGATGCACGGTGCGAGAGCTGCCGAAATCGCCGCGTTCCATGAAATCGGTGGAAATCCGCCGTGAGCGGCCCTCCGCGGATCGGATGAATTTCAGCTCGGTGGCGGCGGGGTGGAACCAGAGTTCGGCTGAAGGTGCCGCCGCCAAAGCCAGCGGCAGGCCGGAAACATGGTCATAGTGGCCGTGGCTGAGCACGATGGCGTCTGCCGCTCCGAGGTCGATGCCGAGTTTTGCGGCGTTGTGTTGCAGCGCCATGCCCTGCCCGGTGTCGAACAGAACCCGGTGAGTGCCGGTATCGAGCCAATAAGCAAGTCCGTGTTCGCCGAGCAGGCCCGCGCCACGCACGGTGTTTTCCGAGATAATGGTCAGTGAGGTCATTTCCTTGCGGGATGTTATGAGCGTGCGCCAATAACAAGCAAGCCCTTTCACCACATCGTCTCATTCTTCTGCTGGGAACCTAACGACTTTTCAGCTTATCCTGCATGATGGTGAGGATCTCCGCATCCACGGTGGCCATGCCGTATTGGGCAAGTCGCCCGAGATTGGCCAGTGATGTTTCCGCATCGCTGCCAACGATCCCATCGGTCACCGGTATTCCCATGTCAAGGAGCGCAAGATTCGCGGCACGGAAGGCCGCATCCACCCCGGTCATGGTTTTCATCGCACAGCCGATCTTGGCCCCGTCGCATACCATGCCGGCCAGATTTCCCACCATCGTTCCAATCGCGAGCCCGATCTGACTGACATTGCCGCCATTCATTCGAACCACGCCTGCCGCAATGCCGATTCCGCCGGCGATGGCCGCACCACAAATAGCGGAAAGCGTGCCCAAGTGCCAGGTGGTGGCAGAAGTCAGCAGGCACGCCAGTGCCAGCGCCTCGTCGACCACCTCCTGCGGCTTGTGCCTTTCACGGCCATACAACGCCAGTGGCAAGGAAACCGTGATGCCCTTGTTGCCAGAACCGGCAAGTGACATGACGGTCAACGGCTCGCCTGACATCCGCCCGAAAACACCGGCGGCTACCAACTGGCTCAGATGGGCTGGTGATTCCCGTTCATTATCACCGATGAAGCCCGCTGGAAACAAGCCGGTCCCGTGTCGCGCCATGGCAATATTCAATTCCGCACCCTCACGCAGCAGCGCCCGGTCTCCCGGCTCAAGACTGCGGGCCAATTCCAGCAAACCAGTGAGTTTCATTTCCGCAAGTGCCTTTCTAACGGTTCGCTCCGCCGCTTCCGGCGTTCCACCAACCGCCCCGCCGATCTCGCGCCCATCCACCTCGATGCGCGATACCTGGGTATGCTCGCGTGTCAAAACTACCCTAGCGGTTCCCGTCTCTCTAACCACCGTGACATCAATGAAAAGAGCGTTCTTTCCAGAGTCCACCTCGACATGAATTCCGTGTTGTTCGAGCAAAAGCCCTGCGGCTTGCAAGGCCCGGGCATCCGTTTGCTCAAAACATCGCAGGCCCAGCGAATGGTCTGGGAGGTGCGCCCCGATAGCCAACGTCCACAACAAGCCGGTGCGCCGCTCCGAATTGGGAATCCCCACGGAATAGCAGTTTTTGTAGGTCCGTGCATCACAAACCAAGCGCACCAGCCGCACTCCGCCGCGTTGATGGCTGGCCGCCATGGATGCGGCATACGCGACGGCCGCGGGTTCGGTGCATCCCAAAGAGGGCCGCCATTCCTCGGATAGAAAATCTGCAAATTCCATGTTAGGGCGTGGGCTTCGATGATTCCAAGCTTCTTTTCACAGGGTGGGCGGTGTTCCATCCTGCGGCGACTCCGGGTGGTTCGCCCCCGCCATGTGGGCCTTTCGACCATAGACGCGTTCGTATGCCCGACAGAACGGACACACCTTCGTCTCCACCTGCTTCACCAACTGGAATGCCGGGCCGCTTTGTTGCCGGCGGGCACGCCGACAGACCGGGCAGTTCACACAAACCTTGGCCAGAATTTTATCCAGAGAAGTGGGATGTCGGGTGTTCATGTCAGTCATTTCGTTGATGTTCATGCACTTCAAATTCTCTTTTCACGTTTGGAAAAAACATGAGAAGTACGGCGGAGGTGCTTATCTTATCCGACGGATCCGGACATTTCCAGCTCGATGAGTTTGTTGATCTCCCGGGAGTATTGCAGTGGAAACCGTTGCACCAATTCATTGATAAAACCGTTCACGCTCAGGCTGCGTGCGGCACCCGCGGAAAGCCCGCGCTGGCGCATGTAGAAGATCTGCTCCTCGTCGAGCCGCGAGACACTCGCTTCGTGCTGGGCGATGTTGTTGCGCCCCCGCACTTGAATGGCGGGATAAGTGTAGGTACGGCTGGAGGCATCGAGCAGCAAGGCGTCGCACTCTGTGTGGTTGCGACAGCCCCGCACGGTCGCGGGCATGTCCACCCAGCCGCGATAGCCGGCCTGGCCATCCCCCAAGGACACACTTTTGGAGGTGATCGAGCTCGAAGTCCGTGGTGCGCGATGCAACATTTTCGCGCCGGAATCGTGATGTTGCCCGGTCTTGGCAACGGTGATGGATAGTGCCTCCGCAGAAGCGCCCTCGCCCTCCAGCAGAGCGCAGGGATATTTCATCGTCAGCCGTCCACCGAGATTGCAGTCGATCCATTGGACGGACGCCCCGGCGGCGAGCCTCGCCCGCAGGATTGCAAGGTTGAAGACGTTAGGCCCCCAATTCTGCAACGCCACATAGTTGAGCCTCGCATTCGCGCCGAGCACGAACTCGCCCACCGCGCAGTGCAAGGCCGGGCCCGGTCGGGCCGCCGACGAGCAACTCTCGAAGAAAGTCACCTCTGCACCCTCGCCTGCCACGATGAGAGTTCGCCCGAACTGGCTGTTGCCGCCCCCTTGCAGATGCATAAAGCACTTGAGCGGGGCGGTGACTTTCACCCCTGGCGGGATGTAGATGAACGAGCCGCCGGAAAACACTGCGGAGTTGAGTTGGGTGAAGAAGTTCTCGTCGCGGCCGATCACGGAGCCGAAATGCGGGCGGAAGAGTTCTCCATATTCCGTCAGACCACGTGTCGAATCGACGAAAACCACCCCGGCGCGGGCCCAGGTCTCCTGCAGTCTGCCATAGACCACCTCCCCATCGATCTGCGCCTGCGCGCCGCCAAGAAACTCCCTTTCCTCGCGTGCCACGCCGAGCGTATCCAGCACTTGGTTTGTCGCCACGCTGCCGGTCCCTCCCACCCGGTGGCGCGCCCGTGCCGGGGACGAGTAGTAGTGCAGCGAGTCAAAGGGTAATTCTTCCAACAACGGTGGGGCCCAGGGCACCGCATGATCTCTGCCGACAAAAGCGCGCAACGCCTCCAGCCTTTGCGCCCGCAGCCACGCGGGCTCGCTCTTGCAGTCTGAAAGATACTCCACCGTGACCGTGTTCAGGCCGACACCCGCATCACGCTCCGCCGCCAATGCGGCAATCGTGCCGGTGGCCGCCAAGTCGCTCAACCCGAATGCTTCCGTCTGGTCATTCGGCATCATCTTACTGGTTTTTGGCACAGGTAAATTGGGAGTTTAATGGGAAAGAATGGTCTGCGAAGTCATTTTTTTCTGGAAGTTATGAGCATACGCCAATAACAACAAGCACTTTCGCATGACACACACCGACCGACGCCTGCGCGTGACTGTACTTTCCGGCTTTTTGGGATCCGGCAAAACCACCCTTCTGAACAATCTGCTGGCGACCATGGACCGCAAACGGGTGGCGGTGATTGAAAACGAGCTTGGAGCGATCTCAATCGACCACCATTTGGTCCTGCGCACTGACTTGGGCTCGCTGGAAACCGTGCAGGGGCGTACTTGCTGTGAGGCGAGGGAGGAATTCTTGCGGCTGGTGCATCAGATCGCCCGGGTGAAGGAGGATTACGACCATCTGATTGTGGAGACCACCGGGGTCGCCCATCCCGGCATGATCGCCCATGCGATTTTGGGTGATTCCTTCCTCCAGCAGCACCTAGAACTCGACGGTGTCGTCACCGTGGTGGACGCCAAACACATTCTCGAACACATCGGCCAGGACGGCCACGCCGAGGAACAAGTGGCCTATGCGGATCTGCTGGTCATCAACAAGATCGACCTGGTTTCCGAAACCGAACTGCGCTGGGTCGAGGACGCGCTGATCGGCATTAACGCCGATTGCGAACGAGTCCTTGCGCAAGACGCGCAGGTTCCATCCGAGCGAATTCTGGATATCGGCGGCTTTGATTTGAAGCGCATTTCGCTAGGCGTGGGCGGATGCTCCAAAACCGCTAACGCACCTGCATCGGACAAGCCACACCGCCACGAAATCGAGACCATCTCGTTTGAGATTCCGGGCGAACTGGATGCCAACCGCTTTAGCCAGTGGCTGCAACTCTTCATGGTCAGCCATACGGGCGATTTGTTTCGCGCCAAGGGCATCCTAGCCCTCCAAGCGGTGCCCGAGCGCATGGTATTTCAATGTGTGCATGGCATTTTCCGACTCTCCCTTGGCCAGCCATGGGTGATGGTCAACCGACGCTCGCAACTCGTCTTCATCGGCCGCAACCTGCGGCGGGCTGATATTTTATCAGGATTGGAGGCATGCAAGATATGAACACTGACTCAATGGCGGCACATTTCGACCGCAAGGCTGCGGATTGGGATGCGAATGAGCGGCACCTTGCCCTGACCGCAGATATTCTCAAAGCGGTTACGCGGGAATGGCCCGTCAATTCATCGCCACGACTGTTAGATTATGGTGCGGGGACCGGACTTTGTTCGCTGGCGTTGGCTCCGCGTTGCGCAAGTGTTCTTGCGATGGACGTATCGGCCGGGATGTTATCGCGTCTGGAGGAAAAAGCCCGGGCGAGCGGGATGACCCACCTGCAAACCCGCCAGCAGGATCTTTGCTCGGAACCGCTCTTAGGCCAGCGCTTCGATGTGATCCTCTGCGCGATGACACTGCACCATGTCACCGACATCGAACCTCTCCTGGAGCGTTTTCATGCGATGCTGGAACCCGGTGGATTCATCGCCATCGCCGATCTCGATAAAGAAGATGGAACCTTTCACGACGAACCAGCCGGAGTCCATCACCACGGTTTCATCCGCGAATGCCTGAGCCGAAAAATGATGGCTGCGGGATTCGCATACGTGACCATAGATACCGTGCATAGTATCCGGAAAACCCGGGAATCCGGCATCATCGAGTATCCGGTTTTTTGTGCTGTTGGGAGACTGAGGGACGCTGGCAGTGACCCAGAGCAAACCACCTGATTCCATTCGACAGATGACAACCTCCACCGACTGCATTCCCTGCTTCATCAGACAGGCGGCTGAAGCCATTGCCTTGGCCGTCAAGGATCCGTTTCAACAGGCGCGGATTTTGCGAAAAGTCATGCATGATCTGGCAGACCTTGATTGGCAGGTTAGCCCACCGATGGTTTCGGCTCACTTACACCGGATCATCCGCGAAATGACCGGCAACCCCGACCCGTATCGCAGCGTCAAGGACCGGATGAACCGGCTTGCGCTGGACGCTCTACCCGGATGCCGGGAACTCATCGCAGCCGCTCACGATCCACTCCATGCGATCATCCGGCTTGCCGTGGCCGGCAATTTGCTTGATAGCGGTGCGAAGACCCAAATCGCACCCGAGGACCTGCCGCAATTGTTTGCCACCTTGTGGGACCAACCGCTGGCTGGCGACCCGCAAGAACTTTTCCACGCGGCGGAACAGGCCGAACGCATCCTCTTTCTCGCCGACAACGCTGGCGAGATTGTGTTGGATCGCCTCCTCATCGAGGCGTTGCCGATGGCCAAAGTGACCGTCGCGGTGCGCGGCAAGCCGATCCTCAATGATGCCCTGCGCGAGGATGCCGCGCTGGCTGGCATCACGGAACTCGTTCCGGTGATCGACAATGGCTCCGCCGCACCTGGCACGGTCCTGGCGGACTGCACGGCAGAATTTTGCGCCCACTTTAAGCGGGCCGACCTGATCATCGCCAAAGGCCAGGGAAACTACGAAACACTATCGGAAACGCGGGCTCCGATCTTCTTCCTCTTCACCGTCAAATGCCCGCTTGTCGCTGCTCAAATCGGGGAAGCCACCGGAACGATGGTCGCTAGAAAATCCGCGCTCTGGTCAGTGCGCGCATCGCAACTCGCCTCAGGAGCCGAGCGGCTTGTCTGAATCGCTTAGATTGACACCGGCATCCTCCTCTCCATACTTCAACCACCGATGAAAACCGATCCTGACGAAACCACATGCTGTCCGCTGAGCTCCGGACGCTGGAATCCTTACCTTGTTGGGACGGGCATCGGCGTATTGAGCATGGCGGTTTTCTCACTGGCGGACAAACCGCTGGGGATCTCCACCGCATTGTCGCAGGCGTCGGGTGCATGTGCCGCGACGTTCATGGGTTGGGAGAAAGTCGGGGCGAATGCCTACTGGACGAAACATGTGCCGCAATGGGACTATGGCATGTTGTTTTTGGTTGGCACTTTTCTCGGTGCGATGGTGGCGGCCATCCTCGGCAAGGGCTTCCGTGTGGAAGCGGTGCCGAGTGTTTGGAGGGAGCGGTTCGGACCTTCGGTATTGAAACGAATGGCCGGCGCGGTCATCGGTGGGGTGCTCGTCATGTATGGTGCCCGCCTGGCTGGCGGCTGTACCAGCGGCCACGGGATCAGCGGATCGCTCCAGTTGGCGGTCGGAAGCTGGACATTCTTTCTTGTGATGTTTGCCGCAGGCGCGGCAACAGCTTTGGTTATCTTCAAAAAATCCTAACTCCTATGCACAACGCGATTCTTACCGGTGGGCCATTGATGGCCGGGGCGATTGTCTTCGGCTTTGTATTCGGCTGGTTGCTCCAGCGCGGCGGGGTGACCGACTACAATGTGGTCGTGAACCAGTTCCGATTCAAGGACTTCACGGTCCTCAAAGTCATGCTGACCGCCGTGGTGGTGGGCGGGATCGGTGTGGCCCTCCTGCACGCGGGAGGATTCGCCAACACCCACATCAAAGCTTCACCCATGCTGGCCATTGTCTTGGGGGCGTCGATCTTTGGCGTAGGCATGGTTATTTACGGATATTGTCCCGGTACCGGGTTGGCCGCCGTTGGCACCGGCAGCTTTCATGCGCTGGCAGGAGTTGTCGGCATGATGGGTGGCGGAATCCTCTACGCGCTCACCTTTCCTTGGGTCGCCAAGAACATCCTGCCAATCGCCGACGTTGGCACCATGACTCTGGACAAGCTCTTTGGCATTCCAGTGTGGGCGGTATTTGTGATGCTGACCGTTGTCGCGATCAGCGTGTTCGCCCTGGTGCATAAGTTGGAAAACTCTCGTCACCGGTGAGCCAATAGCTGCAATCATTCAGCGGGAGAATGTTGCGCAGGGTCCGGCATGGCCACGAATTTGGCAGACGCCCGCACGGCGAGAACTCCTCCTTGATGTACCTCGGAACGACAAAGGTAAATCCCGTGCCGTTTGGACTCCACCCAGCCGGAGACGTGGGCCATACCCATCACATTCACGCTTTCAAGATAGCGGATGGTTAACTCCGCAGTCACCGCGGTCACACCCATCGCGAAAAGCGCGTGTACCATCGAACTGTCCAACAGAGTCGCAATCACGCCGCCATGAACACGGTCCGCATAGCTCAGAAATGCAGCGGAAGGTTGCCAGTCCGCTGCTGCGACTCCATTTTCATCAACCTCAAAATGAAGTTTCAGTCCGTGGACATTGCATCCGCCACAGGCAAAACAATCGCGGTGCGAGTCTTTCAACGTGGACGAATCAGTGGTGGCATTCGTGTCCATCGTGGTCATGGTGCCCGCCACAGCGTGAGTTCTCCTGGTTGGCACGTGCCAGCTTGCCTAACAGGCAGGCGGTTGCCAACGCAGAGGGCGGCACGTCACTGTCGGCCAGAAATGCTTCGATGCCCGCATCCGCCAGCAGGATCAGCGCCCGCTCGCCAATCGCGGAAACCACCACTGCGTCCACCTTTTGTTGCTCAAGCCACTTCGGCAGCGATCCAGGTTTGTGCTCTGGCGCGGTGGAAACTTCCTGATTTCCCAAACGGAGAGTCTTGCGATCCCCCTCATAAATTAGAAATACCTTCGTGCCGCCAAAATGTTGGCTGAAAGCACCATCTGCCATCGGAATGGCAATTTTGACGATTTCCCTGTCTTGGATAGTCCGTTTGTTGTCGCTCATTTGTTCTGAGCGTATGCCCATAACGAGACCGGTCAACCATTTCTTTCGGCAGGCTTTGGAAATTTCAGGTCAAACCGGCATCAGTCTGGCGCAAAACGCGCCGCGCACTCATCGGCCGACTCCGATTTTTCTGAGGATGAGTTCCAGCGGGCAGAAGTTGGTAAAGGACGACTGGAGCAAGTTGAAGCCCACAAACGCCGTAAACCACAGCCAGTTGGGGTTATGGTAGTGGGCGAGGGCAAGGCTGATGAGGATGAAGGTGCCGGCAAACCGGCGAATGATGCGTTCCATAATGTTAGGCAGGTCGATTGTTAATGTATGATGTTGGATAGTAACGCGCCCATCACCGCGCCATAGATTGTGCTGATATAGGGGTTGCTGGTCAAGGGACAGGTCCCTGACGAGCACCCGACAAATTTGTAATAACTGAAGCCGAGCACGCCTCCGACGCAAATTCCAATAATGAGTTTGATGATCATGGGAAATCTCCTTTTTAAGTTTCTGAGGCAACTGCGGCTTGCGGGGCTGCCGACATGGCGCGCTCAATCCATGTCTGCAAGGTTTTCAGCGCATCGACGCCAACCGACTGGTCAATCACCTGCCCGGCACCAAACAACATGAGCGTCGGCACGCCCCGGACGCCATAGCGCCCCGCCAATTCAGGTGCGTCATCCACGTTGAGTTTGGCAAATTTCAGTGAGCCGGAAAACTCGCCAGCGAGCTGTTCGAGCAGCGGCGCGATCATTTTGCACGGGCCGCACCAAGGTGCGTAAAAGTCCACGACAACCGGCCCTGCATTTTTCAGGACTTCCGTGTCAAAAGTTTCTTCAGTTAGTTCAATCATGTTTTTCATTTCGGATTTCAGTGCTTTCAACGACTACTGAGACATGAGAGCTGATAAAGTTACAATTCAGCCGAAAAATCATTTCTGGGCCGCAAGCCGCCTAATTTGCATGAACCACCCGGATCAGATTTCCTCCGACCAGGGCGACGCCAAGCAGCACTACGCACCACGCGAAGCCACGACGCAAGAGCATCGCAAGCAGGCGGTTTGCAAGCACCGTTCCCGCAAACATTCCGACGATGGACATTGCCAATGCCAGACCGAGTGTCATCAGGGTGGAAGTTGGGGACGACGGGCAAGGATTTGCACGACCGCGCCCCGACCCTGATGGAAGCTTCCTTCTGTCACGTCGCGCTCAATCTCCCGTGCGACGACAAATTCAAGACCGAAAAGCTCATCACGGAGGTTGTCCAGGGTCATCAGAAGTTCAGGAACCTTTGGTCCGCCGGTTCCCAAAGCCAATTGTGCAGGCGTGTATGCTTCCAGAATGAAAACACCACCGGGCTTCAAGCCTTGGACCACCGCAGCGTGGACTCTGCGGCGCAAGGCCGACGGCAAATGCGCGAATGTCGCAACAATCCCCGCCCAGGTACCCGGCATAATTTCAAAGGATTCGAGATCCGCATGCACGGTCTCGATGACCACGCCGGTTGTTTCGGCGAGACGGCGAGCTTTGGCCAGACCCATTGCGGATTGATCCACTGCCGTCACACGATGGCTGAGTTTCGCCAGATAGACCGCATTGCGACCTTCGCCCTCTGCCAGACAAAGCACCGGGCCGTCAGGAATGTGCATTGCCATTTCAGAGCCGGATCGGCAAAACGGAGCCAGGGGCTTAATTAGTTTGAGGCGGTGTTCAGGTTGGTGAGAATCCACCAACACAACACCATGTCAAAAAAGAGAACAAGAAGGCGTTTTAGCGCCGAATT
>Ga0268284_1000493_pt1 | contig 26243 bp, 21 predicted proteins | sample saktaG_14_FD_190137 | JGI IMG/M metagenome (GOLD analysis project Ga0268284, IMG submission 190137) | Saline water microbial communities from Sakinaw Lake, British Columbia, Canada - sak_2013_06_06_40m | ecosystem: Environmental > Aquatic > Non-marine Saline and Alkaline > Saline ...
TGCTGGATTAATTCCGGCTGTTGCTGCCATTGGTGATTCTACTTTTACCCATTCAGGGATGACAGGTTTATTGGACGCAGTTAACAATAATTCACCCATTACTGTTTTGATTCTAGATAACTCAACCACAGGAATGACAGGAGGACAGAAATCATCTGCCCTTGGTAAAATAGAAGCAATTTGTATAGCTCTGGGAGTAGAAGAAGATCATATTCGGGTACTAAAACCATTGCCAAAGCAACACGAAGAAAATGTTAAAGCTATAACTGAAGAGTTAGAATATAAAGGTGTTTCGGTTATCATTCCACGAAGAGAGTGCATACAAACCCTTAATAAAAGGATGCGACAAAAGCATCATGTTAAAAATTTGGAAGTATAAATTAGAATAACAATAATATAAAGATGAAAAAGGATATCATACTTGCAGGTGTTGGGGGACAAGGAATACTATCTATTGCAGCAACCATCGGTACAGCTGCCATAGATTTAGATCTTCAGTTAAAACAAGCAGAAGTTCACGGAATGAGCCAAAGGGGAGGAGATGTACAATCTCACCTTCGATTATCATCAAACCAAATTGCTTCTGATTTAATTCCGGAAGGCAAAGCAGATTTGATTATTTCTATTGAACCCATGGAATCGTTGAGATATTTGCCTATGTTATCAAAAGATGGCTGGATCATTGCAAATACCCAACCATTTATAAATATTCCAAATTACCCTGAACTGGAGCAGATTATTGAAAAAATTAAATCAATTCCGAATCATATTGCCATTAATGCAGATGAAATTGCTAAAGAAATTGGATCCGAACGTTCTGCAAATATGGTAATTCTGGGTGCCAGTGCCCCCTTTCTGGATATTGAAATCAGTACACTTGAAAAAGCCATTCAAACGATCTTTAAAGGAAAGGGAGAGGAAGTCGTTCAACTCAACCTTAAAGCATTCAAAGCTGGTTTAGATTTTTCTTTGAGTAATAAATAATCATCGTCGTAGCATTAATCCAAAAATTGTACTTTAGCTTTTTTAACGCTAACTTTAATTGCTATGCGTAATTATTTCATCTTTTTTATAGTATTATTATCAAGTACTGTTATAGCAAAGGATATACAGCCTCAGGATAAAAATCTTAAACAAATTAGTGCAGTTAATTATGTCATGGATCAATGGCATAAAGCAGCGGCAAGTGCTGATTTTGATACATTCTTTTCATTCATGGACGAAGATGGATATTATATAGGGACAGATGAAATGGAGAAATGGACTATCAAAGAATTTAAAGCTTTTTGTAAGCCCTATTTTGATCGTGGTTCAGCATGGGATTTTAAGCCTTTTGATAGAGGAGTTTACTTGAACAAGAAAAAAAATATTGCCTGGATTGATGAAAAACTGGATACATGGATGGGAGTTTGTCGGTCGTCGGGAGTGCTTATAAAAACAAAAAATGGTTGGAAAATAAAGCATTATCAATTATCAGTTACTGTTCCAAACGATATCGTGCGAGATTTTATCCAGCTTGTTAATCAATATAAAACTAAACAGACTAAATAGTTAGCTTAATGAATAAAAGACTAAAAGAGGTTATCATACTAATTATGGCAACATTAGCCATAATCCTTGGCTTCCACTTTTTCCAAGGCAGTAATGAATCAGAATTTCAATATGAAGAGTTACCAATAGTTTATGAACCTACTATAAAATATGGCATCGTCATTGACTCATTCGAGGTTGTAAAAGATCAGATTAAGAGAAATGAATTTCTGGCAGACATCCTCCTTTCCTACAATGTTGATTATTCGAAAATAGATTTGGCTGTTAAAATGGCTAAACCCGTTTTTGATGTTCGTCGAATTCAATCAGGGCATAACTATTCAGTTTTATTATCGACAGATTCGGTACAAACTGTGCAGTATTTTATATATGAAAATAGCCCCACTTCGTATATTGTATTTGATTTGAGAGATACGGTTCTTGTTCGTGCCGGTGAAAAAGAGGTACAGACCCGTATCAGTGAAATTGAAGGTAAAATTACTTCTTCACTTTGGAATTCACTTGTTGAAAATAATGGTGATCCAAATCTGGCTAATGAACTTTCAGAAATTTATGCATGGACCATCGATTTTTTTGGTATTCAAAAGGGAGATTATTATAAGGTGATTTATGAAGAACTTTATGTGGATAATAAGAAAATAGGGTTAGGAAATGTTCAAGCGGCCTTGTTTAATAACATGAAAGAGGATCGTTACGCATTTTATTTTATTCAGGATAGCGTAGGTGATTATTTTGATGAAAATGGTGGGAGTTTACGACGGGCATTTTTGAAAGCTCCATTAAAATATAAACGAATCAGTTCAAGATTTTCCAATAGTCGAATGCATCCTATTTTAAAAATAAGGCGAGCTCATCATGGGGTAGATTATGCAGCTCCAAGCGGAACGCCCGTTCATTCAATTGGAGATGGAGTAGTTGTTGAAATTAAAAGAACACGTGAAGGGGGAAATCAATTAAAGATTAAACATAATGGTACTTATTCAACAGCCTACCTTCATCTTTCGGGATATGCTAAAGGGATAAAAGTAGGTAAAAAGGTCAGACAAGGGGAATTGGTCGCTTATGTTGGAATGACTGGTTTAGCAAGTGGCCCACACCTTGATTTTCGCTTTTATCGAAACGGAAATGCCATCGATCCCCTTAAAGTTGAATCACCTCCTGTTAATCCTGTAGATCCTCTTAATCTAGAAACTTTTAAGCAGTTGGTAAATAATTACAAAGAATTGCTATTAAAGGATAACAATCAATCCAAATTGGAATACCCATATGTTAAATAGTATTAAAACCCTTTCAAATATTCCTAATTTAAGGTAGTGTTAGGCGAAAGTAATCATAGTTCTATTAATATTTTCCTTAACTTTACATATGCTTGCTTATTAGATTATTGCAAACCTATTTATTTTTATGATTATGAAAAAAAGTATTGAAAAAGTAGTAGCTCAAGTTATAATAAGTATTTCATTTCTATTGATTGCAGGGACTGCTTTTGGGCAGTTAGATATGATGGAGTATAGATCTTATGATGATTTTCTGACTAATCAGGAAAAAAGTTTATTGCAACGTTCAATTTTGAAAGTGAGTGATATAGAGGGATCTCCATATTTGGATAAATCGTTTGTAAAGGGTAGCGTTATTACACGAGACAGTATTCAGTATCAAAACGTTCCGTTGCGTTATAATGTTTATAATGATGAATTTGAATTTAAGGTGGATGAAGAAAAATATCTTGTAATTTCAGAGCCAGCATCAATATTACAAATTAGGATCGAAGATGCTGTTTTCATTTATTTAAAAAAGGATAATAAATATGGGTATTATCAGTTGCTCAATGATGATAAAATCAAATTATTATTGCGTTATAATGTCAAATTCAGGCAAGCCAACGTGACAAATGGGATTAATCAGGCAAGGCCTCCTAAATTTAATAGAGGAAGTGATACTTATTATCTTCAAATTGGATATAACGAGCCACAACAAATTAAAAATAAGAAAGACATTAATCTCATTTTTGGATCCAAGAATAATACAATTCAAGAGCTTATCAAAAAGGAGAAGTTAGATGTTCGTAAGGAAGGTGATTTACTTAAGTTTGTCAAGCTATTAAATACATCTGATTTGATAAAATAATATCATTATTTAGTTTTTTTCAGATCATATACTTTCCCATCTGCATTTTTATATTGAATCCCGGGGGTAATGGGATTAACTATAATCCTCTGCTACAGAAAGGCTTGAATTTTAGATGATACAAGTATATTGTTGTTAATAGAATCAATAACATTTTGTGCAGCAAAAGTGCATCCCCAATTATAGTTTTTGGCTATATTTAACAATACTCTATCGACTCAATATTTAATCTGTATTATTTGATGAATACATACAAAAAAAGCTCAAGGCAATTTGCCTTGAGCTTTTTTTATTAATAGAAACTTACAGATCTAGTGTACATTGGTACGTTTATCCCAGAATAATTGTTTTCCCCAATAGTAGTCAACAATACCAGCTGCTGCTGGTGCAATGCTGGAACCGTTTAAGGTAAATTCATTATTTGGATAAGGCTCTCGGAATGGTTGTCGGTTATGACCTGAGAATACTGAACCAATAGCTGCAGGCATTACAGGGAAATCTGTTCTGCGGTTTTCAGCCCATAATTCTTGTCCTTGTTTAAATAAGGCAATCCATTTTTGTAACCAGATTTTGGTTTTATTGTTATAAACAGTGTTGTTATCCCAGGCAACTTGTGGCTTAGCCAAATAGGTAGCTAAAGAAGCTGTCATTCCGGTTTCAGCAAAACTAGCTGCAACTCCTGATTCATAAGCTGTTTTTGCTGCACTTGCATTTCCAGCCAATAAGTAAGCTTCAGCTCTGATAAACTCTTGTTCAGAAAAACGTAGGAAATATGAATAACCAGCATAATTGTTACGATACATTGTTCCGATTCTGGAAATATCATTTACGTTAAATGCACCGTTTGGAGCACCTTCCGGGGCACCTCTATAAATTCCTGAAGTGTTTTTCTCAGCAAATACAGGTAGTCTTGGATCAGCTAATGCCAACATCATATCAATAAAGGTCTTGGCCATACCGTGATCATCACGAGTGTCATTATCGCTTGCCCATGGCTCTTTATAAGGAGCAACCCCAGGCCAGTGAAGTTTAGCTTCATCAGCATTATTTGCAAATAGAGGGTAGGTTGTTGGTGCAGCCATAACCTTGTTTAATTCAGCCACATTCTGTGTTCTGATAGCTAATCGTAAGTGAAGAGCATTACAGAATTTTTGCCATTTCTTAGGGCTGTTACCATACAGAAAATCTCCAGCACCTAATACATTAAGTGCAGAAGCAGGTGAATTAAATAAAGTATTGGCATACTCAAGTTTAGTTAACAAATCAGCATAGATAGCAGCTGCATCGTCGTAAGCTGGGGTCAAGTTAGATTCTGTTTCAGCAGTAAGGGCTTCAGAATAAGGAATATCACCCCATTTATCAACAGCTTGTTGCCAGTTGTAAACGGACAATGTTAGTGCTGCAGCTTCAGCATACTTATTTTCATTTGCTTGAGCTTTTCCAATCACTTTTAATAAGTCTTGCTGAATATAATAGTAATTGCGAAAATCTGCTTCAAGTGTACCCGGGCGGAAATTATACCTGGCTTCATCTATATAAGCAATTTTTGTGATATGCCCTGCATAACTTAAACTACTATTCATTTGGTTCCATGAATCGTAGAAAGATAATCCTGTAGTTGCAATGGCATTAGCCAATAGGTTTGTCATTGGTCCATCAGTAGGGTTATTGGGATCAGTGTTCATGGCCTCCCAATCCTTGGTGCAGGATGAAATAAAGATCAACACAGTTAGCACCAATGTTATATTAAAATATTTTCTTTTCATAATTTGAATTTTAAATGTTAGTGGTCAAAAATTAAAAAGTTGCGACAATTTTAAACCCAATTGTACGTGAAGTCGGTAATTGGTTTGATTCCTGACCAATACCAGATGTTCCTACTCCAAATCCTGTTTCTGGATCAATTACACAAGTATTTGATTTATGTACCCATAATAAGGCTAAGTTTCGAGCGTAGGCAGAAAGGCTGATTTTTTGAATACCAGGAAGTTTGTTAACAAATTTAACAGGTAAATCATACCCTAATGATACCTCACGTAACTTAATAAATGAACCATCAATAACAGCGAATTCATGTAATTTGTACATGTTAGCATAAAAATCATTTGCAGAAAGTCTGATATCGTTTACACTTCCATCTTCTTTTACAAATCGCTCATTAGTCATCACATTTTGACCGGCAATAACTCCATCCTCACGAATAGTTCCTTGTGCTGTTTCGGCAAGAACACCGGATAGAACACCAAACATTTTTGTTACAGAGAAGATATCACCACCTTTACGACCATCAACTAACACATATAAATTCAAGCCTTTATAGCTGAACATATTTGATACACCCCAGTTAAAATCGGCAGAAATATTACCGATAACCTGATCAGTTCCGGTTCTTTCAGGATATCCATCTGCATCAACAATAATGGCACCATTATCATCTCTTAAGAATTTTGCACCTACCATTTCACCATAGGTTCCACCAGGAATCGCTTGCACGGTCATTGACCATGAAGTACTAAGTTGGTATTTCTCAATTCCAGGAAGTAATGATACAACTGTATTATCATTTTTAGCATATTTAACCTGCATAGTCCAATTAAATCCATCACCTTTTGACTTTACAATATCACCATATAAAGCTAGCTCAATACCTTTGTTCTGAAGTTCTCCAGCATTGATCCATTTTGAAGCAAAACCGGTTGCTGTTGAAACATCAATTGCCATGATTTGATCAGAGGTATTTTCTTTATAATAAGTAAGATCAATACCTAATCTGTTTTGAAAAAATTTAAGTTCCAAACCAGCTTCGATAGCTTTTTTCCTTTCAGGTTTCAAATCGGCATTAGCTAATGATCGCATAAAACCATAACGGGTTGTTCCAGCCCAAGCACTACTAACAGCTGAATAATAACCAGCCAATGTATAAGGATCGGCATCACCTCCAACCACTGCATAACTAGCACGAACTTTTCCAAATGAAAGAAGATTAGGGTCAATTTTTAGTAAGTCGGTGAAAATTAAACCTAATGTTCCAGAATAATATGAATAACTGTTATTCGCAGTTGGAAGTGTAGAACTCCAGTCATTACGGAAGGTAGCACCTAGGAATAAAAAGTCCTTGTAAGAAGCATCTGCCTGAGCATACAAACTGTTAGTTTCTTTGTTCCTTGTATACATATCTGCAGTAGGATTTCCATTTACGTTGCTGATATCAAAGAAGTTAGGAACAGTAAGTTCTGCAGCGCTGATTGATTGATAATTGTAATATTCACTACGATAATTAGCTCCAATAAGACCAGTGATTCTGATATCTTTTGTAAGCTCTTTATCAATGTTTAAGGTTAAATCAGCATTTTTTGAAAGATCAATTCTTGTTTCTTGACTGAAATTTCCACCATTCTTCTTATTTTGGTTAGATTGGTTGTAGATAACTGATTTTCGGAAATCAGTTGAATAATCTGTTCCAACTCTTAATGCAACATTCATCCAATCATTAATGTCATATTTAAAATCTATGTTACCAAATAATCTGTCTTTGTCACGTGAATTTGTGTTTTTATAAACAGTCCAATAAGGATTGTTATGATAGTAATATGACCAGGTATAAGGTTTGCCGAAAGCATCGAGTTTGTCCCAATTTTCTTTCAATGGTGCGATATCAACCTGACGGCCAAACCAGCTACCCATTGATTGAAGAATATTACCGGCACTATAACCTTGAGCTGCAAGGTTGTCACTTACAGTTTTAATATAACTAGCTGAAGCATTCACAGTGAATTTACTAGTTACCTTCATAGTTGTGTTTACAGAAAAAGTATTCTTCTTTTGATCTGTATTAGGAATAATTCCGGTTACATCATTATTGGTGTAGGAAAACCTTGAAACTGATTTATCAGATCCGGTTGTGATTGTCAAATTGTGAGTTTGATTGAATCCTGTTTCAAAGAAATCTTTAACATTATCAGGATGAGAAACCCAAGGAGTTGCAGTATAAACAGGGTTTCCATTTGCATCTAAAGTATAAGGAGAGTTAAATTGATTGAATTTTAATCCGATATCTAGTCGAGGTCCCCAGCTTTCGTCCCAACCATCATTTACTCCACCCCAATTACCATCATAATAATTGAATGATTCGTTCTCACAATATTCCTGATAAGATGAATAAACACCAGGATGGGCTAATTGATACTGTTTGTATGTGTACTCATCACCTTGTGTAGCTTGTCCATATTTATTTTGATAGTCAGGTAATATTGACAATCGGTCTATACCAATATCGTAAGTGTATTGAACCCCAATACCTTTTTTATTAATAGCACCTTTTTTAGTTGTAATAATAATAACTCCATTTAAAGCACGACTGCCATAAATAGCTGCTGCTGCTGCACCTTTTAATACAGTCATTGATTCAACGTTATTAGGGTCTATATCCATTGCACCATTACCATAGTCGGCATTACCTGAACCAACAGCTGTTGAGGAATTGTTCATTGGAGTTCCATCAACTACAAATAAAGGTTGGTTGTCAGTTCGCATTGAACTGTTACCTCGGATATTAATACGAGCAGAAGCCCCTACAGCTCCTGAAGCTGTAACAATTTGAACACCGGCCATTTTTCCGGATAATGCGGAAATTACGTTTGTTGGTCTTGTGTGCATTAAATCGTCACCACTTACTTCATCAATCGAATATCCAAGTGTTTTCTTCTCCCGAGAAATGCCGAGAGCAGTAACAACTACTTCATCCATAAGTTTGACGTCTGGATCCATAACAACATTTACCACGGTCGATGTTCCAATTGCAACATCTTTCGTGAGCATTCCAACAAATTGGAATCGTAAAGTAGTGTACTCTGCATTTAAAGTTAGAGTGTACTTACCGTCGATATCGGTTGTTATACCAATTGTAGTACCAGGCACAATAACAGTTACTCCTGGAATTGGCAAACCATCTTCAGCACTGGTAACAGTACCAGTAATTACTTTTGTTTGCGCATTAGCTACTCCTATGCTCATAAGAAAGAACAAGCATGTTAGCCAAATTGTAAATTTTCTCATAATTAAAAAATTTGGTTAATAAAAAATTTGGTTCATAATTTGTTTGCTACATGATAAGTTTTCACATCCAACGATTCTACTTATATATAGTAATATTTGAGGGCGCAAAATAGGAAATTACCTAGTAATTAACAAAAAATTAACAATATATTTAATACATATAACTATTTAGAATAAGTATAAATCGGTGTGTAGAGCGTTAATAGGCTTGTAAATAGTTGAATAAAAGTATTTAAGCCCATTCAAATAATGATTTGATACATTTTTTAAGTGATTAATAATTATTTAATAGTTTATTAATTATTTTTGTTAGTAATTGATTTGTGGAGGGGGAGAGTATTTGATCAAAAAAATGGCCATTTTATAGATATTTGCTGAAATAACAAAAAAGGCCTTTTAACCTGAATTTATTGCAATTAACACTAGAATATGTTATAGATAACGAGTCCCTAAATACAACTTATAGAAGGGGGGAGCATACTTCGTTAATAATAACAGGAGTATAATTGTTAAAACTGTAATTACTTTATTTTTATCTATTTGTAAAAACAAAAGCAAATTCTAGTAAAACGATTAGATTATGAAATATTCATTCTTCATTATCATCTAATTTAAAATTTTCAAAAGATTTCTTTATATTTACATTTTATCATTAACCAAGTTATTATACAATGAAAAAAGAAGTTCTATTTCTCTGTTTTTTGATTTTAACCAGTCTAAGTTTTGCGCAAGTCATCAAAGTTGAGGTTCCTCGTGGTGTGCGTACAGAATCCACAGATATTATTGATGGGGTTGCTACCCATAATTATTCTTCGAAAAGTAAGATTCCTATCAATGGTATCCCTTTTTTAAATGAGAATTTTACAGCTGGAGTTTTAGAACTTTATGATGGCAGTAAATCTGAGGAAGTCCTTTTGCGTTACAATATTTCAAAAGATATATTTGAAATTTTAAGAAATAATGATACGCTTACATTGAATCGCCCTTATGCTGTGAAATATATTTATCTTGATGATAAGGTGTTTATTTTTGACCCAAAGCTAAGAGAAGATACTGAAAGAAGTCTTAATGGCTATTTTCAGCTAAGAGTGGATGGAAAGCTATCTTTTTATATTAAACGACGGAAGGATTTATCTTATGACAGTTTTGCACAAAACTATCAAGGAGGCAGTGGGACAAAAGAGTATTATTACATTGATAAAGTAAGTTTTGTTGGTAAAACAACCGAGGGGAAAGCTTTTTTGATTACTTCAACCAAAAGTCTCCTAAAAAATTTAAAAGATCACAAACCTGAAGTAAAAGCGTTTATAAAAGAGAATAAGATTAAGTTTAAAAAGGAAGGAGATATTGTTAGAGTGATTGAATATTACAATGGTTTTTAAATAAAATCTTGTTGATAATTAGTGCGTTATATTGTTTTAAATTAATTTTTCTTTACTTCTTATCTTGAACAGGTAACATTCATTTGTTTTATTTTTTTAAATTCTAATATTATAAAGTAATCACTAAAATAATATTAAATGAAACCTAAACTGGCTTTTCTAATTATTATCTGTTTGTTTGTTGTTAATACAAGTCCTGCTCAAGAAAAAAAACAATCTAACAAAACAGTGCTCAAAGGACTTGTGAGAGACACTGAAGGCATTCCAATTCAAAACGCATCTGTTTTTGTGGATGGTAAAAATTGCAAAATTTTAAGCGACGCTGACGGTCTATTTGAGCTAAAGCTTAAAAAAGGAGTAAAAACCATTACTGTCTATACTTCACTGCAAGGGGCAACTGAAATAGCTTATCAAAATCAAGAAGAAATAACTTTTGTTTTGCCTTCTTCCAGTAAAATATTGGCGGATTCATTAAACGAAATCAAGGTGAAGGAAATTGATAATATAGATTATATCAATGCTCACAAGAAGAACTTGGTAAGAAATGTCAGCGAAATTAATCAAAACACTATAAAAAATGCTGATCATTATGTAACAATTTATGATATGATACGAGGTGAGGTTGCTGGTGTAAATGTAAATGGAAGCACAATTACTATTAGAGGAGCATCATCCTTAGTTTTAAGTAATGAACCACTTCTTATTGTGAATGGTATGCCGGTGAGAAGTCTTGATCATATTTTCCCATCTCAAGTTAAATCTATTAAAGTTCTAAAAGGTACTTCTGCGTCTATTTATGGAGCTCGCGGTGCAAATGGTGTAATCGTAATAGATCTTAAAACAGATGTTGACAATCATTAATTTGATCAAAAGAATGAAATAATATTTAAAACTCCTTGTCAAAGACAGCCTTTCAGAATATTTTGCGTGTAATTTTATCTAGAAAAATTTAAGGAAATATTAAAAAGGGGAATCTCGAAATTTGAGATCCCCCTTTTTAAAAAATTTAATAAAATTCTACATTATAACGATATTATTATCTTTTAACTACTTTTCTTAAAGGTGTCGTGCTTTTAATTACAGCTGATTTTGTGCTTCCAGATAATGTAAGATTAGCCGTCAAATATGTAATCCCGCCAAGATAAGAAGCATAAGTTGCAGCCAAACCTTTTACATCACCAGGATAGTAAATATCATAATTGATTAATAAAGTTGGTTTAGCACCACAATTAGTCCACTTGCCACTACCTTTTATTTCATATTGATAAGGAACACCAGCATAAGTGGTTGTGTAAATATATTGTCGTGGGATATCAACCAAGCCATTTCCAGCTACTGTCATATTAAAAGTTCCCCCGGCAATAATCGATTCACCCCAAAAATCATTGATAAAGCCAACACTCATACCAGAAACTGCTAATTTAGTTCCGCTAACGGTGGTTTTAATCTGACTTGAGTAGGTATAATCACCCTGTCCGTCGGTTCCAGACCAGGAACCTACTAGGTTGGCAATTCCATTTGTAAGAGGACAAAATTCAATTCTTTTAATATTATAAGTGAGTTGAATCGCTTTAGTATTCGGATTATTATGCGCACCGGCATCCATATTCAGTACAAATTTTTTGGTTTGGCCAACAGGCATGTTTGCAGCTTTGGTTGAAAAAGTAACTGCACCCGAAGTTTTTCCAGCCGGAATAGTTATGCTATTCGCTGACAGTGTATACATACTGGAAGTGAGGGTGCTAGATGGATCCAAAACAAGATTAACTGTAATATCCTGTGCTTGAGGAGTTCCCATCAATACAACTGCAATCGAGCTTGTAACTTCTACTAATCCACCTGCCTCGGTAACTCCAGTTTCAGATGTTTTAGAAGCATTTATAAACTGCAGATAATAAGTTGCATTTGCATCAGGGGCATTGCTGTTTGCATCAAAGTATGTTATTTTATCGCACGAAACAAAAAGAGCTCCGAAAGCGATAAAAACAAACATTAATTTAAATATATTTTTCATATTTTTTTTGTTTTAATTATTATTTAACGAAACTTCTTATCTATCCCACCAAAGTTTGTCACTAATCTGTACAGAAGGAACATTTGCACTATTGTAATTAATTTCACTCTGTGCATAAGGAAAACGTGTTGGGATTGCAGGAAGAACGCCGTCTGGATGAGGTGTAATTGCAGGCAATCCTGTTCTTCTGTAATCTGCATAGGCTTGGTTAGTTCCAAAAGTAGCAATATACTTTTGTTTCATAATAAGATCAAGAGTTACAGGAACACCAGTAATGTTAGCGGCTAACCAAGTTGCATTAGCTGAACCTGTTACTTTAAGAACAGATGCAGCAACAGCAGCTTCGAAAGCAGCTTGAGCTACAGCAGTATTTCCTAACCTGAAATTAGCTTCTGCCTGAATAAATTTAAGTTCAGCATAAGACATTATTACAGATGAAGCAGTAGCCCCTGCAATATAAGTACCAGGTTTTGAGGCATTTTCATTTAACGAGCCAATAACACTCCCATTATACGCTCCACTGCCATCTTTTGCACAATAGAAAGGAATACGAGGATCATTAGTAAGCTTCATCATATCAACCATAGTGGCACCCATACGAATATCTGTACGTTGCTCCATAAATTGAAAAATAGGGTTATGATTAGCGTTTTCCCAAGGTACCTGATAATCATCAGCATTGGAAGCAAATCCATTGGCAGCAGCAGCTATTGCAGCTGTATAAGCAGCATTCCCATTAACACCGGCTAATTGAAGAGCATGACGTGCTTTTATTGAAAAAGCTGCTTTTTTCCATTTTGCAACATTTCCTGCATAAATAACATCACCAGTAACTGCTACAGCATTTGCAGTAGCACTTAAATCTGCAATAGCAGCATCAAGAGTTGTATTAAGGACACCGTATAGCGATTCTTGTGAATCATAAGTAGGTGTTAATACGTTTGCATTTCCATTTAGGGCTTCGCTAAATGGCATATCACCAAATACATCAGTAGCGATTCCAAGAGTGGTAGCAGTAATAACTTTACCAATACCAGCATAATAAGGCGATACTTTACCTTCTGTATTTTCAGCTTTATCAATTAACACTTTAGAATTCATGAAAATTTCTGTATAGATAGAAGTCCATGTGTTATTAATATCGGCTGGTAAATAAGTGTATTGAGCTTGATTTAAAGATTGACGAACAACACCATCAAACTGCTGCATCCACATATTTGTAGTACGAACGATATCGTTTCCTGTCATATTGTAACCCATTGATTGCTCAATTGCAGGAAGCATCAATTTCATTGGTACATCTGCAGGGGAATCCGGACTGATATTAATATCAGTGTCGATCCACTTTGAACATGAAGAAAGAACCAGGACAAAGACAAATATCAATCCTAATGCTTTGAAAATATTATTATATTTTTTCATAATGATTTAGTTTTTAAGGTTAGTTAAAAGGTTACTTTTAAACCGAACAGATATGTCTTAGAACCTGGGTTATTAAAGTAATCCATACCTTGCCCGTTTGTTGCACCCTGAAGGTTTGTTTCAGGATCGATACCTGTATAAGGTGTAAATAGTAACAAATTCTTGCCTGTAAAGTAAAGTTGAGCATTTTTAATAAATGTTTTCTTTACCGGTAGATCGTAGCTCAAAGTGATATCTCTTAATCTTATCCAGCTAGCATCTTCCATAGCAGCAACAGAAGGTCCGCTAGCGAAGTTACTACCACCACCTGAAGTGTACCAAGCCTGATCTAATACTACAGGAGTAACATTTTTTACACCTGTACCAACAGGATTTCCGTTAGCATCTAAATGGCCATAAACACCCTCCATTACAATGATGTTTTGTGAAGGTGTTCTGTCAAAATCAATTGTTCCTTCAGGAGTATAATATACTTCACGGGTTTCAGTAGCTTTAGAAGTACCAAAATAGTTCATAGCAAAGCCAGTACCGTTATACATCATTCCACCACTCTTGATATCCCACATAAACGATAAGGTTATTTTTTTATATTTAATGGTATTTGTTATGTTTGCAGTCCAATCAGGTTGAGTATTTCCAATAGGTACCATCGAACGAGTATCCTGCCATGGATATCCATCGCGGAAGTTATCTGTTGGGTCATCATTAATTAAAACATTACCATTTGCATCTCTGTACCAATCATTTCCAAAAACACTTCCGTATGCCTGACCAGCCACGGCACGAACCTGCGGTACAGTAAATCCGCCTAAGAACAGATTATCTACACCTTCAGCTAATTTAATAACCGTATTCTTTAATTTAGTAAAGTTAGCAAATACGTCCCATTGGAAATCTTTTGTTTTAGCAATAGTTGCATCAATACTAAGTTCAACACCTTTAGATTCCATTTCTGCAGCATTCATATAAACAGATGTAAATCCGGATGAAGGAGCAATTGGAACAGACATTAGCAGATCTGAGTTATTATTGTGGAAATATGATGCATCGATTCCAAGTTTGTTATCAAATAATCGAAGATCCATACCAACTTCCCAGGAATTCATAGTTTCGTGTTTCAAATCCGGGTTTCCTAATCCTGAACCTAATTGGAAACCTGTATTTCCTTGATATGGGAATCCAACACCATTCGTCCAACCATCGCCTGTACCGGCAGCATAGAAATAATTAGAAGTATTGTATGCACCAGCTATGTTAGCAGTACGTGCTATAGAGGCTCTTAGCTTACCAAACGATAATATTTTATTACCTTTAAGTGATTCTAGCTCTGTGAAAACAAAACCTAAACTAACTGAAGGATAGAATGCAGATAAATTAGCTTTTGGCATAGTTGTAGACCAATCATTACGTCCTGTTACTCCCAAATAAAGCATATTTTTAAAGGCTAAGCTTACATCAGCAAAAACAGCCATAGTGCGGTAATTCCCAATGCCTGAACTAACAGTATTATTTGCGGAGTTAGATAATTGATAGAACTCAGGGATTTCTAATCCGTCGGCAGTTCCATATATATTTTTGCCAAAAGAAGAAAACGCATTACCACCAAGAGTAGCTTTGATGTTTAAATTTTCGTTAAGGTCTTTCTGGAAATTTAACAAAAGATCGGAGTTAAATACACCCGAATAGTTCATATACTCATCCAAATAACCTGCAGGATAAGCCCTTGAATTTATTGCAAATCTATCCTGATATCTTCTAGTATACCAGTCGACTCCGGCATTATAGGATAAGCTCAGGAAATCGGTGAATCGAACATTGATATTTCCACTACCCGTAAAACGATTAACGTTTTCATCAAAAGCAATTTTATTTGCTGTCCAGTAGGGGTTGTCATAACCACCACCATTACGATAGTTTCGTTGTGTTCCATCAGGGAATTCATAGCCAGCACTATTATCAAAAGTTGAGGCTGTCCTTACTAAACCTAACATGATACCTGAAACGTTTGATCCTTTTTGAATTTGAGTTGCAACAGAGTTTGTATATGCGAAATCTGCACCAACAGTAACTCTACTACTCAATTTATTTGTTGCATTTAAACGTAAGGTTGTTCTTCCAAAATGGTTATTTGGAACAATACCATTTTGGTCTAAATTGGATATAGAAAAGTAAAAACTTCCTTGATCATTTCCATTACTGATACTTATCCCATTGTTAGTTGAAATACCTGTTTGGAAAAATTCGTAAGGATCGTAATACTTTGCCGGCATACCGTTACCGGTTCCTTTTGGAACAAGTTTTCCATTCGGATCCCATTTATAAGTGGCATCACCATCATATTCCAGGTCAGCAATTTTTGCCCCATAAGACATAGAGTTACCACCAGCCCAGGCACCATTGTAGCCCTGTGACCACATGGTTTGTCGTTCCTGTGTTTGCGAAAGTACATCGAAACCAACAGAAGTATGGAACTCGATTTTTTTTGATTGCAATTGTTTTCCGGATTTGGTAGTAATTACCAAAGCACCGTTAGCTGCTCGAACACCATACAGGGCAGTTGCTGCACCTCCTTTAAGAACCGTGATAGATTCAATATCTTCAGGGTTTAAGTCAATAGAACGACTTGAGGTAGTTACTCCACCAACTCCACCTGATCCACCGCCGGAAATAATTGGCATTCCGTTAACAACAAACAAAGGCTGGTTATTACCAGTAATAGAAGCATTACCACGAATAGTAATAAAAGTAGAAGCTCCGGCATCACCAGCTGAACTAATAATTGAAACTCCAGAGGTTCTACCTGCCAAACTGTTTACAATGTCGGCATTTGGTTTGCCAGAAAGAATGTCATTGTTAACGGTCTGAACATTATAGCCCAGCTCTTTCTTTTCTCTAGAAATACCAATTGCCGTAACAACTACTTCATCCATCAATTTAATGTCAGGATCAAGAACTACATTGATTTCGGTTTGTGTTCCGATGACAACATCTTGAGTAATCATTCCGACAAACTGGAAGCGAAGATGAGTGTACGAAGTCTTGAGAGAGATTGAATACTTACCATCAAGATTAGTTGTTACACCTATTGTTGTGCCGGGAACCACTACGGTTACTCCGGGAATGGGCAAACCATCTTCAGAACTGGTAACAGTACCAGTAATTACTTTTGTTTGCGCATTGGCTATTCCGATACTCGTTATAAAAAACAAGCATGTAAGCCAAATTGTAAATTTTCTCATAATTAATAGATTTGGTTAATAAAATATTTGGTTTTGTGTTAGTATATTAGATCGAGATCTAATTTCTTTCATCTTTTTACTTAAAGATTAATGTTGTTAGTATAAATAATGATGAAAAATATAAAAAATAATGACATGTAGCAAATTAATTTAGTTAAATTGAGACAAGTAAAAGTGTTAAACAATCTGCAAGCCCTATCAAATAAGGAATTTGATCATTATTAATAAGGGGTGATTTTTGATATTTATTTTAACGATAATATGTTAATAAAGAAAATTCATTTCACATGATATGAGAAGATGTATGGATTATTGATATTTATTATCAATCTAACATCTATAAAAATAAGCGAACAATAGTGGAATATTATCTGAATTGCCTAAAATAGGTTGTAAATACACTCATAAAGAGCAAGTTAATTATGAGGTTGATATAACTGATATCCCAGATAAGAGCCTTCGTTATAAAATAAATAATTATGGAAGTGATAAAAAGTATTAATCCTATTCGCTTTAGTCTTCTTATATATAATATGCCTATTATAGATATAATATAAAGAGAAGCCCCAAAAATACTGAAATACAATATTTCATTTTGGCTAATTTCTCGAGGAAAGTAATTCGCTAAAGCCAAAGCGAAAAATTTATGAAATATAATTCCCAATAAGTAAATAGTGAGAAATACTAAATTGTAAGTAAGTGCCACGACACTTGCTGTTTTTAAAAGAAATGGGTTTTTTATTTGAGCTTGCTCTTCCATTGGTTTGAGTTATTTCAGACTTTAATTCATGAGCTTTAAATGACGAAAATAAAAAAGTATGAAGGTAGCAGTCAGAAGTACTCCAAAAAGAGGGAATTGATCAGTTTTTACAAATAATGTTGGTAGAATTAACAGAAGTATTTGAGCAATTGCATAAGTATGAAAGCCGAGTTTTCGGAGGCGCCACATCATGATTGCTCCATAGAGTGAGAAACTATAAAGGAAAAAGCTGAACAGATAAAAACTTTTACTAAATGTAAATACAATTTCAGCTCCGGGTAAATTGAGACCTCCACTTTCGTATGTTTCCAATAACATATCATAACTTAAGTGAATAACCAGATTTGAGAAAGCAGCCAGCCCACTACCTATGAATGTTAAGATACATATAATAGTCAATGCTTCTGGCCTTTTTTTACCCTCTGTATTTATTATTTCATTATTATCTACCATGGTTCAAATTTACATTTTTATTCGTGAAACTCAAATTTCAATATTCTCATATTATTGCTGTAAATAGAATTTATTAACATCACCTTTTATCGGGAAATAAGGATATTGAAATCTATTAGTTGAACAATCCCAATCATATTAAATCGGATATAATTTATTGAAAGGGAAGAAGTGAAATTAGCTTAGATTGCATTAATTGGTTAAATATCGGGATCGTATTCAAACAAAAAGTCCGGCTAAACTTAACCGGACTTTTAAAAAAGTTCGTGAGTTTTTATTCTAACGACCCAACTACTTTTTCAACTTCTTCCAAAATTTCACCTGATTTTACCAAAGCCTTCATAGCATTGTGATCATTATAAAGTGGACGGTCAATCTCAAGGAATTCAACATATTTCCGAATGATTTCTTTTGCTTTTGTAACCCCGTGTCCGAAATTATATTCTCTGAAATCGAGTGCTTGAGCTGCTGCCATAAATTCGATTCCAAGAATTCCATAAGCATTATCCAGAATTTGATTATTTTTCAAAGCAGTGTTCATGCCCATCGAAACAAAATCTTCCTGATCGGCTGCTGCCGGAATTGATTGCACAAATGCTGGAGCGGATAAAATTCGTTGTTCAACAATCATCATATCTGCCGTGTATTGACTTAACATCAAACCAGAAAACATTCCGGCTCCTTTTGTTAAAAATGCAGGCAATCCAACACTTAATGCAGGGTTATTCAATCGGTTCATTCTTCGTTCCGACATTACAGAAACCATGGTAATACATGCTCCTGCCATATCAACAGGCACAGAAACCGGTGTTCCCTGGAAGTTTGCTCCTGATAATTGCAGGTTCTCATCCGGAAAGAAAATCGGATTATCACCAACCCCGTTTAATTCAATTTCAACTTGCGAGCGGGCATAAGCCAAAGCGTCGTGAGCAGCTCCAACAACCTGAGGAGTTGAACGCATTGAGTAAGCATCTTGTACTTTACATTTTACTTTTCCTTCTTTTAAATCTCCACCGTTTACACATTTATTAATCGCATTTGCACTTCGGATAGCCCCTTTAAAACCACGTACTTCATGTAATTTAGGAGTATAAGGCTTCATGTTTGCTTTTAATGCTTCGAGCGACATAGCTGCAGCAATTTCTGCTTGCTTTAACCAACGGTTGGCATCATAAAGGAAAATTGCACTCATTGCTGTTAAAACATTGGAGCCATTAATAGTTGCCAATCCATCGCGAGCTTGCAATCCGGGGATTTTAATTCCTGCTTTTTTTAATGCTTCTTTTCCATGAAGAAGTTCACCTTTGTAATAAGCTTTTCCTTCACCCATCATCAACAAAGCAATTTGCGACATTGGAGCCAAATCACCTGAAGCTCCCACAGAGCCTTTTTCGCAAACAAATGGAGTAACACCTTTATTCAGCATTTCAACCAAAGTCTGGGTAATTTCAATTCTTATTCCTGAATTTCCGTGTGCATGAACATTTATTCGTCCAAGCATTGCTCCACGAACGTGCTCCAAAGGCATGGCATCACCTATTCCTGCCGCATGATTATAAATCAGATATTTTTGAAAATCTTTTACCTGATCATCATTTAAAACTACTTCTGAGAATTCGCCAATTCCGGTATTCACGCCATACATAATTTCACCTGCTATGATTTTGTTTTCTAGCATGGTGCGGCATTTATTAATGCGTTTGATTGCATCGGGGTGCAATTCTACTTTTTTTGAATGACGAGCTACTGCTACTACATCCTCAATTGTTAATCCTGAACCTGTGATAATGTAAGTCATATTTTTATGTTTTTAGGTGTTTAATAGATTCTTATATTTTTTTCTTCTAAGCATTATTCAAAACTATTTTCAAATTATCGAACTTGCCTGCTGCAAGCAGGTCAGCACATTTTCAAATTATTATACATCCTCTCTCAAAGCATCCGGAATATTTAAAGGTATCGATTGTAAGAAGCTGACCGTTACATTCATTGCATCGCTCATAATTTGATCATCTTCAATAAAACTTACAACCTTTCGATATTCGCTAATAAATTCTTCAATAAAAGGAGACGATTTTTTTGGTCTTCTGAACTCCAAAGCCTGAGCAGCATTAAATAATTCAATGGCTAAAATGCGCTCCAGATTCTGCACAACTTTATATCCCTTGGTGGCAGCATTTGCTCCCATGCTTACATGATCTTCCTGTCCTTGTGATGATTCTATGGTGTCGACAGAAGCCGGAGTGCAGAGTTGTTTGTTCTGACTTACAATCGAAGCTGCCGTGTATTGCGGAATCATGAAGCCCGAATTTAAGCCCGGGTTTGCCACCAAAAAAGCAGGTAAGTTTCTTTTCCCGGAAAGCAGTTGATAAGTCCTGCGCTCAGAAATGCTTCCCCATTCGGCCACAGCGATTGCCAAATTATCTAATGCTAATGCCAAAGGCTGTCCATGGAAATTTCCTCCTGATATAATTAAATCTTCGTCCGGGAAAATGGTTGGATTATCCGTTACTGCATTGATCTCGCATGAAAAAACATAAGCAACATAGTTAACGGCATCTTTTGAAGCTCCATGAACCTGCGGAATACATCTAAACGAGTATGGATCCTGTACATGTTCTTTGTGCTGATTGATGATTTCACTTCCTTCGAGCAGCATACGGATGCGTTCAGCGGTTTTAATTTGTCCAATATGAAAACGAATTTGGTGTACCAAATCGTTGAAGGGTTCTATTCTTCCATCAAAAGCTTCGAGTGAAACGGCACTGATTATATCTGCCAATTGCGAAAGTCGGAATGTTTTTAATAAGCTGATTACACTATAAGCGCTCATAAATTGAGTCCCGTTTAGTAAGGCCAATCCTTCTTTTGATCTTAATGAAATGGGTTCCCATTTTAATTCTTTATAAACTGAATCTGTATTTCTTTTTTCGCCTTTATAATATACCTGTCCGAGCCCAAGTAAAGGCAACGACATGTGCGCTAGTGGTGATAAATCGCCGGATGCACCTAATGATCCCAATTGATATATAATTGGTAAAATGTCATAATTAAAGAATGCAACCAAACGTTCAACGGTACTTAATTGAATTCCTGAATGACCGTAAGATAAAGATTGAATTTTTAGCAAAATCATCAGTTTTACGATTTCACGTGGTACTTCTTCGCCCATTCCACAAGCATGTGATTTCACCAAATTACTTTGCAGGGTGCCCAATTCTTCTCGTGAGATTCGATGATTGCAAAGCGAACCAAATCCTGTATTGATCCCGTAAATAGGCTCATCTTGCGAAGCCATTTTGTCATCAAGATATTTACGACATTTCAGTATTCTTCTTTTCGATTCCTCCGATAATTCTATTTTGTAATCTTCTTTTAATATATGATAGATGACCTTAAAAGTCAGTTTTTCTGGACTTATTTGATGTATTTTCATTTTCTTTTGTAAATGAATAGTTCAATTTAATATCAGTTTAGCGATTCGTTAAACCAGAAATTTAAATTTTAGGAAAATTGATTGTATAATGGATAATCGAAATCTAAATTATGGATGATCCTAAATTTCCGATCTCATGCGAACAGGCTGAACGCACTTCAGTATCGGACTTAGCAGAGTGAGGTACGATTAACTTTAATTTTAAACTTTAGTGACCAATACATCGTGATATTTTGTGAGGTTAAAAGTATAAATTATTTATATTCAATGCTAAAGAAAAATTATTTTATTTTGCAGTAAAATTGAAACTGATGGATAATCAAACAAAAGATGAAATCTTAAAAAACCTTCATGAGCAGGAAGCAACGCTCCTATACTTTTTTTCAAATCATTGTGCACCTTGTTCTAGTTTACGGCCAAAGGTTTCGGATTTATTGAAAAATAAATTCCCGAAAATGAGTTTTGTTTTGATTGATGCGGAGGCCGAGCCTGAATTCTCCGCTAAACATCAGGTTTTCGCAAGCCCGACTATCATCTTATTTTTTGACGGGAAAGAAACCAGACGTTTTAGCAAGTTCATCTCCATGTCAGAATTGGAGCAAAGTATCGAGCGTTATTATAAAATGATTTTTGAGGAATAAGTTTGATAATGGATGCAAAATCATTGAGCCAGAGTTTTCATGAACTTTATCAGAAGGGTTTAACGACTGCTTCAGGTGGGAATATTTCATGCAGACAAACCGATAGTTTGATTTGTATTTCTCCTTCACAAATTGATAAAGGATTTTTAGAACCACAGGATTTTGCAGTTTTAAATTTGGAAGGTGAGCAGTTTGGAAATAATAAGCCTTCCATGGAATACCCTTTTCATCTGACGATTTATAAGAAGTTTCCTAACGTAAAAACGGTGGTGCATATTCATCCGCTTGTATTTGTTGCTTTAAGCCTTCTTCCAAAAAATGATCCTGAGTTGAGAAAGATAAGTGAAAAATTCAATTTAGGATATGCCGATTATGCAATTCCGGGAAGTAATTTATTAGGTTCAAATATCTGTGAAGCATTCGAAAATAATGTTGAGTTGGTACTGATGCAAAACCATGGAATGATTGCCATTGGCGGAGAATTGAATGAAGTGATTAACCGGACTGTTGAATTAAATAATGCCATTATCAAGCATTTTAATCTGGGCTCAGTTCTTGATGAATTTTTATTAACAAGTGATTTTAGTCTTGATCCTGAAAATACTCCCCACTTTTATGAAGAAAGGGCAAAGCATTTTTTAAGTGTAAAGAATAAGGTGAAATTTATTGAAGATAATGATTGGGGCTTTTTTTATGCTGCAGTTCAATTGCAATCTTCAAAACGGCTTTCTCTATCAACATTTTCAACTCAGATCATTCCTGAAAGTTATTTAATCCTAAAAAATCCAATGATAAAGGATGAGAAATATGATCCTTCAAAAATCAATGAATATCTGATTCTTTTTAATGAGCAGGTAAAAGTCTTGGTGTTTTTGGAGGGATGGGCCTTAATAAGCGGAACTTCCCCCTACAATTTATACGATAAAATGGAGGTGCTTGATTTTACAGCAAAGGTTATCTTAATTGCCCAAAAGATAGGGAAGATTCATTTTCTTTCTGATGCTCAAATTGAGGAATTAAAGGAGAAATTTCTACTCTAAATAAATACGAAAGGGATGGCTTCCCGAATTTATCGGGACGCCATCCCTTACCCTTTTGAACCTTTGAACCTTTGATCTTTTGAACTTTAATCAGTAAATTCTTTAATCAGTTCTTCAATACTCATTTTTTTCTCATCTCCTGAATCCATATTTTTCAGTGTGATCAGGTTTTCTTTCATTTCTGATTCTCCAAGCAAAGCAACAAATTTTATCTTTTTGTTATCGGCATAACTCATCTGCTTTTTCATCCGGCCTGAATCAGGGAATAATTCTGCATTGATCCCTGCTCGTCGAAGTTCGGTAATTGCTTTAAGGCAATATTGGGCTTCTTTGAAACCGAAATTTGCAAACATAATTTGCGTGCCTATTTGCGCATTTTCAGGAAACAGATTAAGTTCGTTCATCACATCGAATATGCGATCGGCTCCAAAAGAAACGCCTACTCCTGAAACATTTGGTAATCCAAAAATACCAGTCAGATCGTCATATCTTCCACCGCCGCAAATGCTTCCCATTTGGACATCTTTTGCTGTAACTTCAAAAATGGCTCCGGTATAATAATTGAGTCCGCGAGCAAGGGTCAAATCGAGGGACCAATGAGTTTTAAGATCCAGTTCTTTCAAATACTTCATAATGGTCATGGTTTCTTCCAAACCGCGCATCCCGATTTCCGAATCTTTTAAAACCTCCATCAGTTTCGGAAATTTTTCCTTTAAAATTCCTTCCAGTAAAATGATGGGTTGAAGTTTGTCAATCGCATCTTTTGGAATCCCTTTTTCGGCCAGTTCTGCATTTACGGCTTCAATACCGATTTTATCCAATTTATCGATGGCGATGGTAATGTCAATAATTCTTTCAGGTTCGCCAATAATTTCAGCAATCCCGGCTAATATTTTTCGGTTGTTGATTTTTACTTCGGTTTCGATTCCCAGTCGTCGGAAAATGTCATCAATAATCAATACCAACTCGACCTCATTCAATAAAGCATCGCTGCCAATTACATCCACATCACATTGGTAAAACTCACGGTAACGGCCTTTTTGAGGACGATCGGCACGCCACACCGGTTGTATCTGATAGCGTTTAAATGGGAATGTTATTTCGTTTTGATGCTGAACAACATATCGGGCAAATGGTACGGTCAAATCGTATTTCAATCCTTTCTCAGAGATATAGGTGGCGAACTTATTTGCTTCGGTTGTTGCTTTTTGTTCCTCATTTAATTTACTCAAAAACTCTCCCGAATTCAATACTTTAAAAAGCAAACGGTCGCCTTCTTCTCCGTATTTCCCCATCAATGTCGAAAGGTTTTCCATGGCCGGAGTTTCGATGGGTTGGTAACCGTATAATTTAAATACTTCACGAATGGTATCGAAAATATAATTTCTTTTGATCATCACTTCCGGTGAAAAATCGCGGGTTCCTTTAGGGATTGAAGGTTTTTGAGCCATGGATTCTATTTTAATCTTTAATGCAAAAGTAGGGCATTTTCTTTGTTTACAAAAGTTTCAGTTTTTGTAAAAGTGAATTATTGTAAGCTGCACATCCGGTTTCACCTTCTGAAGGAGCCCAAGTAGCAAAGTTTTTATCATCCGATGCATCCCAGGGACCATCCTTAATTTCATAAACCAAACTGTCAGGTTCTAAAGTCAACAATGTGTGCCAGATTTTGGGAGGAATTTCCGCTCCATAATTCCCATTGGCCGGATCTAAAATAAGATGATCGATAATCTCTCCTTTTTCTGAAAATTCAACGACTAAAACCCGTCCTTTCAAAATGATAAAAGTTTCCATCTTGTCCGGATTTTCATGCTTGTGAGGCTGCACATAGGTTTCAGGATTTGTAGCATGAATCATGCGATGGATGCGATCAGAAAAATGTTGATGAAAATTAAAGTTCTTTCTTTTTCGTTCACATTTTGCAGCTTTCTGCAAGAGTGGATTGGTTATTTGGTTTGTGATGTGAATCATTTTTGCAATTTTAATTCCTGATCATCCATTGTTTTGAATAACTTGAAAATTAATTCTCTTTTTGAATTATCCTTATAATCGGGATGGAAAATCAATTGAGGAATTTGCATTAAAATAATCGCTCCAAAAACGATGAGAGAAAGAGCTTCTAATTTTAGAAAGTAATTTAGAAATAAAGAGATCATTAAAACACTCATGAGAACTATCAACATAATTTTAGAAAACATCCACTTCTTCTTATTTTTAAGGATTAGCTTTTCTAACAATGCCTCTGGAATGGTACCTTCTTCCTTTATTAATTTCTTGTCTTTAAAAGGCATTGATCCCAATTCCCCGATCAGGATGTTTTTTAATTCTTGATTATCCATCGTGTTTGCTAAATATTTTTTGATTGATATTTAAATTAAATTTTAGGCACTCCAAACTTTAGTTCACTCTAAGTACTTAGAATAAAGAACCCTGAACATATTTCTGCTCATGCTCCAGTAACCATTTTTTTCGCCAAACTCCACCTCCGAAACCTGTAAGGCTGCCGTTTGCACCAATTACCCGATGACAAGGGATAATGATCGAAATTTTATTTTTTCCATTGGCATTGCCAACTGCCCGTAAAGCATTTCGATCGCCCAAAGCATTGGCAATATCTAGGTATGATTTTGTGATTCCGAAAGGAATTTTTAAAAGCTGATCCCAAACCTTTTTCTGAAATTCTGTTCCTTCAGGAAGAAGATCCAGTTCAAAATTTATTCTTTTCCCCGAAAAATATTCATCTAATTGTTTTAAGGCTTTGGTCAGGATTTCAGAAACATCTGTTTGTGCATTTTCTTCCTCAACAAAGTAAAGCCCAATAAGGCGATCATGATCAGAAGATAATTCAATGATCCCGATGGGAGAGTGGTAGTATGCCTTGAAAATGTCGGTCATTAGTCGATTTTTAATTTCTTGTATCGGATTCGTTTTGGAGCAGTATCACCCAATCTTTTTTTCTTGTTCTCCTCATAATCGGAATAACCTCCCTCAAAAAAGTAAACCTGTGAATTGCCTTCAAAAGCAAGAATATGCGTAGCTACCCGATCTAAAAACCATCGATCGTGAGAGATTATCACCGCACAACCTGCAAAATTTTCAAGCCCTTCTTCAAGTGCCCTTAGC
>Ga0268284_1000500_pt1 | contig 25932 bp, 17 predicted proteins | sample saktaG_14_FD_190137 | JGI IMG/M metagenome (GOLD analysis project Ga0268284, IMG submission 190137) | Saline water microbial communities from Sakinaw Lake, British Columbia, Canada - sak_2013_06_06_40m | ecosystem: Environmental > Aquatic > Non-marine Saline and Alkaline > Saline ...
AGAATCCATCGTTAATATATTTCTATTATTCCGCTCAAGGTTCTTCATTACCGAAAAATATGTCAGGTAATCATTGCACACCATCCGCCAGCCCCTTCTCCTTCAGGAGAAGGGGCCGGGGGATGAGGTGGTTTATTCTTTGACCACCACCTTCTGATTCCCCACCTCCTGTCTGTTATACAGCAGCCTGAAGACATACATTCCTCTTTGCCAGGCTGAAACATCCAGCAGGAGTTCGGTTTCGGAGCGGGGGACCTCCTTTGCAAAGACTTTTTTACCGCTCAGATCATACACCTCCAGCAGGGTGGATTTCCACTGATGATAGATCGTGGTGGATTGTATCGGCCCTAAGGGATTATCAATAAGCAGGTATTTTGGAAATACTACGGTAAGTTTCTCTTTTACCGGGTTTGGAAACACTTTCATCTGATGCGATTCAGGTTTTGTGAATGGTTCTTCCACGTTAACCACCAGGTTACAATCCGGGTTAATGGTGTCCGAAACTATCGGATGCGGGCAAAGACTGTCATAAGTAAAGGGCTTTGTATATATGCTGTCATATTCCAGATCGGAATTGACTTTATAAACTAATATTTCACAGTTACCATTTAAACATGTAGTTGCAATGCTGATGATTTTGTCGTCAAAAGCTTTATAAATGCTATTGATCCCATTTGTTAATAATAGGTTTTTACTTAAAATAAGATTTCCCAGAGTATCCGTTTTAGCTAATACGTCTTGAGCATAGTACATATTAACAGCCCAACCACAAGCAACAATGAATGTCGAATCATTAAGCCATAATGAAGCACCGGATCCCCCACTACTAATATTCGAAAATATGTCTTTACAATATGATTGGGTTCCATCTCCTAAAACTTTAATTATTGCAGGATTTTCATTGTAAGAATTAATAATGTTATGTTTCCCGAATGAATAAAAATTCCCTGTTTTACTTCTCAACGACGTACTTGGGAATCCGTGATAATATGAATTTCCGCCATAAATGACACTCCATAGTTTATTCCCGGCGGTATCGGTTCTGATCAGGTAAAATCTTTCCCAACCACCACTTTGGCCGGGGTCAGGATAATAGCATGTTGCCGAAATTAAACAACCGGAGCTATCGACAATGACGTCCAAGGCATCATCTCCAAAGGCAAGACTGTCGGGCAGGTAGGATTGATGCCAAAGCAGGGAACCCTCGCTGTCGAATTTAAACAGGTTTGTTCTTAGGTTTTGATTGAGATCATTAAACTCACCCAATAACACGTATCCCTGGTCGGTTGTTGGTTTGACCCTCCAACCCAGATCATACGAAATAGCCGGAGTATATACATCACTGCACCAATCCAGTTCACCGCAGGAATTCAGTTTTAAGATGAACGCATCCTGCTGGTTGCCGTATTTGGTCGTTGTTCCGGCTATGATTAATCCGTTGTCATTTGTTGATGCAATACTTTTAGGGGCAAAAATGTACTGTCCATCGCCTATCTTTTTATCCCATAAAATATTCCCATTAATATCGGTTTTAATTACCCATCCATATTTATAATCCTGTTTTGTTCCAAGGATGATATAACCCTTATCGTAATTCTCAATGACATAGTTCCCCCATGCATGAATAGCGCTATAAATTTTTGGCCATCCCTGGGCATGAGAAATTCCCAGAAAAATGAAAATAAAACAAATAATTCCAATAGTCCTTTTCATCTTAAAAAATACACAACCTTCAACAGTCAGCAAAAAACAAAGTTACTCAATTCATTGAATAATTATGAATTTTTGGGTATCCAGATGTTTTCCTGAGAGTAACAACGTGCATATATATGTTCCGGAAGAATAGGTGGAAGTGTTCAGCAGTATTTGATCCTGCTGTTTCCCGAGTTGTAATGTCTCAATATGTTTGCCCCCTAGGGTTGCAATGGAGATTATTGCCGATTGACCTGATTGAAGCTTGTCTTGCAGATTATACTCCAGAATTACATATTGCTTTGCAGGATTAGGGAAGATTTTAATAAATGATTCATTGTTTATCTTCCCGGTTTTAGGATAATGGATTCGCTGTTTCGATGACTTGGTATTATCCGGCAGCAAAATCGGCTCGGCATAAGTTATAAGATTATTCGCAATAAGAATATTTCTTGAAAGAGCCTGAGCCTGGCCGCTGCCATTTGCCATTAATCCATGGATAGTGGCAGTCTGCTGGGGATTCATTTCAAAAATGGTTTTACCTTCGGATTTTAAGGAATTCATCACCCCGAAATAGGACAGATAAGCCTGATAAATATTTTGTTGAGTATTGTCAAGATTAAAAGCGAGGGGAATATTCGCAAGTGTGGTTTGAACCTTTGATGTGTCATTATTCTTTAAATATTCGAATGCAAGCTGGTACCTGGCGCTCATTGAACCATCATTCCGTAATAAAGAAATCAAACTATCAAAGGATGCGGATGGATTGATCGTATCATGATGGTAATATCGAACAAGATCATTGAAAATACCCGATTTTGATAATTGATGATTATATAATGCAGCTCCAAGGGAGTCCTTCAGGGAGAGGGTTTCTGCACCCTCCTGAATTTCGGCCATCAGGGAATCCGGTATGGAAACGACACGGTTATTTAGCTGGTTCATCACAACATCCGATTTTGCCGACTGTGGATTGGCCACCAGCACATCGCGGATCATCTCGTTAGGTAAAACATTTTCTTTCTGAATAGCCGATTGCATTACCGTATCTGAAAGATAAGGCGAGTTACTGAGTAATTCCTGTCTGAGCTCAAGGGCTTCAGAGGACGAACTGTTTGCTATGGCTGAATTAAGATTCTCGGTACTGCCGCCATCCGTCAATAATTTCAAGGTCTCAGACAATGTATCTATCGCTTGTTGCTCAAGCGATAATTGCCGAAGAAGATCATCCCGGGAAATTCCTCCGCCACCAGTAGTAATTCTTGATGGACAAACCGCAGGCTTATTATATTCATGTATTGTAGGTATCTTAACCACTGCATTGACATCACTGAAATCCGGTCTGACTCTCCAAAATTGATGAAGTGCATGATGGAAATAATGGATTAATGATGCCTGGTTATTAATATCAGAATATGGTACTAAAGCATTATGGTTATTTGAAAATCTATTTCCGGCAGGTTCTGTCTGGAGCAATTTCCAACCCTGGTTTCTGGCGATACCCCAATTTGGGTTATTTCCGTCCTGGTTGATTATTATATCATAAGATGTCGTATCGAAGTCATTACATTTAATACACAGGCCAGTGGTATCACTGGTATTTCGATTCAGATTCTCGGCAATAATACCATAAGAAATGTGACGGAAACAGTTATTATAGATTTCATTGGGATCGGCACCCGAGTTATTGACAATGATTCCCAATGAATTCGGAACCCCGCCGCCACCCAGAAACGTCGAAACAAAACGGTTCTCCTGAACCTTATAAGCCGTGCAATGATCCAGGTAAAGTCCGTAGCAGGTATCCAGAGCCAGAACCAAGCCCGGTACCATCAGGGTATCCTGGGTGATGGTGGCAAAATCAACCGCCCCAAGGTAAATGCCGCGGTAATTACCTTCAAACCTTGTTCTTTTAACATTGATCCAGAACGAAGGATCAGCGTTGACCGCAAGAATACCATACCGTAATCCTGAAAATGTTGAAGGATTTCTCAGCGGTTTGGGACAGGGGGAGATTGAACCCTTGCAATATTCAAACTGATCAACCTGGTAACTGGCGTTGATACTGTAAATACCGTTGCCGCTTCTTGGGTTTGGTATGGTTGGTGTTTCGTTTTTCGTGTTACGGAAAGTGCATCCTTTGAACATAACGCCGCGTACATCAAAAAGACTAACGAAATCCCTTGGATTTGAAACCCCGTCGATAAATTCGCGGGTAGTTTCGAAAATCATGTTGTTAAACCTGCTTGAGTTAACCCTCGAATAGGACACAAATTTTACTGCTTCAAAATTGTTGCGGAAAATACTGCTATCCCCAATGATGATCCCGCCTGTGGATCTCCAGTCGATTTCTCCGTTTTCATCCGTGCGGCAGGCGGCAACTCCAATACGTGCGTTTTCAAGAATTGCCCTATTTTTAAAGATAGCGCATCCCTGCAATGGCAGCCCCTGAACCATGTTCGCATGACCCCAAACCTGAACCCCCTGCCACATGCTAAAACATGCATTGGTTAATGTTCCGCCATCCACGATCAGTTTTGACCCCGGTCTGATCATGATTCTTGCCATAGGCGGAAATTTAACCGTAGATTTAATGGTCAAAGTGCTTGAATCCGATAATAAAATGCTGCGGTCCATGGTTACATCATTGGTCCAGGTCTGGTCTGTAGTAATTACAAGCGGCTCATTGTCAAAGTTACAACTTAAATCGGCTTCCCATACCCCTCTTCCAAAAGTAGCGATTTTCATTTTGGTTCCAGCTTCATTGAATTCAATATCTGTAATAATCGATGAGGGCAACCCCTGGTTTAAGGATTGCCATATGGAATCAGTTCGTCCCCGAAAGAAAATACCGACATCGGTTCCGACCAAAACACCATCCAGGGTTTCTTTGCCGTATTTAATACAATTTATCGGAAATTCCGGCAGGTTATCCGACCAGTCCTGCCATTGTTCTCCCCCGTCCTGAGAATGCAGCACCCGGTATTGCCCTGATTGATTAAAACCTCCCAATGAAACCCATAATTCATTTTCATTTTTCGGGTTGCCGCTTATACCAGTTATTCCATAGCATTGGAGAACAGTGAAACTGCCTATATGGATTGAGTTAATATTACTTGTCAGATCTGTCAGATTGCCGGAAATATATTTTAGGAACTTTTGATTCTGACACTCCCAGCTATAAATAGGCCCTTCATAGGCGATATATATCATATTTAAATTATGGGGGGGGATATACATGGCCGAAACAGGTTTTTTGCAATTGTCTTGTACAGGTGCAGGATCAACAAGCATGTAAAAGGAATTCTTTAATTGATCATTTGATTTGTAGATACTGTGAAAAGCCTCGAAAATTGTATCTTTCTTGGCCGGATGTATGATAATAGGCTTGTTCAAAATGCTTTTTTCATGGACGGTACTATCGATTGTTGTCGACCAGTGATCACCTTCATCTCTTGATTTCATAGTGTAGGTCGTTCCAGTCCCAAAGCTGGGTCCATAAATTATCGCGGGGGAATGATAATCCAGTTGAACATCTCCTAAATCTCCGCATCCTCCACTATGCGTCCAATCCTCATTTTTCAACTTTTCAAAACCGTTATCCATGATACCACAAGCAGTGATTTCCTTGATTGAATCGGCCAAGCCGATTCCCCATATTTGCGTAATGACCAAACCCTCACCGTTTAAGCTGGTCCAGGAATTTATTCCATCTGAAGATTTTGATATCCCTCCGTCGTTTCCGGCAAAAATAATATCATTGTTTCCAGCTCTGAATATTTTAGCATCCCGTGTATCCGGATGATAGTTCAAACTACTTGTTTCATATTGTGTGTGACATACGTGGTTCCAGTTTTCGAACCGGTCAAAAGTATTTCCTCCAAAATATATTTTATTTGGATTTACGGGTGAAATAAGTAATTCAAATTTAAAGTATCCTATACCTGAACAATTACCGGTAGAATTAAATGGAAAAAAAAGATCAATTTTCTTAACCCAATTGTTATTCTCGAAGCTCCATAATTTCAATCTTGTACTATCTATTCTGTTATTTATCAAATCATTGCAGGAAACATACAATAGATCGGGATGGGCCGCAGTAACGGCAATTTCAAATCTTTGGGTATGAAGGGTATTTCCGTTATTGGGTAAAATAGAGTCGATTCGTGAAATTTGAATGAGATTGGAGTCTAAACTATTGGCATTGGTTACTTTCCATACACCCGCATTATTCCTATTGGAATAAAAACAATAATCACTTGCAATATACAAGATTGAATGATCGTTCGGTTTCATTTCAATATCCCGGAGATATCGGTATTCAGCATTATTATAAGTTGCATCTCGCGGGACGGTAAATAGCTTCTTCCAACTCTGAATTCCTCCGGAACCGCCATCATCGGTTCGATAAAGACTTGTTCCTATCAAAGCATAAATTCTCTGGGAATTGGTCGGATCAATTAATAGCCGGTAGGTTGATAAGCATTGTCTTGGTTCAACAGGGAAAATATTTTCCCAACTTTGTCCGCCATCGTTGGTTCTGTATATACCGGTTCCATAACTAAAATCCCTTCCCATGATGTTTCCACCGGTGCTGAAATAGATGACATCAGGGCGAGACAGATCACCAACAATATCAGTAATGCCATTTAAAATAAAACCGGCATCATCCGTAATATTATTCCAGGAAACACCACCATCTGTTGTTTTCCAAACGCCGGATGAGTTTGTTCCGATATAAATCGTTCTCATGGTTTTATCAATAACAGTATCCACATAAACCGCGGATACCAAACCAAGATTCTGGGTAGAGAGGTTCTTCGGGCCAAGTGTCCTCCAGTTTGGGGCAAATAAATCGATACCGGATGACTTTTTCTTTTTTATAAACCGATCCCTGGCTTCCAGGGCAATTTTAAAACTTCCTGACTTCGCAACATCGTCACAGTATACCCTGTTTTTCCAAAATTCCTTCCATCGAATATACTGCGTATATCCACCATCTTCTTCCTGTTTCAAACCCGGATTTGTAACGTACAGGCTATCCCAGGAACTGATTAAAGAATAATAATTCAGATTGGATTGAGCGCTGCCCTGATGAGAGAAAAACAAGGCAAATACATTGACAAGGAATATTATTCCTGATAACTGTAAATTCAATACTTTCATGGCCGTGTTTTTAGGATTTCGTCTCCACAAATACTAAAAATCGTGCCAATTAATTAATTGCCTGAATATCAATATTAAAAAGAATTGTGAACGATAAATAATTCCGTTTTACTGTCAAAATATTTTACACTACTGTCAAAAATATTTACACAGTTCCTCCCAATTCACTTTTCACTTTTTCAATGATCCCACGGTTGCCATCCAATCTGACCATGTCGCCATCCTGAAGAAAGCGTTTGGCTCCTTTGGCTCCGACCACGGCTGGGATTCCGTATTCCCGGGCAACCACAGCGCCATGTGAAAGCGGGCTGCCGATTTCGGTAATAAGGCCGGCGATGATGCTGAAATAAGGAGTCCAGCCGATGTCGGTAAAGGAAGCGACCATGATCTCTCCTTCTTTGAGTGCTTCCGCATCATCCAGGCTATGGATAATATGTGCCCTGCCTTCTACCACACCGCTGCTGACCGGGGTTCCTTTTAATTGTCCTTCCTGAATCACAATTTCCACTTCCTGTTCAAGCGGTTCAGGAATGCCAAAGCTGATTTCTTCAAATACCAGTTTGTCGAGTTCGGGTAGGATCTCCCTGCGTTTTCCGGCTTTTTTTCTCCAGGCAGCTTGTTGGTCCCTGATCAGCAACCCGATTTCTTCATGGGTAAGGAAATAGATCTGATCGGTATCATCCAGTAAGGCTTCAGAAACCAGCATCCGGGCAAGATGCCGATAGGCTTTTCTTACCGTGTTTACCATTTTGATGGATAATGCCTTGGAGATTTCACGACGGGCAACCGCTTTACGGGCTGTGGAAACCAGCATTCTTAAAACGACCCGTTTAAAAAGCGGCAGGGGACGGAGTACATCCGCGATTTCTTTTTTCAGGTCATGACGAACATGTTTCACATCTCCGACCCTCACTTTGGTTTGAAGGGTCTGAATGAGCTGGCGGGGATTTTCTTCCCAGGTCTTCTCCCGGAGTTCTGATTCTCTCACGCAACGATGGCCATGCCGCTCAATGAAGGTGTTAAACTGTTGCCGGATCTCTTCGGGAGCATCCTGCTGCAGCATGGTCAGGGCATCGCTTTGGGATGCAAGGGTGAAACGTTCGGAGAAAGCTTTGTCGCGTCTGATCAGATTGGCAAAGCGTTCCAGGGATTTTACCGCATCGGCGCTTTCTATTTCCGGGATATCGAGGAGCAGCATGGTGGCCGTATGGTGATCGGTGGCAGATGGCACACGCCTGTCATCGGTCATGATGCGCATGAAGGTCGAATACAGGGTTCCTGATTGGGCGGAGGTCATCAGGTGGTGTCCAAATCCGATGCCCAGCTGAATCCTGGCCTTTTCCAGCAGTTTATGCAAGTGTTCAGGGGTTCCGGAAGTATCTATATGGAAACCTGACTCGAGTTTTTTCAGCTCAATAAGGTGTTTTTTGGCACGAACGGTATTCCGGAGTTGTTTAAAGAAGTTAAGGATACGAAAGGGGAGGATAATTTCAGGTTTTGCTTCTATCCCCGGAAATATTTTTCCGCTCAGTGCAAACTGCACATCTTCGGCCTTGTTCAGCCATACCCGTTTGGGATAGTCCATCATATTCGTCATATTGATGAACAGGCGGTTGTAGAACATCTGAATGTAACGCGGAGAACTGCGGTCTTTAAGTTTATAAGCCCCTGCTTTTTCAGCCAGCAGGGTCATGCCGTAATCAATGGCTTCGGCGCTTACCGAGTAGGTGAGGGGCGTTGCGACTCCGGGCATCATTTCGCCGATATTCCCGAGGGTCCAGATATCCTTACTTTCGCCCCTGGCAGCGTCAAATTCATTGTAGTGCACTTCTCCTAGCGTGGTGATCGGACGCACCTGAAGCCAATGCAGGCTTCCTTCCTGGTCAATGGCCCATTCGAGGTCGACGGGTTTACCCAGGCGGACTTCGGCTTTTTTGGTGCCCAGAAGGATTTCCCTGAGGTGGTCCTCGTTCAGCAATTGGCCGTTTTTCCCTGCTTCGGCTGCAAGGTTCGAACCGCTTCGGAACAGTTCATAATGATGGGCATCTTTCATCCCGCTCACGAGCGCTTCTCCCTGGCCTGAAATGGCGTTGACCAGTATTTTATCGCGGCGGTTGTTTACCGGGTTTGCTGAAAATACCACACCGGCAACCTTTGCGTTGATCATGTTCTGAAGAATGACCGAAATCCGGAGATCGGCGTCGGTCACCAGCTTGCCTGAATATGATTTTACCCTTACCGCTTTGGATGCTTCAATACACCGATGGATGGCCGATTTGATTTCATTGAAAGTGCCCAGGTTCAGATAAGTTTCAAACTGGCCGGCAAAGGATGCCGTATGCCCGTCTTCGCTTACAGCCGAAGAACGTACGGCTTTGAGTCCCGCTCCAAGCGAACGGAGGTGCTCTATAAGCACTTCATCATCGAGTAGTTCCATACGGGGATGGATGAGCACAAACGCATCGGGAACCTTTAATCCGATTTCCCTCAGCATTTGCAACCCTTTGGCTTTCCCGCCTACCGGTTCGTCTTCAATATCCTGAATAAACCTGATCAAAATTTCCTTAGCCTAAGTCGTATTTATCGGCATGGAATCCGAATTCCACCATGCCAAGCCCATCGGTTCCGTCAAACTTGTAGGTCCCGATCCCTTCTTTCATCATGTATTTTCCGTCGTGCAGGTAAGGAAATTCCCCGTTTCTCCAGAACTCCAGCCGGTGCGTTTTCCCGCTTCGCGTATGGATATCAATAAATCCATGATCGGGGAGAAGCCTGTCTTTTGAGACTGTTTCCAGGTCGGTGCACTCCACAATGGCATCCGTGGATCCATCCGGTGCGGTGATAAACCCGGCGATAAGTCTTCCCAGGAACTGCCATTTGATGGTGGTCACCGTCCAGTGATACCCGGCGTCGGAAATTCCGGTGATCCAGTAATGCCGGTCCCAGGTGAGCCAGTTACGCGACCCGAAAGAATGGTCGCGGGAGGCCCTCATATTGAGGTTGTACGTTTGATCATTGAGTATGATGCTGCCTTTGAAATTACCGGTTTGCTCATAATGCACCTGGTGGGTGTCTTTCATGTTATGGAAGAATTCCTTGTTCCATTTTTCATTGGCGATGGCATTGGCGATCAACTGCTGATCGGAACTCTTCGCATAATCGTACACCGGGTGTTCTCCGGTGAAAACCAGGTTCAGTTTGCAGGAATGCGATTTTCCCTCTTTATCCTGAACATCACCGTCATACATCACCCGCCAGATCTTTCCGGTCTCTATGGGTTCGTATCTCAGATTCCCTTGCTGGAACCCTTCCCCTTCGGCTCCCGGATCCCGGGTAAGCCCAAAATATCCAAGGTCTTTCAGGAAAAAATCAAACCAGTATTCGTTTTTTCTTTTCGGGCTGCGAAAAGCCATCCGCGTGATGAAAGCATTCCCATCCTTGTCGCTGCCGTAAAAATACGAACTGTCGTTGGGATAGGGCTGGGTTTGGTCTACATGTTTCTGCTCGAGTACATCCACAGGAAATTGGCGGCTTTTGGTTCGTTTCACCATCTGCCGGGCAATGAGTTTTTTGATCATTCATTCAGATTTAGGGTTGCAAACTTAATAAATCATCCTGAAATAAGCGTACCTTTGCAAATTCTTTTCATATATACTTATATAACTTATTTGCATGCAGGAAATCAGGAATGTTGCCATCATAGCGCATGTCGATCATGGAAAAACCACCCTTGTCGACCGTATTTTATACCAGGTCAAGTTGTTCCGCGAAAACCAGGAAGTCAGGGAGCTGATTCTCGATTCCAATGATCTGGAGCGGGAAAGGGGGATCACCATTCTTTCAAAAAATGTTTCAGTAAGGTATAAAGGTGTAAAAATCAACATCATTGATACGCCCGGTCACTCTGATTTCGGAGGGGAAGTGGAGCGCGTGCTGAATATGGCCGATGGAGTGCTCATTCTGGTGGATGCCTTTGAAGGCCCCATGCCGCAGACCCGTTTTGTGTTGCAGAAGGCGCTTGAACTGGGAAAGAAACCCATCGTGGTGATCAATAAAGTGGATAAACCCAATTGTTCTCCCGATGAGGTTCATGAAGCCATGTTCGAACTCATGTTCAGTCTGGATGCCAGCGAAGATCAGCTTAATTTTCCAACGGTTTATGGTTCTTCAAAGCAGGGGTGGATGTCGGAAGACTGGAAGAAGCCCAGCAAGGATATCCATTATCTCCTCGATACCATCCTGGAGCATATACCGCCTCCGGTTCAGTTGCCGGGTACCTTGCAGTTGCAGATCAGTTCGCTCGATTATTCTTCCTATGTAGGCAGGATTGCCGTAGGCAGGATTTCGAGAGGCTCCATCAAGGCCGGGGACCAGGTTTCCCTTGTGAAAAACGATGGGACCATTTTGAAATCCGTTATCAAGGAATTGTATCTTTTTGAAGGTCTTGGAAAGGAAAAAGTGAAATGGGAGGTGGAAGCAGGAGAAATATGCGCCGTACTGGGACCGGAGAACTTCGATATCGGGGATACCATTGCCAACTTCGAAAACCCCGAAGGAATGGCCCGTATCACGGTCGACGAACCGACCATGAGCATGATTTTCACCATCAATAATTCTCCTTTTGCCGGAAGGGAAGGGAATTTTGTAACCTCCAGGCATATCCGTGAAAGACTTTTTCACGAGATTGAAAAAAACCTGGCTTTAAGGGTAGAAGAAACAGACACTTCTGATAAATTCCTGGTATTTGGAAGGGGAATTCTACATCTCGCGATACTGGTGGAAACCATGAGACGGGAAGGATATGAATTCCAGCTCGGACAACCAAAAGTGCTTACCAAGGAGATCGATGGTCAGCTTTGCGAACCGGTGGAACTGCTCAAGGTCCAGGTGCCTGAAGCTTTTTCGGGCAAGGTAATCGAGATTGTTACCAGGAGAAGGGGTGAAATAACCCATATAGAACATAAAAACGACCGGGTCATTCTTGAATTCAATATTCCGGCCCGCGGCCTGATCGGGCTAAGGAATCCGGTTCTTACATCCACAGAGGGTGAAGCGGTGATGGCCCATCGTTTCAAGGCATATGAACCCTGGAAAGGAGAATTGCAGAGCCGTATCAACGGTTCCCTGATTGCCATGGAAAATGGCATGGCCATCACCTATAGCATTGATAAGCTACAGGACAGGGGAAAGTTTTTCATTGAACCCGGTGAACCCATTTATGCCGGGCAGGTGGTAGGGGAGAGTACCCGGGGCGATGACATCGTGATCAACCTCACAAAAACAAAAAAGTTGTCAAACGTCCGGGCCAGCGGTTCCGACGATAAAGCCGTGATCGTTCCTGCGATCCGGTTCTCTCTCGAAGAAGCCATGGAATATATTCAGGGTGATGAGTATGTGGAAGTCACGCCAAAATCCATACGCCTTCGTAAAATTATTCTCGACGAGGTTGAACGGAAAAGAAGCCGGAAATAATCAGGGTTTTTCTTTGATTCCGAGCGCGGCAAGTCCTCCCTCCGCGGTTTCCTTGTATATGCGCGGAAGATCATGCCCGGTTTGGCCCATGGCATGAATTACCTTATCGAAACTTACCAGGTGCTGACCGTCCGATAACAAGGCATACATATTGGCATCCAGCGCCCGGGCTGCTCCGAAAGCATTGCGTTCGATACAGGGAATCTGTACAAGTCCGAAAAGGGGATCACAGGTAAGTCCGAGGAAATGTTCCATGGCAATGGAAGCGGCATATTCTATCTGCCTGGGTGTGCCTCCGAACATTTGTTCCGCAGCGGCTGCAGCCATTGAGCTGGCGCTGCCCACCTCTCCCTGGCACCCGACTTCCGCCCCTGAAATGGAAGCGTTGGTTTTGATGAGGTTCCCGATCAGTCCGGCCGTAGCCAGTCCTTTCAGTATTTTTTTATCGCTGAACTCGTACTGGGTTTTCAGTAAATACAATACCGCGGGTATTACGCCACAGGAACCACAAGTGGGAGCAGTGACAATTTTTCCTCCCGAAGCATTTTCCTCGGAAACAGCCAGGGCAAAAGCAAAAGTAAAGGCACGCCGGGCAAGGGTCCCTTTGAAACTTCTGGCTTTGGTATAATAGGACGATGCTTTACGGGGAAGGTTCAAGGGGCCGGGTAAAACGCCTTCTGTGTCGATTCCCCGTTCCACGGCCTCCTGCATGATTTTCCATACCTCTGCCAAATGATTCCATAATTCGGGGCCCTCATGCAATTCAACAAATTCCCACATGGTACGACCATTTTCTTCGCACCATTGCAGGATGTCGGTCATCAGGGTCAGCGGATAGATTTTCTTCAATGGATCGCGTTGGCCATTTTCACTAATGTCGCCACCTCCTATGCTGTAGGTGGTCCATTCGGCTGTGACCTGTCCGCCGGGATCAAGGGCTTCGAACTTCATTCCATTGGGATGAAGGGGAAGAAAATCATCAGCCCTCCATACAATCTCGACCGGAATCGGCTTAAGTTCTTCCAGGATCGCGATGTCGGTATAATGGCCCCTGCCGGTTGCCGCAAGACTCCCAAACAAGGTGACCCTGATCTTTTCTGTTCCGGGATGGTGGTTTTTAAATTCTTCAGCCGCTTTACGCGGGCCCATGGTATGGCTGCTCGAGGGACCGTACCCTATTTTATAGATTTCCCTGATCGATTCCATGCGGCTCAGCCGGATCCGGGCAGGGTAAAATAGAAGGTGGCGCCTTTACCGACGGCACCGTCGGCCCATATTTTCCCTCCGTGACGGTCGATGATACGCCGGCTGGTGGCAAGGCCAACCCCGGTGCCCGGAAAATCATCCTGGGAATGAAGCCGAACGAAGGCAGTGAAAAGGTTTCCCGCCAGGTAAGGATTAAAACCGGCGCCATTGTCTTTTACATAAATCACCTTTTCTTCTCCTTTTTCCATGGTTCCTACATGAATGGAAGGATGGTGGGTCTTGGATGTGTATTTCCAGGCATTTCCCATGAGGTTTTTCATGACCACCATCAGCAGGCTGGAATCTCCTTTCACGATAATGCCATCTTCGATTGTGACATCAATCTTCCGGGACGGATCATCCTGTCTGATCCACTCCATCACTTTTCGGGTGATATCCGAGAGGTTAACTTCCTTTTGCTGAAAATTAATGTTTCCAGAGCGGGAGAATTGCAGCAAATCATTGATCATGTCCGTCATGGAGCGGATGGTCGTAAGGATGGTATCCAGGTAGGAATTGTCTTCCTCACTGAATTCGGCTGCATGGTGCTGTTGAATCAATTGGGCACTCACGCTGATGTGGTTCAAAGGCGTACGCAGATCATGGGAGATGGTGTAGGAGAATGCTTCCAGGTCGCGGTTGGCAGTCATCAGGTGCTCATTGGATTGCTGCAGCTGTTTCTGGGCTTCGAGCAGCGCCTGGTTTTGTTCGATGGATGTTTCGTAAACCGACAATAATAAATCAAGGATTTGTTTGCGTTCGGAGTTGATGGCATATTTACTTCCCTTGAACATGATTTCCAGTACCATGTCGGTATTTCCGGCACTGCGCAACTCACGGTTGGCAAGCAGGTAATTGATCCGTGAAAGGAGGTATTTGGCTTCAAAGGGTTTTGTAATGAAATTATCGGCACCAGCCTGCAGTCCCCTGATGATATCCAGGGGGTCCTGCAGAGAAGTCAGCAGGATGACCGGTATTTCAACCAGGGCCGGGGTCGATTTTAATTTCTCACAGAATTCGTAACCGTCCATCCCGGGCATCATCACATCGCTGATGATGAGCATGGGCAGGTTTTCTATGGCGGCTTCGAAAGCCTCATTGCCTTCGGTATACACCTTCACCTTATAACCGTGATCCTTGATCAGGGTTTTCACCATGGTGGCTTCAATGTTGGAATCTTCCACGACCATGATGTATCCTTCAAGTTCCCTTGTACGAAACAGATGACTCATATTAACTCATTTTAATGACTAAATCGGCTAAACGGCATGAATAACCATATTCATTATCGTACCAGGAAATGACTTTTACCAGGTTTCCACCCAGCACTTTTGTCAAACCTGAGTCGAAGATGGAGGAATGCGGATTCCCAATGATGTCGCAACTAACCAGGGGTTCATCGAGGTATTCAAGGATGCCTTTCATGGGGCCGTCGGCGGCGGCTTTCATAGCGGCATGAATTTCCTCCCTGGTCACTTCGCGGTTTAATTCACAAGTAAGGTCGATCAGGGACCCGTCGGGGGTTGGAACACGTACGGCAAAACCATCCAGTTTTCCTTCCAGTTCAGGGATGACCAGTCCGATGGCTTTGGCAGCCCCGGTTTTGGTTGGGATAATGGAAACGGCGGCAGCCCTTGCCCGGCGCAAGTCCTTATGGGGTGCGTCGAGGATGATCTGGTCGTTGGTATAGGAGTGAATGGTATTCATCAAACCTTTCCGGATCCCGAAATGATCATTCAGTACTTTTGCAATGGGAGCAAGGCAGTTGGTGGTGCAGGAAGCATTGGAGATCAGTTTCATTTCAGGGGTGAGGGTATCGTCGTTGACGCCCATTACAATGGTAGCATCCACATCTTCCTTATTATCGGAAGGTACAGAGAGCAGCACTTTTTTAGCTCCGGCCGTGAGGTGTTTGCTGAGTTTTTCACGGTTACGGAAAATGCCGGTACATTCCAGCACGATATCCACTCCAAGGTTTCCCCAGGGCAGGTTTGCAGGATCTTTTTCAGCCAGCACCTTCATTCTTTTTCCGTTTACGACCAGGAAGTCTCCATCCACGGCAATTTCACCCGGAAATTTTCCATGAACAGAGTCATATTTTAAAAGGTGCGCCAGGGTTTTTGCATCGGTCAGGTCATTGAACGCTACGACCTCCACACCACTTTTCTGTAACAATGCCCTGAAGGTAAGTCGTCCGATCCTTCCGAAGCCATTGATTCCCACTCTAATGTTTCCCATAAATATTGTTTTTATTGTATTAGAAATTTTCTGATTTAATCTTCAAAAATAATGATTTAAGGCAAGCCCGCAAAACATCCGCGAAAATTTTGTAATTATTCAGAAAAAGCCGTAGTTTTAAATTAAATTTGCTTCCGTATGCAAAAGATATATATCGTTTCCGATGGCACGGGCCGTACGGCCGAACAAATCCTGAATGCTGCCATGACCCAGTTCCCCAATGCCAGCGTGGATATCATTCTGAAACAGGATGTACGTACGGAGGATCATATCGAGGAAATTGTTCGGGAAGTGGTGGAGAACAAGGGATTCATTGTGCATACCCTGGTTGCCGAATCCCTCAGGGAAAGCGTTTTACGCATCAGCCGAATCCACAACATCGATGCCATTGATCTCATGGGACCGCTGTTGTCGCGGCTGACCCAGCATCTGGCCAACTCGCCCACCGGAGAACCTGGCCTTTTTTTTCGTCTGAACAAGGAATATTTTAAGCGCATTGATTCCATGCAATTTGCTTTTACGCATGACGACGGACAGCGTTCCTACGATTATGAAAGGGCGGAAATTGTACTGGTAGGGGTTTCCCGGACTTTTAAAACGCCCCTGAGCATTTACCTCGCTTTTAAGGGCTGGTTTGTGGCGAACTATCCCATTGTTCCCGGAGCGGATCTTCCTGAAGAATTAATCAGATTAAGGGTTGGACAGGTTTTCGGACTGACGACCGAACCCCATGATCTTTCCTCACTGCGTTCGGTACGCCAGCGTTACCTGGGTGGGAATGCCGGTGAATATTCCTCTCTCGAACAGGTCAGGCGTGAATTGAATCACGCCCAGCAAATTTTCAATAAATTTCAATGGCCGGTCATACCTGTCACCAATAAGCCGATTGAGGAGATCGCTTCGGAAATTCTGACCATCAAGCGGGGTATTGACCAGCCGGAAGATCTGTATAAAAAATACCCGCTTTCTGATCCCGGAAAGCCTGCCGGTTATTAAAATTTACTTTATCTTTGCTTACTTTGACAAAAAATCCTGATCCGCATGTCAAAGACCAATTATATATTCGTAACAGGTGGCGTTTCCTCTTCCCTCGGTAAGGGGATCATCTCTTCCTCCATCGCCAAACTGCTTGTCGCCAGAGGTTTCACGGTGACCATCCAAAAGCTCGATCCATACATCAACATCGATCCGGGCACCCTGAATCCCTATGAGCACGGGGAATGCTTCGTGACAGAAGACGGGGCTGAAACCGACCTTGACCTGGGTCATTACGAAAGGTTTTCGAATGTGCCTACTTCACAGGCCAACAACGTTACCACGGGCGTGGTTTACCAGTCGGTCATCACCAAGGAGCGGGAAGGCGAATACCTTGGGGAAACGGTACAGGTCATACCCCATATTACCGATGAGATAAAATACCGCATCAAGTTACTTGCCAACCGTGGCAATTATGATTTTGTGATCACCGAAATAGGCGGAACCGTGGGCGATATCGAATCACTGCCTTTTATTGAAGCCGTTCGCCAGATGAGATGGGAACTGGGTACGAAATGTGTGGTGGTACATCTCACCCTGGTGCCTTACCTTGCAGCCGCCGGGGAGCTGAAGACCAAACCCACCCAGCATTCTGTGAAAACCCTGCTGGAGTCGGGGGTTCAGCCCGACATCATCGTCTGCCGCACCGAAAAGCACCTGAATGAAAGCCTGCGCAATAAAATCGGGTTGTTTTGCAATGTATCCCCCTCCTCTGTCATTGAATGCATCGACGTTGAAACGATTTACGATGTTCCTGTGCTCATGCGGCTGGAAAACCTGGATCTTGAAATTCTGAAAAAGACCCAAATGCCTTTCGACACGGAACCGGATCTGAAGGATTGGGAAAAATTCCTGTATACCCTCAAGCATCCTGCCGGCGAAGTAAATATCGGTTTGGTGGGCAAATATGTCGAACTGAAGGATGCCTACAAGTCCATCAATGAATCTTTTATTCATGCAGGGGCCGCAAATGAATGTAAGGTAAATGTGAAATTATTCCAATCTGAGTTTCTGGATGACTTAAATGTGGAGGAAAAGCTGGGTAAGCTGGATGGAATCCTGGTGGCTCCGGGTTTCGGTGAACGCGGCATTGAAGGTAAAATAAGCGCCATAAGGTATGCCCGTGAAAAAAAGGTTCCTTTTCTTGGAATTTGCCTGGGGATGCAATGTGCGGTCATCGAATTCGGAAGAAATGTACTGGGCTATCCGGAAGCACATTCAACGGAGTTTAACAAATCTACCCCCTTCCCCGTGATCGATATGATGGAGATGCAGAAGAAAATCTCCGGACTTGGAGGAACCATGCGTCTTGGCGCGTATCCCTGCAAGCTGAATACCCTTTCAGTAGTTTATGGAATTTATAATCAGGAAAACATAACCGAGCGACACCGCCACCGCTATGAATTCAATAATGAATATCTGAATGCATACCAGCTTGCAGGTTTTGAGGCTGCAGGAAGAAATGAAAAGGACGACCTGGTGGAGATCATGGAATTAAAGGGTCATCCCTGGTTTATTGGTGTTCAGTTTCATCCCGAATATAAGAGCACGGTCGCCCGTCCGCATCCCCTTTTTGTAAGTTTTGTAAAAGCAGCCAAGGAATACGCTGCCAGGTTATGAGTTTTTTTGTACTTTTGCACGTCAATTCCCCTTTTCATGAATAAAAACACGGTTATCGGCCTCGTGCTGATTTTTGGCATCTTCCTTCTCTACAGTTACCTGATGAGTCCTTCCCAGGAACAGTTGCTTCAGCAAAAACATAAAGCAGATTCTACTTACATTGTGAATAAAGCCCATAGCGATTCCCTGACCATTGTTCAGGCGAGAGCGCTGGCCATCGCGAACGCCCTGGAAAAGCAAAAGATCCTTTCCGGTGGGAAAAACATTGATTCGACCACCCTGAAACGTCTGACCATGAAAGATGAACTGGGTGTATTTTCCAATGCGTCTGTGGGAAAGGATACCAGTTTCGTTTTGGAAAATGATGTTTTCAAACTCCGGATTTCCACCCTCGGCGGTAAAATCAATTATGTGGAATTGAAGAATTATCTCACCTGGGATAAACGCCCCACGGTGCTGATGAATAATGATTCCCTTGATTTTGGACTTACATTTTTTTCCAATAACCGGATTATCAGGACCGACAATTTATACTTCCAGCCATTCTGGCCCGATGGTCAGAAACCCGGTCAGACGCTTAAGGTTAGCGGAAAGGATTCTCTCCGTTTCGGAATGCGACTTTTCGTAAATGCAAGCGACACTTCCTTCGATCGTGGGAAATACATTGAATTCATCTATACCCTCAAAGGAGATGCCTATATGCTGAGGTATACCGCAAATTTCGCCGGTATGGCCGACGTCATGGATCCTTCCACAAAATACCTTATCCTGAACTGGAATGATAATCTTAAACGCCAGGAAAAGTCGCTGAAAATGGAGCGTATGAACACCACGCTTTACTATAAATACTTTGAGGATAAAGTGGATTATCTTTCCGAAACGAAAGATGCAGAGAAATATCTGAAAAATGAAAGGATTAAATGGCTTTCCTTTAAGCAGCAATTTTTTACCAGCACGCTGATAGCGGAAAATTTCTTTAGTGAACCCAGGCTTCGTACCCTCACACTGCCCATAAATAATAATTACCTGAAATCCATGAACGTGGAAGTGGGCATCCCTTTTATTCCAAAGGATAACAAGCAGATCGCGATGCGGATGTATTTCGGCCCGAATAAATTCTATACCCTGAAGAAATACAAGCTTGGCCTCGAAGAACAAATTCCGCTGGGATGGGGCTTTTTCCTGATGGCCTGGATCAATATTTATGCGGTAATCCCGGTATTTACTTTCTTCGGCAATTTTGGATGGAATTACGGGATCATCATCCTGATCCTCACCATCCTTCTTAAAATCTTTTTATTTCCGATCGCTTTTAAAACTTATAAGTCTTCAGCAAAGATGCGGGTGTTGAAACCGGAAATTGATGAACTGACCAAAAAGTTCACCAAAAAGGAAGATGCGATGAAGAAGCAACAGGCTACCATGGAACTTTATAAAAAAGCGGGAGTCAACCCGATGGCCGGCTGTATTCCCATGCTGCTCCAGATGCCCATCCTGATCGCGATGTTCCGCTTCTTTCCTTCTTCCATCGAATTGCGGCAGCAGGGATTTTTATGGGCAAAGGATCTTTCTTCCTATGATTCCATCTGGACATTTCCCGGTGGGTTTTCCATTCCCTGGTATGGCGATCATGTGAGTTTATTCGCACTGCTTATGACCATTTCCAGTGTTTTTTATACCCGGATAAACGACCAGATGATGGGTTCTTCCCAGCAGCAGATGCCCGGGATGAAGACCATGATGTACATGATGCCCGTTATGTTCCTCTTCTGGTTCAACGATTATTCCTCCGGACTGAGCTACTATTACCTTCTGGCAAACCTGCTCACCTTTGTACAGATCTATATCATCCGTTCCACCATTGATGAGAAGAAACTGCATGCCCAGATTGAAGCCAATAAAAAGAAAACAGTCAAAAAATCCGGATTTCAGAAAAGGCTGGAAGATATGGCCAAGAAACGCGGTTACCCGGTTAAAAAATAATTCCGGTCTGAGGGTTTAAGGATTTTGGTTGAACAGCCTCAATGGGCTTGCTTTTTTTCCAGGTATTTCAGAAAAAGCGCTAATCCCTGTTTCTTCTTTTCATCCAACGGGTAGGAGATATTATCTTCCAGGTATGCCAGACAATCCTCGCTGTCAGGAAGTTTATCCTTGAAAAACTCCAGGCTCCCGGCTTTCCGTTCAACTCCCCAGGCAAGCGCGTTTGCAAAATTTTCAATAATTTCCCTGGGTATTTCCCTGATCCCGGTCCAGATGGCAAAGACGAAAGGCAGCCCTGTAAAGCGAATCCATTCTTCTGCAAGATCATACACATAAGGATAGGTTTTTGACAGTGCAAAAGTTTTATCCCCGATTGCAACCAGGGCCTCAGAAGGGTTTAGTGTAAAAACTCCCCCTGGTTTCAGATGCACGTAAACAGGCCGGATATCCCAGTAACGCTTCGCCAGAACCTTGACCAGTTCCACCGAAGTGCGGGAATCGAAATCCAGGAATATTGTTTTGATTTTTTCGAGCGGTTGATGTGAAAGCAGCAATACGGTTTTCACTTTCCTTACGGCTCCGATGCAGAAACCGGAAACAAGGTCGTGATCGCCGAGCTCATGGAGCGCTCCTGCCGGAACCAGCGCGATATCGGCTTTGCCCAGTTTCATTTTTTCAGCGCAAACGGAGGGAATGTCAAGGTCGAGCCTGAAATTTTTCAGCATGCCTGATTCCAGCAACCCATAAACAAATGGGAAGGTGTTCAGGTAAGAAACGGCCGAAATCTGCAATGGTTTCATGTTCTTTTTTCTTTCGCAAAATTAAGGGAAAAGCGATTCGATGCGCCAATATATGTCAATTTCTTTATCTTTGCTGCCGTTTATGCAAAAGAAGTCAAACCCAATTCTCTCCCTCCTCATCCTTTTTCTTTTCCTGTATAATTCAATGGGCTACTACCTCATTTTTGAATTGAACAAATACAGGGTCAAAAAGGAAATCCAGTCTCTTGCAAGGATGAATCCTGAAGGGATTACCATTCTGGAGATTCTGAATCCCGAACAGCATCCGGATTTTAACCGTCCGGAGGAAAATGAAATCATTTTCAGGGGAAAACGGTACGATGTGGTAAAAGAAACCCGGGAAGGGAAAACCGTTCAGTTTCATTGCAAGCGTGATTATAAAGAAGAAACTCTGCTTTCCTGCTTTACAAGGATGAATCATTCTAAGTTTTCACAAGAATTAGAAGAGCAGCTCATTAAAATTGCATGGCCCCTGCCAGCCCTTGAACTTGGAAAAAATGTGGTTTCCCCGCTAAGGTATCCGACCTTCAGCCTTACACTTTGTTCGGTTTTTATCAAACCCCTGAGTCTTCCGCCGGAATCCGTCCAGTTTTTTTATGAGTGATCCGGGAATGCATCTCCGGATTGGTAAGGATAAGTTTTCACGAAACCGGATGGTTGCGGGGAAGCATTTTTTTAACCTGTAAAACGAATGGTATGAAACTCAAATTATTGATAATATCTTTTTTAGCCTTTCTGGTTTATGATGGTTTTGGTCAGCAGGTAAAGGTTTTCGACAAATCCGATCTGCAGCCGATCGTGGAGGCAACGGTTTCAAATGCCGGAAAAACCCATATGGTTTTTACCGATGCCGGAGGCGTAGCTGATCTTTCCATATTTCCGGATACCTCTCTGCTTACATTCTCTCATATGGCTTTCCAGGCTTATTCGGTAAAAAAATCAGCGCTGGCACAGCAGGCCATGAAGGTTTATCTTACCGGGAACATCATAAAACTGGATGAATTTGTTTTTTCGGCCAACCGTACGGAAGAAAAGAAAACAGATCTACCGTATAAAATCGAGGTGATCCAGGCCAAGGATATCCAGTTCGGGAATCCTCAAACTACGGCCGGTATGCTGGAACAAACCGGGGAAGTATTTGTTCAGCAAAGTCAGATGGGTGGCGGAAGTCCTGTTCTCCGGGGATTTGAAGCCAACAAGGTGCTCCTCGTGGTGGACGGGGTACGAATGAACAACGCGATCTATCGGGCCGGGCACCTTCAGAATGCCATCACGGTGGATCCTTTTGGTCTTTCTTCCACAGAGATTCTTTACGGTCCGGGCTCGACCCTTTATGGCAGCGATGCCCTGGGGGGAGTGATCAGTTTCATGACCAGGAGCCCACAGCTTTCATCCAGCGGGAAAATGAAAGTCAGTGGAAGCATTCTGGGACGTTTTGCATCCGCGAACCTGGAGAAGACAGGAGGGGTGAACCTGAACCTCGGATGGAAGAAGCTGGGTGTTCTCCTGAATTTTTCATACAGCGATTTCGGCGACCTTCATGAAGGAAAGGTACGGAATCCGGCCTATGGCACATTCGGCGAACGAAATGATTACGCAGAAAGGATCAATGGAAAAGATTCCACCCTGAAAAATGACAAACCATGGATACAAAAGCAGTCGGCCTATTCACAATATAATTTTCTTGGAAAAATTTTATTCAGGCCCGGAGTCCACAGCAGTTACCTGCTGAATGTCCAGTATTCAAATTCGGGCAATATTCCGCGTTATGATCGCCTGACCGAAATGAAAAACGACAGTACCATGAAATATGCCGAATGGTATTACGGACCTCAATCCCGTTTGTTAGCTTCACTGAAAGCGGAATATACCCAGAATGGAATTATTTTCGATCATGCTTCAGTCATCCTTGCCTGTCAGAACATTCATGAAGACCGCGTACAGCGCGATTTCGGCAGTTCAAAAAAGAAATATAACCTGGAAACGGTGGGGGTGATTTCCCTGAATGCTGATTTTGATAAAAAACTGGCTTCCAAAGATAATTTGCGATACGGAATAGAATTTGATTTCAACAAAGTCGGGTCCGCGGCCCATAATGAGAATATTATAACCGCAGTTTCAACCGGTGACCGGGCGACCCGCTATCCGGATAAAAAGGCAAACATGATGTACCTCTCGGCTTATTTATCAAATAACTGGAACATCAGCAAAGTAATTGCTTTTTCACAGGGTTTGCGCTTTAATTATGTCACATTGAATGCAGTTTACTCCGATACCATGGTGAAAATCATGAAAATTCCCTTTAATCCTGACCTAAGTCAGAAAAATGCAGCCCTAAACGGTTATCTCGGTCTGGTAGCCACCCCAGGCCACGATTGGAAATTTTCGCTTGTCGGATCAACCGGTTTCAGAGCACCCAATATCGATGACCTTACTAAACTGAATGTGGTAAACGGTCAGACCATCGTCGTTCCAAACCCGGATCTGAAACCAGAATATGCCTACAACCTGGAACTTTCGGTAGCTAAAACCTTTGTTGGCAAAGTCAGGCTGGAAGGGACTGCATTCTATAACTGGTTGCGCGATGCCCAGGTGATCGCACCCATGAAATATAACGGACTTGATTCGATCGTAATGGATGGCTCCAAATACCTGACCCTGGCACCCGTCAATGCAGGAAGAGCATATATCTGCGGCATACAGGGAAGCCTTCTGGCCCAGGTCACCCGTTCATTCTCCATTGTCAGCAACCTGACCTACACCTATGGTTATGATGAAAGCGGCGGATCTCCGCTCGACCATATTCCCCCGGTTTTCGGAATGACTTCTTTCCGTCTCGAGCTTAAAAAGTTCAAAGGCGATTTCTATGTCATGTATAACGGATGGAAAAGGATCAGTCAATACAGTCCGGGAGGAGAAGACAATGAAGCCTATGCCACTCCATACGGGATGCCTTCCTGGTACACCTTAAACCTGAAGCTGAGCTACCAGATTGAAAAGCATGTAAATGTGGAGGTAGGGATGGAAAACATCCTCGATGAAAATTACAGGAAGTTTGCTTCAGGCATCAGCAGTCCCGGAAGGAATATCCTGGTTGCCCTCCGTGCCAATCTTTAACAACTTCTGATGGACTGATAAGACTTGCGGGATAATAAGTGTTGAACCATCGTTGACGATCACAAAATCTGAAAGTGCTGCTTTCTCCTTATCTTCCATCTGAAAATGAATGCGTTTCAGTACAGAGTTGCCATCGATTTGGTCGCGTTTGATGACCCTTTCGATGGCAATTTCTTTTGGACAAGAAACATGGATCACAAAATCAAATTCATTTCTGAATCCGCTTTCAAAAAGGATGGCCGCTTCCTGTATCACGTAAGGAGTTGCTCCGTATTGCCGGCTCCAAACCATGAAATCCTGCATGATCATCGGATGAAGAATGGAATTCAGAACCAGAAGCGCGTTTTCATTTGTAAAAACAATGGATGCGAGGGATCTGCGGTTGATGGTTCTTTCGTTTGTCAAAATGCTGTACCCAAAATGTTTGAGCAGTTCATGGATGACTTTTTCAGAATCCAGGAATCGTTTCGATTCGGCATCCGCGTTGTATACCTGAATACCAAGAATCGAAAAAATTCCGGATATAACGGTTTTTCCGCTGCCCATGTTTCCTGTAAGGCCAACTTTCAGCATGGGGTCAGTGCAATGGAGCCCCATGGGGGTTCCTGCGATTAAATTCGAAAAAAAGCGTATCCGGAGTCAGGGCATATACTTCGCTTGGAAAATTCGTTCCTGCTGCGATTTCTTTTCCGATGGGATGGGTAAGCATCATGCCGTAGCTCCGGGAATCGTACGTTCTTATTTTAATGTCCTGTAAACTAACGTCATAACGGAGAATGCCCGGAAAAAGAAATTGCACGGAAAAGAAATCAAATCCCTGCAGTTTGATTTTAAGGGTGAGAATGCTGTCGGAAGCGTTCACCAGCCTGTAATTTGAGGGAACCTGGGTATAGTTCAGATGATAATCGAGGGTATAGTAGTATTCCTTGGATAACTTTACCAAAGCCCATATGAAGCAGGAAATGATAAGGCAAACAATGAAGATATAAAGCTGATTCCGGAATTTATCGCTTCTCCTCTTCCTGGCATTACCGATGAATTCAATGAATTCGGGCTTCACGGTAATGATTTTTATCCTTTACTTATTCTCGATGGTTTGGGTGCTGTCGAGGGCAATGGCCGATTTTTCAACGCGCAGGCGCATCTGGTTTTCCACTTCAATGGTTACCGTGGTTTCCTGGATTTCAACGATCCGCCCGTGAATGCCGCCAATGGTAATGACTTTCTGACCTTTTTCAAGGGATGACCTGAATTTTTTCTGATCCTTTGACCGTTTCATCTGCGGACGGATAAAGAAAAAATAAAATACCACAATGATCAGCAATAAAGGCAGGAAAGAATACCAGCCATTACTTTGTCCTCCCTGACCCTGAGGGGCCATGAGAAGAATATTCAATAAGTTTACCATAATCATTTAAAATTTAATTTACGATTTAATTATAAGAGTGTTCAAAACATAATAGATTAAAAACTGTAGTTCTTTGACATTTTGAGTTTTATAGGGTTGTTAACAAGTTTTCGCTTGAAATTAACAATGATTTTCAGGTATTCAGAAAAATATCTTTAC
>Ga0268284_1000503_pt1 | contig 25880 bp, 15 predicted proteins | sample saktaG_14_FD_190137 | JGI IMG/M metagenome (GOLD analysis project Ga0268284, IMG submission 190137) | Saline water microbial communities from Sakinaw Lake, British Columbia, Canada - sak_2013_06_06_40m | ecosystem: Environmental > Aquatic > Non-marine Saline and Alkaline > Saline ...
ACGGATGATCTCGATGGTCGCCTTCTGGCCGGATTTCGCGGTCACCGAAGGAGCGGTCATGAGGTCCGTGCCTTTCTTCTGGGCCAGGCCACGCATGATCATCTGCACCTGGCTATCCGAGAAGAGTCCCGTTAGAGCCATGATGCCGGGTGCGACGTTGTTTCTCTGGGAGGAACGATTGGTGTTGTTGAGGATGGCATCGATGTTGTTGCGGTTGACCGCCTGGTCACCGGAACGCAGCCCGTTGGTGACGACATTGGGGTTGGCTTTGGCAGCTCCAACCAAGGGAAGTCCAGCGATGTTCGTGCCGTCCACCGGGCTGATGAAGTCGCCGGCGGTACGGCCGGTTTGGTTGCCGATGGTGCCACCGCCGGCGAAAATATCGCCGCCAAGGCCGAAGGGGCTGATAATCCAATCGAAGCCGAGTTCGTCGTTGTTTTCCTGGGAGATTTCAACGAACTTGGTGGTGATTTTCACCTGCTTCGGCTGTTTGATCGTGTATGCCAGCACGAGTTGCTCGACCTTGTCGAGTTCGCTGGGGGTGTTGGTGACCAGCAGCACGCCGTTGGTACTCAGGGTGGCCGATGAGCCTTCGGGGAAGGCGATCCCGTTCGCCTTGAGGAGTTCGATGATAGGCCTGCGGGCGGTCAATTTCTTGGTGCCGCTGCCAGCGGCCGGGGTTGCGAAGGGATCCGCGTCGCCACCACCTGCTCCACCGCCTTCGCTACTGGTGTCGAGGGATGTGGCGAAGTCCGGCGGCACGCTGAAGTTACGAGTGAAGATGTCCTCACCGGATTCGGTCTGGGGGACAAGCGTGACCGCGAAGTCGTCCACCTTGAAGCGGAGTTTGGTTTGATCGCAGATATATTTGAGAGCCACGGCCAACGGCACGTTGCGGATCCGGAGTTCTTTGACGCGCAGCGAACCCGGATCGGTGATGCCAATGGGGGAGGGCAGCGCATCGCCCGCGCCAGGAACCGTTGCATCGGTTCCGGCATCCGGCGTGGTTGCCGGCAGTCCGGCAGCGCGGGGGCGGCGGATGACGAAGTTGACACCCTTCTTGGCGGGATCGAGTTCAAGGGTGTCGAGTTCGGCGGCACGCAGGCGCAGGAAGTCGATGGCTTCCTCGACGGTGGTGTCATCGAAATCGAGCTTGGGAATGATGATACGGCGGAGTTTTTCGGTGATGTAGGCAACGCCGCCAATACTGTCCGGACTGATGCGGTTGGAGTCGGGCAGGTTCGGGGTATCCGCGGGAACGGAAAGTTCCCAGGCGGCATCCACTTGCGAGAGCAGTTCCGCGCGGGTCTGGTCGTAGGCGGCCCGGTAATAGTCGGACTTGGCCTGGGCCAGTTTCTCCAAGCCGCGGCGCGCGGCGGAGTTATAGGGATCGAGGCGAATCACTTTTTCATATTCGCGCTTGGCGTCGTCATATTTGCCGAGGTTGTAGTTGCCCTCTGCGGTGTAGAGCGTGCGGCGGACCTTGTCGATGTTCTGGGTGTGCTCAAAGGTCAGCGCGGGATTGGTGCGGATCGGATCGTCGAGATAGCCGAGTTCGCGTTTGGCCGCGGCGTTGTTAGGATCAACGGCGAGCACGCCCTCTAACAGAGTGCGGGCCTCGGTGTATTTGCCGACCTTGCGGTGCTGCATCGCAAGCGCGACGCTGGCATCGCTCAAGTGACTGATGATGGTTTGGCGGCGATCCGCGAACATCGAAGCTTCCGGGACCTTGGAGAGCGCCTGGGTGTATTTGTCCACCGCCTGCTGGTAATCGCCCTTGGCGTAGGCTTCGCGGCCTTCGGCGAGCAGACGGTCCCCTTCGGCGACGTCGTTTTGGCGGCGGATCATTTCGCGCTGGGCGAGACTGCTATAACTGCTACTACTTTCACCGGCGTTGGCCACGGTGATGACGACGGGCATGGTGGATGCCACAGCCATTAATGTGAGAGCGGTGCGACTGGATCGAGACATGGGCGGTAGGTGCATGATGAGCTGAGGTTTTCTGGCGATGTTTTGGAGGTTTGGAAAGCGATTTTTTGAAAGATTTCAGTCGTTTGATTTGGGCAGGCCGCCTTTGGTGATGTCCACGGTCTTGAGGGTGCCCTGCGCATCGGTGAATTCAACCGTGATGGATTCGGGCGAAACCTTCTTGAGGAGGTAATCCTTCTTCGGGGAAGAAGGCGGCAGGGCGAAGGTGGTGTTTTCCTCGACCTTGAACTCCTTGCCGCTCTCGCCGATGGCCTCCAACGAGAGGACCGCGGTCCGGTCGTATTTGACATGCTCGTTCTTGCGATCCAACGGCAGGGGTGACGGCAGTTCGTAGATCTGGCCTATTTTGTTCGGACGCTGGTCCTCGACGCGCACGATGGTGACCTCCACCTCGATGTTGACATTTTTGCTCAAGGCTCTGCGGACTTCCGAGCCGAGGAGTTTGAAGCGCTTGGCCATGGTTTTATTGGCGAAGAACAAGCCGTTGGGGGCGATCGCTTGCCCCGGGGGGGTCTTGTTGAGTCCGCCCTTGGTGTCCTCGTAGGAGAACGGGAAACTGCCGCCATCGCCATATCCCGGGCGGAGCAGCCACATCACGCTCTCGTCCTTCACATACATCAGTTTGGCGATCAAAGCCGGGATCGACTTGTTGTTGTTAGGGTCGGTTTTCGCGAGGAACTCCTCCATGTTGCTGAAGCCGTCGGCATCGGGGTCGCGGTTCGGAGAGTCGGCGAAGCCGGGGTCCAGACGGTTTTCGATCCACCATAAGTTAGGAATCGGGGGATGCACGGGAGGGGCGGTGAAAAGATCCACCGGCTTTTCGGGATCACTGCTTTTGATGAAGAGCGGGATTCCGGTGAAGGTGTCCACCGGGCGCCCGTCGACCACTTCCTGGGCCCACGTGCGATCGAGTTTCATCGATTGCATGGCTTTGGGAATGAGGTCCGCCCCGGCGACCGCGGTATCGTTGCTACCCTTCCCAATGACCTCGGGATTGAAAGCCTCATCCACACCACCTAACTTGGACCAACCGAGGCCGACGAGGCCAAGCGCCAGGAGCACGGCTGCGCCGAGTGCGGTTTTTTCGTAATTCTTTGAAAACCAGGACATGTTCGGGAAATGGCTGGGTCAGGGTTAGGGAAGTTTTTTAGCGGGAAGGAATTGCATGATGTCGAGCCGGACAAAGACCTGCACTTCCTCATTGCCGAGGACTTGCGAGAGAATGCGACTGGAGTCGACCACTGCGGGAGCAGGAGCGGGAGTGAGGGGCGGGGTGGTTCCGGGCACGGTTTTTTTCGGTGCGGTTCCCGGCACGGTCTTTTTATCCTCGGTCTTGGGTTCCTCACCCGGCAGCACGAAGCCGCCACCAAACACCTCGTCGGCTGGGGTGGAGGCCGGAGCGGCGGGCTTGTCGAACTTCGCATCGGAGGAACGCGGCGGGTCCTTCTTCGTGTTGGTCACGGCAATGGAGCGGATCACGACATAATGACCGGGGAGATTGATGAGCGCGGAGAAAAACGCGCGCACGGCTTTCTCGGGGCCGGAGAAGGTGATTTCCAGCGGCAGCGGGCGTGCCACATCGGAATCCTTAGGTTTGTATTCCCGGCCATCCTCTTCGGGCAGCCGCGGCCGATAGAGATTCTTGAGTTCGGTGACATTGGCTTTCGCCAACGCGAGCATCAGTTGTCTGATGCCCGCGAGTTGGTATTCGAGAATGCCGGTCGCCTCGCTTTTGGCAAGGGAGGTTTTATAGTTTTCAAAGCCGCTGAAGAAGGGGTCCGGCAGCTTGGTTCCGGAATCTTCGAAGGCCTTGCGGACTTCCTCGTCGACTGCCTTCAATTGGGTGGTGAAATCCTGCGGCGAGACGTTTTTCAACTCTTTCGGGCGGAAGCTCGCGAAAGCCGTCTGGAGCGATTCCGTAGCCTGCCGGTATTCAGTGAGCGCCTTGTGTTTGCCGTCACAGTTTTCCTGCCGGGGATAGAGCGGGCGGCTTTCGAAATCCTTGACCTCGGCCTGCGAAATATCAAAATCCTCCTTGGCCTGCTGGTAGCGGGTTGCTCCCTTGGAGCCCACCAGGAAAATCAGGACGAGACCGACGAGGGTGCCGCTGCCGAGAGCTACCAGAAACTTGTTATCCTTGATCCAACTCATAAATCAGATGGGCGAATAGTTGAAAATATCACTTGATGGAGACCTCGCGGGCCAATGGCAGGGTGATTTCAAAAGGCAAGCCGAGTTCGCCGGCTTTGCCGGTGACGGTGATGTCGAGAATATTTTCAACGCTCAGCACGACACTGGTTCCCTTGGCATCCAGGCTTGTGAAGCGGAAGTGGCTCGCTTTGTCGCGCAGATTCTTCAACAGTTCGGAAACGATATTCTGGCTCTTGGGGTTTTCCCGCCAGAAGCCCTTGATGCGGACGGCGTTTGCAGTCACTCCGGCTGCCACCTGGCCCTTGGGGGGAACGGGTTTTTTCCCTTGGGCCGCTGGCTCGAGCCGGATGTCCGCGAGCGCGGATGCGCCATACTGCGCGCTGTAAAACTCCGGTCTAACCACGGTTTGCCCGTTGGGACCCTTGCTGGCGGCGGCTTTCGGCCCGACTTCGGCCAGCGGGTCGTAGCCGTGGACCGGTTCGAAATCCGTCAACCAGACCGCATCGCTGGCAAAGGCCCCGCGGACTTCCGCGATGAGATCCATCCAGAACACATGGTCGGACTCGGCACCGGTGTAACCCTCGGCAATCTGGCGCAGGTTGTTTTCCTTCTTGAGCAGATCGTCAACATTGTCGGTCCAGGGTTTCATGGAATCCCGCAGTTCCGCCATGGTCCGCGCCTTGTCGAGGGCGGCCGCCGCCGCGAAGTTTTGGAAAACGGCCCAGCCAGCCATTCCGGCGAGCAGCACGGCCGCCGCCGCGATGAAGAACGGCTTTCTGAGATCTGCCGCACGGGCTTGTTCGACGACGAGCGGCACGAGGTCGATGTTGATCTCGGATTTGCCGATGCCGCGCAGGCCGAGACCGACCAGTTCACCCATCAGATGGCCTTCGCGTTGGACGAGGGCGGGATCAATGCCCTTGCCGATGGCGAGGTTGCGCACCGGATTGAAATACTCGACGGGCAGGTTGAGCTTTTCCTGGAAGAACTCCAGCGTGTAAGGAAGATTGGCCCCGCCACCGGCTAACAACACCCGGCGCGGGGTGCCGCCCGCATGCTGGCTGCGGTAATAGTTGGTGGTGCGGGCGATCTCCGCAGGCAAGCGGCTGAGCGCATTGCGGATGTGAATCGCCAGCGCGGCGACGGCCTCGTCCATCTGCTCGGTGTGCCCGCCACCCAGGGCGACGAGACCGTTGGAAATTTTCTGATGCTCGGCTTCCAGGAACGGGATGTTGTATTCCTTGGCGATGGCGGCGGTGATTGCAGCGCCACCGATGGCGATGCTGCGGGTGAAGAAGCGTTTTCCCTCGATGTAGAGCAGGTTGCTGGTTTTGGCCCCGATATCGATCAGCAGAACCGCCTCATCAGGGTGGCCGTAAGTGGCGCGGAACGCATTGTAGAGAGCCATCGGCGCCACATCGACCTCGGCCGTGCCGAGACCACAATCATTGACGGCCGCGTTGATTTCATCGAGGGCGTCGCCCTTGATGGCGACGATGACCACCTCTTTGTCGGTGCCACCCTCAATGAGTTCATAATCCCAAACGACTTCATTGAGCGGGAAGGGCACATGTTGCTGGGCTTCGAAGGTGACCAACTGTTCGATGTTGTCCTCCTGCAACGGCGGCAATTTGACGAACCGGGTGAAAACCGCCTGGCCGGATATGGCGTAACGGGCCTTGGTCTTGCCGACCTTGAGTCGTTGCGCGAGATCGCCGATGGCAACGCGGGTCTGGGAAATCCGGGACGCGTCCATGGCGGGGTCCGCGACGATGGATTCCGAATCATATGCCTTGAGGACCAAGCCGCCGTTTTTCGAGACTTCGAAGACGGCCATGCTGATGCGCTGGGATCCGATATTGAGTGCGACGGTAGTCTGAATGTCAGCCATGATGCGGGGAAGAGGGAAAAATGGGCGGGGAGGACCGGGTGTGGATTGGAAAAAGGATCAGCAGGCTCCAGATCTATCTGCCACCGCGTCCTTCACTGACTTCCGCGTAGCGATCCCACCACATGGCACGGAACGGCGTTTCGGTTTTGCTGAGCAGCGGCACCGTATCGTTGCGGGAAATCTTGTCGGAGGCAGCATTCCACCAACCGACCTTGCCCTTGCTGGTTTCCTCAAAGGCCTTGACGCCGTTGACGAGAACTTCATAGCCGACGTATTCGACCGAACCTTTACCCGGCCTGTCGGAACCGGTGATGCGCTTGATCGAGACCGGGGATAGATACACCGAACAGTAGATATCCTCACCCAGGGGCACGTTCACGTGCTCGATGTCCTTGGTCAAAAGCAGCATGGATCCGGGCTTGTCCGGATTTTTCACCGCAACATACCATTTCATGGTGAGCCTCTCACAGACCTTCGATTTGGCCCCGGCACCGGGGGCAATGTTGAGCTTGGTTTCGATTTCAAGCCAGTCCTTGGGTTTGAACGGTTTTTGTTTGCCGCCGCCGGAATACTCCGGGGATTGCAGGTCGTCGAAGGTGGGTTTATCGCCGGCAACTTTGACAGCTTGTCCGAAGGCGCTGCCCATCGCGAGCCCGGCGATGACTGCGGAAGCGGTGATGGAAAACGTTTTGCGAAGCAGGATGTTCTTCATACGGATGCGGGTTAGGGAAGAAGCTAGGAATCGGGTTTCAGGTTGACCAGCGAAAATGATGATTTTCTCGAAAATTTCATCCGAAGTAAATACAGCGGTGCCCGCGGCGGTCACAAGCGGTTGACGAGGTGGCATTTACCGCGCATCACTTGGCCATGGCACAGGCGCAATGGCGAGTGACGGACGGGTGGCCCAAAGTCGTGGGGAGCTTCGGCAAGCGGGAGGATCTCCGCGCGGCGGACGCCTCCGGGGTGCGGGCCTGCTGCGACATTGCGGAAATCCGGCTCGATCTCATCATGACCGGAACCAGCGGGGAAGAACCAGCGCCGTGGCGGCATTTGCAGGACCTTCCGCTGCTGTTCACGGCCCGGCGGCAGGACCAGGGCGGGGCCCGCACCCTGAGCGCCAGGCAACGGATGTCCTTGCTGGAACCCACGCTCGCCCAAGCGGCGTGGATCGACCTCGAGGTGGCCAGCATCGGCGAAATGGGCGGACTCCTGCAAGAGCTGGCCAAGCGGAAAATCCCGTGGCTCGCCTCGTTCCATGATTTCAACCAACTGCCGGACCGCGCGGTGTTAGAAGACGCCGCGCGACAGGCGTTAGACGCCGGGGCGAGTGTGTTCAAGGCCGCCGCCATGCTCCACCAACCGGCGGATCTGGCGCGCCTCGCGGAGTTTCAACTCGCGGACCACGGGTTGCCCGTGGCCACCATGGGCATGGGGCCGCTGGCCGCGGTCTCACGCCTGCTTTGCGCCCAGTGCGGCAGCGCGCTCAACTACGGCTACCTCGGGAAAACCGCCACCGCTCCCGGCCAGTGGGACGCCGCGCTGCTCAAGCAAACCCTCGCGCGGCTGGCGCCGTTCCGGCGCTAACCGGACCTAAGCGATCACTTCGACCGGCGCGTCGGGCAGCGCGTTGAGGAAGGATTTGCCGTAGCGTTTGGTGAGGATGCGGTTGTCGAGGATGCAGATCAGGCCGTGATCGCGCTGGGTGCGGATCAGCCGCCCCACGCCTTGGCGCAGCTTGAGAATCGCCTCGGGCACCGAGTATTCCATGAAGGGATTGCCGCCGGCCGCTTCGATGGCTTCCAAGCGCGAGGCGGTGAGCGGGTGATCGGGCACCGCGAAGGGCAGGCGGGTGACCACCACGTTGGACAGCGCCTCGCCCGGCACATCGACGCCGGTCCAAAAACTGTCGGTGCCGAACAGCACGCTGTGCGTGTCCTGGCGGAATTCCTCGATCATCTTGTGGCGCGGCATGCCCTCGCCTTGCATCAGAACCCGCCAGCCTTGGGTCTGGAAAAACGCTTCCAAGCGCTTGGCGGCATCGCGCATCGTCCGGTAACTGGTGAACAACACGAACGCCCGCCCCGCGCTTTCGGTCACCGCCAACCGGATCCCTTCCGCGAGCAGTTCGTCATAGCGCGGAGTCCCTGGATCGGGCACCGATTTGTAGATCCGGACGCGCATCTGTTTCTGATAGTCGAACGGGCTGCCGATGCACAAGGCGCGGGCCTTTTCCGCGCCCACGCGGCCGCGGAAATACCCGAGTTGCGGATCCCCAACGCCAAGCGTCGCGCTGGTAAGAACCAGCCCTTTGCCGCCGCCGAACAACAAGGGCCGCAAGCGGTCCGCGACATTCACCGGCGCGGCATGCAGGCTGTATTGGGTTTCGTCGCGGCCGCCGCGTTCGACCCAATACACGCTGTCCGCGGTGGCTTGATCGAGAAACTCCGCCACCGAACCCTGGGCCTCGCGCAAACGGCGGGACGCGTCCTGGAGTTCCGAGCGCGTCGCTTCGCCCTCCACGTCCGCCGCCAAGGCATCGATTTCCTGCCACAGGTTGCGCAGCGGCACGGCCAGGGTGTTAGATACCACCGCCGGCTCCCGGACCCGGCATTCCTTGGAAAAATCCCCGAATTTCGCCACCTCGCCCAGTTGTTGGAAAAACCGCTCGGCGGCGGCCAGCGCGTCTTCCACCGCCTGGATCGCGGAGGCCTTGCGGAACACCTTGAGCAAGCCTTTGCGGGTGCGCGGGTGATAGAGCCGCTGCAGATCGAAACGCAAACCCGCCTGGGACACCCGCAAACCCAACTGGACGGCGGCCACCTGCTCAATGGTGTGCGCCTCGTCGAGCACCGCGAAATCGTTGGGGAACAAAAACCCCTTGATTTTTTTCGCCTCCTCCTCGCTGTCCGGTTCCAACTCGGTGTTGAGCAGCGCGAAAAACAACGTGTGGTTCACCACCACCAGCTTCGCGTCCGCCGCGGCTTTGCGCGCCTCCTGGAAAAAACAATTGCCGCGCGGCCCGCAATGGCGCGCCGTGCACAGATGCGCCTCGCTGCAAACCTGCAGCCAGACCTTCATCTGCGGCTGGAAATCCAGATCGCTCAGCGTGCCGTCGCGCGTCGCTTCCGCCCACTTGCGGATCACCTCCAACTCGTCGTTTTCCGCGCCGGTGAACAGGTCGCCGGACTGCTCGAGCGCCCGCCGCAATCGTCCCGGACACAAGTAATTCTGCCGCCCCTTCAACAGCACCGCGGGCAGTTCCCCACCCACCAATTTTCTAACAATCGGGATGTCCTTGCGCACCAATTGTTCCTGCAAGTTGATCGTGTGGGTCGAGATCACCCCTTTGCGACCGGTTTCGAGCGCGAAGCGTGCCGCTGGTAACAGATAGGCGAGCGATTTGCCCACGCCGGTGCCGGCCTCCGCGACCAAGGGCCGCGACTGGAGCAGCGCCTCGGCCACCGCGACCGCCAATTCCTGTTGTTGCGGGCGGTATTCGAAATCCCGCGACTTCGCCAGAATGCCTTGGCGCGAAAACGCCTCGCGCACCGCCTCGCAAAACCCGGGCATCGCATGGCCATCCGTCAGGGAAATCATCTCCCGCCCATCGCATCCGGCAATCGCCCTCCTGCCAAGCCGCAACTTCAACTTGCCCCCACAACACACTCGACACCCCCGCCCCGCCACCGCCAATCTGCACGCCACACGGTCGCCCATGATGTTTCTCCGCAGCCATTCCCCGCGCCTTCTGCTCATCCTTGCGCTCGTCGCGTTGGGTGCCGGGCTCTGCGCCCTGCTGATTCCCGCGGAATCCCGTGCCGTGCAACAACAACTCATGGGTTTCCCGGATTCCGATGTCCAAGCCCAGCAGGCACGCCCGTGGGTGCTCGTCGCGCTCTGTTTCCTGCCCGCGCTCGCCGGCCTGTGCTACTCGCTGGGCGGCACCCTCGCCCGCTACATCACCCGCCAGTTTCTCGGCATCTTCGGCATTTGCCTCTCAGGGCTGATCCTGATCTGGCTGCTCATCGACCTCACCGACAACATCAGTGAATTCCGCAGTTCCCCTCACCTCCTGCGCACCATTGGCACCTATTATGCCACCAGTTCGCCCTCCATCGTGTTGCAACTCCTGCCCTACAGCCTGCTCCTCGCGCTGCTCCAAGCGCTCGGCAAACTCTCCACCAACCGGGAAATCGTCGCCATGATCCAGTCCGGACGCGGGGTCTTGCGCATCACCCTGCCCTTGATCATCGCCGGCATCCTCTGCTCCTTGCTCTGTCTGGGCTTGAACTACCACTGGGCTCCCGTCGCCGAGGGAAACAAGAATGACATCATCGCTGAAACCAGCGGCAAACCCACCACCGAGGCCACCAAGGTGCTCTACCGCAACCCTGAAAACCGCCGCCTCTGGATGATCGACTCGTTCCCCTCGGACTATCAAAATAACAAAGCCCTGCGCAACGTCGAGGTCACCACCACCGACGATCATCACAGGCTTATATCCCGGCTCACCGCCAGCCAAGCGCTGTGGGACCGGACCAAGCGCGAATGGACTTTCGAAAACCCCGTGATCGCCCGCTACACGCCGGGACAGCCGCCGGAATTCGAACACCCGGAGAGCCCCCTGATCATCAATTCCTGGACTGAAACCCCGTGGCAGCTCATCAAACCCGGCCTCAGCTCCGACCACCTCGGCATCCCCGATCTCAACGCGTGGCTGCAAGCCAATTCCCGCCACCAACCGTTTGCCGATCCCTCGCCCTACCTCACCCAGTGGCACTACCGCTGGGCGCTGCCCTTCACCTGCCTGGTGACCGTACTGCTCGCCACCCCGCTCGCCATCCACTTCACCCGCCGTGGCTCCGGCGGCAACATCTTCCTCGCCGTGGTGCTGTCCGCCATCATGCTGCTCGTGAGCAGCATCGTTCTCGCCTTGGGCGAAGCCGGCACCCTCCGCCCCGCCCCCGCCGCCTGGCTGCCTAACATCGCCTTCACCCTGCTCGCCATCCTTCTCTTCCACCGCCGCATCACTGGCCGGCCGATCTATCACTCGCTGCGCAAACTCTTCCCCGGCTGGGAAAGCTGAACGTTGCATGCTGACATTCCAACTAACTTATCTCTGACCTCTCCACTCTAACCTCCTAGCTCCCATGGCCCTCGCTGAATCCTGGCACGTGCGCTCCCGCTCCCGCGAATGCGCCGCCACCCACCACGCCTTCACCGAGGGCGAAACCATCGTCACCGCCCTCTATCCCGACCCGGAATCCAGCGGCTACCTCCGCCGCGACATCTGTCTGGAGGCATGGAACAAGCTCCCCGCCGACAGCGAAAAACCGTTCTCTTTCTGGAAAACCACCTTCACCACCCCAAGCGGCGGCGAGCAACCCAATCCCGCCGCAAAACTCAGCGCCGAGGAAATCCTCCACCGACTCGTCGCGGAGGACGAGGACCACACCGAAAACACCCGCTACATCCTCGCCGTGATGTTAGAACGGCGGAAGCTCCTGCGCGAGACCGACAGCCAGCGCACCCCCACCGGCATCCTGCGCGTTTACGAACACCGCAAAACCGGCGAAATCTATCTGATCCGCGATCCCGACATCCCGCTCGCCCAAGTCGAGGCCTTCCAGAACGAGGTCATCGTCCTGCTGGAAAACAACGGCCGCATGCCCGACCCGGTCGTCCCGGAAACCCCGGCGGACGCTCCGGCGCACGAGATCCAAGCGGAAACTTCAGGCTGACCCTCGAAGTGGCGCACCAGAGGGTTTGTGAGACCGGGCTACTTCGAGGCTTTCATGCCCATCACCTTGTCCCGCGGCAACCAATTTTCATCGCTGCCGTCTTTCACGACGATCCACTGATCCGTCATGGCGACCAAGGTGCCTTCCACTTTGGCGACCACGCCCGTGGAGAACGGCCAAATCACCATTTGGACCGTCACCTGCCGCCCTACGGGAGGGGTTCCGGCAGGCGCGGCTACGGGCGTTTGGGCCTCGGCACGGAATCCGGTGATACTCCACGACACGGCCACCACGGCAGCCAAACTCAACACGCAAACTGATATTTTTTCATGGCGTGTCTTTTTCACCGTTTTGCCCACCTCTGACAACCCTCAAATCCCAAAAATCCCAACCCCGCGAAATTCCCGGCGGCAGGCTCTCCATACTCCTGCGGGCTGCGCGGTTCATCCTCCCGAGCAACGCGTACAAATTATTGATGCGATCGCATCAATAATTTGTACGCAAGCCCGAGTTGCACTCGTTTCCACACCAGGCATGCCGGGTTCTCTGCTAGAAAGGAAGATGGCCGAAGTGAGAAGGTGATGCCTGCAAGTCCCGGGCTTGCGCCTTCCATGGCCGGGAAGGGTGGGACACCGTGCCAAGCCATCTTTTCAAAGCTACCGCCTCACCCCCAGCGCGACAAATCCATGGACGATCGTCAGTGAATTTGTCGCGTTCTCCATGGGTGATTGTTCGAGGGTGGAGGTCATTTTCCTGGTGCCAACGCATCCCATTCCTCGCGAGTTGCCTTGGATTTCTGATATTCCATCAGGGTTTTCCAGCCGTCGCGTTTCACCAGGAGCACTTCGAAGTGAATGTATTCGGTGGTGACCTGGCCGTCGGCAGCGAAGGTGGTGTAGCGGAAGATGCCGGTTTCGTGGGCGGTGGTTGCGTCGCCGAGCCGTTGCGAGAACCTGAACTCGACATTGCCTTTGACCTTGCCCGCCTTGGTGTCGACGAAATCCTGCTCCCAGCGTTCGAGGGCCTTGGCCAGTGGCTGGCTGGTTTTCTTGATGCCGGAGACCAGGACGCCCTCCCCATGGCAGGTGGCCTTGTAGCCCTCAAAGTCGCCTTCCCGCACGGTGCGCGACACCTCGGCCCAATAGCCGTTGAGTGGCGCCAACCGTGACGCGTCCTCGGCGGCAGTTGCGAGTGGCGCCGCAAGAAGGATGGCGGACAGGATGAGGATGACCCGCTGGAGTGGGGATGTTTTCATAAACGTGGAAGTCATTCGTGGTCGAGACGGAGGCGGAAAAAGCCAGAAGAGCCGGCGGGGGAATGCATGGAGACGTAATCGCTGCCGTTCACGCTGACGCCGCGGGTGAGATCGGACCAAAAACCGGTCAGGTTCTGGTTATATTGGAGGACAAAGCCGGGTTGGTGCCATGCGAGGACAAGTTTGCCACTTTGGAGGGCGATGCTGAGTTGTGGTTCAGCGGGCATAAAGGTGCTGTCCAGCAAGGCCTCGCCCCAAACTTCGGCACGCAACCCCGTGGGTTCGGTGCCCGCAGGGTAGCCTGGAGCACCGTTGTTCACCACGAAGGTGAGCCGGTTGATGCCTGCAACAAATCCGTTCGTGATCTCAAACGAAGTCCAGGACGCGGATGGGTTGGTGTTCACCTGCCCGGTGCTGAGGCCGTTGATGAGGATGTCTACGCCGCGATTGTCCGTGGCCCAGCGCCCAGCCAGGCGTGCGGTGGCGGGATTGAAACCGGTCAGATCGAATGTCGTCTCATAGCTATAGTTGAAAGTCCCCGAGGCATCTCCTTGGCCCAGGGTGTCGGGCGAAGGAGCAATCCAGCCGCTCATGGAATTGCTGCCGAGCCAGGGAGGAATCGGATAACCCCCAGCTTCCGTGGCCGCATAAGAGACCGCCCCGCCTGGCATCAACCGGTAGTGCGGATCCACGGTATTGTCGGTTAGAGGCACGCTCAGCGGGTCCACGCCGGTATTGAACAGGCCCGGGATTTGACGACCGGGCGCCGGCACCGTGGCGATGCACAGATCGTCGAACCAGTAGTTGTCGTTGGCGAGGCCAACGCGCGCGCCCAAGACCCATTTCGGGGAGCGAATCGCCGCCGGATCGTAGGGAATTGCCACATTGTTGAAGACGAGTGTTCCGCCGTAGGAAACGTCGATCCTGCCGTCCGCCTTCAGTTCAATCACGACCTCGCGCGCGGCGGCCAGGGGATCGGTGATGCCAGCCGGACTCTGCGACGCTTGGAAGGACGCGCTCGCAATGATTTGTCCCAACCACTTGATTTCGATGGCGGGAGCCAATTCGCCGTCGGTGTTGTCCCAAGTGTCAAAGCACACGGCGAGGCCTTGTTCCAAGCCCTCCTCACCGGGTTGGTTGTAATCGGGATTGGGCAATACGGTGGCCGCAGGCACCAAGTTAAAGCTGAAGCCATCGGCAGGGAAAAGTCCGTCGAGGAAGGTTGATCCGAACAAGGCGGCTTTGAAGGTCGCGCGGAACGCCTGCACGAATTGACCGCCACTGAAGTCATCGAGGTAGGCGATGCCGAAACCACCGGCCTGCGGCACGGTGTAGAGTTTCAGGAGCCCGGCATCCACGCTGGCGTTGCCGAAGAGGGTGATGCCCGCGGGAACGCCGCTCTGAAAGTCAGTGCATAGCTTGCCCCCGGCCAGCGTGCTGATGCACAGGTCATCAATCCAATGGTTGTCAACGGCCTGCCCGGTGCGCGCACCGATCACCCACTTGGGCGTGCCGATCACTGTCGAGCGATAAGGCGTCTGCACATTGTTCAACACCAGGACACCGCCATAGCTCACGTCAAGGGTGCCGTCGGTGTCGAGGTTGATGATCACCGCGCGCGACGCGGCCACCGGGTCGGTGATGCCTAACGGACTTTGCGACGACTGGAACGCGGTCGCCGCGATGATCTGGCCCAGCCATTTGACTTCGATGGCTGGGGCTTCACCGAAGGCGTTGTCGAAAGTGTCAAAGTTGACGGCCAGGCCTTGAGCCAAGCCTTCCTCCGCCGGTTGTCCCAAGCCGGGGTTGGGCAGCACAGTCGCCGCCGGCACCAGGTTGAAGCTGAAGCCATCCGCAAACCAATAGCTGTTAGGAGCCCCGAACAACGCGGCCTTGAACGTCGCACGGAAGGCGCTCACCGGCGCACCACCATTGAAATCGTTGATGTAAGCGATGCCGAACTCGCCAATCTGGGTGGTGGTCAACTGCAGGAAGCCGTCACTGACCGTGGCCTGACCGAACAGGGTCATGCCCGCTGGCACACCGGCATTGAAGTCAGCGCAGAAAGTCGCTTCCGGCGTGGAGGTCGAGGGCGGAACAGGGACAAAGGTGGCGGTGACGGTTTTGTTCCCGTTCATGGTGAGTTGCAGAGGATTCGCCGTTCCACTGGCATCTCCCGACCAACCGCTGAATGACCAATTCAGTGCGGGGCTTGCCGTCAGCGTCACCACCGTGCCGCTGGAATAGGAGGATTGACTTGGACTGGCGCTGACTGTGCCGCCGCCCACCCCATTGGCCGAGAGCGTGTAGAAAGAGTCGAACTGAAGATTGTCAAACAGTCCGTAGGTGGGAGGATAGATGAGAGGAGTCCCTGGATTCTGCGAGGAAAAGCGGACGACGGCGATGTTATTGGAGGTCGAGGTGAAGGTCAGCGTCTCCGCCGGGCCAATCGCGCCGCCCGTTGTCGGCAGCGGGCCGGCGTAGTAAACCGTACCTAGTAACCCGCCGGTCGCGTTGAAGGCTTGCAGGTATGGCTTCCTGGAGAGTGCGTCCGCAAACTCAGGCGGGGCCACGGGACGGGCATCAATGCTGACCATTCCGACCGGTGTGGCAAAGTGTCCGTCCACCGCACCATAGCGCGCATCGAATGACGCACCGCCCGTCGCGAACACCGAAACCACATTGGGCGCGGACGGCGCGAATCCTGCGCCGGTGCGCGCGTAGATATTAACATTGCCACCAACGCCATTCGGGTTGGAAAAAGTCACGCCGGGATACCGCGTGTTGATCACGGTGCCATCCGCGGCATCATCGAAGTTGATGATGCCCGGGGCGGCCTGGGCGACTGGGTGCGCGCTGATCAGCGCGACAACAAGGAGACGGACTAGATTGCCAGGGAGGAATGTTTCGAGTTGCATAATGATAGACAGGAAATGAGGGTGGCTCACATGAGAAAGCGGGGAGCGGGGAGCGGGGAGCGGGGAACGGGGAACGGGGAACGGGGAACGGGGAACGGGGAGCAAGCGGGGGGCGTGAGCAGTTGCTATTCCACATCGGGACGGACCTCTGGAAACAGCCCGTCATGCCAATACACTCGGCAATCAATCAGATCCGGAACGTGTTGCAAGATAAAAATATAAAGAGTTCGTTTTTTATTGTGTAAATACAAGGCATGCCGGCGGGGACAACGGAGCCGCGCAAGAATATCTGGCGCATTGTAGCGGCGCGGCGATGACCGCCGATGACCATGAACCGCCAAAGAGCCCGCGTTACAGGCAAGCGCGATCTCATTCACATCGACGCTCACAGCGCGCTGCAACCCATCATAAATGCCTTGCGACAGTTATTATTGCGCGGGCACAAATCCGCCGTGCCTGGAAACTCGCGCGGCGGGAGACCAGGATCCAACAGCATGGCAGGGAGATCTATCAGACGTTTGATGGCGTCCGGTCATCGGGCCAGTGGCTGCCGGATTTCGGATCGGAGAGATTGCGCAGCAGGTGCATCACCGCGGTTCGATAGTTAGGAAACGGCGCGACATCGCCCTCGGTCGTCGGCTCCAGCAATGCGGCGTGACGGGGCAGTTCGTCATGCGGCAGTGCCATCTTGATATGATGGATGCCGTGGAACGGCTCGTGCAGCAAGGTGAGTGAAAGCAGGCGGCCGGACCAGGTTTTGGCCACGATGCTGCGGGTTGCGCTTCTGGCGGTGTGGCCGCTCAAGCCGACGTGTTCGATGTATTTCCGCCAGCTCTGGAGATTGCCCGCGATCACGGCGGGGCCGAGGAAAACCCAGCAGAAATAGTCCCAGACATGGAACCACGTGAGCGTGGTGAAGATGGTCGTCCAGACCGCGGCTATCAGAACATATTCGAGCCAGATCCGGCGGCGGACCCGCTGGTTTCTGATGAATGAGTCCTTGCGCAGGAAAACCCGCAGAAACAGAAAGGGTGTGAAGAGGATGCCGGCGTTCAATTCGATGAACGCGACCAAGCGCCTTTGCCAGCGTGGCGAGGTCACGATCACGAAGGGCCACAGTTCGACGTCGCGCTCGGTGGCAAGGTGCGAGTGATGTTTCTGATGCGCCGCGCGGTAGAGCGTGAAGCTCATGAGACTCATGGTTCCGGTGAGCATGCCGTCGAACTCGTTGAAGAAACGGTTTTTGCGCAGGAGTCCGTGGGAGGCTTCGTGAAAGCCGATGAGCAGGCCGTGCATGAAGTGGCTCACCAGAAAAGCCAGCGGCAGGCACAGCCAAATCAGGCCGTAGTGATAGGCGCAGCCGAGCGCGACCTGGGTGATCATCAGCGCGGCGCTGATCAGCGAAAAAGCCGCCCGGCTCACCCAATGCGTGTTGACCTCAATGTAACTTTCCGGCGATGGGGTCATAGGTTGGACGAGCTAATCTACGGAGATGAAAACAGGATAGAAGTTCATCCGAAGAGTTTGTCCTGCGGGAGGGCTTCACAAAGATCGGCGATTTCAGTGGCGCTCATGGCAATTGGATAATGGAGATTTTTCAAAAGAGCAAGCGGCTTTCCCCTATTCCCAGAGGGCGATCGTTGCCGGCTCCGCCGCCGCGCCCACCCTGAAAGTGGGCACGGGCGGGCCGCCCGTTCATGAAATGAATCGCGCAGTGAAGACACGGGCGGTCCAGCCCGGACCGCCGACTTGTCCGCCGCCGGCGGTCGGGGGTGATAGCCCTGGTCTTTATACACAAATCCGGGCAGATTCCTTGCTTGGTGTATAGCGCAGGTTGGTGTTCCACGGTCGCGGAGCGACCCTTGAGGGTAGCCGTGGGTTTCAACCCACGGTTCCAAGAATGATATGAATGCTGCGTCGCGTCGCGACGCTTGATGTGGGTGTGTGCCAAAGGCAACCAGGTTTCAGGCGTCGCTCCGCGACGCGATCCCTCATGGGATGCCGTAAACCGTGGGTTGAAACCACGGCTACCCTCATGATGTCGCTCCGCGACCAAGATGGTGATCGGAGATCGAGGAGATGGGTAGAAAGCCCAGGGTGATAGCCTGGGAGCAAAGCGATCAACACTCACCACGACATCCTCACTCCGGCCACACAATCCTTGGCACCTTCCCGCCCCACTGCGACACATCAAAGAAAAACTTGCCTCCACGCATAAGCACCTTGCCAGCCGGATTGATGCGCAGGCTCTCAACCGAGCCGTCGCTATAGCCGATGATCGCTTTCCAGCAGAGCTTCTTACTCGCAAATTTGAAGTCAAACGCCAGTTGCCCCGGTATCAATGGCATCATCAGGAGCGGCGCGTGCTCCGGAATTTCCCCATCCGTTTCCCACATCACATAACTGAACGAACATTCACCTGCCTCGAGCATCCTCCCTGATGCCTGATCTTTTATGAAAGCATCGCTATGTGGGTATCTCATGGAAAAAGGACCCTCACCGTCCACATAACCAGCCACAATCAATTGGCGGAAAAAGTCATTGGACGAGGTCTTCCCCAATAGTTTCTTGGCTTCAGGATGACGCTTCAACACTTCAGCGATGGTGTCCTCATTGGGATAACTGCCGTATTCCTCTTTAAAAGCGGCTAGCGCGAACACCACTTGTAGAGCGTTCCAGCGGGCTTTTCCATCCTCACCTCTGCATCCGCCATGGGACAACAAAGCTGGAGCCAGATACCCCCAACCGAGAACCGCCACACACCCGACCAGCAGCCAAAGACTCCAACTCCGCCACCATCTTGTTCGCGGTGTCACCGATGGTCCCCACGCCTCGTCCTGGTCGTTTTGTGCCGGTTGTTCACTCATCACGATTGCCAGGAATTCGTTCTCCAACCGCGAAAATAGCTTCCCTGTCCGCTTTGCCAAGGATTTCCGTTGGGAAAGTCTTGCAGTGGTTTTCCAGAGGTGACTGGACTGACTTTTCGTGAGCACTTCGCTGCGCGTTGGACCACGGGATTCGGCAGGATGCCAAACCCAGCCGGCATGATGCCGGCGCTCCCCGCCATCGCGCGCAGACGAATCCTATTAGACCGTTAGGGCCGCGATCCGGCTTTCCGGGTTTTTGCAGGCGTTGGCCAACACCGCGAGGAAAAGCTCGTGCAACTCCGCAAGCTGTGGCGCGGGGATTCGCTGCGGCTTGAACAGCCAGACAAGCTCCAACTCACTCCCGACTTCGGTGAGTTCGCAGCCGAGGTCGAAGCGGGCGGTGCCGGTGGAGCGCATCCGCAACTTGGTGGAGATACGCGGCAGCACGACGTCGGGCACGGGGTGGTTTTGCAGCGCGAAGCGCACGTCGAAAACCGCATGCCCGCCCGGCGTGCGGTTTTCCCCGAGGGCGGCGGCCAGTTCGGCGAAGGGCATCGCATTGGCGAAGGAATCGAGCGCCGCTGCGGCCACCGCCCGCAGATGGTTAGAGAAAGTTTGCGCGGGATCTATCTGACCGCGCAGGGGAACCACACCCGCGAAGTAGCCCATCGTTTCGCGCACGGCCTCTTTGTTGCGGTTCGCCACCGGCGTGCCGACCAGAATGTCATCCTGGCCGGTCCATTTTGAGAGCGTGAGCTGAAACGCCGCCAGCAGCGTGCTGAAAAGGGTGGTGCCGTGGCTCACGGCCAAGGCCTTGACGCCCCGCACCAGATCCGCGGGGATCGCGGCGACCGAGCGCTGCAGCGGAGCCGGCGCGGGGATGCCACCCCAGATCCTGCTAGATCCCGCGAGGTAGGATTTCCAGAAGCCGGCACGGCGTGCCAGTTCGGCAGGCTGCCAGATCGCGCGTTCGGCGGCGGCCCACTCGGTGTAGGATTGCGCCACCGGTGGCAGCGTGTTTTTCAGGCCCATCATGCCCACGGCCACGGCCTTGCGCAATCCGCTCAGGCCCATGATATAAGCCGTGCAAAGATCCTGCACGAAGACCCCCAGCGACCAGCCATCGGCGATCGCGTGGTGGAAGGAAAATGCCAGCACATGGTCATGGTGGCCACGCCGGATCATTTCCACCCGGTGAAGCGGTCCCTGGAGCAGGTCAAATGGCTGCCGGTAGGTTTCGAGCATCATCTCTTCTAACAATCCGCCCGCCGCCAGTTCGCGGCTGCCGAGGACGGCCGTGCCCGTCGTACGAATCATCTGCAAGGGGCGTTCCTTGCCGGGCAAAAACGAAATCCGCAGCGCCTCCTGCCGTTCGATCACCCGCTGGAGCGCCACTTCACATTGCTCCGGGGTGATCGGGCCTTTGATTTCGATGACCCCGCAGATGTGGTTCGCGGGGTCCGCCACCGGCACCGGTGAGTTTTCCCACAATTCACGCTGGGGCAGGGTGATAGGCTGGAGGCGTGCTTCCCCGCTTTCCAGCCATTGCTTGAACAGCGTTCTCGGGTCCTGAGCCATCAATGAAATCAGGTTTTCCCTGCCAGGACCGCTCCTTGTTCCACCCCCTCCGCGACACCGCCGAGCAAGAGGTCGAGGTCTTCATCGGAAATCGAGTCGAGGTCCAGTTCCGAAGTTTCAACCACTTCTTCGGCGACCACTGCGGTCTTCACCGTGCCGTCCGCATCGCTGCCCATTTGCTCGGCGATCAAGGTGGCGATCTGACCGATCGTCCGTGCCCGCATCAGGCTGGTCGGTGGCAACGCAACACCGATGGCGGTCTCTAACATCGTTTCGATTTCCACGCCCATGAGCGAGTCGAGGCCGAGGTCGGTGAGCGGTTGATCCTCGCGCAGGCTGTCCGGTTTGACCCGCAACACCGCGCCGACGACGTCGCGCACGGCCTCGCCGATGACCGCGTTCCTCTCGTCCGCTGCAGCGGCATGGATTTTGGCACGCCAGTCGTTGCCGCCGCCGCTGGTTTCCTGAGCTTCGACGCCGGCGGCGAAAATGCGCTCGACCAGTGGGTTGTCCTGCATGCCGCGGAACGATTGCCGCCATTTCGCCCAGTCCACGCGGATCGCGGCCACTTGGGTGGCGTGGGTGGTGAGGAAGGATTCCATCAGCGAGGTCACTTCGACAGGCGTCAGAGCCCCGGTTCCCTGACGGGCAAGGAATTCCGCGACACGCTCATTGCGTGCGACGTAGCCTTCGCCACCAAGCACGCCCCAGTTGATCGCGAGGGCCGGCTGACCGAGCGCCCGGCGATGATAGGCGAGCGAATCCAGGAAGGCATTCGCCGCCGAGTAGTTCCCTTGCGCCGGGTTGCCGAAGATGCTCGAGACCGACGAGAACATCACGAAGCAGTCGAGGTCCATGCCTTGGGTGTTTTCATGGAGCAACCATGCGCCATGAGCTTTCGGCGCCATCACCGTGCGCAGGCGCTCGGCGGTGAGTGCCGAAAGCGGGGCGTCGTCGATGACCATCGCGAGGTGGAAAATCCCTTTGAGCGGGGTTTTCGAAGCACGCAGCTCGGAAATAAGTCCTTTCACGTCAGCCGGCGAGCCGATGTCCGCTTTCAAAACCGTGGTTTCGATGCCACGGGCGACGAGGCTGGCGACGAAATCAACCGTTTCCGGAGTGGCGGCACCGCTGCGGCTGCTCAGCACGAGGTGGCGGGCACCGGCTTCGACCAGCCATTCCGCGAGCACCCGGCCGAATCCGCCGAGGCCGCCGGTGATGAGGTAGGCCGCGTCGGATTTCACCACGAAGGGTGGCAAGGGTGGTTCACCATGTCTCAGCACGAAGGCATCGGCAAATCCAATGACCACTTTCCCGGTGTGCTTGCCCCCGGCCATGAGGCGGAATGCCGCGTCGATCCGGCTTGCGGGGAAGGACCTGAAGGGCAGCGGAGTGAGCACGCCTTGCTCGACGAGCGCGGCGACCCCCGCTAACAGATCTCGGGTTTGGTCTTCGTCGCCCGCGAAAATCGCGTCCATGGCGATGACGTGGAACGAGGAATTCCGGCGCAGTCCCCACAGCGGGATGCGGGAGTTCAGGTAAATGTCGCGCTTGCCGATTTCGAGGAATCTTCCGGACTCGGCGAGGCAGGACAGGCCCATCGGGATGGCTTCGGCGGCGAGCGCGTTGAGCACGACATCCACGCCACGGCCGTTAGTCAGCTCCATGACGGACTCCGCGAAATCTCCGCGGCGGGAGTCGATGACGTGTTTGACTCCCAGCGTTTTGAGCAGCGCGCGCTTGGTTGGGCTGCCGGCGGAGGCGATGACTTCGGCACCCAGGTGATGGGCGATTTGGATTGCGGCCATGCCGACGCCACCGGCACCGGCGTGGACGAGAATGCTCTCTCCAGCCTTCATGCGGGCGACATTGTGGAGCGCATACCAAGCGGTCATGAAGACCACCGGCAGCGTGGCGGCTTCCTCGTAGGAAAGATGGTCCGGCATTTTCCGCAGATCGGCGGCGCGGGCCAGCGAATGAGTCGCCAAACCGAAGACCGCGAGGCCGAAGGCCTTGTCGCCGACCGCGAGGTGAGTGACCCCTTCGCCGATGGCGATGACTTCGCCGGCCACTTCGTCGCCGAAGATCCGCGCATCGGCGGTTTCCGCGGGGTAGAGGGCGAGCGCCTTGAGCACGTCGCGGAAATTCATGCCCGCAGCCTTGACCTTGATGAGCACTTCACCCGGAGCGCATGCTGGCAGCGTGAACGGCGTGAAACGCAGGCTGTCGAGCAAGCCGCGCTCACGGGATTCGAGGCGCAGCGGCACTGCGGAATCGAGATCTTGCTCGCGATGCGGCAAACCACGGCTGATGCGCTGGACGTAGCGGGCTTCACCACGCAGGGCGACTTCCCGCTCGGTGTCCAGGTGGACCAATTCGCTCCACAACAGCCCGCGATCGGCGGGCGATGCATCCGTCGGCAAATCGATGCCACGGCAGGAAAAATTCGGATGCTCGCTGAGGATGACCCGGAACATCCCGATCGCCGGCGCTTGTGCCACGGCGGTGGCGCCCATGTTCAAGCCGGCAGGCTGGGCACCGCGGGTGATCAGATCGATGCGCAGTTTGGCCACGGTCATGGTTTCTTCCAAGGCGTGGGTCAGGTGAAGCAGGGCGTCGATGCCCATCAGCGCGTCGGTGACGCCGGTGCCGGTTTTTTCATCGAGCGGCCAAAGATAGACGATGCGATCCGGCGGAGCGTCTTCGAGCAAGGAGGCGAAAAGCTGTTTCCAGTCTGCCGGTTCTTGATCGCGGATGGTGAAGGAGTCCGCATCCGTGAGAGCGAACTTCTCACCCCGGCGCACGATCCGGCAGCGCGATCCGGCGGCGGTGACTTGCGCGGCAACTTCGTTTCCGAGTCCAGCCTCGTCCGCGAAGACGACCCAGGATGCTTCGAGCGGAGCGTCTGGTGCTGGCGTTTCGGCGACGGCTTGGCCACCTTTCCGGCCGAGGATGCCGATTTGTCCTTCGCCATCCGGTCCGTTGAGACCGGGCATCGAGGCGGTTTCGGCGAAGCCGGCTTGTTTGAGCGCGGATTCCCACTGCGCGCGTTGCATCAGCGGTTGGTCCGGCCGCAGGTCGCGGTCTGTGAGATGCCACCAACCATGCATCAATCCGAAGACCGACTCGACCCAAAGCTGCGGCGTCGCCACATCCATGAACATCAAGGTGCCGCCGGAGACGAGCAGTTCGTGGAGCATTTTCAGCGTCACCCGCACATCGGCCACGGCGTGCAGCACGTTGGTGGCGACGATGAAATCGTAAGTGCCGGGCTCGAAATCCTGATCGGCCGATGGCTTCTCAAGATCCAGGACCTTGTATTCCACTTCGGGGAAGGCCGCGAGTTTCTGGTTCGCCGCCGAGAAGAAGCCGGCGGAAATATCGGTGAAGGTGTAAGTGTGGAGCCCGCGCTCGAGCAGCGGCAGCAATTGCGCCGCGAGCCCGGCCGTACCTGCGCCGACTTCGAGAATCCGCAAGCCACGCCCCTCGGGCAGGTGGCGGGCGGCTTCTTGCACGGCTTTGGCGATGCTGACCATCCAGTGGCTGGAGAACAAGCCGTCGCCGTAAAAGTGATCGAGCAACTCGGCATTGGCGCCACCGAAGAGAACTTGCACGGCGTCTTTATCCCCGCGCAGAATGGCACCGAGTTCTCCGCACGAAGACGCGCAGAGCAGGCCTTCGGGCAAATGTCCGGGATGACCGGTGAGAAAGGCGCGCAACCGTTCCGGCGCAGAGTCCGCCGTGGCGGTGAATTCCGCAGTCGGGGTGTAGCTGCCATTCTTGGCGGTGAGCAGTTCGCGTTTGGCGAGCTTGTCCATCAAGCGCCCGAAGACGGTGCGCATCACGGGTGCCACGCCCAGCGAGTCTGCGGAGAAAGCGGAGTTGACACCCATGTCTCGCAGGCCCTTGGCGATTTGCGCGGCAGCCAAGTCTTCTTCGGCGGCCATCACGCCTTCCAGTTCGGCACGCCCGCGCAGGCCGATGATATCGTCCAAAGCGGCGGTGGCGCAATCCCGGAGCCGGGCCAAAGGCACCGAAATCCGGGCGGCAGGAGCGACGGTTGGCGCCGTGCGTTCCCAATCGACATGGTAAACCACATCACGGCTGCCACCAGACGCGCCAGAGCGGCGGGCGGCGCTCATGCTGATGGCGCGGAATCCGTCCACCAGCACACAGGGGTGACCGGCTTCGTCATAGATGCCGATCCGGCCTTCAATCAATTCCTCATTGAAATGCAGCACTTTGGCGCGGACTTGAGCCGAGGCACCAGGCGCGCGAAGGAACAAAATCCTCGCGAAACGTACTGGCAATTTCATCTTTGCCTTCCGGTCCTCGACCGTCTTGGCACCTGCCGAGAAAACCTGCAGCGCACCGTCCAAGAGAACCGGGTGCAGCGCGTATTCCGCAGCGCGGCTCGCGATCGTTTCCGACAAGGAAACCCGGCCCGCCGATTTCCCGGCCCCGGCGGCCAGCTCACGAATGGGTCGGAACTCGTCGCCGTAGCGAAGCCCGAGATCGCTCATGTGGCCATAGAAAGCGCCGACGCCTTCCGCTTCCAAATCCGCATCGGGACCTTCGAGGGCGGCATTCCCGAAGGAGGATTCGGTTCTTTCGCCACGCATCGAGCCGACGACATGCACCGACCAAGTGGCGGTTTGATCAAAACGGCTCTGGATCGTGAAGGTGCGTTCGACAGGCTCGTAGGTGAGCTCAATGGTCAGTGTCGCTGCCGGTTCCGGAAGAATCAGCGGACGGCGGATCTCGAAATCTTCTAACGCAAAGGGGCGGCCTTCGAACAACTGCACGCCAGCCTCAAGCGCCATTTCCACAAAGGCTGCCGCGGGGAAAATGATGTGCGTGTCGACTTTGTGATCCTTGAGGAACGCCATGTGGCGGCTGTCGAGGCGGGTCGTCCACGTCGGCGTGGCGCGGGGTTGGCGGGTATCTAGCAGGCCTTTGCCACCGGGGGAAAGGCGTGCGTCGCGCAGCTCGCTGCACTCATGCCACCAGCGACTCTTGTCCCACGCATAGGCGGGCAGCGAGAGCAACTCGCGGGAAGGAGTCAGCCCGGTGAAATCAAGCGCCACGCCAGCTCGGTGGAGCTCGAGCACGGCTTCCAGGAAGGATGCATGCTCGCGTTCGCGCCGGGCCGAGGAGGTCACTTGAGCCTTGAGGCCGCGGGCGTTGAGGCATTCCTGAATCGAGATGGAAAGCGCCGGGTGTGAGCTGATTTCCAACCAGACATCCACGCCGAAGTCAGCCACGGAGTTGACAGCTTTGACGAATTGAACGGGTTGGCGGATGCCGCGTCCCCAATGGGCGGCGACGCAGTCTTTTCCTGCGCAGCGCTCACCGGTTACGGTGCCTGGAGTTTGGCCCCGTTTTTTGGGCGGTAGGATCTGTTAGCTCATGTGGATCCCGCTGGTTGCTTGGTTAGGCGGCGTCGAAGAGTATGGCCGGCAGGTCAGGCATGGGTTTCTGCGCGGTCGT
>Ga0268284_1000505_pt1 | contig 25865 bp, 19 predicted proteins | sample saktaG_14_FD_190137 | JGI IMG/M metagenome (GOLD analysis project Ga0268284, IMG submission 190137) | Saline water microbial communities from Sakinaw Lake, British Columbia, Canada - sak_2013_06_06_40m | ecosystem: Environmental > Aquatic > Non-marine Saline and Alkaline > Saline ...
GGAAGGATTAGTGTGAGGCATTCGTTGCGACGTAGCCTCACTCCATGCTTCGAGCGAACAATCATTTCTTTTTCTTGTCAACTTCCTCGAACTCGGCGTCGACTACGTTCTCATCGCCAGGCCTGCCTTTGCCTTCATCCGGAGGAGGGGCTTGGCCGCCAGGGCCTGCTCCGGCCCCGGCTGCTCCCTGCTTTTTTGCCTGTTCTTCTGCTGCTTTCTTGTAGAGCTCTGTGCTGAGCGCCTGGATCTTCTTGTTGATCTCTTCCATCTTCTTCTTGATGGCAGAAGCATCTTTTTTCTCCGGCTCCATCAGCTTCTTTAGCCCTTCAATCTCTTTTTTCACAGCTTCGACTTCTTTGGCGTCTACTTTTCCCTCGAAGTCCTTGAATAATTTTTCGGAGGTGTATATAAGTGTGTCTGCTGAGTTGATGGCTTCGGCTTCTTCCTTTTTGCGCGTGTCTTCGGCAGAGTATGATTCTGCGTCTTTTCTCATCTTCTCAACCTCTGAATCTGAGAGGTTTGTCGTCGCTGTTATCTTCACGCTCTGCTCCTTTCCTGTTCCAAGGTCTTTTGCACCCACATGCACTATGCCGTTGGCGTCTATGTCAAAGCTTACCTCTATTTGAGGTATTCCTCTTGGCGCAGGCGGAAGTCCTATGAGGTCAAATTGTCCTAGCAGTTTGTTGTCTGCTGCCATGCTTCTCTCTCCTTGGAATACTCTTATGGTGACTGCGCTCTGGTTGTCTGCCGCAGTGCTGAAGACTTGGCTTTTCTTTGTAGGGATAGTTGTGTTTCTCTCTATCAGTTTTGTGAAGATGCCGCCAAGAGTCTCAATGCCGAGGCTCAAGGGTGTTACGTCGAGCAATAGCACGTCCTTCACTTCTCCAGCCAGGATTCCTGCCTGGACAGCTGCTCCGAGAGCCACTGCTTCGTCAGGGTTCACGCTCTTGTCTCCTTCTTTCCCTGTGAGCTGCTTCACAAGCTCCTGAACAGCAGGCATCCTTGTGCTTCCGCCGACGAGTATGACTTTGTCGATCTGCTTTGAGCTTATCTTTGCGTCGCTCATAGCCCTCTGTGTCGGTATCTTCAGCCTTTCGAGTATGTCTTGTATCATTGATTCAAACTTGGCTCTTGTGAGCTCCATGTCCAGGTGCTTTGGCCCTGCCTTGTCAGCTGTTATGAACGGAAGGTTGATTGCTGCCTTCACTTTTCCTGAGAGCTCTATCTTTGCTTTCTCAGCAGCCTCTTTCAGCCGTTGATGGGCTACCTTGTCTTTTGTCAGGTCTATGCCGTTCTGCTTCTTGAATTCAGAGGCCATCCACTGGACCAGGATTTCGTCGATGTCGTCCCCTCCTAAGCGGTTGTCGCCGTTGGTTGCTTTGACTTCGAATACTCCGTCTCCAAGCTCCAATATCGAGACGTCAAAAGTTCCTCCGCCAAAGTCGAACACCATTATTGTGTGCTCATGGATCTTGTCAAGGCCATAGGCAAGGCTTGCTGCTGTCGGCTCATTGATTATCCTTAGGACTTCAAGGCCTGCTATCTTTCCTGCGTCTTTTGTCGCCTGCCTCTGCGCGTCCTCGAAATAAGCTGGAACTGTGATTACTGCTTTCGTTATAGGCTGGCCGAGGTATGCCTCTGCGTCAGTCTTCAATTTCTGGAGTATCATGGCACTGATCTCCTGTGGGCTGAATTCCTTACCCCAGATCTTTGCCTTGAAATCCTCTCCCATATGCCTCTTGATGCTGTAGATTGTGTGCTCTGGATTGCTGATGGCCTGGTTCCTTGCGATGCGGCCCACCAATCGCTCTCCTTCCTCTGTCATTGAGACAACACTTGGAGTTATTCTCTCTCCTTCTGCGTTGGGGATTATGACTGGCTTTCCTCCCTCGAGGACTGCTGCTGCGCTGAATGTTGTTCCTAAGTCGATTCCGATTATTTTTTCCTTTGACATGATTTTCATTCCTCCTTGTTTTTTCGTAATTGTTTTTTGTTTTGTTCTTTACGGTGATTTTCGTTTGTCAACAGCCTCAAACGCCGGCTGGGCTGGTCGATTCTTTTTTATCTTCTTTTTTATCTTCTGTTTTCTTTTTCTTCGCTATCTTCACCTTGCTATGCCTTATGACTCTATCATTTAGCGTGTATCCTTTCTGCAATTCTTCAAGTATAACGTTGTTGTCCTTCTTTGATTCCTCAGTCAATAGGACTTCATGAAAATATGGGTCGAACTTGCACTGGCAGTCAATGCACTTCACGCCAAAGCCTTGCAATGCTCCGACGAGCTGCGAATACACCAATTCCATGCCTTTGTAGAACTCATCTTTTTGATTTGCGTTTTTCAGCGCCAATTCAAAGTTGTCGATGACTGGCAACAGCTCTTTTATCAGCTGCTCATTGGCAAACTTCGAGTAATTCTCGCTCTCCCTCTCGCTGCGCTTCTTGTAGTTCTCGAACTCTGCCTGCAAGTGCTTAAGAGTGTTGATGAGATCATCAATAGTGGCTTGCTTGTCGTCAGCTGCCGGCTTATCATCAAGCACAGGCTTTTCCTGCTCTGCCTTCTCAGGGCTGGCTTGCTGCTCTTCAGCCATAGCTGCATCTTCTTTGTTGTGTTTCTTATCACTCATCGTAATCCTCCAAATTGCAAGTAACACCAATAGGTTCGTTGACTTTAAATCAACGACGATTAAGTTGAATAATCAAGCTTGTTTATAAACTTTACGGATTAGAACTGCTCAATTAGCTGAAAATGCGTAAAACAATAGAATAAAGACTTAAAAACTACACTATGTCTTCTTCTTCCTCAACAACCTCGCCTTCGCGGTTCCTGCAGGCAGTGCAGAGCTTGCTACCATCAGTCAGTTCTAGATCAGCCGAGTAATTGCCGCAGCCATCACAGACGCCTTCCTCTTCATCAGAGCCAAGGTTTAGTTTTCTGGCCTCTTCGCGAAGCTCGAATTTTTCAACCATGAGATCAAATAACTGGGGCTGGATCTTCAATATGTCCTTGATAGTCAAAAAACCTACCATCTGGCCTCGATCCATGACAGGCAAATGCCTGATATTATAATCACGCATCATCTTCAAAGCATCATAGATGTCCTTATCAGGAGTTATTGTTACAAGCTCTGTTATCATGATGTCTTCTGCCTTTGAGCCATCCCGGTCAAAAAGCTCAGCCATGGCCTTTCTCACCATGTCCTGCTCAGTCACAAGCCCGACAAGCTTTCCTTTCTCAACCACGATAAGGCTTCCGACGTGCTTGTCCCTCATCAGCTTGGCGCAATCGACAAGAAGCATATCCTTTGAGATTGTTATCGGTTGAATTGTCATGCAATCCGCAACTTTATATCCTGTTTCCACAAGCTCACCTCTCGACCTTAATGCAAAAAGGGAATACTTCTGCCTTTAAAAAGTTAATCAAGAATAATTCTATAAAACTGAAAAACGTTTTTTAAGTTATTCCATAAAATAAAATAATTTTATATACTACGTTAAAACTCCAGAGTGGTGATGTCGAACAAGAAAATAATCCAGACTAACAGCTACGACGATTCAGGCCCGGATTTAGAGGCAAGAACACTTGCCCATCGTGATAAGCAGCTCGCAAAAGGAAAAAAAGGCCACACGCTCATATTCCGGAACAGCACATATGCAAAAGACCATCTGAAATTCAACGCGCTGATAGGAGGGATCCCATTATTCTTATACAACCTTCACTCCTTATACAGATCAGGGGCGAAAGAAGTAGTCACTGTCGGGAATAATGATACAAGAAAGATCCACGAAACATATTGTAAATATTTTAGGCTAGAGGGATTCAAATTCGTGCATGAAGGAAGCCCTGACGAGTGGTCATTCGCGAATACCTTACGAAAAGGGATGGCAGGGCATTATCCTGGATATGATTTCAGCAATCCAGAGATGATTGAGGAATTAAAAGAGGACGTTACAGTCATCGTCACAGGGGACACACCATACATAGACACGGATCCGATGGTAAGCAACAGCGAGATTTCAGACTATGATTTCTACTGGCTTCTCAATGCCAAAGAAGTGTTCGGTCCTATAGTTGACAGGCAGCACCACTTGATAATCGACGGATATGGTGTGAAGGAGAACAATTGGGCTGCTTTGAAGCTTGAGAAGCTGAAGCAAAGCCCTTTCGGCCTAGGGCTTTTCAACAAGGGCTTTAACGCAAGAAAGATAGACTCTGACGGCAACCCTCAATTAAGATTATTCAAGGAGTTAGCAATGAGAGACCGAGGAGAGTTCTCATTAGAAAAGACAATCAAGTCATTCTCAATCCTCGGCATTGGCTGGTCGATAAAGACTGCCTTCTCATACGGCAAAAGATGCTTATTGAAGATCCCTGAAAACGATGACAACATGATAAAGCTTGACTCGAAAAAAGCAGAGAATTTTGTCAGCCATGCTCTGGGAATACCAGGCTACAGGGCGAAATTCGGGATAAGCCCAGACCCTGCAAGCGCACTCGACATAGACTCTGACTCTGATGTCATCTATCACGAGTCATTGCTGAAGATGGCTTCTGAGACTATGTATCCTCATTATACTGAGCTAAAGGCGTTCGCAGACAATTACGTAAAACGAAATGGCTCGTGGGGCTGCCCTTTCACCGACAATTGGAGGGAATTCGCCAACAAGAGGTTTGAGAAGTATGGCCTGCGAGCAGCATACAATGGACAAGGCCTGATAGTCCAGCAGGAGTTCTCAGAGAAGGATATAAGAGACCAGCTGGATATCATCGAAAAGTACAGGAGCATGAAAAGCCAATCCGTGAAAGATAAAATAAATATCAAGCTAGAAAAAAGAAATAAGAAATAAGAAAGAAAAAATATCGGTTGCGTTCTCAGTAATTAACCATTATCTCGACGTCTTTCCCGAAGATGCTCTTAAGGTCCTCGAACAAGGGCTCCTTTATGAAGACTTTCCCGCCAGGCAATTCTGCAGTCGCAAGCTCTTTTTCGTATTCTTCGAGGCTGCTAGCTCTTATGTTTTTCAGGGCTCCATCCTCTGTGATGTCTGCCTTCGAGATGTCTTTTGTCTCGCTGTCGATGTCGTGGATGATGAATGCGATCTTACCCATCATGACTATCTCTCCGAACTTGTTGCTGTTGTGCTTGACCCTTATGCGGGCGCGCTCAAGCTCAATTCCTCTCTTGCGCTGGATGTGCTCGACGAGAAATCTTATCAGCTCTCTTGAGTTTCTCTGCACATTGTTGACTTCAGATGTGCTAAGCTTTCCCAGGTCGTATTCCTTCTTAGCCTTCTCGATGTCTTTTAGCATGCGGAGGAATTTCTCAGGAATGATTCCCTTGTGGACTACTTCTGACTCAAAGAGCTTTACCATATCAACGTCCTTGACCTTATCCACTCCTTCCATCTTCAGGATGTCCCGGACAATGGTGACTATGTTCTCATAGCTATGCACCACTGCTTCCTTCTCTTTTTTCCCTTGGATGTCCTTGAAGAGCTCGCTAAGCCTCTTAATGTACTTGTCAGCATCCTTCACAAGCTTGTCAAGCTCTGCTCCTGAAAGCTCCTTCTTGGTACCGTGCTCAAGGTCTTTTCTCACCTGAATGTTCCTCTTGAGTATGTCGATGTATTCCTTCTCGAGTATCTTCTCTTTCACGACAAAGATGTCATTCATCACTTCAGGAGTCTCCTTTGGCGTCGGCGGAGGTATGCCATAAGTCATCAATGCAGCCTGGCTCGGAGTGAGTATTGCATAGAAGGTATCCTCCATGCCGATATCCTTCAATTTGAATTTTATCCTCTCGATCATCTGCTCTCCTGTGTTCATGAACATCTCAATCGCTTCAGGGCTTGGCTTGATCCTGCCCATCTGCAAGAGAAGCTTCCATGGCATGAACACTCCTCTGTCGTAGAAAGGTATTCCGTCACGCAGGAATGTGAAGAAGACAGGGTTTGCCTCCTTTATTCCCTCCCAGAAATCAGTCAAAATCCAAACCTGGATGTTGATCTTGTTCTCGATGCCAGTCATCTTGCCGGCGTCGATTCCCATGCCGATGATTATCGCCCTCAGCTTGTCTTTCAGCTCTGTGCGAGTCATCTTCTTGACGTCTGTGTCGTCAATGATTATGCACACGTCAATGTCGCTCTGAGGCGTTGCCTTTCCCTGCACCAAACTGCCTGCGAGGATGTAGGCCACGATGTACTTCTCGAACTTCTTCAAGACCATGGTCTTGTGTATCTCAGCGATCTTGATCGCTGCGAGCATGCCTGTGTCGTAGACAGGGGCGCTCATGGCAATCATCTGCAAAAGCTCATATTTTGCGTCATAGCAAGACTGCCACACTTCGGTGAGAAGGACTGTCTCAGGCGCAAGGTTCTTATCGATGTCAGTAGCCTTCTGTGCGATGACAGTGCTCAAGCGCTCTTTCAGCTCCTCCTTGCTCATCTTCTGGGAATCAGTATCATCCACAAGTATTAGGACATTTATTTTTTCCTTCTTATCATCAGCAGGATCAGGAGGCAAAAGGGCAATGCCCATTATGTAGCCCTCGAACTTGGCCACAAGCTTAGCTTTCAATGATTCAAGCTTATCCTTAATCTCTTCAAGCTTCTTTTTGGCCTCATCAGGAATCTGGCCTGCGAGCTTATCAAGATCATCACCGAGAGAGCTAGGATTAAGAGCTTCAGATTTAACTTCTGGCTTGTCATGCTTCACTGCCTCAATCTTCTTTGCGCTCATCTTCTTCGTCAAGAAAAACCACCTCTGGATTATGATATACTGCTATATCCTCTTATGCCCAGAAGGGCTGGAAAGAGATTTATAAATGTTACGATGAGAAAGAGGGGAAAAAGGGGATGAATTCCATCGGGCGCGCCTTAATCTCGGGAGAATCCTATTCCGGCGCGGTTGATGTGACGTTGAAAACTCACAATCCATAACTCCAACGTCCGTTTTTCCATCCATAAAAGTATCCGGGTTCTTCAGGTTTTTCTGCGGGTTTGAGAAGTTCCCGTACCCTTGATGGATGATATTTTATCGGATCACGAAATCCAGTTATGAAGGACGATTCCTCTTCCGAATCTTCTTCAGACTGTTTGTTCTTTTTAAATAATGTACTGATGCTCATCATCTCTTTCTCTCTTCTCTCTTCAAAATCTCTTTTTTTCTGATCTCGACCATCTTCATATCCTTTTCTATAGTTTTCTTTGTATTCTTGCGCTCTTCCATACGCTATCGGGTTTGTGTATTTCAGCCAAGGATCATCTAGCCAACTCATTTTTCATCACCTAACATGAACTGTTTGCTCTGCTTGTGTTAGACATAAGGTTTTAAATAATCAGATCCTAAAATTCCGTAAATCTTCCATTTATTTTTTAATTCCTAAAAACTCTTCTCTTTTCAGGTCGTCTATTACGTAGAAAGTCTTCTTTTCGTTTATCTTGAAGGTCTTTTCTACTTCCTCGTAGAACTCTTCGAGTTCCTTGACGTTATTGAAGATGACTTCTGCCATCAGATCAAAGCCATTGTTGATTTTGAAAAGGTTGTTTATCGCCGGGTGAGCCTTAAGATAGCTGATTAATTTATCTCTTTGCTCCCGCTCAACGCTCAGCAGAAGGTTGGCCCTGCAATTATAGCCTAATTTGGCGAAGTCCAAAAGAGTGGTGTGCTTCATGATGATAGAGCCTTCCTGCTGCTTAAGACGATCAAACAAAGTGCTTATGGGAATCCGACTGTTCCTGCTAATAGTCGTAAGAGATTCTCTGGCGTTCTTCCTCAAAGCAGATATCAACTTTAAATCGGCTTGCTTAATCATAGTTAACAATCCTCCTGTTATTTCTGGTTTTTCTGAATCCGTTCCGGACATTTAGGAGCTCCTTACGTTGAAACCGGAATGTTTACAATAGTAATGGAGGATAAACATATATACTTTTAGCAATTATAATTATTATGTGTAATTACATAATTATGAAACGAAAAGTATTTATAGTGGATTTGTTTACTATATTAACATATGAAAAGAAAAGTGAATCTTGTAGGGCCAAACACACTCACGGTAAGTTTACCGAGTAAATGGGCAAAAGACCACGGGATAAAGAAAGGACAAGAGATAGAAGTCATTGAGGAAGGTGACTCATTAAGACTAGGATTCGTTCAATCAAAACAGAAATCTGACAAATATTCATTGAAGATAGATTCTGGAAATCATTCCTACCTCAGAGCCCTTATATCCAACGCCTATAAAAAAGGTCATGACGAGATTGAGTTGCATTATGAAGAAGACATCCTGTCAGAAATATATAAGATAACAAGCACTCTTCTAGGACTTGAAATTCTTGAGGCGGATTCTAAGCATTGTATTATAAAGAATGTAGCGAGCGGATTGGACTCTGAACTTGACAACCTTCTCAGAAAGGCATTCATCCACACAGATGAAAACAGCAAGAGGACACTGGATGCGGTCATAAAGAACGAATTTAGCGATTATGCAAGCATAGATCAAGTCAGGTTCATAATCACGAAATACTCTGATTTCTGCAAAAGGCTTCTTAACAAATTCCACCGAAACGATGAGAACCTGCTTTTCAAATATATGATAGTCCAGATACTGGAGAAGATATCCAACCAGTACGCATACATTTATCGATTCGGACATGAGACCAAACCAAAAAAATTTGGCAAAGAATGCCTGAAATACTTCAAGGAGACGAATGAGATATTCGAGATGTTCTTCCATGCATACTATAGCAAAGACAAATCTAACATAAAAGAGATTAACCTGAGAAAAGACAAGCTATTATTCGAGACGCTCTACGAAATTCGGCAAAAGCTCACTCCGGACGATATTGTAGTCATACATCATCTTAGCACCATAATAAGAAAATGCGTAGACCTCACAGGACCGTTCTTTGCAGTCCACAACTAGAGAGCTGCGTATTTAGAGGCTAGTTTATCGTCTAGCTCGCTAACAAGACCATGCAGCCCAAGCAAAACAGCGGATTCCCTGGCTCGCTTAAAGCAATGATAGCTGACATTCTTGTCATGCTCATCAGCCCATCTCATCGCAGTCTGTATAAGGTTCCTGTAGACTGCCATGTAATGGAATGTTTTTATCTCCTCATCGCTCTTTGCATAGGCGCGGATCATCTCATCCCTAGTAAGGTCAGTTCTGATTCTTGGGTCATCGATAAAAAACACCCAGTCCTCCTCCGGAAGACTCACCCTACTAGCATTGAAATCAATCAGCTGAATCTCGCTAGATTGATTATTATAAATAAGATTAGATGGGTTTCTGTCGGTGATAACAACACTTTTTTCCCTCATCTCAGAATTGGCTAAGTATTCATCTAGCGCACCAAGGCAGGTTCCATCAAAGCCGATCCCCATCCTATTCATGAACCTTGACACTATTTTATTGCTGTAAAAGTTCTTATTCTCAAAACCGGGTTCAGTCAATGCTTTCTTCTCATCTAGAGTAAGATTCGTGTTCAAGCTGTCCTGAACCTTTTCTGTGATCGCCACGACGTCATCCAAAAGACTTGCAGATATATGCATCTGAGTAAGTAGCTCTCCAGAGACATACTCCATTACTCCAACATAATGATTATCTATCCTACCGAGTTTCAATATCTTAGGTGTCTTTAAGCCTTCCTTCTCTAGCACGGAGTACATACAATTCTCTAGATCAAGCTTTTGCATCTCTCCAATCGCAGGAATATAGTCATCCACCTTGATAACTATGCCAAAATCACCCAGGAGATTTTCTGTCTTCAGATCCACAGCAAAGACCTGACTCAGATGTCCGTTAGAGGCTTTTTCTTCGATAACATCCAGCTTGAAATATGATGCAGATTTATCATCTTGCATCAAGGCGACCAGGCAATCAAGTCCTTTCTTCAGGTCGATCTTCAAGCTGTGAATAATCTTGCTCTTCACAAATCTGCTTATATCAGAGACGAATTCAGCCTCACTCTTTCCTATCAAGCCATAAAGCATCCTTGCACGGTCATACCAGCCAGCCTCAATTTGTCTTGAAGCAAGCGCAAAGAGTCCTTCAGGGTTATTTGCGCGTATAAATGCCCGCTCCAGCTCTCCGCTCTCGCTAAGATTATCTAGACAACCTTCTGCCGCAAAGTTTGAAATTGATATCAGCTCTTCTAGGAGTTTTTTATTATTCCTGTATCCCCGCCTAGTCAATATTTTTTTCTCATTGTCGTAAGATAATATATTCGCCCACAGGTTGGCTTTGTGCATATCATTTTTCTTGCCTGCAAGTTTTGTCGCTTCAATCAATATACCGCCTAAATCCCCGCATACTGTGGAAAGCCAAACAAGACTTAAGGCAGACGAGTAATCCTCTTTTGCCAAATAGGATCCACCAATCTCTTTAAGTTTATCGACAACTTCATTTTTTTCTTCATTTTTTCTTGTCTTTAAGGAACTGAGAGCTTCTCTTGCATCCTCGAGATTTCCGTTTTTAATAGCTATATCTGTCCCTTTCATGATTTTTCTGAAATCACATTCTTGTCCAAGAAGCTCCATTATATTAGCATAATCTGATATCCGGCCTTGGTCATAGCATTTTGATGCGATTACCTTAAGCTTTTTTTTATCAGGCATTAAACCTGCCTTTTTGTACATTTCAAGCGATTCATAGGTGAGACCGTTCGCATAATAAAAATCAGCGATTCCCTTGAATGATTCCTTATCATCAACAGATTCCAGCAGCTCAAGGACCTGAAAATCAATCATTCTTGAATCCAATATATCGTTTGGGTTTGCATCTTCACATCCTGTCTTTTTCTTTATATGATTATTAACTTCTTTTCGCAATAATGAAGTTAGTTTCTTCTTCCTGCCGATTAAAGAGTATATCTTAAGAGCGCCGTCCATGCCGAAAATATGACCTGCACTTTCTTTTATTCGTGCAGTCTCAGAGAGACCTCTTGCATAGTTCGCTTCTTTGAAAAGAACATACATGTTGGTGATTATCTTATGGAGATCTGATTTGTAACTGTTATCCTTGATAAGGCGAATAAACTTCTCTGTCTTTTGCGAAGCAATCACTTGATAATATTTGTCAGCGATGGACAAGAATTCGTTATTGCCTTCCGTTATAGACCTCATCAACTGCTCGGCCTCAAAAATTATCTTCCTTCTCATGTCTTTATTGTTAGCTGTAGATGGTTTATTATTGCTTTCGCGGATGGCTGAAACTAGCATAGCATTTATCTCAAGATATTGCTCTGGGTGTTCAGTCTTTATCTCTGTCAATACATTATAGACGTGTCTGCCAAGGAATAATTCTTCTTCTATCTTCGGGAATCGAGCATGTAGTTCAGGGTTCTTTCTCAAATAACCCGAAAGCAACACATAGGAATTTGTTTGAAGCACGTCATTAACATATTCTTCAACAAGCTTTTCTCTGAGCTTAGCATGAGCTCTGAAACCAACATCTCTCAATTCAGTTGCGCTCAGTTCTCTCACTAGCTTCAATATCTTCAAATCCGAGAATGGCGCACCGTTAATCATTTCTTCCACAATACCATCAAGGTATTCTTTATCACTAAGTGTCTCGTCTAGTTGCTCAAGAGCTTGTTTAGCAATTAGTGTCCTATTATTTTCCTGCGCGAGGCGAGCAAACTCTCTTATCTTATCGTGTGCACCTGCTTCAAAATATGCTTTTATTATATTCGCAGGATTATTGGTAATCTCTGCGACATCTGTTACCCACATGCCTTCTTTTACCCAGCCATCCGCTAGAGTTTCAAGCTTGACACATATCCTCTGCACAGCTTCAGAATCATTCTTTTCTGCATATCTTTGCTTCAAAACAATATATTGTTTCATATCATCAGCTTGTACGAATGGAGGAGCTTTTTCCCTCGCATCGGCCACAGCCTCAATCATCTTATCAGGCTCCGACTCAAGATGCATGACTGTGTCAAGGACACTGTCCTGCTTATGCTCCGGATTTATCAAGGACACTAGCAATTCAAGAGGTTCTAGCTTTGCCATCTTAATAGAGCACCTCAAGTTCATTCATTTTACCTTCATTCAAAGGACATTTCTTATGTCATTTATAAATATTTCGCTACTATTAAGTGGTAATGTGTGATTTCTAAAAATCTCCTCAACAAAAAGGATTGAATGCTAAATCTGTAACTCGCCATAATCGTATTAAGAAGGATATGAACTTCAAGCAACATACAAAACGAGAAATAAAAATAATTGACGTCCTCCCCAACCCTAAAGGGTGGGGATTCCCTTTAATGGTTTTTTTGGCATGATGAGCCTCTTGTTTTTGCATGTATTCTTTGGCTTTCTCGAGGGTTATGTGTCCGACTGAACCCATAAACTTTCCATCTCCCCAAAGGCTTCGCTCTCGAGTAGACTTGGCATACCATCGAGAAAGCTTTTTTTCTTCAAGCAAAAACAACAGTCTGCTCGAATAACCTTTCATAGCTTGTAAAGCTACAGACGGTGACATGCTAGGCCTTAATGCAACCAGAGCATGAACGTGCTCTGGCTGAATTTCCAAATCCAAGATTTGGAACCTGAACCTTTTGCTTGATTCAGCAAGCAGGATAAGCAAAAGATTTTTTAGCTTCTCATCACTAAACACCCGATAACGGTATTTTGTGACCCACTGAACATGGACGATATTCCAAGCAACTCCATGTCGATAGCTGTGGTCCGAATATCTCATTGAGCCTCACCTCCTTTGTGAGGCTCATCATTTTACCAAATAAGAATTATTCAACCACAGCAAATCTATAAGAATTACGCCATTCATCCCCAACCACAGAGTGGTGGGGATTTCTGGCTAAGGAATTTAAAATAATTTAGAGATTGGATTTAATCAATCTACTTATAGGAATAAGTCCCTGTTCTCTTTTTTCAAGAGGTCTATAAACGTAGGAGTTATGATCTTATTCCTATAGAACTCCTCAAGTATAGCTACCAGATCCTGAGTCTGTTTAATTTTGCCCTTGTCGAAAATTGTCTTTTCGCTGTTAATCTGGTCAATAATCTGATCTTTGTCACTTATCTTGACTCGACCATATACTGAGGCATCAATATCACTTTTAGTGTCGTTAAGAGCCCTATAGAACTTTCTTTTCATCAATATTTCGGGATCGGCTTGTTCACCATATTCCTCAACTGCCTGTGCGACATCAGATATAGTCACCCCATATGCAGCCCTCATGAGATACATCTGCGCAGTAGGATCATCAGAACCAGCAGGGATAATTCCCTTAGTTATCTCTTTAGCACCTTTCAGTGCGCATTCACTGAATGCAGCTACATATGCTTCCCTTACGGATGCATCATTAAGCCGTTTTCTATCAAGCTCACCGTCCTGTTTAATCTTTTCATCTGCGTTAAGTAATGCGAATCTGAAATTATGTTCAATGGTCTCTTTTGTTATTCTTGCTTTTTCTTTTTCCACGACGTAATCATCAACAGTAGTCATAATAAATCCCCCTGAAAGTGTATTTACTTATTAGTAGTTACTTTTGATTTGTTTATTTATAAATGTTTCGTTTTAGGTATACTAAAAAGACCACTGACCACCAACGCCGCATATATAAGATAGCCTAAAGAAAAAAGATTTTATGCCGCTTTCGGCAATTGCGCTTTCTTCTTATCGTCCTTCTTGGGAGGCACGTAGTTCTTCCTAAACTTGTCCTTGACAGCGTACCAATGGACTATATTATCAAGATCCTTCTTCGGCAAGACGCCGCCCGCTTCGTAATGGTTCCTCAGAAGGTTGGCCGCATCCTCCATCTTAAGAAGCTTCGGATCTACCATGTCCTTGGCGCCAGTGAACTTCACAATATCGTCGATGTGCTCGGGCTTCAGGTGCTGCATGGAAACAGCCTGCAGCTGCTCTGTTATATCCTGCATGAAACGAGCCTTATATTTTCTATTGAACTGGTCAAATGTGAATTGATCTGCCTCTGCATTAACGATCTGCCTCAGTTTTGACTGCGTTACGCCAGCGTAGGCATTCATCAGCATATCTTTTTGGAAGATGTCAATTTTCGCATCAGCTTTGAGCGTTTCTCCGGGTTTCTTATAATTGAAGTAGTCAAGCGCCTTGTCAAGATAGAAATCAGCCATATTATCAGCGAATTTAAGCTGATGCTCATCCTGCTTAAGAAGACGCATATCAATCAGGTTATCCTTGCTTTTCAGGGACTTTTCGACCGCGTGTTCATAGGCCATCCTGTGATGGTGGTCGGTCGTGTCAATGAGCTTCCGCTCTTTCTCAATATTCTCATGATAAGTCTTTATATGCTCAGGAACCGCTTCTTTTTCTTTCGCATTATATTCACTCATAGTTTACCATTCCCTAATTACAAGGATTTAAATCTTTCGCTTTCGTAGTCCCGAAGGCGCCGCCTAATCATTGAAGAAGTCGAGCGATTCAGAATTCGCTAAAGTATCTGATGCTCCTGCATAGTCCTCGTTGTTGATCTGTTCCTGGACAAGGCTTAGGTCTCTTAGCTGCTCGCAGTTCTTCCTGTTCTCGTACAAGGATAGTTTTTCGCAGACAGAGTAGTCTCCTTTGAGGAAGAATGCTGAGTAGCATTCGTCTTTCAAATCGTAGTTCTTTATCAATGAGCAATAAACATTATCAGCACTCTCCTCTGCAAGAACCTTGAAGCACTTGTCCTTAGCATCATCGTTGCCCATTCCTTCGCAGATTGCTTTTGCCTCTGCAGGGGCGCTCTTTGCCTTAGATCTGACTTCCAGGAGCTTTGATACAAAATCAGTGCCTTTGGGTGTCTCTATTGTTGCAGCAGGCTTTTGTGTTGTGTGGCAGCTTCCATCATACCAGTAGCCCCCACATAATCCGCCGCAATCAATTCCGTTCTCATCCCTGTTCTTTATGCCGTCAGAACAACTCTCTTGAGGCTCTTCTATCGGAATGATTGGTGTAGTCCCTGGTTGTGGTTCATCGTTGCATATGCTGTTGTACCAGTATCCTCTGCAGACGCCGCCACAATCAATGTGAGTCTCGTCTTGGTTCTTCAGGCCGTCAGAACAGCTCTCCCTTGGCTTCTCTTCCTTCTTGACTATATCAAAGCTGAACGCAGAGGTAGCTACCTTGTCATCGTAATTGGCAAAGACCTTGAACAGGTATCTGCCAGGCCTTAAGCTCGTCGGCAAATCTATGTTCTTATGGTGGCTTGTTGTAGTGCTGATAGCAATAGTCTCCTCGTTACTGAGCATCAGCGAGTCCTTGGAATCAAATATCTTGTAAACCAGAGTGATATCAAATCGCTCCTTGCTTCCCATGTTAAGCACCTCAAGCGAGAATCCTAATGCGTCTCCTGCAGAATAGCTGAGCTTGTCAGGGCTTAGCTTCACATCCAGAAGAGCTTGCGGGGTGTTGATCACTGACTTGAGGAGCACTGCCGCCCCTGCGATTATGAGTATGCATGCAATTATCAGGAATATTGTGTGTGAATGGCGCGCCTGGCCTGATGAGAGTATCTGGTGCGGAGCAGGGGATGATGCTGAGGAGCGGCCCATCACAGCAGACTCAATCACTCCTTCTATCAGCGCAGGGCTGTAGCCCTGCCTTAACAGGTCTGATTTTATGATGCTCACGCTATGGCCGGCCTTTAGCCTTTCATCAACGTATTTGAGCAGAGCATCTGTCATTATCTTTTGCCTTCATCTCTAATTGAATCTTGGAAGCAAGTCCTGACGGCTGTATTTTGACAGGTTGGTCAGGTATTCATAATAGATTGACATATCTTCCACGGACACTATGTCAGCTGAATCGACATAAGGGACTATCAGTGTCATCTTGCCTTGCTGGAGGTTTGAGCTGGTGAGATTGTAAGCTCCGCTTGTGGTGCTGTCAAAGATCAGCTCTCCGCTTGAGAACATCGTATCCAGGACTAGCGGTTCTTCGTCATCCAGCGGGATTGATATTATCTTTTTGCTCTCAGAATCCTTTCCTAGATTAGTCATGAGCAGTATCGTAAGGTCGTATTCTCCGGGCACAAGCCTCATGGTCGCCTGTACCGGGTCAATCTTGCCGTTTATCTGCGCCGTCTGGGCGTATTCGCTCTCGCCGATGCCTGGCTTCCTGTTCATCACTATGACTGCCTTGTCATCATGTGAAAGCTCTGTTGTGCTGGCGCCGTCAAGCACCCATAATTCAGAGTTTACCTTGCTGAGCCTCATCTTCTTTATGGTGACTGTCGTGTCCAGGTATGGCTCTGCTGTTATTGTAAGACTGGCCTTTGTGCCCTGCTGCACTGTCAGCCTTTCAGGCTTGGCAAGATAATCATCTACTTCTGCGTTCAGGACTCCATTGATGCAGGCAGGAAGCCTGTCTGTCAGTGTCCCGCCAGGGCCTGTTTTTCCTATGAAGCATGATTCGTCTCCGCACTCATATAATATTGATGCGTCTACTAACGGAGAGCCTTTGCTGTCCTGGACTTTTACCTGTATCTGGTCTGATTTCTTCTGGTCATAATCGCAGAACATGCTCGAAGTGATTCCGGTGCCAGCCCCAGGCATGCTGCCTGTTATGTTGAGGGGTAGGTTTCCTCTGATGTTTATCTCCATGGCTGTCTGGAATATGAATCCTTCGCCGTCAAAGGCCTCTTCATCTCTCACGACGATGATTATCGGATATGATATGTCATATGAGAAGTCTTTCACGTACATTGTTATTGGAAGCAGTGGTTTGAGTGTCTTTTCTTCCGGCGTTATCAGCCCTCCTTTGCTGGGATTGACATCGACATAGATAGGCCAGTCCTGGAGGTAGACAAAGTCAATCGTGTAATCTTCCGGGTTAGAGAGACCAGGAACGTCTATTATGAAATCCATATAGATGCCGTTGAATATCGGGTCTGGCGTGATCAGCACATAGCTGTTTCTTGTCTGGTCAACTGTGAATAACGGTACATGGTCTTCGAGTATGGCCTGTATCTTCTTGGCTACAGTAGTGACCTGCCAAGGCCCGGTATTATCAGATCCAAAGCCGATGCCTCCTCCTATCGGAGGGAGCTCTGCGTCTTTTCCCATAGCATATGTCCCTACTATGTGCATGGTCTTGGTCTCAAAGAACCTCGTGGAAGGGCTTCTCGCAAAGTCTACAAGCCTGCTCATAAGCTCATAATTCCTCTTCAGCCCCACAGGGATGCTTGCCTGAAACTTCTCATATTTCATCTCCTTTCCTTCATAGGTGGCGATTATTTTCTGCTTCAGGAAGAATGAGACTGATTCGTCCTTTATGTAAGCGTCAACATCCGGAGCTCCGTCTATCACTGCGCTTATGCCTGTTTTTTCCAACGCAGAGAAATTATTCATGCAAAAGCCTATATTCTCCTCAACATAGCTTGCCAGCTGCGACTCCATGGACCTCACTCCGTCCTTGGCATTGATAGGGGGCTGCTCGCTTGAAACGATGCAGTTCTGCTTGCAGGGATTGCTGGACTTAAGGTAGAACCAGTAAGGCAGGGTCTCTGAATCCTCAAAAAGTGATATGCCGTTAGCATAGGTCGGCAGCGCCGAGTTTGGGACTATGCCGAATTCTTCAGGGTCTATGTATCCTCCGTGCATCCCAAGCTTTATTATGCCGTCCTTTCCTATCTCAGAGATGCAGTTCTTGACATGCGCCTCGATAGGCGTGAGTATGGTTGATTCTGATATCTCTTCTTCAGGCGAGATATCTTTTGGCTTTGAGAGGAACAACATCAACCCTATAACTAATAATAAAACAACTCCTATTATTGCAAATAAAGTGATTTGTGCTTTACGATTCATTTTTACAAAACCTCTTTTCTAATTTGTGCCGTAAAAGTTTACGTTGTTGCACAGCTTGTTGTCATCAAGTTTGATGACTGTGTCAAAGTATTCCTCTATCCTTGAGGACTTGAACTCGATGCATACCTTGTTGTATTTCTTTGAGTCCTCGAATATGACTCCTCCGCCCTCATTGAGCCTGTAAGACTCGCTGGCAGGAAGACTCATCTCCTCCTGGACCACGTATGCTCCGTTGTCAAGCGAGATGCTGAACGTTAGCTCTCTTCCTGCAGGATGGCCGTTGGTTATGCCTGCGGTGATGACATACTTGTACTTGCCTGTCTTCTTCGGAGGATCGACTGAATAGTTGATTATCGGCTCTGCCTCTGCTTCCACGTGAGCCGCGGAGTACCTTATCCCGCCGCTGGTGGTTCCCATGATGAATCCATCCATGGTGTCAGGCTGGTCCAGCTTGTTGGTGCATATGGCCTCGGTAATCTTGCTCTCAGTGTTGAATACAATGCCAAGCTCCTCGTTGAAGAACCTGGTAGTGCTCGCAGTATAACCCTTCAGGATTAAGCCATTAGGGAACAAAGTAACTGAGAGCTGATGCACGCCACGAGCCAAAGCTGCGGCTGAGCGGATGCCCTGCATGGTGCCTTTCCAGTAAGTTGAAGTCATCTCATCGTCCAGCTTATCTTTGAGGCGTGCTCTCAATTCTTGGAGCTCCTTGGTGTTTGTTATTGAGCATGGAGCAGGTTGACCTGCACATGCAGTTAGAGCTTTTGTCAAATCCGGCATTTTGTCAAGTTCTGATTTAAGGCTGGATAAGTCTCCTTGCATGCTGAATATTTGTGATGCTAATGACTCTATTTGGAATGGATTTATCCCTAAAGCAGCCAAATCCCCGGCCAAATCCCCACTACTGTCTCTAAGATCAGTTACAATCTTCATTTTCTGTGTATAATCAAGATCCAGTCCAGTACTTCCGACGGATTCCATCAGAGCTTTAGAGATATCTGGATTGGTCAATACTGTGGCCAATGTTGCAAAAGAAGGATCTACAATACATCTATCACCAGAGCAAAGAAGGCCTGCCTCAATATTATAATACGCGCTGAACGCCTGCTTAAGTTCAGGAGCCCCTGACTTCACCCATTCAGGCGCATTCTCATTCACATATTGGTTATAAGCAGCCTCGGTCTTCTTTTCATTGTCAGTTAGAGTGTTCTGCATGACTGTTGCGAATTCGGTGGCTTGTTTCACCTGTTCATCGAGACTCTTATCAAAGTCATTTAGGGCTTGTTTTGCAGTGCTGTATTTCGCTTCGGCTTCATTCTTTTGTGTCTCAAGCTGTTTAAGCTCTGCTTCAAGCTGCGCTTTTGTTGATTCAGGGATTGGTTTCAATAATGCGGCTCTCTTTTGTTCTATTTCTGCATTGCGAGTTTTATCCTCTTTTGCTTTTTTCTGGTCTATTTCTTTTTGCAATGCAGCGATCTTGCCCTTTGTTTCTTTAATATTGCCAGTTATACTACTAATTTGGTCATTTATTTTTGATTGAGAAGTATATTTTTCTTGACCAGAAACATCTTGCGCACCAAGTTCTTTAATTTGTGCTGCTAGCTCGGGATCATTTTCTAACATTTTAAGTGAATCCTGCATAGCTTTTGTTGCAGATTTATCTCTGAAAGTCCCAATAAGAGGACTTAAGTCAGTAGTCCCGGATATCCACGTTTCTAGTAAGCCAAGGTAAGCTTGGTATTTCTGACGTTCTTCAGTATATGATACTAATTTTCCGTTTGCCAATATTAACTGATGGGTTGTCGGATCTTTTGTTGTCGCCAATTGGTACATCTTATCAAAGAAATCAGCAGCTTCAGGGCTCTCCGCTTTCAATTTCTCATTGAAATCTTTTAGATTTTGTTCGTTCTCAGCTTTCACTTTATCAATAATGGCCTGCTCCGATCTAATCTGTTCTTGAAGTTGCGATTGCCCCGATTCATATGCTTGTTTTTTTTGATTAAATTCCTTCTGCAAATTCTCGACACTGGTTATTTCCTTAGATAATCTTGCTGCTTGCGCACCCAGTCCTTGTATGCTCAAGAAATATTCATTCGGGCTTTGTTGCAGAGGGTTGGCTGTCTTGACAGTTATGCCATCAGGGCCTCTTATGAAGTTTGATTCTACATTGACGCTTCCGACGTTCGCTATCGACTTCCCGTTCAGTTGCCCATTCCTCACGTCGTATGGCAGCTGCAGGTAGGCTGAGTCTGCCAGTATCTCTGTGCAGAGGTCGTCTGTTGTCTTGGCAGCTCCGGTCTTTGAGTTGAACAGCTTACCAACCGACGCGTAGAGTGATTTGCCTGCCGAGTAGAGGGCGGTTATCTTGTTTATCTGGTCGAGAAGCTTTGGTATCATGCATATGCCGTGCTCTCCTGGAGCCAGCCATTTGCAGATGACAGTGGTTATGATGAATGATCCTAGCGCCAGCGGGTCTGTTACAAGGTTCTTTATGTTCTTGGTTATCTCGCTGAAGATGCTGAGGAATGGGAACGCTCCTATATTTCCTGTCACAAATGTGCATTTGTTGTATTTGTAGGCTCTCTCACACTCAGTGGCTGAAAGGCCTGCAGGCACGTCCTGTTCCAAGCATCTTAGCTTCTCGCATTTCATTGACTGTTCTTTTTTCATGTTGTGGAGGATTCCTGACGGGCAGAGCATCAATACAGCTGCAGCATAGCTGTCCTGTGGGTTGAGGCTGTTTGTGATGAAAGTAGTAGTCGCATCAGCCCGTATTTGTTTGTCTTCGGAGCTATTACCTTTGTGGTTAAGCTGGTTCTTCCAGTCCACTCCTGCCAGGCCTGCTGTCGAGTCGTCGAGAATCCTGGTGTATTCCTGCATGAGAGGCAGCTTTGCTATGTTTTTCACTATGAGCTTGTTCCATTTCGCATCGCAGCTCACAGCAGGGCATATCTTCTGTGAGAAGAAGGTAACTGCCTTTCCAGCCCCAGCGATTATTCCTCCTGCCTTAGCTCCTCCAGCGGCTCCTTTTCCTGCACCCGTATTTGATAATACGATCTCTGTCAGCCCAAGCGTTGTGGCTATGTAATCGTAGTTCTTGAGCATTCCGCAGGCTTCAGTTATTGTCGTGACCCATTTGTCCAGCGTCCTGATGGTCTTTGGGCCTGAGCTGTTAAGCCATTCCCTGAGAAGGGTTATCTCTTCGTTGACATTGTCGCTCATCAGCTTTGAGCTGTCGAGGGTTATGTTGAGGTTGTAGCTCTCCACTTCTAGTTGGTCATAGACTTTTGTGCTACTGTAAGTCTTGAGCTTCAATGAGCAGTTCCAGTAGAGAGTAGTTATATTATAGAGCCCTGATGGTATCTCTATCGAGGCTACGATTCTTGTCTTGTCGTCGCTGATGCTCACAAGCTTCGGAGTCAGGACTGTCAGCCCATAGGATGTCGTCTGGTTGCCTGAAATCTTATCTATCTTGGGCATGCAGATTCCAAGTGCCGCACCTGATATGCTAGCCCCTGCCTCTTTACTCTCAAGCTTTATGTATGCAAAGACTTCTTTAGGATAATAAATCAATAACCTGTTGTTTATCCTGCTCGGCCTGGTTGTTGATTTCAGTTTCCAGAGGTCAGGTACTTCGGTTGATTGCTGCTTTATGCCCACAGTCACGCTGCTCTTCGTAATCTGGCCTGTCGCATCTTTCAGCTCTATCGGTATCTTTGCTGATTTGAACCCGTCTTCCAGTATGCTTGAAGTCCATTCGCATTTTTGGATTGAAGAAGATGTTGTGCAGCTGGATGATGAAGAGTTGCTTCCTCCTATCTCTCTGAAATCAGCAGTGGCAATTATCGGGGTCTTGTCCTCTGCAGTCAAATTTATCCTTATACTATCGCCTTTCACCAGCTCTTCGATGGACTTGGCTGAATTCGTCGGCTTGACTTCCAATCCCAATATCTTAGGCGGGGCTGGGTCTACTATAATGCTGGCCTCACCTGTAAGCTGGTTACCTAGGTCATCTGTTCCTGCCACTAAAAGCTTGGTGGCTGATTCTGCGAGGTTTACAGTTGCTTTGCAGACCCAGCTCGTGTTCTTTTCACAGGAAGCTGAAGCTCCCTGTATCTGGACTTGGTTCTCATAGAAGCTGCTGGATGAAGAGATTATCGCTATTATCTCTGCTCCCTTTGCCCTCACATAGCATTGGGCGTTGTTGATGCAGTTCTTGCCTTCAGTGCCTAGGAATGTGACGCTTCCTGCGTTATTAACATTGGTGAAGCTCAGCTTTATCGCCTGATAAGCCACGTTTCCAGAATTATCGCTGACAGATATATTTATCGTTGGGTTGGTGATTGACGGGAGAAGCTTTATTCCCTGGAAAATACAAGTGCTCTTGTTGTTAGATATTGCCTGGCATGATCCTTGAACATCGCTTTGCTCCTCGCTCAGGGTCTTGTCCAATGCTTTGAAATCTCCTCTTGCTGAGCCGAAGTTGAGGTCTGATTCTTCAACGCTCACTTCAATGTCTACATCTCTTATGATTGTTGAATTGAGAGAGACTGCTTTTATCTCATCAGTTGTGCCTGTCCTGTAGACTTTTGCGCTCGTACTGATCTTCGGAGGAGTGGCTTCTATAAAGACAGTGTCTCCTGCTTTCGTCGCTTTGTAGTCCATGTAATCATAAGCCACTAAGCTTACGTTGACTTCGCCGACAAACCCGTTTATCGTGCCTGTTATTGTTCCGTTAACGACGCATACGCCTGAAGGATGGCTTGCTGTCTTCACAGTCTTGCCATTGAGGACTAATTCTACTTTTTCTATTCCTGAGCATTTGTTAGGATAACTGTCGCTTGCCGTGTCCCTTATTATATAATAGGCAGAAGCTCCCCAGCCAAGGCTTGATACTTGCAATGTGTTGATGGTAGGAGTCTTGTTGTCAACGTATAAATCAAAGGTCTTGGTCTGTTCTGAGCCGTACTCCTTCAGCACCACTGTGTGCTTATCTGTCACTCCGCTTATCTGCCCTGTCAGTGCGCAGCTGACTGGCATGCTTGAGTCGCAGTTCATCTGCTCGAATGTGCCATTGCCCTTGTAGTCAGCAGAGACCGGCAGAGTGCTGCTGCTGTTCATCACGAGTGTGTCTGTGGTCCTGATGGCGCCTGCGGCGCCGTCTTTTCCTGTGACTGATGCTCCGTAGATCTCAGCAAAAGCAATGGAAGAGATAAGAGTAAGAGAGATTATCATGTAAATCATGACTAGAGACAATAGTTTCTTGTAATCCAACTTAAACCACTCACCCTTATTGAATGATTCTTTTGTGTGGAGAATATATAAACGTTGCGGTTTTTTAGGGGGTTTTTTCATTGCTGACCAAAGTGTTCCATAATAAACCCCTTGACTGCTTTTTCTAGGATTACTATCGAAACCTCAAACTTTGACAAAATTTTCAACCATATCATCTCATCTATTCTTTTGCCTTCGTAGCTCACTTCATTCCTCAAGGTACGCATAGTCTCGAGATCATCCCATGACAATCCTAATTCTTTGTGTTTCATGCAAAGATATGCGTTGGCGCAGCAGTGGTTACTCGATGACACCCTGTCAAAGAGCAATATTATGTCTATTAGAGGCCTTTGCGTATCATAACAGTCTCTTAGCAGGAACCCATAATTCTTACTCATGGATTCATATTCTGGATTGTGCATCATCACTCGCTTCTTGTTCTCTTGTGACGATTCCAGCAAGGATTTTATCATGAATTCGTCTATCTTTTCCTTAAACCTGAACAAGCCATCTGTTTCGCAGGACTCAAACATCTCTTTAAGAGTCTTCTTTTTCAGAGCCATCTATCCAAGCAATTAAAGCCCATTAATATAATCTAGCCAGGATTTTTCGCTATTTTTCTATGAATGCCGGAAATAATCCTTCGTGCGCTCCCTTTAACCAGCAACCCATCAGCAACATTCCAGAGCAAACCAGACTGAATCTCATCCAAATCAGCATCGCTTTTATATATCCATGTCTCGATTTCTCGGCCTAATTTTCTCTGGAATGGGAATAAATCATGTTTTCTCGGATTTCCGTAGAGGAACAAATCTATGTCGCTTTCAGTATGCCAATCAGACCTTGAGAAACTTCCAAATATTATGGCGGTCTCTACACTATCGTTATTCTGCAGGTATTTTAGCAAGCCTGAACTATTAAGCTGCTCCAAAGCGAACATACTCTTTCTATTCATGTAATTAGGCTCACTGAAATTCGCCACAAAATAAGGCATCTTTCCTTTAGGCTTTATTCGAAGGATTAATTTCTCAGCAAGCATCCTCTTAAGCCATTTATTAGCCTGCTGCCTACTGATATTCGCAATCTTGACTATATCCTCAAAATGCCAGTGCTTGCTCGGCTCGTTGAAGAACAGCTCAAGCATCCTTTTCTCTTTAGTGGGGCTCCCCATAATAGTAATACTAAGAGTGACTAATATTTAAATGTTTGTATCAGCCTTTTGCTTGCTCGCTGTTGCTCGCTTCAAAAGTCTGGCCAAAAAGATTATTGTGAGACATTCGCTGCGGCGAAGTCTCACTCCATTCAACGGATTGGGACTCGCGCAGGATATTTTTTTGAATAGGCTCTCTTAGCATCCAGAAATCACAGCCCCAGATATTTTCTTTTCCTATCATAATAATTATGCTTATCCAGGAATAGCTCGATGAAGTAAGCGTTCTTTTCTTTTGTCAATATGCATCTAATCTTGTTGTCATTTGACTTGTAGATGAATGATATCATCTCTTTGAAGTTTTTGCACGGCTGAGGCCTTTCTTCTCCTGCTTTGCAGCTGCCGACCCATTTGAGAATGCTTTTTTGCTTCTCCTCGCCAATGCTGTTCACCACAAGAGCTATGTGGCCGTCAAACCTTATATCAGAATCAACTATGCTCTTCACTTCTTTCTTGAACTCATCAGCTCGCAAGCTCAACCACCTTTTTGAATGCAGAGGAGATGTCAAGATAATAATCCTTGTGAGAGGGATATTCTTTCATCAGCTCATTGTATGATGAGAGCATGTGCTGTATGGCCTTTGAAGCAGACTTCTTCTCAGGGTGCATCGCAGCAGCATTGACAAAGATGTTCTTGATTATATCCTTCGGGTTTTTCAATGCGAGCACCTTTTTCACTTCGATACTAAGCTGCCTTGAGTCAGGCAAAGCCTGGTTTGGTAGGTAAGACGCTAACAGCAGGAATTCTCTTAGAGTGCTTTTTGCTCCATTTCTCTTCTTATCGATATCATCGTATAATTCCTGGAATACAGATATGAGCTTATCAATCAGGCCTTTTTCATCTATCGGCAAAGCATCGATCTTCTTGTTGCTCATAGAAAGCCCGGCTATGCTGTTGAAGAACAAACTGCTCCTTGAATCTTCGCTCAGGTAATTTATGTGATAAGCCCCGGACTTATAATCCTCTTTTTCATACTTTGATACAACGAAAATATCGATGTCATTATAATCTTTGGAATAGAGGAAGCTGCCTGAGATGATCACCTGTTTGTTCTTGAATTTCCTGGAGAATCTTGCCAAAAGCCTCTCGGTCTGCCTTAATCTGTCTGGCAGGATATGCTCTTTCCCCTTGATGAAGAGGTTTTTTGAGTCCTTTCCCATGAGTTGGTAGATGGCTTTCATTTTCCTTGAGACGCTCCTTGAAAACTCATTCTTCTCTGAATCAGTAAGCCGCTTATTCGTTAATCTTTTCTCGATGAGGCCGAACTGGTGCTTTGTGAAGATGACAGGGACAATATCTGCCTTAATCTTCATTAGGCGAGCCAAATCCAACGAATAGGATAATTTTCTCATAATAATACTAATATATATTATCATATTTAAATAGTTTTCGGAATTACAGGCATCCTCGGCAATTGCTTTCTTAATACCATTCATTTGCAGGTGCTTATTATAGCCTGCCATGAAATAAACCATTTATGGGAAATTTCGCAAAATTTACCGGGGTTGAAAACCCCGTCACTTTAGTGCGAAATTTCTCATCCCAGCAAACCGCCAATCCATGCGAGAGCCGTAAAACCTCGGGCT
>Ga0268284_1000506_pt1 | contig 25814 bp, 17 predicted proteins | sample saktaG_14_FD_190137 | JGI IMG/M metagenome (GOLD analysis project Ga0268284, IMG submission 190137) | Saline water microbial communities from Sakinaw Lake, British Columbia, Canada - sak_2013_06_06_40m | ecosystem: Environmental > Aquatic > Non-marine Saline and Alkaline > Saline ...
TTTCTCCTTGAACTGCTGATAGATGATATATGTAGAATCACTGGCTGGCAGGATCTTGGCCATCTCGTAAGAGAGTTTGACATCTCTGGCCAAAAAGGACATGATAGCCGTGATGGCAAAAATAACGATAAGGAACTGTAAACGGTTCCTAAGAATTCTCCTGATTAGAAAGGGCCACACAGATGAAAATGGTTTGAGGTCGCGAAGATAAGGTTATTCATCAGGATTCCCTCAAGAAATGCCCATAAATCGCTCCGAAATCTTAATTTTGTGTTCTCGATATGTCAAAGGAAGTCCGCAAAGTATTGATTATTGACGAAGTGCACCCCCTGATTCCGGAGGAGCTGAACAATCATGGCTTTTCATGCGAATTTTTCCCAGCTTACAGGCGCGAGGATTTCCTGCGTGTCATTGAGCAATATACGGGAGTAATTGTTCGAAGCAAAATCCGTCTCGATAAAGAGTTCCTTTCCAATGCATCGATGCTGAAATTCATTGGCCGGGTTGGATCAGGGCTGGAGAATATCGATGTTGAGTATGCGCAGCAGCAAGGAATTGCATGCCTGAACTCACCGGAGGGCAACAGGGATGCCGTTGCTGAGCATGCCGTGGGAATGATCCTTTCACTGATGAATTACATCAACCGGTCCGATAAAGAGGTACGTGTTGGCAAATGGATTCGCGAAGGCAACCGGGGTAACGAGATCAAAGGAAAAAAGGTTGGAATCATCGGATATGGTAATACCGGAAGTGCCTTTGCACAACGGCTCAAGGGATTTGAGACCACGGTGATTTCTTATGATAAATACAAGACTGGTTACTCCGACGGCAACACACGGGAAGTCACATTGACAGAGATCTTTGAATCGGCTGATATCCTTAGTCTGCACGTACCGCTCACAGAAGAGACCACTTATATGGTTGATGCTCATTTCATTGGAATGTTTCGGAAGCCATTTTGGTTGATCAATACCTCCAGGGGAAATGTTATCAAAACTTCAGATCTTGTGGAGGCATTGAAAGCGGGGAAGATCCTGGGCGCAGCACTGGATGTGCTGGAATATGAGGATAGCTCTTTCGAAGCCCTCTCCCGCGATCTGCCCGATGATTTCCGGTACCTCATGGAGGCCGAAAATGTGATCCTCACCCCGCACATCGCTGGCTGGACGCAGGAATCGAATATCAGATTGGCCAAAGTACTGGTGGAGAAAATAGTAAATTTGTCTCAAATTTGACTTCATGAAGCACGAAACGAAACTATTTGAAGGAAAAACACTCGCAATTTTATCCGGAGGCGGAGATACCCCGGCGATCAATTCGAGTATCGAAGCAATCAGAAACAGGGCTTCGCTGTTAGGATTCAAGGTATTTGGCGTTCGTCAGGGATGGAAAGGGATGCTGGGTGACGGTGATGTGATTGACCTCACCAACCAGCCTTACGACGGATGGTATGGAGGCACGGCGTTACGTTCCAGCCGGACCAACCCATTCCCTTCAAAGAAAAATCCGGAAAGCCGCGTTCCACAAGTGCTACGAAATCTTGAACGCTATAAAATTGATGTTCTCGTTACCATCGGCGGCGACGATACCAACGGTGCGGCAAAACGGCTTTATGAGACAGAAGGCATTCCGGTAATCGGCTTTCCCAAGACCATCGACAACGACCTTCGTACCCGCACCATTCATCATTACAAAGGCAAAGATATCGAAGCGGTCATGTGTCCCGGCTTCCCTTCTGCAGCAAAAGCCGTTGCTGGATTTGCTGCCAATATAAAAACAACTGCCGAGTCGCATTCCCGCATTCTCGTGTTGGAGGTGATGGGAAGGGATGCCGGCTGGCTAACTGGAACAGCCATCTTTGGAGGCGCCGGACCTCTCGCTCTGATTCCGGAAGTAGAGGTCACAAAAGAGCGGAAAGAGTTTTTCTTTGAAACGGTGAAGGAGCATTACATGCGCTCATCCAAGAAGTGCCTTGTCATCCCTGTATCGGAGGGAGTTCGCTGGTTCGATGATAAATCGGGCAAGGTGGATGTTGTCTATGCCTCCTCCGAAGTGGATGAATACGGCCATCCACGGTTTGGCGGGATCAGTGGTGTGATTGCCTCAGAGATTTACAACAAACTGGGGATCGAAGCCCGTGCCCAAATCACAGGTTACTACGCGAGAGCGGGTAACTGTCGGAAGTATGATCGCCGGCTGACTCAAACCCTGGCAGATAAGGTGGCTGATCTCCTGATAAGAGAGGAGTATGGCATGATGCCTGTGATGAGAAACCTGGTGCCTTTTGTCGAATTGGAGGAGTTTAATACTTCGGCTATCGATATGGGTAAAGTGGGAAACAAGCCGCTACCCGACGACTACTTCGATGCCAACACCTTTACCTTTACGGATGCCTACAGGAATTTCCTGGAGATTGTAATGGAGAAGCCGGAGTTCGATGATTTTCTTTATGACTTCCCGGTAGTGATTCCCGAATGATAGTTCAGTTACCCCCAGCCCTGACATGCCCCTAAATCCCCTGAAGGGGACTTGCTCTGCTTCGCAGGAATACCCTCCTGAAAGGAGGAATAAGCCCCCTTTAGGGGGTTGGGGGTGATCCCGAAGGGAGTAAGTCCCCTTCAGGGGATTTAGGGGTAGATAAGAAATTTGGGAACAAGCTGATGAATTAGGTAATTTGTACGATCAGGTGAATGGTATTTCTTGTTTTCTGCTCCAGGATCACATTCCGGCCGGAGGTGATTCGTTGGATTGCTTCATCGTTGTAATGCCGGATGGTGTATAATTCCAGCCCTTCATTGAACCGGATTTCAAATGATTTCTGCAACTCCCTGATCAATGACTTGATCTTAACCGGATCATGGTCGGTGCATATGGAAAAACTGATGGCAGAGTTTTGCATCACATTGGCTTTCACATGAAGTTGTGCCAGGATTGTGAAGATCTGACTCAGGTTCTCTTCCACGATAAAGGATAAGTCTCTCGGCATGATAGAGATCAGCACCTGGTTCTGCTTCCGGATAAAAATTGGCGTGTCAATCTTCCACTCCTGGAGGCTTTTTACACGTGTTCCCTCCGTTTCAGGATGGAGAAAATTTTTCACAAGGAGTGTGATGTTGGCGTTCTCCAGGGGTTTGATGGTTTTAGGATGGATCACTGTAGCACCAAAATAGGCCAGCTCAACAGCTTCATGGTAGGCGAGAAGGTCAAGCTTTATGGGATTCTCAAACCATTTCGGGTCGGCATTCAAAATCCCTGGGACATCTTTCCAGATCGTAACTTCTCTCACCCGCATACAGTATCCAAGGATGGCTGCCGTGAAGTCGGAACCCTCTCTCCCAAGTGTGGTAGGTCTTCCACTGGCATCCGAGCCAATAAACCCCTGAGTAAGCCCGATGCTTCCTTTGTGATTCTGGAAGAGGGTAAAGAGTTGTTTCTGGATAGAAAGTTGTGTCTTTTTCCAGTCGACGCAGGCATCCCGGAAGGAGCTGTTGGTGTGGATCAGTTGCCGTGCATCGAATAGCGTGATAGGAAGTCCCTCCTCAACCAGGAAATGGAATAGAATCGTACTGGAGAATATCTCCCCAAAGCTAACCACCCGGTCGTAGGTCTCATCGTAACCGTGTTCGGATTTTTGCCTAAGAATGGCCCTCAACTCTTCAAACAGGTTCTCCAATGCTGGAAAGAGAGGATATGTGACATCAGGTTCCGGCACAGAGGTCAGTCCAACTAAATGACAGGGAATTGCCGGATAAAGGCCTCTGGCAATTTCGAGATGAAAATCTTTGAGTTTGTTGTACTCCTCCACCATGGAAACAGCATCACCTTCCATATAATGGTCAAGAATCCGCTCCAGTGCATTGGTGGTTTTTCCCATAGCCGAAATGACCACCATCATCGACTTTCCCTTATACAACGCCAGAATCCGGGCCACATTACGGACACCATCCACCGAATTTACCGATGCTCCGCCAAATTTAAAAACCTCAACGTTCATTTGTGTTTCGAGTTTCGAGTTTTGAGTTTCGGGTTTCAAGTTTCAGGTTAATTTCAATTGCCGTCAGTTTTAACTGACGGGACTAGAGGGGCTGTAGAATTTTCAGGACTTTAGTCCAAAAGTTTTGGGCTAAAGCCCAATTTGCTGAGGTCCTTTCAAACCGGCAGCTAAAGCAGCCGGCAATTCATCTTCCATCATCACCACCCCCTGACCTCCTGACCTCCTGACCAATTTTCCTAATTTCCTAATTTCCTAATTTTGTCACACGTCTATCGCACTTAGGTACAAAAGTAACGAAATGTTTCATCTCTTGTACCCGACGATTTTGTAACTTTGCACACCTTCCCCGATACGATAGTGAAAGCCAGCGAAATAGCATCTCTTTTCCTGCAGGATCAACGAAATCAGACCCTTGCCGAGGCATTGACCTATGGGAATATAACTGTTCCCGGAGCTCAAACAGCTGTGGAGCCCCAACGAGTTCATCTAAAAGGGCTTGTTGGTTCTTCAAAAGCATTCGCAGTTGCAGTCCAGTTCAGGCTGGTGCCAGCGGTCCACCTCATCCTTCTTCCCGATAAAGAGCGAGCGGCCTATTTCCTGAATGACCTCGAGCAGGTTTTTGAAGAGAAGGAGAAAAAAGCGGAAGAGAAAAAGGTGCTCTTCTTTCCCTCATCCTACAAACGTGGCTATACAACAGGCGTGAGGGACAATCAGGGACTCCTCTTGCGTACGGAGGTAATGAATAGGTTGCACCAGGGGATGACAGAGTTCATCGTGGTCAGCTACCCGGAAGCCATGGCCGAGAAGGTGGCTGATAAGCGCTTCTTTGAACAGCATACACTAAAACTGAAACAGGGTGAAGCAGTCTCCCTCGAGTTTGTTCTCGACCTCTTGATCGAGTATGAATTTGAGCGGACAGATTTTGTACTGGAGCCGGGCCAGTTTTCCCTTCGCGGCGGATTGATCGATGTTTACTCTTTCGGTGGGGACCACCCTTACCGCATTGAGTTTATCGGCGACAACGCAGCATCGATCCGCTCGTTTGACCCAGCAACACAGCTTTCGATTGATTCCCACAAGGAGATTACGATCGTTCCCGATATCCGGATCGATCCCGACAAACGGATCGATTACACATCCATCTTCTCCTTCCTCTCAGGTCGAGCCATTTTTTGGGCGGAGGAGCTGGAGGTCATTGCCGATGGTGTGGACCAGTCGGCGGTTAACAATCTCTTCCTGGGGCGGGAAGATTTCCTCAGGGAGATCCAAACCTATCCGGTGATTGAATTCGGTCCCAGGTCGCTATTTACTCCCGATCTTGAACTTGCTTTTCATACCTCTGCCCAACCATCGTTCAATAAGAATTTCGACCTCCTGATCGCTCAGCTCCGTAAGCATTCGGAAGAGGGGTACCGAAATATCCTGCTTTCGGATAATCCCAAGCAAACCGAAAGGTTGTTGTCGATCGTGGAGGATATCCAGGCCAAGCAGCCAAATGAGCCAACGATCGAGTTCAGCTCCCTCTGCTATTCTATCCATGAAGGGTTTATCGATCACGACCTGAAAACCGCTTTCTTCACCGATCACCAGATCTTTGAACGGCATCACCGGTTTAGGCTTCGCGACGGGTATGCGGGAAAAGAGGTAATGACCCTGAAAGAGCTATACAGCCTGAATCCTGGAGATTATGTGACCCATATCGATCATGGCATCGGGGTGTTCGATGGGCTGGAGAAACTCATCAACAATGGCAAAGAGCAGGAGGCGATCAGGCTCATTTACAAGAACCAGGATATTCTCTATGTGAGCATTCACTCTCTCCACCGGATCTCGAAGTACTCGGGGAAGGAGGGTGCAGCCCCCACACTGAACCGGCTAGGCTCCGACTCGTGGAAGAAACTCAAGGCCCGCACCAAAAGCAGGGTTAAAGATATTGCCAAAGACCTGATCAGGCTCTATGCCGAGCGAAAAGGGACACATGGTTTTTCCTGTGTTCCCGACACTTACATGCAAACCGAGTTGGAAGCCTCTTTCATCTACGAGGATACCCCCGATCAGCTCAAGGCTACGCTGGATGTGAAAAAGGACATGGAAGCCGGATTCCCAATGGATCGCCTGATATGCGGTGATGTAGGCTTCGGGAAGACCGAAATTGCCATCCGGGCAGCCTTTAAAATGGTGTCGGAGAGCAAACAGGTGGCGATATTGGTTCCAACAACAATCCTGGCACTGCAACATTTCAAAACCTTCTCTGACAGGCTCAAAGATTTTCCATGTAATATCAACTATCTCAACAGGTTTAAAAGCGCCAAGGCGCAGAAGAAGATACTGGAGGAGCTGAAGTCGGGAACGCTGGATATCGTGATCGGAACCCACCGGCTGTTGAGTAAGGACATCGTTTTCAAAGACCTTGGCTTGCTGATCATTGACGAAGAGCAGAAGTTTGGTGTTTCGGCCAAGGAGAAGATCAAACAGCTACGGGTCAATGTGGATGCACTCACACTTACAGCCACTCCGATTCCGCGTACCCTTCAATTTTCACTGATGGGAGCCCGCGACCTCTCCATAATTAACACAGCTCCGCCAAACCGTTTCCCGGTCCAGACAGAGATATTCTTTTTTAATGAGGAGGTGATTCGTGATGCGATTCAGTACGAAATTTCACGAGGCGGTCAGGTTTTCTTTGTAAACACACGAGTACAAAACATCCAGGAAGTTGCCGGGATGATCCAGCGTATTGTTCCCGATATCAATGTCGCTGTAGCGCACGGACAGATGAAAGGAGCTAAGCTGGAACGGGTGATGCTCGATTTTATAGAAGGGGATTACGATGTGCTTGTGGCCACCACGATCATCGAATCGGGCCTCGATATTCCCAATGCCAATACGATAATTATTAATGAGGCGCACCATTACGGATTGAGCGACCTGCACCAGCTTCGGGGCAGGGTGGGTCGTTCGAACAAGAAAGCATTCTGTTATCTGCTGGCACCACCGATGTCGGCACTCACCGATGAAGCCCGGAAGCGGCTTCGCGCCATTGAGGAGTTTGCCGACCTGGGTAGTGGATTCAACATCGCCATGCGCGACCTCGACATCCGGGGAGCAGGGAATATCCTGGGTGCCGAGCAGAGCGGGTTTATCAGCGAAATCGGGTTCGACATGTACCAGAAGATCCTCAATGAGGCAATTCTTGAGCTGAAGGAGCAGGAGTTTCAAGACCTGTATCAGACCGATCAACCCAGGGAGTTTGTCAAAGATTGCGTGATCGAGACCGACCTGGAGATCCTCATTCCCGACCGCTATATCACGCATATTACAGAACGCCTGAGTCTATACAAAGAACTTGATTCCATCGAAAAGGAGGAGGAGTTGAATGCATTCCGCAACAGGTTAATCGACCGGTTTGGGCCGTTGCCACCCCAAACCGAAGAATTGATACAAACCATCCTGTTACGGTGGCTTTCACGGAGCCTTGGTTTTGAAAAGCTGGTTCTTCGGAAAGGCAGGCTGGCAGCTTTCTTTCCCTCCGATCCACAGTCGGGCTTTTACCAATCGGAGCAGTTTTCTTCCTTTATTGAATTCATTAAAATGCACCCAACCTATTGCCTTATGAAGCAGGAGCGAGACCGACTTTCACTGGTCTTCCGGGAGGTTACAGGGATTGAATCAGCGATTAATCGTCTCTCTGTTTTCAAAAACTAACTGCAAATGTCCCTAATTTTTTTTACTTTTGACTAATTGATAGATTCTCATGGAGTTTTTTATTCTCGGTATCCTGATCTTCATCTCCGGCATCTTTTCCATGTACGAAATTGCGCTGGTATCCTGTCGTGAATCAAGGCTTCAGGAGAAAGCGGAAGATGGAAACAATGGCGCCAAGATCGCCCTGGGCCAGCTGAAAAATATCGAAGATTTTCTCTCCACGATGCAGATCGGGATCACTCTCGCCAGCATCCTTGCCGGTGCCTATGGAGGCGTTGCCATAACGGCAAAGCTACTTCCTTACCTGCAGGGACTCAACCTAGACCCTAACCTGTTATACAGGATAACGTTATCGCTCGTAGTAACACTTGTGACCTATTTTACGCTGGTTTTCGGGGAGACCGTACCAAAATCAATTGCTTTCAAGCATTCAGAACCCATCACTATAGCCCTGGCTCCGTTTATGAAAGGGGTTGCCAAGGTGCTTCACCCGCTGGTATGGATCCTGAGTATGTCGACGAAAGGAATCATGAAACTCTTCGGGGTGAAAAACGGTACCGAACCTCATATCACGGAAGAGGAGCTGAAGTTGATGATCCGCCAGAGTTCAGAACATGGTGTGATTGATAAACAGGAGTCGGAGATCATCAATGATGTATTCCGTTTCGGGGCTAAGACAGCTTTCTCCATCATGACACCCAGGATAGACATCCGGTGGATCGACCTGAGCATGACCAGGGAGGAAATCCTAAATCTCATCAACGAGATGGGGTATTCGAAATATCCCGTTGGGGAAGGCTCTCTTGATCAAATCAAAGGAATCCTTGTAGTCAAAGACCTGATTGGGATTCTTCATTCCGGTGATGCTCCCGATCTCGCTTCCATCCTTTCGGAACCATTATACGTGACCGAAAACATGCCGGCATCCGACATCCTGGAGAAGTTCAGGGAACAGAAGATCCACATTGCCATCGTGGTGGATGAATATGGTACGGTTGAAGGACTAATCACCCTCCACGACCTGGTAGAGCATATCCTGGGCGATTTGCCCGACCTCACCGATAAAGAGCCTCCCGACTACGAGCAAAATCCAGACGGGTCGTACATCATCAGCGGCAGCATGAATTTTTGGGAGTTTGCCGATATGCTTGAGATTCCGGATCTGGACGACGAGGAGTTTGAAGAGGAGGCTCGAAATTTTAGTACTGTAGGGGGATTGGCCATGTATACCCTCGGCAATATTCCTCAGGTGAACGATCACTTCACATTTGGTGGTTACGATTTCACAATCCTTGAGATGGACGGAAACAGGGTTGCGAGCCTCTCGGCACATTTGATAAAACAGGCACCAACGGGCTGAAAGTTACTAACAATTGGTATTTCGTTAATTCCATCTCTTCACACTTTTCTTACTTTTGTTATTCATCCAACATTGTATTAAATCTACTATGTCATGAAGAAATTGTACCTCTTAATTATTGCTTTATCCATGGCCGGTTTCGTTTCGGCCCAGGATTGTTCGGACCTCTTTATTTCAGAGTATCTGGAGGGATGGAATAACAATAAAGCAGTTGAAATATACAACCCAACGCCAAATGTGATCACATTTACAGATACGTACCGGCTTATCCGGTGGTCAAACGGATCTACCATCGCCGATCAGGACATTCTGTATGTATTACCTTTGACTGGAGATATTCAGCCTTACCAGGCGTTAGTTATCATCCAGGATACCAACTTCCCGGGACAGGATACAATGGTATGGGCTGGGTTGAGGGCTAAAGCAGATTACCTCGCTCCAGCAGATTATAATGCAGGAACCCAGGGATGTCGGGTTGTTTTCTGGAATGGAGACGATGCGATCTCATTACAAAAATTGATTAGTGGGAGCTGGGTCGACATCGATATCTTCGGAGAGATTGGGGTGCGGCCACTGAACTGGCAGGGAACAACATCACCCGCAGGTGCCTGGACTGATACCCCTCCCTACTGGAGAGGAGAAGGCGCTTACCTTACACAGAACCAAAGCCTCTTACGAAAATCAACGATCAAGCACGGCATCAACAGAGCTACCATGAATACCTATGGGAATACGATAACCGGCGGTTACCCCGATAGCTTCAATGCGTTTGTAGAGTATGACTCGATGCCGGCTAACTTCTTCGACAGCCTTGGAGTACACACCTGTGATTGCAAAGCATTGAGCATCAATGACCGGAAAAATTCAAATCTGCTTCAGATTTTCCCTAACCCTGTTACAGGCAATCAAACCACTATCAGGGCACATGAACAGATCGAATCTATCGAGGTTTTCAATATGTTGGGAGAGCGCATATTCGTGATGAATATGCTCGCCAATACGCGCGAAGCAATCCTTGATATCCCGTCAAGCATGCGGAACAGTGTTCTCATGGTTCAGGTGAAAACAAGAAATAACAGGATATCCGCGCAGAAAATGGTGGTCCGTTAAGGGTAGGGGATGGTATGGTATGAGGATTTTATCAGTTATCATTATCGCCCTCCTCTTTCCTGCACTCCTCCACGCGCAGCTCTTCACAATCAAAGGAACTGTTACAGATGCCAATACGGGTGAGACCCTGATTGGGGCGACCATTCTTTATGGGGAGGGCAAGGGTGGGGTTTCTGACCTGGATGGTCAGTTCGAACTGAAAGTTCCGGCAGGAACGTATACCATCAGAGCCTCCTACGTTGGCTATATGGAACAGCAACAAACGGTTGCCACCTCCACCAAAACATTTACCCTCGACTTCAAACTGAAAACCATGACTCTCACTGAAGTGGAGGTTGTTGCAGATGTAGCTCTGACACGTGAAACACCGGTGGCCTTTTCTACGATTAAACCGAAAGAGATTCAGGAAGAGCTTGCTTCACAGGATATTCCGATGATCCTGAACAAAACTCCCGGGGCGTATGCTACCCAGCAGGGTGGTGGTGATGGGGATGCCCGGATCAACATCCGAGGATTTAGTCAACGTAACCTCGCTGTAATGATCGATGGGATTCCGGTCAACGACATGGAGAACGGATGGGTTTACTGGTCAAACTGGTTCGGATTGGATGCCGTGACCAGGAGTATCCAGGTACAACGAGGGTTAGGGGCCTCCAAATTGGCACTACCCTCTGTAGGCGGAACGATGAATATCCTTACCCAGGGCATTGAAACGAAGCTGGGAGGGAGTATCAAACAGGAGGTGGGGAGTGATGGATTTTTGAGAACGACCTTGGGTGTTAATACCGGACAGATGAAACACGGGTGGGGAGTGACACTCTCCGGATCCTATAAGCAGGGGAAGGGCTGGGTGGATAATACCTGGACAAAAGGGTGGTTTTTCTACCTCCGCGTGGATAAAAAACTGGGAAACCATCTCATCACATTTTCTGCCATGGGAGCCCCCCAGGAACATGCGCAGCGGTCATATAAGAAGACAATTGCCACATTTGACAAGAGCTATGCCGCAAAACTGGGTGTTGATACTGCCGGGTTGAGCCCCTCTTTCGGCATCAGGTATAATCCGAACTGGGGGTATCTGAACCGCTGGGAATATGGTTCTAATGGGGAAGTCTTATACCAGGATGAACCAGAAAAGCTGTCGCAGGCGATGAACTACTATTTCAAACCACAGCTTAGCTTACGCGATTTCTGGCGTATTCATGACAAGCTCTATTTGTCAAACATTCTGTATGCTTCATTTGGCCAGGGTGGAGGTACCGGTACAGCGACATCCGATAAATTCGGCTCTCCGGGAAGTTCGACACCTCCCCTCGATCCGGTTACTGGTCAGGTCATGTTTCAGAGTTACTACAATTACAACATGCAAGATACAACAGGGAGGTCTAGTGCGATCCTTCGCAGCAGCCGGAATGACCATTACTGGTTTGGATTGCTTTCCACATTTAATTGGGAGATTACCGGAGAATGGTCGCTCTCCGGAGGTATTGACTTGCGGACCTATCGCGGAGAGCACTTCAGGGAGGTGTATGATCTGCTCGGAGGTTCGTTTTTCCTCGACAATTCCAATAAAAATAGAATCTGGAATCAAAAGCTCTATGAAGGGGATAAGATTCTGTACAACAACGACAGCAAAGTTCGATGGGGCGGTTTGTTTGTGCAGGCAGAATTCAAGCGGGAAAACTGGACCGCCTTCCTGAACCTCACTACGGCGCTATCGGCCTATCAGCGGGTTGATTATTTCAGGAGAAAGGATATTACCGTTGATAATATCAGTTATACCGAGGTTGTTGGATACGGCGATATGTTTTATTACAATGGCACCCAAAACCTGATTTATTCAATGGGAAGTGGCGATACCCAGTATCAGTCAAATGATACAACATTTGTTGTGAAACGGGTTGGATCTGTACGTGACACCCTTTACATCGTTGATGCTACAGGCTATGACATAAATTCTCCGGAAGCCAGGTATACACAGACTCCCTGGCGGATTTTTCCCGGATTTACCGTTAAGGGTGGAGTCAATTACAACATTGATGAGCGGAACAACGTTTATATAAACCTCGGCTACCTTTCCCGTGCTCCCCGGTTTAATAATGTGTTTGATACAGATAATAAGGAGTTTCTTGATATCCGCAACGAAATCGTTCAGGCATTTGAGCTGGGATATAGTTATTACTCGAAGCGGATTGGACTGAACGTCAATGGCTACCTCACCAACTGGAAGAACAAACCGCTGGATAGCCCAATTTACGCTACGTTCGAGGAGGATTCTTATCCGGTGAATATCAATGGTATAGATGCTTTCCATATGGGGATTGAAGTGCAGTTTGGATGGAAGATTATCCCCTCGTTGCAGTGGGATCAGGTGATCTCCCTGGGCGACTGGCGATGGACATCGGCCGATACAGCCTACATCTATAGTGAAGCCAACACCCTAATTAAAAAGTTTTACTTCAATGCAAAGGGTGTACATGTTGGCGATGCAGCGCAATTTCAACTGATGGAGAGTTTGAGGTGGGAGATCATCAAACGCCTATACGTTTCGGGTTCATTTACCCTCTTTGCCAAAAACTATTCAAACATGGATCCGGTGACCCTGAGTCCCGATTACAATCCTAACTACCTGGATGATAAAGGCAAACCAAAGGATTCATGGCAATTGCCGATATATTACCTGGTTGACATGAATGCAGGCTATCGGTTTATTTTCAAGAATTTTAAATTGGACTTGAGATGTACCTTGTTGAACCTGCTTGACCAGAAATACATTTCCGATGCACAAAACAACGATTCCTATGCTACCAGTAAGAAAGACTTTGATGCCGCTTCGGCAGGAGTTTTCTTCGGGCAGGGGAGAAGGTTTAATTTTTCGATCACAATTAGCTATTAAAAAAATAGCGAAATAGTGAGATAGCGAAATAGCGAAAATACAACTGGATGCAACTAACAAATAGAATTATTAGTCATACTAAGATAGAAAACAGAAAATGATTAAAAGGATGTTGATTTTTTTGGGAGCGGTATTGCTTTCGCTGCAGACAGGATTTGCACAGAATACGATTGCTGAGGCGCGGGCGCTGCCACTTGGAACGACGGTGACGGTAAAAGGTGTTGTGACCAACGGAGCCGAGCTGGGTGGAATCCGCTACCTTCAGGATGTCACCGCCGGAATAGCGGCTTACAGCTTTTCAATGAGTGGTGTGGAACGAGGCGATTCTGTGGAGGTGACCGGGGTATTGAAAAACTACAACTATTTGCTGGAAATTGACCCGGTGAATTCATTCACGGTGCTGGCTGTCAATAAACCGTTGCCCACACCCCAGGTGATTACGCCGAACCAGATGAGTGAATCCTATGAAGCGGAAATTGTAAGAATGAACGGAGTGCTCTTTTCCAACGCCGGCAGTACTTTCACTGGAAATACAAACTACACAATTACCGCTGGAGGGGAGTCGGCTCAAATCAGGATCAATAACAGCTCCTCATTGGTTGGGGAGATCATCCCTTCCGGCGAAGTTGACCTCGTTGGCATCTGCTCCCAGTTTTCCTATACCAGCTCCTCGTCCGGATACCAGCTCCTTCTTCGTGATACTCAGGATATCCTATCGGGAAGCTCCATACACATCATTTCTCCTGTCACACAGTCGAATATCACCATAACGGATTTTGTCCTGAGCTGGGAGACCGATATTGACGGAACTACAGAGCTCTATTATGGTTTCACGCAGGAACTGGAACTCGGTCATGTTTCGACACCAGGGATCGGAACAATCCACAGTTTGGACCTTGCCTCATTGGCACCTTCCGACCTTCTCTATGTGAAGGTATTCAGCGTTGCGGGTCAGGATACGGCTTTCGGTCCGGCAAGACCCTTCATCACCGAATCAGTATCAACCGGCGACTTCAAGATCTATTTTACGGCATCGGTTGACCATTCAGTCTCTACCGGCGTCGATGCCATCTTTCTGGATGCCTTGGCCGATGATACGATAATTCAATATATCAACCGGGCAAAATATACCATCGATGTAGCCATTTACAATTTTACCATTGAGGGTATCTCCAACATTGCCACGGCATTGAATGCAGCTTATGCACGGGGAGTGACTGTACGTGTGGTAACCGACGGATCTACCGGTAATAGCGGAATCCCTGAACTTACAGGTGGGATCAAGAAAATTGCCCGTCCGGCTGGTGATGGAATCATGCACGATAAATTCATGATCATCGATGGGAAATCAGTTAATCCGAATGACCCCATCGTTTGGACCGGCTCCTGCAATTGGACCGACTGGAACATCAACACCGATGATAACAACATGCTCTTCATCCAGGATATGAGTCTGGCGAAGGTTTATATGCTGGAATTTGAAGAGATGTGGGGTTCCACTACAGCAACCCCGGATCCGGCAAAAGCAAGATTCGGCATTGATAAAACCGATAATACTCCCCATGAGGTTATCGTCGGTGGAAAACGGGTGGAGGTCTATTTTAGTCCATCAGATGGAGTTAACAGTGTGATAATCGGCCACATCAATAAATCGAACAACGACATCGAGGTTTTTACAATGCTGATCACCCGGACGGATATCGGAGATGCATTGGCAGCGCGAGCCAATATCGGCATCAATACCCGCGTTGTGATCGACAACGAAAGTACAAGTGGAGTTGCGGTTGTGGAGACACTCAAAAACGCCCTTGGCAATAAATTCAGGGAGTTCGGTGAACCAGGGACATTGCATAGTAAGGCAATGATTGTCGACCAGTCTAACGGGTCAGCCGATCCCTTTATCCTTACAGGTTCGCATAACTGGAGCAGCAGCGCCGACCAGAAGAATGATGAAAACACAATTGTAATCCATGATGCCGGTATTGTGAACCTCTATTATCAGGAGTTTACCGAACGATACAAGAACGGGATCCCGGTAAATCAGCAGATGATCCTGAACCTTGGCCCCGACCAGGAGGTATGTGCCGGGATTGAGGTCATCCTGGATGCCGGAAATTTTGCAACATATAACTGGTCCACCGGCGACCTTGGACAAACCGCTACCATCGATTCGTCGGGAGTTGGTCTTGGGACAAAGATGGTTTGGTGCAGAGTGAGTGATGAATATGGGTACCAATGGGATACTGTCTATATCACCTTCAAGGATTGCTCGGCAATTCCTGAAGAGCAGGAAAGTATCAGCCAGGTGAAGGTATTCCCGAATCCTTCTGATGGACAATTTACGCTCTCATTCCAATCGCACCAACAAGGAGTTGTTTCGTTCGTGTTAACCTCATACGATGGTCGAACCGTTCATTCTTTTAAGCGTACAACTACGGCTGGTGAGAACACGATATATTTCGACCATCATGGGATTCCTGCCGGACTTTACCTTCTGCGAATAAGATCGAGCCAAAGTTCCATCATTCGAAAAATCGTCGTATCAGAATAGCAAAGCAATAGTCAAGACAATAGAGAGAGTCCCTCTGCGTTTATAGAAATACTTAACAGGTAAAACAGAACCCCGTGTCGGACAGTTTAGTTATCATTCCAACATACAACGAAAAGGAGAATATTGAACAAATCCTCCGGAAAGTTTTCTCTCTGGAGAAGGAGTTTAGTATTCTGATCGTTGAAGATAATTCTCCTGACGGAACCGCAGGGATTGTTAAAACCCTGATGCAAGAGTTTTCCGGTCGTCTCTTTATTGAGGAGCGAAAGGGAAAACTGGGGCTTGGAACTGCTTATATCCACGGGTTCAAATGGGCTTTGAAGAACGGATATGACTTCATCTTTGAGATGGATGCCGACTTTTCCCATAATCCCGAAGACCTGTTAAGGCTATACGATACAGCAAAGAACAACGGGGGCGATCTGGTCATCGGATCGCGTTACATCACAGGTGTAAATGTTGTGAACTGGCCTATCGGACGTGTACTGATGTCCTATTATGCATCCAGCTACGTTCGGCTGGTCACACGGATGAAGGTGCGCGACACCACTGCGGGATTTAAATGCTACCGGAGTGAAGTACTTAAGGCCATCAACCTCGACAAGATCAGGCTTATGGGGTATGCGTTTCAGATTGAGATGAAATTTACTGCCTGGAAGCTGGGATTCAATATCATTGAGATCCCGATCATCTTTACTGACAGAACCCTTGGGACATCTAAAATGAGTAAAGGAATTTTCAAAGAGGCCATCCTGGGAGTGATTAAGCTTAGGCTTAAAAGCATGGTCTGCAAATACAAGCGTATTAATGCATGAGATGAAGGGATTTCTGATTCAGAACGCTACCATCGTCAATGAAAGTAAACGTTTCATTGGGGATGTTCTTGTTGAGGGAGAGCGAATATCAAAGATCTGGGATACGGGATCCGCGATCCGGGATTCACGTATCGCGAATCGCGAATCTCGAATCGAGATTCTTGACGCCACAGGCAAATTCCTCCTCCCCGGCATCATCGATGACCAGGTCCATTTTCGTGACCCGGGGCTTACAGCCAAAGGTGACATCTATACTGAGAGCCGGGCAGCCGTAGCCGGTGGTGTGACATCCTTTATGGATATGCCCAACACGAATCCCAAGACCATTACCCTCGAATTGCTTGAGGAGAAGTTTGATATTGCTGCTCAGAAATCCCTGGCGAACTATACATTTTTTCTCGGAGCTACAAACGACAACCTGGATGAAGTAAAGAATATTGATCCCCGAAAGGTTTGCGGCGTAAAGGTATTTCTCGGAGCCTCAACCGGAAACATGTTGGTAGACCAACGGAAGGCACTCGAAGGGATCTTTTCACAAAGTCCGGTGTTGATTGCGATCCATTCAGAGGATGAAGAGATCATACAGGCCAATACCCGTTCCTTCAGGGAGCGTTACGGTGAGGATGTGCCGATGGAGGCTCACCCGCTTATCCGATCTGCTGAAGCCTGCTTGCGTTCATCCGAGCGAGCTGTTGCCCTGGCAAGAGAGTTCGGCTCAAGACTGCATATCCTTCATCTCTCCACTGGGTTGGAATTGCCACTTTTGGACAGGGAGATGCCGCTTCGTGAGAAGAAAATTACCGGGGAAGTGTGTGTTCACCATCTCTGGTTCAACGATGGAGACTATCGGCGGCTGGGGTCTCGGATAAAATGGAATCCGGCCATCAAATCACAAGCGGATCAGCAGGCGTTGCTGGCTGGCGTCCTTGATGGAACCATCGATCTGATTGCTACTGACCATGCGCCGCATCTCCTGGAAGAGAAGGCTAATTCCTACTTTTCCTGTCCTTCAGGTGGTCCGCTGATTCAACACAGTCTGGTTGCCATGCTTGAGTTGCACCATCAGGGAAAGATTCCCCTTGAGATGGTGGTGCAGAAGATGGCACACAATCCGGCCGACCTTTTCCGGATCGAAAATAGAGGGTACATCCGGGAAGGCTATTTTGCAGATCTTGTGCTGGTTGATATGCAAGCACCCTGGAAAGTGACATCCGAAAATATTCTCTACAAGTGCGGCTGGTCACCCTTCGAGGGCGAAACGTTCCAGTCGGCCGTCGAATCTACCTGGGTAAATGGACACCTGGCGTGGCATCAGGGAAATTTTGATGAAACATACAAAGGACAACGACTATTTTTCCATGATGAATAATGTAGTTTTTCTAGTTCGCAACACTGCTGGTATGGCACAGAGTTGGGTGTTGCCGGTTTTTTTCTCTCTTTTCCTGATATCTTGTTCCCCGAAACATAAAGTGGTGGAGGAGACGTATCCTGATGGAACTCCACGTCGCGAGTGCGAATACAAAGGCTTTGATGAGAAAAAGGTATTGCTGGAAGAGACTTTTTACTATACAAACGGGCAGATAGAGATGACGGGGGCTTACAAAGAGGGAGAGCGCGATGGATACTGGATCTACTATTACGAAAATGGTAACGTGTGGAGTGAAGGGTCTTACAGGAAAGGGAAAAATGAAGGCAAGCGATTGACTTATTTTGAGAATGGCAAGCTTCGCTACGAGGCTTATTACAAAGATAATGAACGGGTTGGCATCTGGAAATTTTACGACCAGGCAGGAAACCTGATCAAAGAGGTCGATTATTCCAAAGGGTCTCCTGGACCAGAAAAGAGCTCAACCGATCTTCCCAATTGATTAGTACTGCAGTGTAATGAATACCGGCAGGTGGTCACTGAATCCGCCAACATATCCGCGTTTGTAAGCGTAACTGCGAAAAGGTGTGGGTTCCTTCGCTCCTTCCGGATCAAGCATCCATGGCTTACTCAGGATATATCCCACCGGAGGATTAATGGAGGGGACAGTACTCCTCTTTTTTGATATCAGGCTTCCCGAAACGATGATTTGATCAAAGAGATCCCAGTCACGGTACCATAAGGTCCCTTTTCCCTCTTCGTAAGATTTGTAAAAGAGGTTGTATAACTCTCCTGATGCCGGCTTTTTATCAACAGGAAATGCTTCCAGTGCAAGGGCGACACTCTCATCGGAGGGCTCGTCGTTGAGGTCCCCCATGATCAGGATCCGGGTTGACGGGTTCAGAGTAAAAAGGGAGTCAACAACAGCACGAAGGAGGGTAGCGTTCTCAATCCGCTTGGGGCGGGTCTTCTCTTCACCACCCGAACGGGACTTCCAGTGGTTGACAAAGAGATGCAGGGTATCACCCTCAGGCCCCAGGAGTTTCACATAGAGGATATTCCGGGTTTTGAATTCTGTGGATGCCGGTACTGCACGATGGGAGAGGTACTTCAGTTTATCCGTTCGGAAGATGAGTGCGACATCAATCCCCCTGGGATCTGACCCCTCTTCGAGGATGACTTGATATGGAGCATTATGAAGTGGAGTCAACCGGATCAGGTCTTCGAGCACAGCATTGTTTTCGACTTCAGCAAAACCAATAACAGCAGGCAATTCCAAGCTGTCAATAGAAACAAATACCTTCCCCAGGTTGGACACTTTCTGGTAATAGCGGTTGCTATTCCACTCTTTGTCCGACCCGGGAAGGAACTCATTATCGTTTTTATGCTTGTCGTCAATGGTATCGAAGAGATTTTCGACATTGTAGAAAACTACCTTCAGTTGTTGTTTCCCCTTCTGGCAAAAACCAGAGGTTATGCAAAGAAAGGCAAGGAAGAATAGAATGGATATGCGCATAGTAGATTATACTAAATATCCGGCATCCGGCATCCGGCTTCTAGTCCGTTACAATCACCAAGTACTTGGTTATGCTCCAGAAAGCTTTGGGGTCTGTAATTTGCAATGCCTGAACCAGTTTCTTGTCGCCCGTCAACTTGTAGGAGCTGGTGGGGTGTTTGGAGAGAACTTCGGCTTTCTTACTCAGGATAGGGATCTCAGTAGTCTTCCGGATATCAATACGGGTAAACCCATCTTTCTTGAAGTCGTCGAGAAGTTCTTTGCCTTTCAGCAACCCGCCTTTGATCACCTCTTTGTCTTTCAGGTCTTTGGCGGTACCAATGATAAAGTATGCCGTATTCAGGGCAGTCGTTTGCTGTTCAATGGTTTGGGTCTGATCAACGATCTGATTCGTTTGTTGTTTCACGGTTTGAGAGAGGTTGTCAATCTGCATATATGCTGCCTCAATATCGATGTTCATCTTGGCAAGTTTCTCGCGGAGTTCTTCGATCTGAGCATCCTTCAGCGCCATCTCTTTATTAACGCGGTCAACCAGTTTCTGAAGCTCGCCAACCTGAAGATTCGAATTTTTAATCTTATGCTGCAGAGCATTGAGGGTCTCCCTGTTTTTCAGCATCAGGGCGTAAATTGTCTGAATATCGCTTTTGATCTGTTCTTTGGCAGATACTTTCAACTCACCTCCACGGTCGGTTGTGAGAGAGATGATGTTTTCTTTCATCTTGATCGTATCCAGTGTGCTTTGGATATCATTTATGGATGAGATGAAGTCGTTAATAGCTTCATCTTTCTGCAACGCCTGGGTCATCAGGCTGTCGTTACGGGATTGCAGCTCTTCTGCCTGTTTTTTTGCTTCTCGGCCGCAGGCAAATAAAACGGGGATAAGCAGGATAATGAAATACTTTTTCATAACGAATTTGATTTGATTTAACAACAAAGGTAGAAAGAAATAACGCTAATTATGACAGGGAAGTATAAAATTTGACAATATACGATCTAAGGTAACATATTAATAGGATTCGACAATACGAATAACTGGATAACAGCATTGTCTACGCTAAAAGGTACCTTCTCAATATTCCAGACATAGAGCTTCAGGAAGGATGCCCCTGATGGTACCTCAGAGAGGAACAATCCGTTTTTAAAATGCTTGGTTTTCTCGTTCCATGCCGGCCTGAACCAGTAAAGAGAAACCCGTTCGTACTGAAGGGTTTTGCCGGTTGTATCTTTGACCTCTGCAACGATCCATGTGTGAAATGGTTCAACCGGGGAGAATATGTCGGCAGTAATCCCGAGGTAAACGGATTGCCCTTTTGGGATTGTTATATTACCGGAATAGAGAAGAAGATACTCATTCTCAACGAACCCAGGGGTGCGAAAGTCGGCACTCTGGCCAACTAATATCCTGGTTGCCGGAAGTTTGCGTTTCAGTAAGTAGCGGTGGTTTACTGAGGATGAATCCACTATCTGGTAATCCTTTTGAAAATACCCTAAATCGTTTGCATCGGCAATCTGGAAGTCGGAGATAGTTTCCGGGGAATTGGGGAACGTAATCTGTGACTCGGTACCATCCTCACAGAAATCATAAAACGACCAACAGAAATGTGTCAACCGCTTGCCGCTAACAATGGGAGGATAATCCCCTGGCTGATGATGTTGTTTGACTGTTTTATAAAAACTGGCAGGGATCAGGTCTTCGATGTAGAAGCTGGCATGAGTCAGGTTCAGGTGTGTAAAAAAGTGAATGGGGATGAGCATCAGCGGAACCAGTGCAATCAGCGATATTTTTGATTTAAGAAGTCGTGGGAGGTCATCGGCTGCAAAACAGAGGGCCCCTATAAAGAGGGGAAAAAGGAAGATGGCTACACGATTTTCGGGATAATTTACCTGGAGAATCAGATGCAGCAGCAGGGCCCCTGCCAGGTTTCCTGTAAGAAATATCACATAGACCAGTTTGGAGGAAAATATCTCTCGCTCCCTGAGTAACCGGATAATTGAGACGACCAGGATCAGGCTGAAGAGAAACACTACAAGGATCAGTAAAAGCACCTCTTCTGTAGAAAAAAGTCGCGAAAAAAGCGTTTTAACCGTATCTTCCCAGATTCCGTTTCCCCCTCCGGTATAGAGCAAGCCTTTTGCTCTGAACTCAAACGAAATCATCGTGTAGAGGAGAAGAAAAGGGATGCCAATGAAAGCAATCCAACCGATAGAGGTGATTCGTTGTCTGAGAGAATGGAGTTGACCCGAAAATATGGTAAAGAGGAGCAGGTACAGGATAAGGAGAAGGTAGGTGTTGAAGAGGCTCAGGTTGGCAAGTGTGGCAAAAGCGCCCCAGAGGATGACTGCAATAAGACGACGAAGGGAATAGTGTTCCGTCATCCGGATGAGGTAAAAGATCGCAGGCATCAGGAGAGCCATGGAGATTCCGTATCCGCGGGAAAGGCTGAAAAACTCGAGAAATCCATGGGCCATCAGCAGAGAGATAAAGAAAGCCCATCGAACGATGGGTTGGACAAAGAGCTTGCCACTCTTCCATACATAGAGACAAAACAGGGGAAAGAAGAGCAGGTTGGCAAGCCGGATGACAAGTGGGGATAGTCCGAAGATCCTATAAAAGAGTGCCGAGATGGCTGAGTTTAATATGTGGTTGTTGGCATCCCAGTGAGAGGCATAGGGAAGGAATTTAGCGATCTGGATGTAATTGTGGAAGGTGGCAATTTCGTCATGAACCAACGGAACGTAAATAGCCCGAAGCCAGAGGTAGGCCCATACAAGGAGTGACAATGCCAGGAAAACAAGGAGGGAGTATTTGGGCTTCATAGTTTACGGCAAAGGATAGAGCGAAAATACATTTTTTTACGTTATCTTCGCTTCTTATGAATCATGATCTACATAGCGAAGAGTTGCTGGTTAGGCGTTTTGTGGAGCAATTGGCCCCATTTTCTGATCAGGAATGGCTGGAATTCTGGAGCCGGATGGACCTCGCTGAGTATAAAAAGAATGAGTTCATCTTAAAAGCAGGACATGTAGAAAATTACCTATACTTCCTGGTCTCCGGTATCGCCCGGCTATACCTGAATTCTGACACCAAGGAGTTCACCCTCCGGTTCAACTTCCCCGGTCAGTTTTTCAATGCCTACTCCTCTTTTTTTACTCGTACTCCATCGTGTTATTCCATTGAGGCCATTACCGATATCAGACTATACCGAATGAGTTTTGATCGGTTAGAGGAGCTATATAAAGTTACCTCAAATGCTGCGATCGTTGGACGCCGTGCCCTGGAATATTTCTACCTGCTGAAAGAACAGCGTGAGATTCGATTGTTATGTCATACAGCTGAAGAAAATTACAGGGAACTTCAGAAAGAGCAGCCCGACCTTATTCAACTTATTCCACAGAAATACCTTGCTTCCTATTTGGGAATTACGCCACAAAGCCTCAGCCGGATCCGAAGGACAATCTGATCCGATCTCAATCCTTTTTCTATTTCTTTTCCTTGATATATGATTAATTACCATATGGTAATTTTATTTCCAGCATTTCAACTTATTTTTACACACATGAAGAGTACGCTTAACCAGGATGAGTTACTGGTAAGAGAGTTCGTTAAAAGGTTGGCCCCGTTCACGGAAAAGGATTGGAGTGAGTTTTGGTCCCGGATGGAACCGGCTGAGTTCAAAAAACATCAGTTTTTATTGAAATCTGGTGAGGTTGAAAGTTATCTGAATTTTCTGGTATCAGGAATTTCCAGACTTTTTTATACCAAGGCAAAGAAAGAGTTTACAATCAGGTTAATTTTTCCGGGTACCTTTTTCAATTCCTACTCCTCTTTTTTAAACCACCAGCCATCCGGATATTCTGTAGAAGCAATTACTGATATTCGATTGTACAGAATGAGTTTCGAACAACTTGAGGATCTTTCCCGTGCATCAAATGTAGCTCCTGCCATTGCACATAGGGCATTGGAACATTTCTACATGTTAAAGGAGAAGCGAGAGATCAGTCTATTGTCTAATACAGCAGAAGAAAATTACAGGGAACTTTTGCAGGAACAGCCTGAGCTGATCAACCAGATTCCCCAAAAATACCTTGCTTCATACCTCGGGATCACACCGCAAAGTCTCAGCCGGATACTCAGAACATTTAATCCTGAAGGATGAGTATAACGTTAATCACCGAACTTGTTAATCGAATTAATTACCATATGGTAACTAAATATATTTGATTTTATTCTATTTTTGATATGCCCTAACTTAAAATATGTCAATATGATAACTTTTCGCAGAACCTTTTCCCTCTTGGTCATTTTTGCAATAGGATTTTCAATTGGATTGATTTCCTGCAAGAAGAAGTCTGATCCCCCTCCCTACGACTACACTCCTGAGTTGCAGGCGATGTTGGATACCCAGTGGAATGTCTTCTGGGCAGATAAAGAGAATCCCGTCGGCGGATTTATGATGAAGATTAGTTCCCCTCTTGGCGACTATTTTGCTTCGGCTAATTTTAATGATTCTGTGAATGAACATTTTCATTTCCGGGGTGCCAGTACCACAAAAACCTTCACAGCCGCCGCAATCATGCTGTTGGCCCAACAGGGAAAGCTGAATATTAATGATGTGGTAACAGATATAATCCCTGGTACAACGGACCCGTACCTTCCTGCAACCCCGAATTTTAACATCCCTCACAAAAATGAGATCACACTTAAATTGTTGCTCCAGCACCGAGCCGGCGTTTTCGACCTTGTGAACGATCCGGTGCCCGATACGGTAAATGAACCCTACGCAGGAATGCAATATTCTGTGTATGTGATTGAAGTGTTGGGAGATACATTGCATACATTCACCTATGAAGAGTGGGCTTCTATACTCTCCAAACACCATCTCTCTTATTTCACCCCTGATAGCGCTTATCACTACAGTGATATCGGATATAATTTGTTAGGCCTGATAGTTGAGCGGGTTTCGGGAATGTCATTTGAGGAGTATGTCAGGTTGTATCTTCTCGATCCGAACGGACTGAATGAGACAACCTTCCCTTCGCTTGGCACGACTTACTGGCTTCCGGATCCATATGTTAAAAGCTACTACTGGATGCAAGGACAATCCTTTGAGTCAACTTATTGGAGCAATCCGTCAAGCCACGTCGCTGAAGGGAATATCATCACTACCAACTATGACCTGAATCTATGGGTTAAACGGTTGATCAGGGGTGAAGCTGGTTTATCACGGGCAACGGTAGATGAGATGATGGATGTCCTGGAAACCTTTGAGTCACATCAATATTACGGTCTTGGAATCGTCTATACACCAGGACTAGGTTACGGACATAATGGTGCCACTGCTGGATACCTCACTGTGATGCGCTACAACCCCGACAACCAGGTTTCGTTTACCATCAGTGCTTCTTTCTGGTATGTCCAGGATCTCTACGCGGAGGTCTATCATTTATATGATATTGCACATGAAGCCAATCAGATTCTGGGGTACGAATAAATGACCAATTAACAATTTCATTGTTTAACCAGTAAACAATTTATATTATGAAAACAACCACCCGTTTTCTTCTTCTCGGAATGATATTCTTATCAATCCAATCTATGGGACAAAACCCACTTATCAACACAAACACCGGAAGCCGTGATGGCATGATGTGGTTTAATCTCAGCTCTCTGAACTGGATTGAGGCATTTGATTCGCTGCATCTCATCATGGAAGAGAGGTATCCTTTCACAGAATGGAAAGCCATAGACTGGGACCTGAAACTCAACATTTCTCAGCCCAAAGTTCAGGAAGCACAAAACGAAGGAGATTTGGTAAAATTCACAGGGGCTCTTTTAGAATACCTCTTATCAGTACCTGACGGACATATTACTATGCTTGATTTTGCGAAATTGTTCAATCAAGCTACACAAGCAGGAAGTTATGGATTAAATATGCTTCCTCTCACGGACGGTAGTGTTGTCGTAAATATCGTCCCGGAATGGGGCCCTGCATATCTCGCCGGCATGCGATGTGGTGATGAGATCCTCTCCTGGAACGGGATACCCATACTGGATGTTCCTGAAATGGAAGTTTATAATAATCCGGGAGGTGTATCTGCGAATTATGCCACTGAAGAGGGTCGGATGCTCAGCCGATATATCATATTATCAAGAGATTCTGTGGATGCGATGGTTGATATTACTTACCTGTCTCATGAAACAGGAAGTCAGCAAACAGTTTCCCTAACTGCCGTTGCAGATACGTTTTCCTTGTTGTATCAGGCAATGCGTCTTACAGCTCCTGTGCAGGAAACTACTAATAAGGTGAACTACAAAATTCTGGACGGGCAGGTCGGTTATTTACATGTGCAGGATGAAGATGCTCCCGACAGCCTGACCCTTGAGGAGATCAGGCAGACTGAAATTTATCTGAAGGTAAAAGAGGCGATCACTTACTTCAACACTCAAAATATCGACAAGTTGGTGTTTGACCTCAGGTACAATAATGGCGGGAATGATCT